>Ga0154612_103_pt1 | contig 79429 bp, 65 predicted proteins | sample Rifle2008BG13ft_FD_116041 | JGI IMG/M metagenome (GOLD analysis project Ga0154612, IMG submission 116041) | Candidatus Portnoybacteria bacterium RBG_13_40_8
AGTTATTTAATTATTTGGGACAAGATAAAGAGGTTAATCGGACAAGGCAAAACTTTGGATTTGGGCGCATCGCCCATGGGCTCGACGCTGGAAATTTTCAAGCGCGGCTGGGGAGGAACGGAATACCCAATTTATCAAATCGGAATAAAAAGGAGCGAAGAATCTCTTCGCTTCTCGAAATTGCGCAAAATTTGGGGTTTGTTGCCGAATTTTATAATCAGAAAATTCAGTCCTTTTTTGATAAAATACCGGTTATAATTTTATCGATATCTTTTTCAGTGAACCAATTCTGCAGAGGGAAATTAATAATTCTTTTGGCCGCCTCGGCCGTATTGGATAGATTCGGATAGATCGGTTTATGCCAGATGTGTGAACAAAAAATATGTTTTTTCCTGAGCTTATTGAATAATTCATCTCGATTCATATTTTGGGGAACAAGAGCAGAAATATGGGTAATTCCTGGACTGGTCTGAAAACCGATTTTATTTAATTTTTCCTGAAAGTATCGGGCTAATTTTATTCTTTTTTGGGCTTGTTCTCCAAAATTATCTAGATACCGATTAAAGATTTTTAAAGATATTTTTGATGCTTTGCGCGGCTCGGAATAATCTTTAATGGCAAGAGTTTTTTCTTCTTTTCTGAGTTTTTCCGAAAATTTAGCCAGGTACGGGAATAGACGAACAAATTTAATCAAATTAGTTAATCTAAATTTATATTCGCCAAGATTAATATCAATAGGATTCCTAGAGACAAGAAACCCGCCATTTATTGAGGGAATAAATTTGCTTAAACTAAAAAACGCCGCGTCACCAGAATTTCCAAGATATTTGCTTTGATTTTTTATACCGAATGAATGGGCACAATCCTCGATTATTTTTAAATTATGCTTCTTGGCAATTTCCGAAATTTTATCCATATCATTCGGAAAACCATAGGTATGAGAAATAAGAATTGACTTGGTTTCGGGAGTAATTCTTTTTTCTATTTCTGGAATCTGAATATTAAAATTTTTTAAATCTATATCAAGATAAATCGGCCCGATATGATAATGTTCAAAAATAGGTAGAAAAATATCGCAAAGATAGGCCGGGACCAGCATTTCCGAATTTTTCAACCCCAATTCTTCAATCGCGACCTGAAAAGCTGAACGGCCAGAATCGGTAAAAACAATGTAGCATCTCGGGAAAAATTTAGCTAATTTATTTCTTAATTCAATTTCAGAAAAACCCCTTAAAAAAGGTTTTAACGAAAAAATTTTAAATTGCGGATGGACAAACATATGAAAATTTTAATGCCGATTTTACACTACCCGCCAGTAATCGGGGGATTTGAGGTTTTTTCCCAAAATATTGCCGAGGGAATAGTCAAGACCGATGATGTTTGGGTTATTACAAGCAAGGTTGTAAATACGCCGAACCAAGAAACAAAAGGTAATTTGAGAATATTTAGGACATCGGCTTGGACCCTTGAGAACCTTTCTTACAGTAGGCCCTGGTTTATTTTTGGGGCGATGATTTGGATTCTTTTTAGGTCAATTAAATTGATAAAAAAAGAAAAAATCGATTTAATCCATGCCCAGGGTTTTTTAAGCGGAATTTTGGGGTATATTTTAAAAAAAATAACCAAGACTCCATATATTTTAACCATTCAATCGGCTGATTTCAGTGTATATCATCCGCGTTTGAATATCAATATTATTAAGGAAATTTATCAAAAAATAGAAAAAATAGTTTTTAAAAATGCCGATTTCTGTCACGCGGTAAGTTTTTACCTCGAAAATCACCTTAAACAACGTGGCGCAAAAAGAACCATAACTATTCCCGATGGAGTGAGTGAAAACAAATTCAAGCCCGACAAAAATAAGATTACAATCAGAAAAGAATTGGGTTTCGATACGGAAAATTTAATTGTTTGCGTTTCCCGCCTGGAGCATAAAAATGGTACGCACGATTTAATCAAGGCAGCTGAATATCTAAAAGATTTAGATTTTAAAATTATGATTTGCGGAGATGGCTCGGATAGAGAAAAATTGGAGAAAATGGTGGGAGAATTGGACCTCAAACACAAGGTATTTCTTATTGGCGATATTCTTCATGCTGATTTGCCGAGATATGTCGCTTGCGGGGATATTTTTGTGCGCCCTTCTTTGGCCGAGGGATTTGGTATAGTTTTTTTGGAGGCAATGGCAGCTGGATTAGCGGTTATCGGTACGCAGGTTGGCGGAATTCCCGATTTTCTTAAGGATAGAGAAACGGGCTTATTTTGTGAGTCGGGAAATCCAAAAGACATAGCCGAAAAAATTAAGATTTTAATCCAAGACAGAACCTTAAGAGAAAAACTTATCAAAAACAGCAGACAAATGGTTTTAGATGTTTATAATTGGGATAAAATCAGCGAGCGTTTAATTGATGTTTATAAGCAAATTTTAAATCTATGAAAATAGTCATTGCTTCGGGAATATATCTTTCGGATATCGGAGGTCCGGCAACTTACTCGCAATTGATTGCGAGAGAATTTACTAAACAGGGAATAGATATAAGAATAATTTGCTATAGCGACGAGAAAGATAACTTTATTGACCAGCAGGAGAAATTTAAAATAAAAAGAGTTTTAAGAAAACACAATGTTTTACTCCGTTATTGGATTTATTTTTGGAATTTACTTAACCTAGCCAAAAACACTGATGTTATTTACGCTCAAGGGCCTCTGGCAGCCGGTTTTCCGGCAATGTTAGCATCAAGGATTTTAAAGAGAAAGTTTGTGATTAAAATTGTCGGTGATTATGCCTGGGAACAATATCAAAATAACAAATCCCAAAACCTAATGCCCAATGACCAATTGGATTTAATAGAGCCATTCCAGAATAAAAAATATGATTTTTTGACGGAATTAAGAAGAAAGATTCAGAAATTGGTGGTTAAAAAAGCAAATAAAGTCATTGTTCCCAGTGAATTCTTGAAGAAAATAGTTTCTGGATGGAAGATTGATTCTAATAAAATTTTTGTTGTTTATAATTCCGCATCCGGAATAGAAAACGTCAAAGGAGATTTGAAAATTGGCGGAGATATTATTATTTCTGGCGGGAGACTGGAACCCTGGAAGGGGATGGCTGCTTTAATTGAAATTATGTCGGATTTACTGAGGGAAAATTCCAATTTTAGATTAATTATCGTTGGTTATGGTCCGGAGCGGGACAATTTAAAAATTAAAATTAAAGATTTAAAACTGGAGAAAGAAGTTCGATTGATAGACAGGTTGCCGCATCGGGAATTTTTGGAGTATTTTAAAGCAAGCAAGGTATTTGTCTTGAATTCCGGCTATGAGGGTTTTTCTCATCTTCTTTTGGAGGCGATGGCAGTCGGCTTGCCGATTATTACCACCAATATTTGCGGCAATCCCGAAATAGTCAAAGACGGCTACAATGGATTATTGGTCGAATACAACAACAAGGCCCAACTGAAAGAAGCCATTTTGAAAATCTGGAAAAACAAGGATTTACAGAATAAATTCAGCGAAAACGGAAAAAAAACAGTCTTAGAGTTTAGTCTTGAAAGAATGCTTAATGAGACAATCAAAATACTGACATCATGATTATTTTACTCCAAATCAATTATTCAAAAGACCATTCCGAGGTTACGTTGCCTTTGGGGATTTTGTCTGTCGGGAGCGCTTTGAAAAGGGCGGGTTTTGATGTAAAATTGATTAATATCACCGAGAGAGAAATCGACAAAACCGTTGACGAAGTAATCGGTTTAAATCCGGATTTTTTGGGTGTTTCGGTGATGACCGGAATTCAAACTCGGCACAGTACCGAGCTTTGCCAAAAACTGAAGAATAAAAGAAAAGATTTACCGATTGTCTGGGGTGGAATCCATCCTTCACTTTTGCCCGAACAATGCCTTGCCGAAGATTATGTTGATTATACGGTAATCGGCGAAGGAGAGATAACAATAGTGGAATTTATAAAGCAATTAAAGGGCAATGGTAATTTTAACCAAATAGACGGTCTGGGTCATAAAAACAGAGGAAAGATTATAATCAATCAGCCGAGAGAATTTATAAAAAATTTGGACGATTATCGGCTTGATTTCGGTCTTTTGGATTTGAATAAATATCTTTTTAAGCTCAAGGAAGCCAAAAAGGCGATTGCTTATAAAACCAGTCGCGGATGCATCTTTAATTGTAGTTTTTGTTATAACCGTGCTTTCAATCGTGGTAAATGGCGAACCTGGTCGATTAAATCTGTTGTTGAAGATATTGATTTTTTGAAAAAGAATTATGGCGTGGATGCGATTAAATTTTACGACGACAACTTTTTTATTGACCGCAACCGAGCTTTGGAAATATTGGAAAAAATCGATATCCCGGCGCATACGGAAATAAGAATCGATATGATTACCGATGGTTTGGCCAAAAGATTAAAAGAGTTAAGGGTAAGCGAATTTCTAATTGGCATAGAATCAGGCAGTGATCGAATGTTAAAACTGATTAACAAAGGCTACACTGTCGATAAAATCAAAGAAGGAGTTAAGATTTTGGCCAAATACGATTTATATACCACCTATTCGACAATAGTCGGTCTTCCTACCGAAACAAAGGAAGAATTCAATAAAACCCTGAAATTAATGTATTGGGTTCATAAGGCTCATCCCAGAGCGGGATTTACAATGGGCGCATATCTGCCGTATCCGGGCTCGGCAATGTATGACTTTGCGATTGGACAGGGATTTAAGCCGCCAATTAGGACAGAGGATTGGGGGAATATCGACAGGTTCAGAAAAGATTTTTCTTCGCCGTGGGTGGATAATAAAAAAGTTTGGCGCATTCGGGAATATTTCAAGTTTTTCAGTTATAAAATTGGTTTGTTGAATAAGTGGTCGGAATTCAGAATCAGAAACAGATTTTTTGGTTTTTCGTTCGACATCCCGATTATTGAATATCTGGCTGGTTTGGCAATAGAAGAAAAGGGGATTATCGGCAAATTATTAAGAAAGATTCATACTTTAGTTAAGAAGTTTAAATAATATGAAATTATTATTTATTTCAGGAGACACCGCTTTGGCACAAGGCAAAAAAGGACCTTTTTATTATCTATTAGAAGAATTTTCTAAATATTGGGAGCGCATAGATATTATTTGTCCAAAAACCAGTCAGCGGGTTTTTAATATTTTTGGAAATGTTTTTATTCATAGCTCAAATAAATCGAGAATTTTTCATCCCTGGTTTATTTTGAAAAAAGGGGTTGAAATCTATAAAGAGCAAAAATTCGATATTTTTGGAATCCATAGTTATCCGCCGTTTTATAACGATATCGGTGGTTGTTGGCTTTACAATAAAATAAAAACCCCTTATGTTCTGGAGGTTATGCATATCGTTGGCCACCCGAAAGCAGGTGATTTCAAGGAATGGTTTTATAAAATTTTAAACCGAATTTTTCTCAGATTCAGCGCCAAAAAAGCCAAAGCAATAAGGGTGATTAATCAGAAACAGGTTCCGGAATTTTTAAAAAAAGTAGGAGTTGGTACGGAGAAGATAAAATATGTTCCAGCTTTTTATATTGATTTGGACGTATTTAAACCATATAATCTTGGAAAGAAATATGATTTAGTTTTTTCTGGAAGGTTGGTTAAAAATAAGGGAATAATGATATTACTTAAAGCAATTAAAAAGCTCATAGCTCAAAACTCATCACTTAAAACTATCATTATTGGCGACGGACCATTAAGACCAAGAATAGAAAGATATATCAAAAAGCACAGTTTGCAGGAAAATGTATTTTTTGCCGGATGGGTGCCGGGCACGGAAGATGTGGCTAAAATCTATAATCAATCTAAAATTTTCGTAATGCCGTCTTTTAATGAAGGTGGGCCAAGGGTAGTTTTGGAGGCAATGGCGTGCAAGGTGCCGATAATAACAACCAGAGTTGGAGCAATGATTGACATTATAAAAGACAAAGAAAACGGCATATTTATAAATTGGGACGCTGAAGATATTACGCAGAAAGCTTTAGTATTATTACAAGACGATGAATTAAGAAAAAAAATTGCCGAAAACGGCTATCAAACCGTTCAGCAATTTGAAAGAAGGAAAACCATTAGAGATTACGCGGATAATTATCTTAAATTGGCAAATCGCTAGATAACTTTATTCTTTTCAAAAACACACACCAGGGCTTGTCCATAATTTTTAAGAACCGGGATTTTACAGAAAAAATTGGTAATTTTATAAATTATATTATTAGTGAACCAAAACTTGGGGAACCCATAGAGATGCAGTGGCGGGAACAAAGTATTTGCCCGTGACTTCAAGAGTTTGAATCCGCACCTTTCTACTAGGGCGATCCATTGTTTTGGAGAATGACTTTGATTGTGCGCATCGGGATTCCATTTATAACCTTTTTCGTTTTTATTTTTTATCCATGGTTTAAAATGTTTAATCATCGAGGCAAGATTTCTGTATTTGTCATACATGGTTGAGAAGGTTATTAAAAATTTACCGTCACCCTTTAATAATCTATTTGCTTCAAGGCATAATTTTTCGGGATTTTGGACGTGTTCTATAACATCTATCGCTATTGCCTTATCAAAACTTTTGTCGGGAAAGGGGATTTCTTCAATATTTGCACAAAGCGTTTCGTAATTATCAATATTATAAATTTTCATTATTTCTTTTGATTTTTCGAGCCTTTCCTTGCTGATGTCAACTCCAATCATTTTTTTATAATGTCCAGCATAAACAATGGCCTGTGGACCTTCTCCGCATCCAATATTTATAACTAAATCATTTTTATCAAAAGGAAACAAATCCAAATAAACCCTTCCAGAAATAATTTTACTTTTTAAAAACTTAAATTCATCTTCCATAAATTTACAGTATAATCAATAGTAATAATAACAAAATCAATGAAAATTTGCTACATTCTTCCCGAATATAATCAAAATACGGATTCGCATTTTTATCACCATTATGAACGCCTGGAAAAACTTTCCGATAGATTGGATGTTTTTTTAATTGCCGAAAAAGGCAGCCATACAAAAGGAAAAATCTTAAACATGAAGCGATTTTATATTCAAAAATTTAAATTTCTACCCTTTAGATTTTTGGAAAACTTTTTTATAATTTTGCGGGCCAGGATGCTTGGCTATAAGAAATTTTATACTCATATTTCCTATATTAGTGCTATTAATGCCGCGATTATTTCCAGGTTATTTGGCGGGACATCTTATTATTGGAATTGTGCGATGAATTGGTTATTTAAACAAAGAACATTATCTGGTTGGGGATACAAATTGAGCATGAAATTGTCCCATTATCTAGTAACCGGAAGCGAAGAAATGAAAAAGGGATACGCTGAACATTATAATTTGTCTTTGAATAAAATTAAGGTTTTGCCGAATTGGATTAACCTTAATAGATTTAAAGTTAAAGAACAAATCCCGAAAGTTAAAAACACTTTATTGTTTGTTCATTGGTTGTCAAAAAGGAAAGGAGCAGATATGCTGGTCCCAATCATGAATAATTTAAAATTTAAAATTAAAAATTTAAAATTAATGGTCATCGGTGAGGGACCCTATAAAAACAAATTGATAGACGAGATAAAAGACAATGGATTGGAAAAACAAATAAATGTGTTGGGAATGGTGCCCAATAAAGAAATAGCAGATTATTATAATCGAACCGATGTCTTAATCATGCCTTCAATGGAAGAAGGATTCCCTAGGGTTTTATTGGAAGCAATGGCCTCCGGTATTCCTTATGTTGCTTCTGACGTTGGTGCGGTAAGAGAAATATCTCCGGAGATCGCCCAAAGATTTTTGGTTAAGGCGGGGGATACGGAAATGTTTGCCCATAAGATAGAAAATCTGATTTTAGACGAAGAGTTGTACCTTAATTTTAGAAAAGACGGGCTCGAAAAAGTTAAAGAATTTTCTTTGGATAACGCAATTAACAAATTTATTGAATTTTTTGTATGAAAATCATACTTACAACCTCGCCGAGAGCTGAAGGAGACGTAGAGAGAAAGGGTTTGCCCTTTTTAGGCATCGGCTATATTGCTGGTTATGTGGAAAAATTCAGTCATCATCAGATTGAGATTTTCGATGCCCATACTTACGGATTGAACGCTTCTCGGGCAGCAGAAAAAATATTAGAGAGAAAACCGGACGTGGTTGGGATTCACTCGATTACCGATAATAGATTTAAAGCCATAGCCCTGGCAAAAGAACTAAAAAAAAGAAATAAAAATGTTATTGTATTGATGGGTGGTCCGCATTTTTCTCTGACCGCGAAAAATGCCCTAGAGATTGTTCCGGAAATAGATTTTATAATCAAAGGAGAAGGAGAAAAATCGGTTGTCCAATTTCTCAATATTTTGGAAAATAAAGGCGATATTTCCGAGGTTTCGGGATTGGCTTACAGAACAAAAAGCGGCGAAATTATGGAAAAGCCTTTAACCGATTTGATAATGAATCTCGATGAACTTCCAATGCCCGCCTGGCACCTGTTTGATTTAAAGGAATATAATAAGCCCATAGATGGTACAAATGTTCGTTCTATAGGCGTTTTAAGCGCCAGGGGATGTCCAAATGTGTGCGTTTACTGTGCTAATGCTAGATCAGTATTAAGATTAAGAAGCCCGAAAAATTTTGTTGACGAAGTTGAATATTTGTACAAGACATATGGCTATAAGGGTTTTGATTTTTGGGATGATACTTTGACCATGGTTAACATTCATGTGGTTGAAATTTGTAAGAAAATTATAGAAAGAAAACTGGATATTGTCTGGTATGCCCGAGCCAGAGTAAATACGGTTGATAAAAAATTATTAGAGTTAATGAGAAAAGCTGGGTGCATCAGAATTAGTTTTGGCGTTGAGTCGGGAAGTCCGAGAATTTTAAAAATCATCAAGAAAAATATCACTATTGATCAGGTCAAAAATGCGGTTAGATGGTCCTCCGAAGCGGGCATGGCCGTGATGACTAATTTTATGGTCAACTTACCAGACGAAACACTTGATGATTTGAAACAGACAATCGACTTAATGAAATGGCTTAGACAAATTAAAAATTCTTATCCTGCCTACGGTTTTACGGTTATTTATCCGGGCACAGAATTGGAATTAATGGCAAAAGAAAAAGGATTAATGCCCAAGGATTTTTCCTGGAACAGTCCCTATGAGTCTCCGAAATACAAGGTAACCGGTACCGACCCTTCCTTATTTTATATGGAATGGCCGGGCGCCGAACTGGAAAAAATTAAAGCAATAATGACAAAAGAATTGGGAATCAGGGGCAACATAATGAAAAAAGGATTTAATAAATTGATAAAAATAAGGTCTATCAGAGAATTAAAAGAATTACTCAGAGCGGGAGTAAATTATTTTAAAAAATGAAAATTATTTATATTGCCAATATTCGAATACCGACTGAAATGGCTCACGGTCTTCAGGTGATGAAAATGTGCGAAGCTTTTTCAAAACATGATAACAAACTGGAATTGGTCGTTCCTTGGCGTTTTGGAATTTCCGATTTAATCAAAAAAGACCCATTCGAATATTACCAAGTTGATAAAAATTTTAAAATTAAGAGAATTTTTTGTTTTGACTTAACCCCGCTGAATAGGTTTTTGGGTCCGATTTCGTTTTTAATTCAGGCTATTTCTTTTGCCTTTTTTGCATCCATCTATTTACTGTTTAAAAAGTCGGATATTATTTATTCTCGCGACAGATTCAGTTTGTTTTTCATAGCTTTTTTAAAACAAAACATTGTTTCGGAGGTTCATCAACTGCATAGAACTTTATTCACCTTTTTGTTGAAGAGAGTAAAGAAAATTATTGTTATTACTCAGGGCCTAAAACAATCACTAATAAACAAGGGGATTGGAGAGGAAAAAATTTTAGTGGCGCCAGACGGGATAGAATTAAAAGATTTCGAGATTAATACCAGCAAAGAAGAATGTAGAAAAAATTTAGGCTTGCCCCGAAACAAAAAAATAATTCTTTATACTGGCCATCTTTATAAGTGGAAGGGAGTTGAAACCCTGGCTTTGTCTTCTAAATTTTTAGACCCTAGCGCATTGATAGTTATTGTTGGGGGGATAAAGTGGTATTTGTCCAGTTTTAAGAAATTTGTTAAAAAAAATAATCTGGAAAAATTACTCGTTTTGGGCCACAAGGAGTATAGTCAAATTCCGTTTTATTTAAAAGCGGCTGATTGTTTGATTTTGACCGGAACCCAAAATTACGAGACGTCAAAGAGTTACACTTCACCAATGAAAATGTTTGAATATATGGCCTCTAATCGGCCGATTGTTGCTTCGGAACTACCGTCATTTAAAGAAATTTTAAATGAGAATAACTGTATTTTTGTTGAACCAGATAATCTCGAATCAATGGCCATCGGTATCCAAAAAGCATTGAATGATTCTGTTTTATCCGAAAGCATTTCCAATCAAGCATATCAAGATGTCCAAAAATATAGTTGGAATGATCGTGCGAAAGCAATTTTAGAATTCATTAAGACTTAAGGCATCGGGATTTGGTTAGAAATTAGAATTTAGAAATTAGAAATTTTATATATTATGTGTGGAATAAATGGATTTTCCGCCCTGGGCGGATCGGCCTCGGGCCGAAATAAAGAATTGATTGAAAGAATGAATAAAAAAATCCAGCATCGGGGGCCGGATGATGAAGGGTTTTATTTAGATAATTATATTTCGTTGGGACATCGACGACTTTCAATTATTGATTTATCCGAAAAGGGACGACAACCGATGTTCAATGAAGACAAATCGCTCGTCCTGATTTTTAATGGTGAGATTTACAATTTTCAGGAGTTACGCAAGGAATTGGAAAATAAAGGTCATAAATTTTGTTCTAAAAGTGACAGCGAAGTTATTCTTCATCTTTATGAAGAACACAAAGAGGATTGCCCAAAATTTTTAAATGGAATATTTGCTTTTGCGGTCTGGGATAAGCGGAAAAAGGAACTGTTTTTGGCACGAGACAGAATCGGTGTTAAGCCCCTATATTATTATTTCAAAGATAATAAATTCATCTTTTCGTCTGAAATTAAGGCTATTTTAGAGCACGACATTAAGCGAGAAATTGACCTAGAAGCATTTAATCATTATTTTAGACTAATGTACGTCCCGGCGCCGTTAACGATGTTTAAAGGCATTTATAAGCTCCCACAGGCACATTATTTGAGGTTGCGGGGCGAACAGATAGAAATCAATAGATATTGGAATATTCAAGATTTCAAGGAAATAAACTCTAAACAAGAAATTATTGACAAAATTCAAGATTTAATGAGAAAATCAGTCCAAGGTCAGCTTTTGTCAGATAGGCCGGTTGGAGTGTTTTTGAGCGGTGGCATTGATTCAACTTCTGTTTTGGGAATTGTTAAAGAATTGACGCAAGGTAAAATTAAAACATTCTCGGTGGGTTTTGACATAGAAGATCCTAATAATAAATTCAATGCTGATCTAAAAATAGCCCGAGAAACAAGCAAATTTTACAATACCGAACATCATGAGCTTATAATTAAAAGTGAAGATATTTTAAATAATTTGGAAAAAGTAATTTATTATTTGGATGAACCGATTGCCGAGCCCACGCAAACTGCGACCTTTTTGCTTTCGGAAATGGCAAAAAAAGAAGTAGCGGTAGTTTTGGGCGGAGACGGGGGAGATGAATTATTCGGCGGATATAAAAGATATTATTATAGTTATTTTTTAGATAAGTATAAATTTATAAGATTTTTTCCATTTTTAAAAACAAAAGTTTATTTTAAATTTATGTCGCAAAAAGAGAAAGAAGTCGGTAAGATTTTAAATAAGGGCATAAACAACAAAAAAATAACTCAGCAATATTTTAAAAGAAACTATTTCAAAAATAGTAAATCAAAATATACAAATCAGTTTATGTTAACAGATTTAAAAACCTGGCTTGCGGACGAATCATTAATGCGTTCTGATAAAATGGCGATGGCTAATGGTTTAGAGGAGCGAGTTCCTATTTTAGACCATCAATTAGTAGAATTATCCGTAAAAATACCCAGCAGGTATAAAATGTTGAACAAGGATCAGGGCAAGGCGATTTTTATTGAGGCAATGAAAAAATATTTGCCAGAACACGTACTGAGATCAGAGAGAAAAAAGGTTTGGATGACTCCAGCCTCGCAATGGTTAAGGGGGAATCTAAATCAAAAAGCAAGGGAAATTCTATCTTCGGATTATTTCCTGGAAAATAAAAAATATTTTAATTTCGACGGCGTTCAAAAAATGTTTAATGATCATATTGAAAAAAGAAAATATAACCTTAATTTGATTTGGGCTCTAATTACTTTTCAAATCTGGTCCAAAAATACTCACAGATGAAAATACTTCCTAAAATTTTAGAAAAAACAGGATTAGATTCCAAGATTACCAGACGACATCTGGATGATTTTATTAAAAATCACCGAAGTAACGGTCTAACCCTGGATATTGGTTGTGGAAATTCTCCTTATGCCGATTATTTTCCAAATAGAATTGGATTAGACACGGCAAAGAGAGAAAAAGTTGATATTGTGGCCAGTGTTTATAAACTGCCCTTTCCTGATGAAAAATTTGATAATATTTTATGCACAGAAGTTTTAGAGCACTTACATTCTCCCAGGGAAGCTATCGAAGAAATGGCGCGGGTTTTAAAAAAGGGAGGAATTTTAATATTATCCACCAGGTTTTTATTTCCTCTTCACGATATTCCGGATGATTATTATAGATTTACCAAATACGGCTTGAGATACCTATTCAGAAATTGGGAAATTTTGGAGTTGAAGGAAGAAGCGAAAACATTAGAAACTATTGCCGTTTTGACGCAAAGGATCGGTTATCAATGCAGAGGCCCAATTTTAAAGCCATTAAAACTATTAATATTCGGTATAGCAAAAATCATTCCATTATTTTCTTTTTTGATTAAAAAGGAGTATGGAGATATAAGTAAAACAAAATTAGAGAAAAATATAATGACCTCTGGTTATTATTTAGTCGCTAAAAAGAAATGAAGAAGGAAAATAAAAAAAATTGCTATTTCGGTTTCTATGAATAACGGTTTGGGCTTGGTTCGTAGTTTTAAAATAAAAAGACAGCAATTACTGTCTTTTTATTGTTTGTCAGCGCTGAGCTTGATTATTGTTTTTTCTTAAGAAAATTTGAGAACCTTGTTTTTTAGGAATAAACGGAATCGATTCAGCTTTATTAATAGACGGAGTAAAAATCGACTAAAAATATTTTCCTCATAGCAGACCTGAAATAGTGGATAAAGTATTTCGGAGTAATGTAAGTAAAAATAGCTCATTTTCCTAATGCCATTCAATTCTTTTTGACTTATTTGAGGCATTTTTAAAATCGTTTTTGACATATCACTTCGCGCAGGTTTGATTTCTTCTTCAGATGCATAACCTTCTTTGACGGCCGTATCTCCCAATGGCGTGCCTCGATAAGGGAAAAACATTGAGATATTGGCAAGAGAAGGCCTTGCCTTTTTTAAGAGACGGAAGGTATCAAAAATCATCTCTTTCGTTTCGTAGGGCATCCCCATCATGTTAAGTGCTGCGACTCTGATTCCTTCTTCTTTCAGGATTCTTACCTTTTCGATATAGGTCTCGTCTGTATAGTCCCTTTTGAGTATGTTTTTCCTGAACTCGTAATTTCCCGATTCGAGAGCCATCGAGATGCTTGCACAGTTCATTTTCTTTAATAATTTAGCCTTTTCTCTAGTCACAGTATGGGGATGAGCATGGGAAGTAAATGGCACATTTACTTCTTTTTGGTAAAGTTCTGACAGTCGGGCAAAATCATCAACATTTCTTAGGAGCATGTCTTCAGAAAATATCTTAAAAAATTTCAGGTCATAGGTCTTTGTTAGAAATTTCATCTCTTCGACAAATCTTTCGGGAGAGAAAAATCTAACCCTTCCTATGGGGTATAGTTCATTAAGCACCGAGTTTGCGCAGTAAGGACATCGCCGTGGACACCCTCTGATATCTTGGACATCGCCACTTTTAATAATTTTTCCTTCAAAGGGTCGTAAAAACTGCCTTGGATCATAGATGGAATAGTCTAAAAATGGCAGTTTATTGATATCTTTTAGCGGTCTTACGGGGTTCTTGTGTACAATGTCATTCTTTTTTATCCATAAATTTTGGATGTCCGTTCGCGTGATATTACTACCTGAGATGGCATCGACAAATTCTAGGATTGCTTCTTCACCTTCGCCAACACAGAGTGCGTCAATACAATCTTCCGCAATTACCTCATCTGGTAAAGTCGTTGCATGAATTCCCCCCATGATAATGGGAATGTCGTAATTATCCTTGGCAATCTTGAGAAAGTCGATAGTGTGAGAATACATGTCTGACATGCAGCTTGCAGCAATAAGATCTGGGCGCTCTTTTTTAATCAGGTTCAGAAAGACTGATTTGGCATTGATGCTTTTATCTCTCACAAGGTTGTATTTTCCCCAATCAACCTTTTTATACTGCATGACCGAATCCGAGACTTCACCGTCTAGGGGAAAGCCGAGGTCCATGAATGTGGTGTCAAAATAGACCACTTCGTGACCTTTCGACTTAAGGATAGCCGACAATAATGAGGTGGCAAGGGGCTTGGCACCTGCCGATGACCCCCCAATCGATGTGAGTAATACTTTTTTCATAATCATAGATTAACAATTTATATTCAAAGGGTCAATATAATTGAAGCTTAAAAAGATAAAGGGTATAATAATTATTGAGTTTCAGAAGAAAGAAAAAATAACATGAAAAAGCTATCTATTATCATTCCATTATTTTCTTTTTTGATTAAAAAGGAGTATGGAGATATAAATAAAACAAAATTAGAGAAAAATATAATGACCTCAGTTTACTATTTAGTCGCTAAAAAGAGATGAATAAAAGCAAGGAAAATAAAAAAAATCAAAATCTGTTATTTTGGTTTCTACGAACCCGGGTTCTCTAGAAACGAAGTATACATTAAGGGCTTGAGAGAAAATGGATAGGAAATATATAAAATAAATTTTTATATGAAAATTTTTATATTAAATCCACCGATTTATTCTAAGAAAAAGTCAATAATGAACGTTAGGCCAAGACAACCGCTAAGTTTGGCTTATATTACTAGCTTACTTTTAAAAAAAAGCTACGAAGTTAATTTGTTTGACGCTAATGTCATGGGTTATAAAACGGACCGGACTATAAAAGAAATTGAAGATTATCATCCAGATATTTTAATTTTAACCTCAACCCCAATTGATAGGTGGGAATGCCCAAATTCTCATATAGATTCGATTTTCGAGATTATTAATAAAAGTCGGATAAATCCGACAATTTTAACTGGTTCCCATGGTTCATTGACCCCTGATTGGATTTTTAAAAAATGTAGTGTTCAGTATATTGTTCGGTGCGAACCAGAAATGACGGTTTTAAATCTAATAGAAGCTCTGGTAAAAAAAGAAGACATTAAAAAGATTAGAGGGATTTCTTATAAGATTGGTAGTAAGGTCATTAACAATGAAGATGCTGCCCGGATAGAAAATTTAGATAATTTACCCTTGCCAGCTTACCATTTATTGCCAATGAATAAATACAGATACGGTTTTCCCGAACTGTCTCCGCCATTTACAATTATGTTAACTTCGCGAGGCTGTCCATTTAATTGCATTTTTTGTTTGAAAGTAATGTCTAAAGGAAAATATATTACCAGAAGTTCGGAGAACGTCATCAAAGAAATAGAATACTTGATTGATAATTTCAAAATTAAATCAATTTTCTTTCAGGACTGGGAATTTACAATTAATAAAGAGAGGGTAAAAAAAATTTGTGATTTGATTTTAAAGAAAAATTTAAGAATTATTTGGGGTTGTAATGCTCGGGCAAATGATTTATCATATGAATTAGTTGAAAAAATGAAGAAAGCTGGTTGCGTTAGAGTTAATATTGGATTTGAGTCGGGCTCGCAGAAGATTTTAGACAATATTAATAAAGGTATTAAAGTTGGGGACCTGGAGAATGCAGTGGAAATTTGCAGAAAAAATAATATTAATATTGGAATGTATGCTATGTTAAATTTGCCTGGAGAAAACAAAGAAACGATAAAAGAAACCGTTGATTTTTTTGCCCAAAATAAGATTGAGTCAATGACACTAAATTTAGCAATTCCTTATTTTGGAACTCCACTTTTTGAGAGATTAAAAACGGCTAATAAAAAAACCAATTTTAATTGGGACAATATTGAGGAATATGCCGGGAAAATAGATGTCGAACAAAGCCCAAGGGCAGCCCGTTTATATTATCGGCATTTTAAATTTAAGAATAAATTTGGCTTTTTTTATTTTTTCCACCCAGGATTTTGTAAGTGGGCAATAAGATTTATAAAGAACAAAATTAAGAAATATATAAAAAAATAAATAGATAACATGATTGTTTTACTTCAAATCAATTATTCTAAATATCAGTCCGAGATAGATTTTCCTTTGGGGATTTTGTCTGTTGGAAGCGCCTTGAAAAAGGCAGGTTTTGAGGTAAAATTGTTTAATATTACTGAAAATAATATTAATGAAACAGTTGATGAAATTATTACCTTATCCCCAGAATTTTTAGGTGTATCTGTAATGACTGGTATCCAAACTAAACATAGCGCTGAGTTTTGTCAGAAAATAAAAAAGAAGAAAAATAATCTCACAATTGTTTGGGGGGGGATTCACCCATCACTGTTGCCAGAACAATGTTTGCAGGAAAGTTATATAGATTATGTTGTTATAGGAGAAGGGGAAATAACAATTATAGAATTTATCAGGAGATTAAGGAATGGCGATGGCTTTGATGATGTGGCTGGTTTGGGTCATAAAAAAAATGGAAAAGTCATAATTAACAGATCTCGAGACCTTATAGAGAATTTAGATAAATATAGATTAGATTTTAGCCTTATTGATGTTGAAAAGTATATCTTTAAACCAAGGGGCGCTAAGCGAACAATGGTCTATAAGGCGAGTAGGGGCTGTACTTTTAATTGCGCCTTTTGTTATAATAAGATTTTTAATAGGGGTCGTTGGCGAGCTTGGTCAGTTGATGCAGTGGTTGAAGATATTGATTTTTTAAAGAAAAATTACGGAGTGAACGCCATTCAATTTTATGACGACAACTTCTTCATTAATCAACAGAGGGCCTTAGAGATCTTAGAGAGGGTTGATTTGCCAAGTCACGTAGAAATCAGGATAGATATGATTACTGACGACCTGGCTCAGAAGCTAAAGAAATTAAAAGTTGACAAGCTTCTAATTGGTATAGAGTCAGGTAGCAATAGGATGTTGAAGTTGATTAATAAGGGCTATACAGTAGATAGGATTCAAAAAGGTATAAAGATTTTGGCAAAATACGATCTTTACACCACTTATTCTACAATTGTGGGTTTGCCCACAGAAACCAAAGAAGAGTTTAATAAAACACTTGATTTAATATATTGGATTCGCAAAATACATCCGCGGTCCGGATTCAATTTGGGTACTTACTTGCCTTATCCTGGCTCTTTAATGTATCAGTTTGCTATTGAACAAGGGTTTAAGCCACCGCAAAGAACAGAGGACTGGGGAAGTATTGATAGATTTAGAAAAGATTTTTCATCTCCTTGGGTAGATAGTAAAAAAGTTTGGTGGATCAGGGAGTATTTAAAAATTTTTAATTATAAGATTGGTTTATTGAATAAATGGTTAGAATTCAGGATAAAAAGCAGATTTTTTAGTTTCCATTTGGATGCTTATATCATTAAGCGTTTGGCGGGATTGGCCATTGAAGAAAAGGGGATTATTGGTAAGATTTTAAGGAAAATTCATTCTCTAATTAAAAAATTCAAATCAGGTCCATAAAGACGTTCAAAAATACACTCAAATGATTAAAAAAGTTTTTTCGAGAGAAGTATTTTAGAAATATACCCACTTAATAAAAATTTTGAGCTATCCTTGATTTATGTTTTTAAAAAGCAGTAATAGAAATTTATAAAATAAATCATTAAATGATAAATAAAGAAAACAATCCCAAAAAACTAACAGTTTGTTATTTTGGATTTTACGAACCTGACTTTTCCAGAAACCAGGTTTATATTGACGGATTAAAGAAAAACGGAGTCGAAGTAGTTGAATGTAATGACTTTTCTAAATCTAAATTTTTGAAATACCGGAATCTCTATCGCGAACACTGGAAAATTAGAAAAAAATATGACTTAATGATTGTAAGCCACATATGGAGAACTACAAATCTTTCAGACCACTTTGCTGTTCCTTTTGCGAAATTGATCTCTAGAAAAAAAATTATCCACAACGCAATGTGTTCGAACTATGAAGCCGCTATTTTATGTCGCGAGGTGGCAAAACAAGGTTCTTTTAGGGCAAAACTATACTGGATGGCCGATTATCTGGCTTGTCACTACGCCTCCCTGATTTTAGTCGAAACTGAAGAACAAAAAAAATTCTATATTAAGAATTTTAAAATCAATGAAAAAAAATGTATAAGAATGTGGACCGGAGCAAACGATAAAGATTTCTTTATTGAGCCAGTTAATAAAAACGAAAAATTTACAGTTGTACTTAGGGGTGGGCTTTTGCCAGAAACAGGCATCGAATACGTGCTTAAGGCTGCTAAAAAATTAGAAGACGAAGGTGTTAATTTTTTGATATTGGGCTGGGCAAAAACAGAAAAAATTGAAAAAAATATTGAAGAAATTATGAGAAACAAAGGCCCTAAAAATTTAAAATTTATTACCGAATATCTCCCACTTGAAAATTTAAGAAAAACCATGCTATCCCATCATGCTAGTTTGGGTCAATTTGGAAATCATGAAAGAATTGAAAGAACAATTCCCCACCGAGCATTTGAAAGCCTGGCTCTCGGCTTACCATATATAACTGCTGAGGCGGCTGGAGTTAAAGAATTACTAACCAATAGAGTAAATTGTTTGTTTGTCAAACGAGCTAACCCCAACGATCTTGCTGAAAAAATACTAGAACTAAGGGATAGCCCAGAATTAAGAAAAAAAATAGCCGAAAACGGCTATAAATTGTATAAAGAAAAATTAACTCCCAAGGTTCTGGGAGAAGAATTATTGAGTATTTGTCATCGCCTTATTAAAAACTAACAAAGTTTTTTTAGCTGTATTCTCCCAGGTAAAAGTATCTGCTTTTTGCCGGCCCTTACTTATCAATTGTTCTCGTAAATCGTAATTTAAGAGAACTTTTTTTATACATTCAACAAGTTTTTCTAAATTATTGGTCTCGAATAATAATCCGGCATCTCCCACAATCTCGTCGATGCTGGTATTGTTAGCCGCCACAACAGGTAATTCGTGCTCGAATGCTTCTACGATAGGCAAGCCAAAACCCTCAAAAGAGGAGGGGAAAACCAGCGCTCCTGCTTTTTGATAAATGTAATTTAATTGTTTATCCGGTATATAGCCCAAAAATAATACTTTTTTTGACAATCCATAGAGTTTGATTAAGTCGTCAATTTCTTTTTTTACTTTTTCATTTTTTATTATCCCCGTAAGCACTAAGTTCAAATCAGGAAATTCATATTTTAATTTATTTAGGGCTTCTATTAATATTTTGTGGTTTTTGTGTGGCCAAAATGTGGCCGGATAAAAGATAAAATTCTTGGGTAGCGAAATAGCGCCTTTTTCATTTTTTTTATTATCAGCGCCCAAATAAATAGTGGTAATCTTGTTGGGATTAATTTTATATTTTTCTATAATGGTTTTTTTAGTGTAATCGGAAATTGCAATAATGTGATTTGAATTTAAAACAGAATATCGATATTCTGTTTTTCTGTGTTCTAGTATATTGCTGGAAAAATTCTTTGGAAAATATTCATGCTGCAAATCATATATTGTGGTAATTATTTTAACGTTCTTTATTCCCTTGGGATAAATAATCATTGCCGGGAAAAATAATATATCTATATTTTTTTTATTTATCAAAGATTGAATTTCCTTTGTCATTATTTTTTCTTTGGCTAAGTCATTGTTTTTTATTTTTGTAATCAATTTCAAAAAAGCCCTTACAGGATTGAATATAAAATCGCGGCGGATATCAATAATTTTTAGTTTAACATTTTTATTTTTTCTGTATCTTTTTTTAAGATATTTATAATTGTATAAATTTATTAAGAGACAGTATTTACTGTCTTTATCAATATTAAAAAGATTATCAAGAAGGTTCTGTATATAAACAAAACTACCCGTGCCATTCGGGCGCAATACCCACAAAAGATTAATGGCTATATTTTTATTTTTAATATGATCTTTCATTGATTTTTAACAAACTTATTCATAATTTCTTTGTACACTCTTTCAGAAGAATTTGAGTCAACATATTTATGGATTAATTTTTGGCAATTACTAATTTTTTTTGAGCATTCCTTCATAAAATCCTCTTTGTTGTTCATATAATTATCTAGGGCATTCAATAAAGCATCAAAAGTTTTTACTATCGGTCCAAGCACCAGGTTTTCAAAATCTTCATATAACGTCCGGTGTTCTGTTTTGTATTCCTTCAGATCATACCAATAGAAAATAATCGGCTTTGAACATAAAAGAAAATTATAACATACCGTGGAATAATCCGTTATAAGAATATCAACGTATTTTAAGGCTGGAAAAATATCATTTAAATTATTTGGGGTTAGAATGTTTTTACAAGAATAAGGAATCTGCAAGGTTGATTCTTTAACAGGATGTAATTTTACAATAAAAACACTGTTATTTTTTTCTAAAAATGAATTCAGCTTTTCCCAATTAATTGGAACATCCATTGATTTCGACTCATAAATTCTGACGTCTCTATAGGTTGGCATATATAGGATGACTTTCTTTTTATGTGCTTTAAGGCTCTTGATTAATTTTAAGTCCTCGTCGATAAAAGGGTTTTCAACGTTTTTTAAGAGCGTATCATTACATGGATACCCCGTCACAACAACATCTCCTGCCCTTTTGCCGAAGGCGCTTTTCATGCATTTTTTTGTCATTTCTGAAATGCAAATCATCATATCATATTTTTCATATTCCCAGGGATTAAAAAATCTATTTCTTAACCGCTGTAAGATATCGTCGTGATACAATTTATAGAAATAGTTATTTTTTAAATCCGAATCCAATCCAATTTTCTTAATCCCTACGCCGTGCCATAAATTTATCTTCTTAGCCCCACGAGAAAGAAAATAACTGATATCGTAATTTGTATGTACATTAAAAATATATATTCCCCCTCGCACAGCATAATAATAACCTTTCGGAGAATTTAAATAATATGCTTCAAATCCTTTTGCTTGCAACATTTCGACAATTTTTTTAGTTCTTGATATCCAAATTTTCCTAATATTCTTTTTATTAGAATTATGTAAATATAAAAATAACCATTTTGAATTACCAAAAAAAGTTTTATTCCTTGAACCAAAAATCCAGATTTTCCGGTCCCTTGGAATAAATCCTACAAAAAAATATATCATATGCAACAAAAGATGTTTTATTATAGTTTTTATGCGCATTATATTTTGCTGGTTAGTTTTTTGAACCCGGGTTTTCTCACGGCTTCGATATAACAACTTAGCTCTTTTAGGATGGTATTTTTTTTAGTAGAGTATTGATTAAGGATTTCATTCCAGTACCAATCATTAATGGCTTTGTCCTTTAATTGGGAAAATGATAGGAGGGGACAGGCAGTAAGATCTATGCGAGAAATTTTATGAATATAGATATAAACTGCTTTAGCTATATTTTGAGCTTCGGCAGGTAATTTTTCAATTTCATTGGCCCTGTTTAAAATTTCAAAATATTCTTTTTTTGTTTCGGGCTCTAAAACAAAGCCTAATTTAGTATAACGATTATCGCCAGCTGTAATTGAAGGAATGGCCCCCATTGCGGGTAATTCAAAGCCAGCTGAACCAGTGCATGTAACAATTAAATCAGCGCAATAAATTAAACTCCGGGTATCTATTTGATTGTTTTCATCAATGTAAATAACATTATTAGAACATTCGGAGAATAATTTTTTAAAGTTTACGTCTTTTGTGATGTACCATTTAATTGAAGGGTGTTGTTTAAAGATCCAATTAATTTTATTATTTTTTTTTGCGAATTCAAGCGTTTGAATAAACCAATCATAGTAATCTTTAAAAACCATCCATTTGAAAGTAGTGTGTGGGTGGTCATTAAATGCATGGAGCATGATAAAGACATTTTTTTTGTCCGGATTAAGTTTAAAGTCTTTATTAAAAAAAGTTCGGTCGGTATAATATTTTTTATTTTTCGAGAAGGCATTTGGGCCGTCAAGACTGCCCTTGCCAGAAACTTCTTTTCTAAAAACTTCCAAGAAAACATTTTTGAGTCTTGGTCCCAGCTGGTTGATGATTTTTTGGGTGTCAGATTGAGAAGATTTATTGGGATGAACAATTTCTTTTAAGCTCTTGAAAGATCGTAATGTTGCCTGATGATGACCAGTATGCAGATATCCTTGATAACCATAGCGTAGAGCAGAGCGCAACATAACGCCACCGATGATTCCTTGTTGATGAGAAACCAGAACACCGGCATAGTTCCCATTTTGTAGAATGTTTTTAATTTTAAGGTGCCGAAAAATACAGAGAGCGGTAATCTTAAAAATTTTAAAGTCGATTTTTTTAATTGTTGCAACGTGGTTCTCGTGTAGGTAGGTGTCATAAACAATATCGCCATATTTTACCCCATCATAGCGAATCCCGAGAATATCTTTAGTAAAAAGAACCTTAAGAAATTTTAAAAGAGCAATAACTATAGCGCGTAGTTTTCGCAATTCTCGGACCAGTGATTTTTTTCGAGTCGTTACTATTTCAATATCGGGAAAGTATGATTGTAAGAACTGACGCTCTAAGCATCCCTTTTTACAAAGCCAGGCAGGGGTATAACCTTTTGCCTGGTTTATAATCATGGCAAAAATCGCACTTGTGTGAATAATCATTGCCCGCCTTGGTTCTTCAATGAGTATTTTTTTGCCACTATCTTTAATAGTAAATTGCGACCAAAATTTTCTATTTTCTTTAATGAATCTATTAATCACATTCTTATTCTTATATATCTTACACTTTTTCTAATTAAGTCTTTAAATTCCTTAAATGATTTAACTTTTTTAAAGTTTTCTAAATACTTTTTTAGAATTCTCTCGCGTCCTTTTACCAGGTGGAAAGACTCTACAAGTTCGAAGGTAGTTACATGGGCATTTGCATTGCTCTTGATAACCCAGTTTCTTTGTAAATTATTGGCTAGAAATCGGCCGTTGTTAGTTCTGCCGTCAACTACTATGAAAGTTCTTTCTGTCAGGGTCGGCTCCATCAAAAGAATATCAGCAGCCACTAAACTTCTTTTATTTTGCCAGGATAAGCCATTTATATTTTCTTGAACATCTTTTGGGTCTGGACCGTCAAGGTAAATAAAGTCAGGAATTATATCCGGAAGGCTTTTGTAAAAATGGCACATTCTTCCGTTAAATGTTCCTGCCCTTACCTCCGAATAACAAAGTTCAACATACTCTTTTAATTCGGGTGGAATTAGTTTGTTAGCAACATTAATCCACTTCTTTGAAGCATCAACCGAAAATACCTTGCCATTATTAACTCGTGAAGCATCAGCTAAAATTATAGTCGTCCATCCTACGCCAAATTCAAGTATCTTGATTGCTTTTCTTTCAAGAATCAGTTTGTGTAAATGGGCTAAATCAGGGTAGTCTGGTTTTTTTTGACCTTCTACTCCGTCCTGTAAGTATTTCATCAACCCGTGTTTTTCCAAGTATTTTTTAGATTTTTTTAGTTTGTTCATAAAATATAATTTAATTCTCTTTATTTTTTAATAATACTTTTCTTAACTTATTGGCTAAGAAAATCTCAGTTTTTGCCATGGATTCATATGTTGCCCCTCCAATATGGGGAGTTAATATAAAATTTCTATTTTTTGTTAAGTGAATGAATTTGTTTAAATTATTTTTACCATTTTCGTCAGTAATAACATCCAAAGCAATGCCTTTAAAAAAGTTATTTTTAATTTTTTTAATAAGATAATCTTCGTCTAATAATTCGTTTCTTGCTGTATTAATAAAGTATTTATCTTGCAATAAGTCTATGTAATTTCTATTTAAAAATTTAGAACCCTCATAAGAAGCACATAATAATACAATTTCACATTTTTTTATTAATTTTTTTAAATTGGTTATTTTTTTTGCACCATAACACGGCTTTATATTGAGCCTTACATCATAGAAGAACACATTGGCGCCGAATTCCGAGAAGTATTTTGCCAAAATTTTACCAATCCTGCCAAAGCCAATTATGCCAATATTTTTATTATAAATTTCATGTCCTTTAAACTTATCTCTATTCCATTCTTTATTGTTTTTATTTAAAAAAGCATCTTTATAATTTCTTAAGAGCGACAAAACCAGGCCAAAAGCATGTTCGGGAGTTGCTCTTATGTTAGATAAAAATTTATTTTCATCTTTTAAAGAAATTAATAAAATATTTCTTTTTTTTATTTCTTCCAAATCTAAGTGATTAAGTCCAGTAGTAGGGGTGCAAATAAATTTCAATTTTTTAGCAGATTCTAATACCTTTTTGCCAATAAAATAATTAAGTCTAATAAAAATAATTTCTTTATTTCTGATAAAAGACTTCAAATTTTTACCATCAAAAAATTCAACACCACCAATTTTATTGAGAGAGTTAAGAGCTTTTTGTGAAAAATCCCCCTTTTCCAAAATTCCTATTCGCATAGAGTTTTACGTAGTGTTTTTAAGTCTTTTTGTGTATCTATGTCTAGGGCTCTGTTTTTAGATATTTCGAAAAGTAATGGAGTATTAGAAATAATCCGATGGCATTTTTTAATATGCTTGACAGATGAAATATATATTGTGCCATCTCGAACAAAAATATTTTTTAACTCTTGTCTCCTTATCCCTTTATTGTGATTAAAAGATAACGGAATACCAAAGTTTTTTTCCTTATGGTAAAGCTCCGTTTCATCAATTTCGTCTTCACAATAAGCAGAAATTAACGATTCATTTTTATTTTTAAGATAAAGCTTTATCGCTTCTTTTATGTCTTTATATTTTCTTAGGGGTGAAGTCGGTTGCAGTATAACAACACAGTCATAAAAAATTCCTTTTTTCTCGAAATGATTTATTGCGTGTACAACAAAATCAATCGGCTTCGCCTTATCTCCGGAAATCTTTTTGGGTCTTAAAAACGGCACATGCGCCCCTAGTCTTTGAGCAATATCTGCAATTTTTCGGCTATCGGTTGAGACAATAACCTCATCCACTAATCTATCTTTCTTAATTCTTAGAGCTGGACCTATCGTGTAAGCAACTAAAGGCTTATTGCAAACATTAGTAATATTTTTATTTTTTATTCCTTTTGAACCACCTCGAGCGGGGATAATAACTAAAATTTTTTTGTTTTTATACATTATCATCGTTAAATTTTTTCTGAATATAGAGATTTATATTACTAAGAATATCTACGATCTTTTTACTAGAATTTGGTTTATAATAGATATCTGATGACGGATATGGTCCGTGCGAAATTTGTTTAAGAATGGCTTTTTTGATTTTTCTTCTGTCATAGTCAACATCAATAACATTTTCAGCTCTCATTCTGCCATCTTGTCTAGTGCCAATATTAACTACCGGGATTTTCAGATAAGAACATTCTTTTATACCGGCCGATGAATTACCCACCAAACAAGAAGTTTTTTTCAATAAACTAATAAATTCTTCAGGTAGCAAAAACTTAATAAAGAGAACACTTCTGTCAAGATTATGTTTCTCTCTGTAACGTCGTAACATTCCAGAAATTCTATCTGTTCCAGCATCAACGTTTGGCCAGAACCAGATCGTAGGAATATTCAGTTCTGATATTGATTTTATTGTTTCAATAATATTTTTTTCGTTCATCTCTATCTCGGTGGTAACGGGATGCTGTGTTACAATCAAAAAATTCTTATTAATATCAACCCTAGCTCCCAATCCCATATTATTAATTATTCTATTGGTAATTTTAAAATTATTTTTAGCAGCAATTTCCAACCCAGGGCAGCCAACATTAAAAACATAATCAGGTCTTTCTCCCATTTGAATAATTCTTTTCTTGGAATCTTCATTGGTAGCAAAATGAATATGAGCTAATTTCGTAATAGCATGCCTGACGCTTTCATCAATATTGCCGCTTACATCCCCGCCTTCAATGTGGGCTATTGGAATATTTAGGTAGGCAGCTGCTATGGCAGCAGAAAGCACTTCGTATCTATCGGCTCTTAATACAACAATGTCCGGCTTTAATTTCTCAAAAGTTGAGGTAAATTCAATTACACCCAAGCCCGCTGTTTTTGCCATGGATACATTGTTTCCTCCTTCTAGGGTTATAGAAACGACGGCACTAACATCCAATCCATCGTGCTTTAACCATTTATCAACTTCACCGTATTTGCTAAGTATGGCAGAGCCGCCAATAACGATCTGTAAATCCACATCATCCCTTTTTTTCAATTTTACTAAAATCAGTTTACTCCTGGCATAATGAATTGTGCTCGTTATAACAAAACAAATTTTTCTTTTTTTGGTTTGATTCATCATATTATTCTAAATATTCAAGCTTAATTGGATTATATTTATTTAAATCTTTTTTGGTTTTTTTACCAACGACGTCCCCGAACTTATCAGAGGGTAAACCATTAATATACTTTTTTGGTCGCATGGCAAAAATCATCTCTTTAGTTATAACTGTACCAGCTGGTATGTTGGCTCCGGCTACCAATGACTTATTAAAATATGGCCTGAATTTATTATTGGCGCCTTCAAGTTCTTTTTCTTTTATTCCATAAAAAGTACTCTCGTCCATATTTTTATATTCATTATTGCGGATAGCGCTTACCATTTTTTTCATTTCTTCTGGTGTGATAGAAGCCTTATGATCGGGTCCCCATAAATCCCTTGAAAAAGAAAAATGCTTTTCAATAACCTTGGCGCCAAGTTTCACTGCCGACAACGAAGCATTGGGACCCAAAGAATGATCGGAAAATCCAACAACTATATCCGGATATTTTTCTTTCAAATATTCTATGGTAGATAAATTAAAATCTTCGGCTGGGCAAGGATACTGACTGACGCAATATAAAACCGCAAGTGGCACTCCTTTGGACTGGATGTATTTTATAATTCTATCCAATTCGTCCAAGCTGACCATTCCGCTTGAAATAATAATCGGTTTACCTGTTTCAATCATATAATCAAGCATCACATAATCCTGTACATCGCCAGAGCCGACTTTCCAAAAAGGAACCTCAAGTGCATCCAATGTTACAGCTGCCTTACGACTCATGGGCGTAGAAAAGAAAATAATTCCTTTTTTGTCGCAATATTGTTTTAATGGTTTCCAAAATTCTTCAAAGGGGGTAGCATTGGTGTTTCTTTTAACCCAGGAATACCTATCGCTCTCCTTAAAATGTGGCGAGACGATATTAATGTTCATTTGTTCATCTTCAAGATTATGAGTTTGAAATTTTACCGCATCAGCCCCTGATTCCTTAGCTAATTTTATTAACTTTTTGGCGTTTTCTAAATATTCTTCTGTTTTTTTTTCTTCTTCTGACTGAATAAAGTTCTTGCCGATTTCGGCAATAATAAAAACTCCTTTTTGAATTTTTCCCCAAATATATTCTTCGTTAAAATTATTTTTATTTTTATGCATAACTTTCTTTCGGTTGCCCTTGAAGACCAGTCGAAATTTTATTACTGGGTATAATTTTAATTATTATTTTTTTCTATTTCTAATAAAATTCCTTGAAGGATATTATTTAGGCTTTCTTGTTTGGTGAGTTTAGAGGTTTTTTCAAGATCGGGACAGATATATCCATGGATGGTTGCGTTGTCAAAACATTTTAAATAATTGATAATTTTTTGCTGGTTTACAACAAAACCACTTGCGATTTTTTTAAAAGCATTTTTGCATGATTCAACGTCTTTAACTTTAAATATTTCCGAGCAGTCCCTATACCAGGGATAACCAAAAACCAAGCTTGGTTTCGACCTTAAAATTGCCTCCCATGCAGCTGTTCCGGTAACTGTAGCAACTGCCTGAGATTTATTAATTAAGGTATACGTATTAATTTCAACCGGGATTACTTGAACATTTTTTAATTCGGCTATTTTTTTGTAATAACCTTGATACCGGTAGTAGAAAAACCTTATTCCTCGACGAATCCATTGGATTGGATGCTCTTTTACATAAATAATCCAACCCGGAGGGAGCGAGGCGGATAAGGTTTCAATCATTAAAACTTGGTCAACAAATACGTCTCCTTGAGGAGAGGTGGTGCATTCGGGTTGGACTTGAAGCGCTACATAAATAAATTTTTTATTAAAATCAGGTTCAATTTGAATGCTTTTATATTCTTTTTTAAGGTTTTGTTCAAGTCTGCTGTTTATGCTTTGCATTATTAGTTTTAAAAGAGATTCTTCTTTAAGGTATTTTTTCAGTCGTTTTAATCTGTGCACCAATGAATTAGATTTAGAATATCGATTCCTTATTATGTCCATGGATACTATTGTCCCGTTTGGCGCAGAGTTACGGTTAGGGTCTGTTTGTAATTTGTAGTATTCTTGTAGGTCATTACTTAAATCTTTTAAGGAAAAATTTTTATCCTGATTTTTTTTAAGCTCTTTATGTAAATTATCGCTTCCTTGCCAAAAATCAGTATAAATTAATGTTCTGTCAGTGGTTTCTGCGTCTTCAAGCACAATTGTTTTGATATTTAATAAGTGTCCTAATTCATAAACAAGATAACTACTAATATCGTGCGGAATGGTTTGATTAATAATTATATCCGGTTTGTATTTTTTGAGGACACCGTACCAGTATTGCAGCATATTATAATATAAATGTTTGCGTTCATCTGTTTGCAGCTTGCCAGTTTTAGCCCTGTTCATCATTGTTAAAATTAAGGATTCGACTTTGTGTAATCGCTCAATCAAATCCTTTCCCGGTGGTAGAAATCCAGACATATCAATGCCCTTGGCTGGTATTCCAGATAGGGCATCCAAAAGATTATGGAAAATAGTTTCCGAGGGTTTATATTTTTCTCCCCTGTTAGCCAGCCAGTAAACAATCTTATTTGATTGTCCCTTTAATGTTGAAAGGATTATTTCTGGATCTGAGCTGTTCCATGTTAAAAATATTTTCATATACGTTCTTATTTATTTTCTAATATTATAAATCTTATAAAAATAAGATTTTTTATCTTTTAATAATTCACCTGGTATACCTTGTTCAATAATTTTACCTTTTTCTAATATTAACAACTTATCGCAATTAATTACAGTGGATAATCTATGGGCAATCGCTAAAACTGTAATTTTACCCTTAAGATTTTCGATTATTTTCTGGATTCGTATTTCTGATTCGTTATCAAGAGCGCTGGTTGCTTCATCTAATATTAGAAATTCTGGATTTCTGGCCAGAATTCTGGCTATAACGATTCTTTGTCGCTGGCCGGCCGACAAGAATATTCCTCTTTCTCCAATAATAGTAGAAAATTTCTTTGGTAGGGTTTGTATAAAATCATATATATTAGCCTTTTTTGCTGATTGTTCTATTTCTTCTTTATTAATAGTATCATCATAAAACCTAATATTATTAGTAATAGTATCATTTATCAAAAATATGTCTTGGGGAATATAACCAATATTTTTTCTCCATTGTTTTATATCAATTTTTGAAATATTCTTTCCATTCATTAAAATTTCACCCTTACTAAGAGGGAATAGCCGTAAAATTAAATCAACAATAGTAGTTTTCCCGACCCCAGAGGGGCCGATTAAACCGACCATTTCTCCTTTTTTAATATTAAAACTTAGATTGTTTAAAATTATTGCACTTCTATTATAGGAGAAATTTACATTTTTAAGTTCTAAATCATTATCAAACTTGAAATGACCTGAGCCCTTGATTTTTTCTCTATTTTTGTCAACCTCTTTTTCAAAGATTAATACATCCTCCAAATGGGGGACTAATTCATTTGCCGTGTGCAGTCCTTGTTGCAGATCTTGAATATATTGAAAGATTTTATAGATTAGATATGTTATTGGAATAAAGGCGGCAAAACTGAAATTCGGAGATTTATATGCGAATAAGAATACAATGCAAACAAAAATTAAACTAGTTGGTTGAAAAAAAAGGTGGGCGCAGTTTTTTAATAAGAAAATTTTTACTTTAATTTTTTTTAGTTTGTTAAAATATTTTTTTCCAATTTCAATAATTTTATCGTTAACAAACATCGTTTTTACTGTTTTTATTCCTATAATATTTTCATTAACAAAATGAGCAACCTGCTTATTTGTGGTGGCTACTTTTTGAGCAGCTATTCTTGTTCTATACATCAGGGGTTTAAAAGAAAAGAACAGAATACTCCCCATGACAAGAGCAAATAGTGTGATACGGGATGAAATATTGATTGCTACTGTTGTATAAATTATTAGACCCGTTAATGTCATTACGGCCGCGCTAATGGTATTTAAAAGGCTCGTACTATTTGCTATATCCACTTTTAAAATAGTCTCTAAATAGCCCAATTTTTGTTTTATTAGATAGGACCAATTAGCGTTTATGGTTTTGCTGAACAAATTATTTCTGGTTTGTTCTTCATAATTTGCGCTAATTTTAATTCTAATATAGTTGCAAAAAACTAAAGCGATGGCTTTGAAAACAAATAATAAAACAATAAAGACAAGTAAATATTTTAAACTGAAATCAATATTAAAATACAAAAAAGCTTTTTCAATGGTTTGAGATATTATATCAGCCTCGCCAAGCCCTTCTTCTGTGGCAAGAGAAATTACGGGAATTGCAGCATTAATTCCAATGCCTTCTAATGTACCAGTTACAAATCCTAATATTATTAAAAGGAAAATTTGTAACTTGTATCTACCAAAAGCTTGTTTTGATAATTTTGTTATTGTTGTTAATCTATTTTTTGACATAATGTCTCGCACCCCTGAAATTAATTTTTTCTTTAAAGTATAAATCATAAAAGCTCTTTATTAATCTGTTGGCATTATTCATATCTTTTGTCGTGTGCATAAAATGATCAGTTATTAATTCTTTATTTGCTTCGTATAATAATTTATAAAATTTTTCTTTCGGAATATCGGTGAAGTTGACGGTTAACAAATCCGAATTCTTGAACTTATTGAAGAAATCTTCTGGTCCGGACAATAAACCTCTGTCTATTGCTTCGTAATATAGGTCGCTTCCGGGATAAGGAGTTACGGGTCTAATTGTTCTGATTTGATCGTATAAATTATATTTTTTGATTAGTTTTACATTATTCTTCAAGGATTCTTCGGTATCTCCTTTATTGCCCCAAATAAAATTTAATCCGAGTCCCACTCCCGCTTTGTTTGTGATCTCTGCGGCCATTATATTTTGTTCAACTCTAGTGTTTTTATTCATCAAATCCAACACCCTTTGGTCTGAAGATTCCATTCCAAAATTAATAAATTGACAGCCGGATTCTTTTAAGCTGTTAACGATTTCCTCGTCAAAAATATCTACCCTTGCATTACATGAAAATTTGATTTTAAGATTATTTTTTTTTAAAGCGTCCCGAAATTCAAAAATCCTCTTTTTTGAAAAAACGAATAATTCATCACCCATGAGAAAATAATTGACACCATATTTACTGTTTAAAAGCAGAATTTCTTTTATGACATTTTTTACGCTTCGAAACCGTATTCCTTTTTCCATCCTGTAGCAAAAATTACATCTGTTAATACATCCTCTGCCAGTTAGAATGTCTAACGTTTTATCATCTTTGGTTCCCCTGAATAGTTTTAGGCAGGTAGTATATTTATCCATTGGGAATAGCGACCAGTCTGGAAAAGGAATGGAATCTAAATCTCTGATAGGTTCTCTTCTTTCATTAATTATTATCTTTCCATTTTTACGATAAGCAATGCCTTTTACCTTAGAAAGATCCGAACCATTTATTTTACATTTTAACAAATCAACAATGGTTTCTTCTGCCTCTCCTATTGCAATAATATCTGCTTTAGTTTCTTTCAGCACATATCCGGGTATAGGAGATGGTCCGGGGCCGCCCAAAACTAACCAGGCATTTTTTTTGTATTTATTTATTGTGTTGCAGAGTCCAAGCACAGTTTCCTTGAATCTTGCCGCCAAAAAACCAACGCCAATCAAATCGTAGTCTTCATTTTTCAAAAAAAGATTAGCCAGTTCTTCATTTGAATAATGGAAAACATCTTGACAACATATCCCTACATTAAATCCTTCTTTTTTAAGCACGGCAGCCATATACGCATATCCCAGTGGTAAATAGTTGTCTTCTTGATATATGTCGTGAACAATTAATAATACCTTTCCTTCTCGCATAATTTAATTAGATTACCGTTACTATATTAATATTGATGATTAATAAATCTTTTCTAATAATTTTCTTAAAATTTTCTTTGTTACAAAACGAGGATTATTAGCCACTTTATTTGAAGTAAGGCCATGTTTAATTATTGTTTCAACATCAGTAATCCCGACCTTACTTAATGAAGTTTCTAATCCGATTGATTTCATAACGCCATTGATTTTATTACAGGCTTCATTAACAGTATTGCAACCGAGATTTTTGACAACTTCCATAATTTTCTTTTTTACAAATTCCGGACCTCTTTTATCATTACAGTCCTTACCCGTCACGTCATAGTTGTATTTTAAAAACATTGATAAGGTTAAAGCGCAGGCATGTCCGTGAGGAATATTAAAAAAGGCAGTCATTGGATAAGAGACAGAATGTACGGCCGTAGTAGCGGTCTGACTGAAGGCTTGACCGGTTTCAATAGTAGCTAGCATCATTTGTTCACGATAAAATAATTCTTTTGGTTTTTTGACTGCGTTTTCTAAATTATTAATAGCTAATGACATGCCTTGAGCTGCATGAATATCAGAAAATGGAGTTGAATGAATTGACCAATAAGCCTCTGTAGCTTGAGATAGAACATCCAGTCCTGTACAGGCCGTGAGGAAAGGGGGCATACTTAAAGTTAATCTCGGATCACATATGGCCGCCAAAGGAAACATCAATGGAGAACTAAGGGAGTATTTTATTTTATTTTCTCCCCAAATTGTTGCCCAAGGAGTAACTTCGCTGCCAGTTCCTGCTGTTGTGGGAATTGCTATAAAAGAAATTCCTTTTTTATTTAATTTTCTTTTTTTTGTAAGAAAATCAATCAAGGTCCCCTTATTATTAGCAAGTATTGCTGCAGATTTTGCTGTATCTAAAACACTACCTCCCCCTATAGCAATAATTAAATCAGTTCCGAAGTCTCTAATTAAATGTCTTACATTTTCTATTTGGGTTACATTTGGTTTTGGGGGAATTTTACTAAAAACTTTGATTTTTATTTTTGGAAAAGAGTCTTTTACCTTTTTAAATGTTTTGTCTTTCAAAACATGTTTACCTACAACTAAATAAACCCTTTCCCCTTTTGTTTCTAAAATATCGGGTAGGTATTTTAAAATTCCTGAACCAAAATATATTTTTGTGGGAAGATAATATTTATTAAATTTTTTTAATTTGAGCACGAACGGTTCTCTATTTATTTTGAAGAAATTTCATAAATGCGATTTTGTTTTCTTGGGGTGTTTTGGTCGGTCTTCCTAAATTCTTTCTTGAGCCTCTTTTTATTTTTACAATCAGCATACTAGGACATTTTTGAAATTTTATTGTTTTAACAAAATTAACTAATTCTTTTTGCGTCGTTGCAATTTTAGCGCTTTTATATCCGCAAGCTAATGCAATTCTACTGAAATCAGCAGAATTAGAAACAGTTTTTTGGCCGCCGGTTGAATCGTAAGTATTATTGTCGAAAATTATATGAAAGAGATTCTTGGGCAAGAAATGACCTATGGTAGCCAATGTGCCCATTTTCATTAAGACAGAGCCGTCGCCATCAAAAATAAAAATTTTTTTTCTGGGCTTGGTCAAGGCAATGCCCAGGGCAATACCAGCAGAACAGCCCATTGAGCCAACTACATAAAAATCAGTACGATGGTTTTGTTTTTTTATTTCTCTGCATTCAAATAATTCTCTTGAGGTTTTGCCGGTTGTAGAGATTATTGCTTCATCACCTTTTAGATTAGCAAGTATGATCTTAATGGCTTCTTCTCTTGTTAATGAATAAATGTTTTTTTCTTCTGCCTTAGATTGGCAGGATTCTATTGTTTCTTTTTTGACGATGATAGCGTAGGGTGAGCCGTTTTTTTTCAAGTATAGTTTGGCTTTTTCAATTTCTTTTGCTGCCTTTACCTGATCTGGGGGAAGAAAGCTAAAGGGGATGCTTAAGGTTTTTAGCAATTTTAAAGTGATTCTGCCCATTTTAATGTGTTGCGGTTCGTCTTTTTTCCCTGGTTCGCCACGCCAGGAAATTAAAAGCAAAGCCGGAATACCATAAATAGCTTTATCCAATAATGAGGTTAGGGGATTGATGGAATTTCCCAAGCCGGAATTTTGCATATAAACCATCGGAATTTTTTTGGTAGCTAAATAATAACCAGAAGCAATGGCGCACGCTTCACCTTCGCTGGTAGCAGGAACATGATTAAGTTTGCCAGTATCATTTATATAAATCAAAAAATCCTTAAATATACTGCAAGGAACTCCCGTAACGAAAGTTAAATCTTTCTTTATTAATAAACTGATTAATTCATTGTTTTTAAGCATATTATTCTATGGTTGGAATTAGTTCTAGAATTTCTTTAATAGACAGACAAAACTTATCTGCTTCATGGGCTCTATTGTGTTTTAATATTAATTTTGCTGTTTTTACCATAGCAGGATAAGCGCTCCTTAACAGCTGATTTGCATATATTACAATTCTGACTCCTGCTTTGATTAATTCTTTTTCCGTTATTTGGTTGTATGTTGAAGGCACAACCACAAGAGGAACTTTATATTTAAATTTCTTATATTCTTTGCAAAATTCGAGTATTTCCTTCGGGTCTTTTTCTTTACTATGTATCATTATGCCGTCAGCCCCTGCATTTATGTAGGCTTTTGCTCGTTTAAGGGCATCTTTTAGCCCTGCTTTTAAAATCAAGCTCTCAATTCTAGCTATAATCATAAAATCATCTGTCACTTGAGCTCTTTTACCCGCAGAAATTTTATTACAAAAACCCTTTATAGTATCTTGGGCTTGTTTAACGCCTGTTCCAAAAAGAGAATTTCTTTTAGCGCCGATTTTATCTTCTATAATAACGGCGGAAACACCAAGCCTTTCAAGAGATTTAACCGTAAACATAAAATGCTCAGGCAGTCCTCCGCTGTCTGCGTCAACAATCATTGGCTTGGTTGTTACCTCTAATATTTGTTCAATTGTTTGGATTCTGGATGTAATGTCTACTGCGGCTATATCTGGCTTGCCTTTTGATATTGAATCAGTTAAACTGCTTTCCCACATACCATCGAATTCACGAACTTTTCCGTTTTTATTGATCTTTGTTTTTTCAACTATGAGTCCGGTTAGTCCATTATGAACTTCCATAATTCTCACTAATGGCTTAAGCTCCAATAACCTCCTAAGCATTTTTAATCTGTAAGCAGGAGTAACCCCTACTGCAACTACAGAACTAATAAGTTGTGTTGATGATATTCCTGGAACAAATTTGCGTTCAACTAATTTACCATGCCATTCTTTAAGCGCTTGAATAACTCTTTTTCTTGTTTCTCGTTGAATACCTGTTTTCCAATCATCTCCGTGAACAACATAATCTGGCTTGATTTTTCTCAAATTCGGAACATAATCTAGGGTTGTCTGGGCTACTATATTCTTTACTCCTGCAATATTCTCCACTATTTTTTTTCTTTGCTCATATGTCAAAAACGGCACCCTTTTATAACTAGCTATGGCTTTATCTGTTAGTAAGCCAACCACTACATCTCCTAATTCTTTTGCTTTTATTATGGTATTTATATGCTCCGTATGAATAAGGTCAGCGCACATTCCTATATATACTATCTTTGGTTTTTTTTGTTTATGTTTCATATTACTTATTTTTTTACTTATTTTCAAAAGATTTCTTTATGAATCATGTCCTTTAGTCTTCTTTTTGGAACATGTAAAATGCCTTTTTTATCAAGCCAGTATTTTATATCTTTTTTAAATTTATCCTCAACAGATTTCTGTTTGGGATAGCCGAGAGCTATTGCCAATTCAATCATGTAATCTTTTGGAATATTTAAATATTTGATCAACTTGTCTCTGTTTAGCGAACCAATTATACAGCTTGCTATTCCTTTCTCTAGTGCAGTTAATAATATGTTTTCTATCGCTAAACCCACATCATATTTAGCATTAGTACTTATTTTAGTGTTAGAGATTATTAAAATATAAGCAGTGGGCCTTTCTCCTGTTTTTGGAGCTCCATTTTTCAAATAACCTGCCCAATTGGTGCATTCAAAAACTCGGTCAAGATTCTTGGTTATCAAAATATATTCTAAGGGTTGAAGATTGGCAGAGCTTGGTGCAAGTCTGGCCGTATTTATGCATGAAAGAATGTCAGATTTTTTAATTTCTTTTTGAGAAAATTTTCTTATCGTCCTTCTTTTTAGAATTAATTTATATGTATTCATTTTAATCTGTGGTTAATTTTTCTTTTATACCGCTTCCCAGGGATTTTTTTAATTTTTTTAATGTTTTTACAAGATTATCTACATTATCTATAATTATTGCATGTTCGTCATCGGGAAATTTTTCTTGTGAATTATCTTTTACGTAAAAAAAGATATCCGATGGCTCAAATGCTACCGACAGATAGAGTATATTGTGTTCTGAACAATGCAATCCAAAAGCTATTTTTTTGTTTGTAAGTCTTCTGAGTCTGTCAATGGCTTTTAGATTGGTATCTTCTATTTTTCGTGATAACTGAGTATGAATAAATTTTATATTTTTTAATTTTTTACTCATTTTAATTATTTCTTTTTCACTTGAGATGCCGGTAGATACAAAAATAGGCTTATTTGTTTTCTGTAGTTTGCTTAGAAGGGCATCATCTAAAATAGAAGTACTCAAAGATTTCCAGAAATCAGCCCCGGCCGAATTAAGAAAAGAAATCATTTTTTTATCCGTAATCGCAAAGCCTATTAACTTGTTGTTTTTGTGAACAAAATCTATCGCATTTTTATAAAAATTTTTGCTAAGTGGCCCTCCCCATTTTTTTATTTTGTCATAATACGTAGGTTCTACAACTTGAAAAGTAATCGCATCAATATCTGTACTAATCAATTTCTTAAGCATTTTGAATGCCCTCGTTTCACTACCTTTATAATTTTTACCTATTTCCGAAATAAACATTTTATTTTTCTAATATATTTTAAGTTTTTACTGAACTTCTTTTTTTAATCTCCAAACCCCATTTCTTTTTTCCAGAATTTCTTTATTGGCAAACTTGTCTGCTATTGCCCAAAACTTTTCTTCTGGATACTCAATAAAGTCAAGAAAATCTTTTAACATCTTTCTGTCTAGTTTATAATCTTCTTCATTCACCAATTTCACTGCTTCCTCTCTGGTTAGTCTGCCTTCTCTTATCAAGACGCTGCTGGTTGCCGTGGTGTAGCAAAAACCGAACTTGAGAAACTTAAACCAGGCATCAGTAAGGTATCCTACTGTGTCAATCTGATTATATTGTTCTATGTAGCCTTCTCTTTTCCATTCACCAGTATCATCGAGCGTCTTAAACCCCTTACTTCTGGCAAACTCCATGTGTTTATATTGGCTCCACGGAACAAAATAACTTAAATAAATTGGGTCTAATTTGGCTCTTTTTATTTCTTCTGCCGAAGGATAGATACAAGGATTAAAGTCTTTCATAGAGAGAGATGGATCTTCTTTTAGCCAAACACTCCAATCTATTGGCTTAATAACATCATTGTTGATCTGTTCAAGGGCGCTATATGTCTCTTTGTCTCCTAACGTTCCGCCGTATTCATAGCTAGTATTCTCGCCATAAACAACTAAAGGTATGCCGAGTTTAATAGCCATTTGAATAGGATAAGCATAAATAGCAAGATCAAAATACCATCCTGGTTTACCAATTTTCTCTAACCCCATTCGAAACATTTTCTTACATACCTTTGGGTTTAACGACATTATATGGGCATCTACTCCAAACTTTTGTAAAAGATTACTCCAGTTTTGCTTGCCGGTCTTGGTCCAACTAAAATTATCAATATTTATCAAAAGCGGATTCATTCCTAACTTCTCTTTTAAGATATAGGTTTGATAATAGCTATCTTTTCCAGCGCTAACAGTATTAATACAATCATAATAATTACCATTTGAGCCACGGTATTTATCTGCCAATTTTTCCAATTCTTGCCATCGTTTATTCCAGTCAGTTTTGGCCTTGGTTTCATGATGTCGGCACGGATAACAAACTCCTTCATCATCGAATTTTATGCCAGGCCTAGTGTCTGGCATGACGCATTTTTTACAATATCTCATATTTTTATTTTAATTGTTAATTTTTTTATTATATATATTTTCTAAAGCCCTTATATATTTCTTTGTTTTTCCGTTATCGTTCCAAACGCCATCGTGAGCAAATACACATTCTTCATGTATTTTATATAATTCTTCTGTTAATTTTTTTCCGATCTCGTCATCCTTTTCCGATCGTTCTATATATTTATAAAAAAGACGGGGCATTTTTATATACAATACAAATCGTTCCCGAAGAGCTATAAGCTCTTTTTGGGGAATATCGGGGAAAGTCAAGGCCGGTCTGTCATTTTGGAATACTGCATCGGAGTTTTCGTCAAAGAAGCCATTTTTTACGGCAATCTCTCTTAGCTCAGTTTTTTCTAAAGGAAAGAAGAATCCCGCATTCGGATATCGAACCTCTGCCTTTCTATTCAATTCGATAGTTTCCATAACGGTTTTTCTATTTTCAAATGGAACACCCAGCATATTGAAAGCAGAAGTGCGAATGCCGGCGTCATTAAATAATTTAGTTGCCTCTATGATTTCTTCTTCGGTTTCAATCCTTTTGAACATTTCCTTTCTTAATTTATGATTTCCTGTTTCAATGCCTAGGCTTACACTGACACAGTTCATTTTTTTAAGAAGTTCTACTTTTTCTCGGGTTACATTTCGGGCATTAGCCATAATAACAAACGGAACTCCGACTTCTTTTTTATATTTATCAGCCAATTCATTGAAATAATCCAGTGATTTGAGACAAAAATCTTCATCGTGAAATTTAAAGAATTCCAAATCCCATTTATCAACCAGATATTTTAATTCCTTAATAATTCTATCTATGTTGTAATATCTTAAGAAAGGACCGGCTCCTGGCCCATAAAGTTTACGGTAAGCGGCATTAATGCAATATGTGCATTGATTTGGACAGCCCCAGTATATCATGTGGTCGCCGCCTCTATATATTTTGCCGTCAAATGGTTTAAGGAAATGACGTTTGTCAAAAATTGACCAATCAAAAAATGGCAGAGAATCCAGGTTCTGAAAATATGGTCGCAAGGGATTTTTTTTAATCCCCCCATTATCATCCTTATATGCGATATTATTAATTGTCTTAGGATTACAATTTTTAGCAATACATTCAACAAACTCTGGCATAAATTCTATTCCCTCGCCAACGCAAGCAAAGTCTATATGATTACAATCAAGAATCTTTTCGGGTACCATTGTTGCTGCTTTGCCTCCCCATATAACTATGGTGTGGTTATTCCATTCCTTGACAATCCTTGAAATCTCGAAACCAATGTATATCTCATCTGACAAAGCAGAAATTCCGATTATATCGGGATTAAATTCGTTTAATTTTTTCAACAATTCTTCTTTTAAATTAACTTTTTTCTTGGCCACATCGTATTTACTGAAATCAACATCTTTGAAAATTTTTATCTTACTACGGACTTGAGTATTGTTTTGAAAGTTAAAATCTATAAAAGTGGTATCGAATAAATCAACCTCGTGTCCTTTGTTTTTTAAGATACCGAATAATAAAGATAGGCTCATTGGTTTAAAGCCAAATTGATCTTTATTGGGCCATACAAATAATATTTTCATAATATCCTCATCTTTTAAATAGTAATTTTCTTCTGGATAATGTTATCTAATTCTATAGTAGACAATATATTAACGATTTTCTTGCTAGTATTTCCTTTTCCATATATATATTCGGGCGGATACTTGCCATGTTGAATAGATTTTAAGATAGCTTTTTTGATTTCGGCTTTATCATAACCAACATTAATAACATTTTTTCCTCTTTCTCTTCCATTTTGTCTGGTTCCAATATTTATAGTCGGAGTACCAAAATAACAAGATTCCCGAATACCGCTGCTAGAGTTACCAACCATACAAGTAGCCTTGGCAAGTAATGAAATGTAATCTTCGAATACGATATTCTTGCCCATGGTAACATGCCCGAGTTTCTTGGCAATATCAAATAATCTTATTTCTCTGACCATGTCTTTTGAACCAGCATCCACATTTGGGAATAGCATAATTGTTTTAATTTTTAACTCAGAAATTGCCTTGAGGGTTTCTCGGATTTGTTGCCGGCAATATTGATATTCGGTTGTTACCGGATGTTGAACAACTATTAAAAACGGCTTATTTTTGTCTAAATTATATTTTCTATAAATTTCGCTCCTGGGTTTATTTTTCTTTGATAAAATAATATCTACAGCAGAACAGCCAACGTTAAAGACCATATCGGGTCTTTCTCCCATTTTTATTATTCTTTCAGCGCTTTTGGCTGTAGCCGGAAAATGAATATGAGCAAGTTTTGTTATCGCATGACGAATACTTTCATCTATTGAGCCAGTAGTTTCGCCTCCTTCCATATGAGCTATTGGTATATTCATAAAAGCAGCAGATACCACCGTTCCTAAAATATCAAAACGGTCGCCTGATACAAAAACCATATCTGGTTTATATAAGCTCAAAAGCGTTGGAATTTCTAATGCGCATAAACCAACTGACTTAGCCATTGAAATCAAATCTTCTCCCGCTGCTATGGTTCTTGCAACAGCATTTATTTTAAAGCCGTCGTCTCTTATTGCATTGATTGTTTTGCCAAAATCATCAAGAAGATGTGATGCCGTTACAATCAATATCAATTTTAGTTTGGGATTTTTTTTGATTGCCCTCATTACGGGTTTAAGCTTGCTGTATTCAGACCGATTTCCAGTAACAACGCAAATTTTTCTTATTTTAGCTTTAGATTTTCCCATTTTATTAATTGATTGGCCTTTATGCTTTTTTTGGCTCTCAGGCCAACTATTTTATTTAAATATTTTGCCGGGATGCCTGTCCCGGGGCGTTTAACCCAGACCATATTTTTCTTTATCGTCGCTCCGTTTGGTATATCAACAAGAGAGACCACGCTTTCCCGAGCCATTTTTTTAACTGGCAACTCATCCGAAGTTATTTTTTTGGTAGAGCCCAGGGCTTTTTCTACGGCCCTCACTCCTTGAACCAATTCCTTTAACTCTTTTGGCTCAATAGATGCTTTTTGGTCGGGGCCTGGCCATTTTCTGCTTATGGTAAAGTGTTTCTCTAAAACACAAGCGCCGAGAGCAATTGCTGTCAGGGCAGTATAGATGCCTATCGAATGGTCGGATAAACCAACGGGTATTTTAAGTTCTTTCTTCAGTCTTTCTATGACTCTTAGATTCAAATCCTCATACTTTGCCGGATATGAAGATGTGCAGTGAAGAATTATAAATTTATTATTAAATCTCTTAACAAAATTGACCGTTTCCCGGACTTCCCTAAAAGTGCTCATGCCTGTTGAAATAATCATAGGTTTTCCTTTTCGGACTATATGTTCCAATAATGGAAGGTTTGTCATTTCTCCAGACCCAACTTTATACGCCTTAACTCCTATTTTTTCTAATAAATCAGCTGCCTCTCTGCTAAATGGTGTTGATAAAAATAAAATTCCTTTCTTCTCAGCGTATTTTTTAAGATTAATATGGTCTTTTTTAGACAGTTCAACCTTTTTAAGAAGATCGAAAAGGGAGCTTTTTACATATTCGGCAGTAAAACCATCCTTGAGCATCTCTTTTTCTGGCAGATGGGTTTGAAATTTTATAGCGTCGGCTCCGGCTTCGGCTGCCTTTTGAATCAAAAGCATTGCTTTTTCGATATTACCATTGTGATTTATTCCAGCTTCAGCAATGATAAAGCAGGGTTGATTTTCCCCAATTAATTTTTCCCCAATTTTAATTTTATTTATCATATTTTTTTATTTGTTTAGTTAGCCAAAAATCAAATTCTGTATCAATTTCAAGGGAATTTTTTTCTGGCATAATATATAATCCAATTTTCCCATTTAGTATGTTGTGTTTTTTTATAAAGTTTTCATACTTTGTGATATATATTGCTCCATTTTCTTTATATTCAGGTTTTCTATCTTGTCTTCGAGCTTGTTTTCGAGTTCTTTTTTTAAAATCGTAGTTTATGCAAATCGCTGTGCTCCGATTAATTTTCCATATAAATGCATGTGAAGGACAGACGCTTAATAAGGAATCGTATTTTTCTTCTAAAAATTTATTTATCGCTTCATCTATATGATGAGCAGCGCGAAGAGGAGAGGTGGGTTGAAGCAAAACAATAATATTTGGTTTATAATTTCCGTGTTTTTTCAAATAACTAATAATATGTTCTAATACCGATTGCATTGGAGTAGTGTCCCCTGATAACTTTTTTGGTCTTTTTACCACCTCGGCTTTATATCTTTTTGAAATTTCCTTTATTTCTTTATCTTCCGTAGAAACAATTACTCTGTCTAATAATTTGCTTTTTAATGCCGCTTCTATGGTGTAGGCAATCAATGGTTTGTTTGTTAAAAGCCTAATATTTTTCTTGGGAATTCCCTTAGATCCTCCCCGAGCTGGAATTATTGCTAAAATTTTTTTATTTTTATACATGATTTATTGCTTAATAAAATTAATTTGATTTATTTATTTCAACTTGATCCTTAATCCAAGAATATGTTTTAGTCAGGCCGTCACGCAGAGAAAACTGAGAAATCCAGCCCAGGGAAGAAATGCGGTCAATGCGGAAATTTCTGGCTTTTACTCCTACGGGTCCTTCTATGTGCTTAAGGTTTATTTTCTTGCCGGAAATTTCGGCAATTGTTTTTGCTAATTCATCTACGCTCACGTATTCCTGGCGACCGATGTTGACACCGTTTTCTATATCTGAATCCATAAGCATTCGGATTCCCTCGATCATGTCGTCGATATAAGTGTAGGCGCGCATGGCCGTGCCGTCGCCCCAAATTTCAATGGTATCATTATCCTTGGCTTCAGCAATCTTGCGGCAGAGCGCTGCAGGGGCCTTTTCCCGTCCGCCTTTCCACGTGCCCTCCGGCCCATAGCAATTCTGGAATCGAGCCAATCGGATAGTCAGACCAAAACGACGGCCATAAGCCATAGCCATACGTTCAGCATAAAGTTTTTCCCAGCCGTATTCATTATCCGGTAAGGCGGGATAGGCATTCTCTTCAGATAATTCGAGTTCATTATACTCCATATCCCTATAAACACAGGCAGAAGAAGAAAAGAAATAGCGCTTAACCCCTGCGTTAGCACTAGAATGAATCATATGGATATTTATCAAGGCGCTGTTGTGCATAATTTCGCATTCAGCCGCATGGATGAATCCCATGCCGCCCATGTCAGCTGCTAATTGGTAAACCTCGTCAAAGCTTTCATGATTTGGTCCAAGAATAGCTGTCTGGCAGTTCTTTTCTTCTCTCAAATCCAGAATTAAGAATTCATCCGCAGCGCTCGGAGAGAATTCTGGTTTTTTTAAATCAACTCCGCGCACCCAATAACCTTCTTTTTTAAGTTGCCTTACCAGATGGCCGCCAATAAAACCTCCTGCTCCGCAGACTAAGGCTTTTTTCATAGTGATTATATTACCACTTTTTGATTTTGTTTTTTATATTCTTTTTCAGTTTTTGATAAACTGCCACTGCCTTCCTTTCAACTTTAGGAGAGACCAGTCTCAGGATTTCTTTCCCTAAAATCCTGTATTGCCCCCCGACTTTATTTGCCTTGATAATGCCATTCTTAAGAAGGCGTTTTATGGTGCTGTCGCTCACTTTCAAAATTTCTTTAGTTTCGTTGGTGGTATATATTGAGTTTGGATTTACTTCTTTTTCCATATTAGTTTAATTGTACGGCAGTTAAAATACTGGTGTCAATAGGTGTCAAAAGGTGTCAAGCATATTCCCGTGGATAAACAAAAAAAGAGCAATCTTGCGCTTTTTCTATTTGATTATCTTCCTCCTCCGCGGAGAACAATGTTAATTGTTTTTAAAATAATACCTAAATCTAAAACAAAAGAACGATTTTTAACATAAAAAAGGTCATACTGAAGCTTCTCAAAATTGCCTTCTATTGATGATGTGTAGCCGTGTTTAATTTGGGCCCAACCGGAAAGACCCGGTTTTATCAAGTATCTTTCCTGATAGAATGGTATTTTGGATTTAAGTTCTTGATGGAATTCCGGTCTTTCTGCTCGGGGTCCGACAAAACTCATTTTCCCTTTAATTATATCCCAAAGCTGTGGCAGTTCGTCTAGCCTGGCTTTTCTTAGAAATTTTCCGAATTTGGTTATTCTGGGGTCGTTTTTCTGGGCCATTTTCGGTCCATCTTTTTCTGCATCTATAATCATTGAACGGAATTTAAAGAGATTAAAGGGTCTTCCGCCTTGACCCACTCTGGTTTGTTTGTAAAATATCGGTCCAGGTGATTCGAATTTTATAATCAGCGCAATTATAGTCCAGAAAGGAAGTGACAAAATCAAAAATAAAAAAGCAAAGAAAAAATCAAAAATCCTTTTACTAATTTCATAGAGATTTTTTTCTCTTTGAGATATATTTTCCAGAAACCAGACCTGATTAATGGCGGTCAAGGGAATTCGTTGGGCGACTTTTTCATAAAATTCCGAAAGATTTACAAAATCAATTTTATAACGAATACACTCGAAAAGATTTTGGATTAAATCTGGAGAATGATATATCTCTGGAGCTACTACGACCACGGCAATTTTTTCTTGTTCCAATAACTCTTTTAAGTTTTTTATTCCCTCGGTTATTTTAATTTCTGGAAAATCGGTTTTATCTATTTCCTCATGGTTTTTAATAATTAGTTTTAACCTATATCCAAGTTGCGGATTTTTGATTATTTCTTTTGCCAATTCTATTGCCTGAAGATTATAGCCGACAATGGCAGTATTCATCCTAAGTTTTATGGATCCGGCCAAGAAATTAAACAGATGTCTCCAAGTATAAAACAGAACAATGAATACCAGAACATTTAAAAATAAATTTGTTTTAGGCGTGATTGCGCCAAAAGCAAAATTTGGAACAAGGTAGAAGAATATTACCGAAATCAGGCCGCTAATTATCAGAGCGCGAATAAGGGCAGAGGAGAATTCTACATTATTTTTAGCAATATCTAATTCATAAAGATTATGAATATAGAATATAATTAACCAGATAATGTAGATTATCGAAAAGGGTAAAAGATGTTTTTCAAAAATATTAAAATCAAATGCTCGATAACGAATTGTCAAAGCAATAACCAAAGAAGCATACAAAATAAGTATGTCTCCAATTAAAAGAATGAATTTTTTGATTTTCATTTTCTTAATTTTAATGATATTATATTTATACGTAATTGACAAGGATCTTAAAGTTAAAGTAATATTAATATATTAATATGAATCCATCTTTAACCTATGTAAAAATACTCCGCTGGGGGATTTTTATTTCCCTATTTTTGCCGTTGGTTATTTTTTCCCAATATATTTCACCATTCCATTTTGGCAAAATGGTTGTTTTTCGGGTCATTGTGGAATTTCTGGCGGTTTTTTATATTCTTTTGATTATAGTTGATAGAAATTATCGTCCTAAGTGGACTTTTCTTTTAATCGCTTTTTCGGTTTTTACGGCCCTCTATTTTTTAACTGGCGTTATCGGAGTTAATTTTTATAACAGTTGGTGGGGTTCTCTCGAAAGGATGGGTGGTATTTTCAGTTTTCTGCATTTCTGGGTTTATTTTATTATTTTGACTAGCGTAATTAAAAATATAGAAGATTGGAATAAAATTTTGAAAATATCGGTTGGAGTTGGTTTTTTGTCTATCTTATTTGCTTATGGTCAGCGCTTAAGACTGGGAGACTTTTTTGTTGGTTGGCAGCACGGAGAAAGGGTAATTGGCACAATTGGTAATCCGGCCCTTTTTGCCGGTTATCTTCTCTTTATTCTTTATTTGGCTCTTTTATTTTTATTGAAAAAAGAAACCAAGATACAGGAAAAAGGATTTTTTACGGCAGTGATTATTTTGGGCATCCCGGTTTTATTGATGACCGCAGTAAGAGGGGCAATACTTTCTTTTCTGGGCTCTATTTTTCTCTTGGCCATATTTTTTATTTTTACCTTGAAGAATCGGAAGATTAAAATTTCTCTATTAATTGCGGTAATTATTTTTATAATTTTGACCGTCTTTATTTTATTGAACAAAGATCAGGCCTGGGTGAGAGGCGTTAGTTGGTTAAGCAGAATAACAGACATCTCTAAAGATACTTCTACCATTCAGACCAGATTATGGTCTTGGACAAGTGCAATTAATGGATGGAAGGAAAAACCAATCTTTGGTTGGGGCCCAGAAAATTTTATGTTTCTGCATATGAAATATTTTGATGCTCGTCACTTTACTGGTCTGGGCTCGGAGACGATCTGGGATCGGGCTCATAATATATTTTTGGAAATGCTGTCTACCGAGGGCGTGGCGGGTCTTATAAGTTATTTATCTATTTTTGGTATTGCTTTTTATTTTTTGATTAAAAAGCTAAAAACAGGAGCCATTGATGGGTTGACTTTTGGAGTTTTATCGGCAGCCCTGATTGCTTACATCGGTCAGAATCTTTTTATTTTTGATACTTTTGCTAATTATTTCTTATTCTTTTTGGTGTTGGGATATATTAATTTTTTGCTTTTTAAAAAGGATCAGGCCGAGATTCCTGTTTCGGGGCCCGCTCAAAGTCCTTCTCTTTTTTTAATATCCATCCTTTTAATATTGGTAGCCTTTATTGTTTATCAAACAAACATAAAGCCGGCTCGAGCTAATTTTGCCTGTACCCGGGCGATTATCGCTGGTCAGGGTGGCAATGCCCAAAGGGCATACGACAAATACGTAGAGGCCCTTAATTATAATACCCCTCAAGGAGCCTATGAAATAAGACATAAATTAGCCACTTTTGCCATTCAGGTTTCAGAATCCCAAAGACAAAAGAATGGGGATTTTAATCCAGAGCTACTTCGCTACGCAATAAAAGAAACGGAGAAAAATATAGATAAGTATCCACTTGATACAACTCCCTATCTTTATGTCGGGAGAATGCATATTCTTCTCATCAATAAGGACTCCGGGGCTGGCAATAGAGCAGAAGAATATATTAACAAAGCCATTGCTCTTAATGATAAGAATCCCAGAATCTGGTATGAATTGGGACAGGCTCAAATGTCTGAAAAGAAATACCAAGAATCGTACGAGAGCTTTAAAAAGGCGCTTGAACTCAATCCCAGTGTTTCCCTGTCTTGGTGGTTTTTGGGGGTAGTTGCCCTTCAGGTCGGACATTACGATGAGGCGGTTTACGACGTTGAAAAGGCGATAGCAATGGGTTATTCGGATTACAAGAACAGCATCGCGGATTTAATGCGTTTGGTAAATATTTATGAAAAAGTCGGAAATATCCCGAAAGTTACAGAATATTATCTTTTGGCAATAGCCGAACAGCCGGGAAATCCTCAATTTTACGCCTCTTTAGCGGCTGCCTATGCCAAAACGGGGGATTATAATAAGGCAAAAGAAACGGCTTTAAAAGCGGTGGAAATAGATCCTAAATTTAAAGAAGAAGCAGAAAAATTTATTAATTCCTTGCCGAAATAATCGAATCCATGAACGAGAAATTAAAAATAGGAATCATTGGCATAGGTATGGTGGGTGAATCGCTGAGAAGGTGGTTTGAAGAAATTTTAGGATATAAGCGCGGAAAAGAACTATTTTGCTATGATACAGATCCCAAAAAGGGTTATTCCGATGATTTTAATAAAGCCGATATTGTATTCGTTGCTGTTCCCACTCCATCTAACCCCGATGGAAGTTGCAATATTTCGATAGTTGAAAGCGCCATAGACTCAATAAAAAATGGGAAAATCATAGTTATAAAATCGACAATTCCTCCGGGTACGGCCGAAACAATACAGAAGAAACACAGAAAGAAAAGGATTATTTTTAATCCCGAGTTTCTTACCGAAGCTCAGGCTTGGATAGATTTTATTAGTCCCGACAGGCAGATAGTTGCGCATACGGCAGAGAGCATAAGCGATGCATTGGAGGTTCTTTCCGTTTTGCCCAAGAAGCATTTTATCAGACCGTGGGCAAGTGATTATACCAAGAGGAGCGTAAACGCCTCGGAAGCCGAATTGAGCAAATATGCCAGTAATATTTTCGGTTACATTAAAGTAATCTTTGGAAATATATTAGCCGATATTTGTCATGCCCTGAATTTAAAGTTTAAACAGGAGAAAATTCCGACAAAGACTGACTACGAGAACGTAAGAGAAATTATTTCAGCCGATTTAAGAATTGGTCCGTCTTGGCTTAATATCGAGCACGGGAATTATTGTGGCGTGGGAGGTTATTGTTTTCCCAAAGATATGAATGCTTTTATTTTTTTTGCCGAAGATTTGATTGAATTTTTGAAAAAATCCCCCCCAAAATCGGGAGTAGATGTCGGACAGGTTAAGACCCTGGAAAAGGGGATAGGCGTTTTACGCGCAGTAAGAGTTTATAATGAAGAATTACTCAAATGGCAGGGATTAAACGCCGAAGATGTGACAAAACATGAAAAAGAGATAATAATCAATAAGAGAAAAAAAATCAGAACTCATTCCAAAAACCATTAAAAGAAATAGAATTATTTGACAATAAATTTAAAAGGGTTTATTAGATAGTTATGGATCAAAAAAGCAAAAAAGTATTAGTAACCGGCGGAGCCGGTTTTATTGGTTCTAATTTGGTTGATGCCCTTATCGAGAGAGGTTTTGATGTTGTTGTGATTGATAATCTTTCAACCGGCAATAAGGAGAATATAAAAAATTTTTTGAACTACGGGAAATTTAAGTTTATTAATGGCAGCCTTACTGATTTGAATGTTTGTCGTCAAGCGGTAAAAGGTATTGATTATATTTTCCATTTAGCAGCCATTCCTTCGGTTTTTCGCTCGGTCGAAAATCCATTAGCCACCAATGAAGCCAATATATCGGGTACCTTAAATTTATTGATTGCTGCGCGAGACGAGGGAAGTATCAAAAAGTTTGTCTACTCTTCTTCGTCTTCGGTCTACGGCGATTCGCCGAAATTACCCAAACAAGAAGACGATCCAGTAAACCCGATTTCGCCATACGCTCTTTCTAAGTATACGGGCGAAAGATACTGTCAGATTTTTAATAAAATTTTTGGTTTACCGACAATTTGTCTTCGCTATTTTAATGTTTTCGGGCCTCGTCAAAACCCCCTTTCTCAATACGGAGCAGCCATTCCGAAGTTTGTTTTTTCCATGATTCAGAATAAGTCCCCGATTATTTACGGAGACGGCGAGCAGACCAGGGATTTTACCTATGTTGATAATGTTGTCGAGGCCAATGTGCTGGCCGTCCAATCAAAACATTCCGGCGAGGTAATTAATGTTGCATGCAATCAAAGAATTTCACTTAATCAGATTATAGAATTGATTAATGGATTTTTGAAAACAAACATTAAAGCCCTTTATTATTCACCACGGCCCGGCGATGTAAGACACTCCCTAGCAGATGTTTCTAAAGCCAAAGAGTTACTTTCATATCATCCCAAGGTTTATTTTGAAGAAGGCCTAAGAGAGACAATTAATTGGTTTAAGGGACTGAAAATTTACGAAATTACTGAGCGATTCGCATCCATTCGTCCGGCCGAAGAAAGAGATATTAATCAAATTTCCGGATTATATCAAAAAGAAATAAAAACCGGATTTTTAAGTTCTTTTGGGCCGCCATTTTTAAACAAATTGTTTCAGGCAATCATCAGATTTGATGACACTTTTTGTATCGTGGCCGAGCTTGATAATCAATTAGCCGGATTCATTGTTGGAGTAGTTAATGCTAATAAATTTTATAGAGATTTTACTAGAAAATATTCTTTAAGAGCCGGATTGTCTATTTTGTTAAAATCCTTGAAAGCCAAAAATTTAAAGAAAATTTTAGAAACCATTTTTTATCTAAGAAAAGAAGGAGATTTACCGCCGGCAGAATTATTTGTAATTGTAGTTGGTGAAAGATTCCAAAGACAAAAACTAGGTACCGCCCTATTGGAAAATTTTATAGCCGAAATGAAGCGATTGGGGGTTAAGTCTTTTAGGAGTACGGTTAGTGAAAAATTTAAACCAACCATTGCATTTTACACAAAAATGGGATTTAAATTTCATCAACCTACAGAGGTTCACAAGGGCCAACCATCAAAAACCTTTACATATAACGTCTTGACAGATAAAGATTGATATGATAGAATATAATTACTACTGAAATCTAAAAGGAGGAGAAAATGTATCTTAAAAACATTGTGGCGATTACACCGGTTTGGAATGAGCCACTGGGATTAATTCAGAAATTTCTTAGTGGTATTAAAAGAGTCCGGAGCATTTTAGCCGAGAAAGAGATCGGTTTCCGACATTTTTTTCTTGATGATGGGGCGCTTCATTTGCCCGATGAGTGTTCGATTCTGGTTCGTCATAAAGAAAACCTGCGACTCGCAAAGACTTTAGTGGATGGTTATGAGGCGGTACTGAATCTTAAATCGGTTCCCGATCTTGTTATTCGGTTGGATTGCCAGGAACATGATCCGGAGAAAATTCCTTTCGTTATTGATCACTTCTCGCATGCATCTCAGCTTCAAGCTCTTTTTCTTCCTGTATGGTACTGGGTCAAGGGCGAAGATAGGCCGTTGATGAAAGATATTACCATGATGATTACAAAATTCATTTCCGGCATATCGCCAGTCAACAGACAGGCTGTGCTTGAAGTGTACAATCAGAAATTTCCCCTCGGATACCAGGCGTTCAGGATCGCGGCACTTAGAAAGTTGATGAACCCACTAAAGAAAGGTCTCGTGCTTTTTCAGCAGAAATTTAACACTTCTGCTTCGTGGGGCTTGGATCTCTTGGTTATTCTTTTGGCGGCAAAAGAATATCCAGAGGGCGTTGATTTTATCTTTGGGGGCTGGTCAGAGCCATGGCAAGAGAATCGGTCTCCGGAAAAAATCGATGCTCAGCGCGTGAAAGCAGAGGCCATGGTAGAATTAGCAGAAGAATTAGATTATCAGTAAGAAGAACTTGGGCAAGCTTCGTATGGCTTGCCCAATTTTTATTTTTAAAATCTTACAAAAGACAAGATAAATAGGAGGCATCTCTTGACAACTAATTTTTGATTTGCTAATATAAAAGTACGTTGAGTGGGGAATGTCGTAAGACAAACCTCTTACTACGGGAAGAGAGACCTCTGGCTATATGTCGAGGCCTCTTTTCTATTTGACACTTTTATTTTATGAATTTATACTAAGAAATGTATCGTGATTACGCTTCGCGATCCGAAAGGGAGTCAGAACAAGTACCCATTCAACACGTAGTATTGGGGTTTAACTTTCTGGCTCCCTTTCGTATCAATTTTTAGATGTCTGTGGTATAATTTATTTAGAATGATTTCTTTATCTAAAAAAGGAAAAATTTTTTTGACCCTGCTGATTTCGGGCGGGCTTTTTATTTCTTTATGTTCCTTCGCCTCGGCCTTTGAAGCGGGGGATAAAGACACTTTTTATATCGATCCTTTCTATGATACAAGCGGGAGAAATCAGGTATCGGCTACCCTGAAGAATATTTCCGAAAAAGTATATTTTTACATAGAAGACGAATATTGGAGCGCACTTTCAAGTAATGACCAAAATTCTTATCTTGTTTTGATCGATAACATTGCCAAAGAATTTGATAACACGATTTATTCTTCGCTTCATTATATTTTTGGTTCCGAGTGGAGTCCGGGCATTGATAATGATGAAAGAATAACCATCCTTTTAACCGATATTAAGGCTACGGCCGGAGGATATTTCAATTCAAAAGATGAATTTACAAAAAGCGAAGAATCTACCTCTAACGAACGAGAAATGCTTTATATAAACGCCACCCAGATTAATAATCCTTTAATGAAAAGTTTCATTGCCCACGAGTTTCAACACCTGATAACCTGGAACGAAAAAGAAAGAACGCAAGGATTGTTGGACGATGTTTGGTTAAATGAGGTGAGAAGCGAATATGCTCCAACAGCTGCCGGATATGACAGCGTTTTTTCCGGTACAAACCTGGAAAGAAGGATAGGCGATTTTTTGGCTAATCCCTTCGATTCTTTGACCGAATGGAAGGGGGATAGGTTTGATTATCCTCCGGTTAATATCTTCGGCCACTATTTAGCCGAACAATTTGGTGAAGATATTTTTTCTTTAATGCTTAAAAATAATAAAGTCGGGATTTATAGCGTAGAACAGGCCATAAAAGACAAAGGATTCAATTTTAATTTTTCTCAAATTTTCAATAATTGGACGATTGCCAACTATTTGAATAATTCTTCTTTAAGCGATGGCCGTTACGGCTATGAGAACCCCTATCTTAAGGGCGCGATAAATGTTTCGCCCATAAATTATAGCATCGTTTCTACCAGCGTTATTAGTATTGCGCAAAACATAAAAGATTGGGCTCCTTACTGGTATAGATTTATCAACAAACAAGATGCCGGAACGATTGCCGGAGATTTGGAAATAGAATTTGAAGGAGGCGTTGAAAGGGGAAATTTTAATGTTTTTTATATTATTGAATATTTTTCAAGGCCAACCCTAATTAACTCTCTTGTCCTATCTAATCAGAAAGGAGTTTTAAAAATTCCGGATTTCAAGAATGATATTGATTCGGTAACGATTATTGTTTCTAATCAGTTTAAAAAAAGCGGTTTTAACAGCAACGGAGAATCAAATAATTTTGTATTGTCTGTGGCCACCACTATTTTTGGAGAAGAGGTGCCGGAACCTCAGCCTCAACCAGAACCAAATCCCAATAAATTAGCCCGTCCAGAAGATTATGGTCTTAAAGAAGGAGATCTAATCAGGGCAGAAGGAGATTTTGACATTTTTATCATTAATCAGTACGGCTACAAGCGATTATTCCTTAATCCGACTATTTTCAATATGTATGGACATCTTACGGGCGGCTGGAAAGCGGTGAAAACCGTTAGCCCATCAACTCGAGACGCTTTTGTAACTTCCGGTCTTTACCGTTACGTAGATTCGCCCAAAGTCTATTTTCTGGAAGTCACCGGCGGAGATACGGGAATGCTTCACTGGGTTAATATAACCGCGAATAGCTTTCTGACCCAAGGCGGTAAATCCGAATCGATATTTACTGTCAATAAATCCGAATTCAATTGGTATCCCAAGGGAGTAGATAAAAATTCACTGCAATGAGATTTTATTAAAGAGATTATGCTTTATAAGCTTTTTGGCGATCCGAATAAGAAATACTTGCAGAAAATCCAGCCGATTGTTGAAGAAATAAACAAGCTCGAATCAAAATTCGAGCGTTTTTCTAATGAGGGGCTAAAAAATTTAACCACTGAATTTAAAGCCAGACTAGAAAAAGGAGAATCGCTCGACAATATTTTGCCCGAAGCTTTTGCCGCGGTCCGCGAAGCAGCCAAAAGAACTTTGAAACAACGCCATTTTGATGCTCAGTTGATAGGGGGAGTCGTTTTACATCAGGGGAAAATTGCCGAAATGAAAACCGGAGAAGGAAAAACCCTGGCCGCCACCTTGCCATTATATTTAAATGCTTTAACCAATGCGGGTGCTCATTTGGTAACGGTCAATGATTATTTAGCCAGGCGTGATACGGTTTGGATGGGACAAATTTATAATTTACTGGGATTGTCGGTTGCCTGTATTAATCACGAAAATTCATATATTTACGATCCAGAATATAGCAGTCAAGAAAAAGATCAAATCAGAGATGACCTGGGGAGCTTTAAGGTAGTTGAAGATTATTTAAGGCCGGTTTCGAGAAAAGAAGCTTATTTGGCCGATATTCTTTATGGCACAAACAATGAGTTTGGCTTTGATTATCTCCGAGATAATATGGCTTATGGCAAAGACGAATTGTCACAGAGAGGATTCAATTATGCGATTGTTGATGAAGTTGACAGCATTTTAATTGATGAGGCGAGAACACCGCTGATTATTTCTGCCCCGGATATTGAATCAGCTGATTTGTATAAAAAATTCGCCAAAATTGCTCCTCAGCTGAAAGGAAATATTGATTATACCATTGATGAAAAAATGAGAGCAGTAACCTTGACTAATGAGGGGATGGATAAAATTGAGAAAATTTTGGGCATGGGGAATATTTATCAGGAGAAAAGTATTCAGGTTATCCATCACCTTGAACAAGCCTTACGAGCCGAAGTTTTATTTAAGAAAGACAAAGATTATGTAGTAAGAAATGGCGAAGTAATCATCGTGGATGAATTTACTGGTCGTTTAATGCCTGGCAGACGCTATTCCGGCGGATTACACCAGGCGATTGAAGCCAAAGAAGGAGTTGAGGTTCAGAAAGAATCAAAAACCTTAGCCACGATTACATTTCAGAATTTTTTCAGAATGTATAAAAAATTAGCCGGTATGACCGGAACCGCCCTAACCAATGCTGAGGAATTTGATAAAGTTTATAAATTAGATGTAATTAGCATTCCAACCAATAAACCAATGATTAGAGAAGATTTAGCCGATTTAATCTACAAAAATGAAGCCGGGAAATTTAAAGCAGTAGTTGAGAAAATAAGAGAATCTTATCAAAAAGGACAGCCAGTTTTAGTGGGCACGGTTTCCATAGAGAAGAACGAACATCTGGGGAGTTTGCTTAAAAGAGAAGGCATACCTTGCAATATTTTAAATGCTAAAAATCACGAAAAAGAAGGAGAAATAATTGCGCAGGCAGGCCAATCAAAAGCAGTAACCGTGGCCACGAATATGGCTGGTCGAGGAGTGGATATAATTTTGGGAGGAAATCCGCCGGATGAAAATAATGCCAAAAAAGTCAAAGAACTTGGCGGTTTATTTGTTCTTGGCACCGAAAGACACGAAGCGAGAAGAATAGACAATCAATTGCGCGGTCGTTCCGGTCGTCAGGGCGACTCGGGGATGAGTCAATTTTTTGTTTCTCTGGAAGACGAATTAATGCAAAGATTTGGTTCAGACCGAATAAAGAACCTAATGGACACTTTCAAGATTCCCGAAGACCAGCCGATTCAGAATAAACTGATTTCCAATGCCATTGAAAAGGCCCAGGCCAGAATTGAGGGATATAACCTGGATATCCGACATCATGTTTTGGAATATGATGAAGTGATGAATAAACAAAGGCAGGCAATTTATAAAATGAGAAAAGACATCTTGTTTGCCAGCGACGAGGAAATACATAATCAAGTAAATGAGTTGATGAACGATGGGGAAATGAAAAATTATCAGGAAAAGCATAAACAAATTTCTGATAATGACAAAGCAAATTTAGAAAGATTTATAATGCTGAGAACTATTGATATGCTTTGGATGGAGCATTTGGAGACAATGGAATGTCTGCGTGATAGTGTTAGATTGCGTGCTTATGGCCAGCGCGATCCGTTGGTAGAATATAAAAATGAAAGCCGAAGATTATTCGGCCAGATGATGGATGAAATTAATAATGCAATTGTAAATATATTAATCGGCGCAGAAATTCAAAAAAATCCAGCATCCCGGCAAAGGATTTCCGAAGTTAAACCCACCAAAAACAAGGTTGGCCGCAACGACCCCTGTCCGTGTGGTTCAGGGAAAAAATATAAGAAGTGTCATGGAAAATAATATGCCTCAAAAGGGAGCAATGTTCATAATCTTGAGACCGGATGGCACGGTTCTTATGCAATTGCGTGACGCAAAAAGTAAATTTTATCCCAACATGTGGTGTTTTCCCGGAGGAGGATGCAGTGGCGATGAAGAACCGATTGATACAGTGATACGCGAAGCGAAAGAAGAGTATGGTTTAAATTTAGAAAAAAGCACTTGCCGTTTTTTGATGGAGTATCAACTACTTTTGCCGGAGAACTATTGCCCAACGGCTTATATATTTATTTGTCCCATCGATTTGGAGCAAGAACCAATACTAAACGAAGGCGTAGATATGAAATGGATGAAAATTAACGAGATTAAAAAGATAGAATTAGGTTTTGAACAGAAAATTATTATCCCTAAATTAGAAGAATTTTTGCGGTTCAGGGAAAAAGTTTAAAAAGCACCATGGAAAATAAAAAAAGCCACATGGTTTACCGGGTATTGCGTGGGTCCCGGGCCACATGGCTTTTTAAGATGTACGAGAATTATCTCGTACATCCATTATAGCAAGCCCACAGGATTTGTCAAGTCCCGTGGTAAGAAAATCAAAAAGCATCATGAAAAGTAGAAAAACAAAAATAAAATTTGTTGATGTGAAAAAATACGGGTTTATTACAGAACCGAGGTATTATTTTTGGGGATGGAGTAATTTTTCGAAAATTTTAGCACGGGATTCAGCTGTAAAAGCATTGGTCAAGGCAAAACGATTTTTACCAAAAGGACACAATTTTAAAATCTGGGACGTAAAAAGGACGTATAATATCCAAGCTGAAATGATAAAAAGCTTCAGACGGAGATTAAAATTATTGCATCCCAAATTATCTAAAGCCAAGTTGGAGAAATTAGTTTTTAAATTCAGCGGCGGGCTGGGTAAATCAGTAAAGCGTTTGGACACACACAGAAAAGGCGGTTCATTTGACCTGACAATTATTGATAAAAAATGTAATGAATTGTATATGGGAACTGACCACGATGATTTGACCAAAAAAGCAGCAACCGATTATTATGAAAATAAGCTACAGCTCAATTCATTGGAAAAGCAAGCCAAAAAGAATCGCAGATTGCTAAAGAGGGTTATGAAAAAAGCGGGATTCGTTAATTATGCGGCTGAATGGTGGCACTGGAGCTACGACAAATAAGCTTTACCCTACACCAAAATTTTTGGTGTAGGGTTGCCAAATATTTTTTTTTGTTTTATACTAAAAAATCAATCTTGAATTAATTCCATGGGGATTTTTTTAAAACGACAAAAATCAACTGAACGAGAAGGATTTCATGACCGACAAAAGAGTAAAATCCGGCTGATTATGCTGGGGATTTTTATTTTAACCATTGTCGCCGGCAGCTTAAATTATCCGAATTTATGGGATAAAGGAGTTGATTGGATAAATTCCAATATTGGTATCAAAATTCCTCATTTTTATAAATTGCCATTTAAACTCGGCTTGGATTTACAAGGCGGTACGCATTTAATTTATGAGGCCAATCTTTCAACCATAGAAGCGGGCGAAAGAGATGCGTCTCTTGACGGGATTAGAGACGTGATTGAAAGAAGGGTTAATATTTTTGGAGTAGCCGAACCAACCATTCAAATAAATAAATCCGGTGATTCCTATCGTTTGATAGTCGATTTGCCGGGAGTAACCGATATTCATCAAGCAATTGAAATGATTGGAGCCACGCCTTATCTTGAATTCAAAGAACAAAGAGAACAAGCAGAGACCGATGAAATTTTAAAAAGACAACAAGAAGGCGACGAAGAAGCCCAAAAAATTGACCCTTATTTCACATCAACTCAATTAACTGGTCGATATCTGAAAAAATCTCAACTGGCCTTTGACCAAACCACCAGCAAGCCTCATGTGGGTTTGGAATTTACCGATGAAGGTGGAAAAATTTTTGCCGAATTAACCAAGAATAATGTTGGTAAGATATTGGCGATTTATTTGGACGGGTTTCCGATCAGCGCTCCCCGGGTCCAAGAGGAAATTACTGGCGGCAATGCCCAAATTACGGGCAGTTTCACAACGGAAGAAGCCAAAGAATTGGCTCAGCGTTTAAATGCCGGAGCTTTGCCCGTGCCGATTAATTTAATCAGTCAGCAAAATATCGGCGCCTCTCTCGGGCACGATTCATTGATTAAAAGCTTAAAAGCGGGGCTTATCGGCTTTTTGGCCATCCTTCTTTTTATGGTTGTGTCTTATAGATTAAGCGGTTTTTTTGCTTCTCTTTCTTTGATTATTTATGTAATAGTTCTTTTGGCTTTATTTAAATTGATACCCGTTACCCTGACCTTGGCCGGTATTGCCGGGTTTTTACTTTCTATGGGTATGGCAGTTGATGCCAATATTTTAATATTTTCAAGAACCAAGGAAGAAGTAAGGGAAGGAAGAGGTTTTTTTGATGCCCTGAATGTCGGAATTAAGAGAGCCTGGCCATCGATTAGAGACGGCAACTTTACTACAATTTTAGTCGGTTTGATTCTGTTTATGTTTGGAACGGGTTTCGTCAAGGGTTTCGCCCTCACCTTGATTATTGGTAATTTGATTAATATGTTTTCAGCCATAGTTATAACAAACTATTTAATAAGATTCTTTATAAAGGGTGGCGCAGGAGGTCATAAAAAAATTTGGTTATGAATATCTCATTTATAAAATATCATAAGATTCATTATTTTATTGTTGGGGCATTAATTATCGCCAGCGTAATTTGTTTGGTTGTTTTTGGTTTAAATTTGGGAATTGATTTTCTTGGCGGGAGTATTTCGGAGGTTAATTTCGAAAATAGACCGGCCAATACCGTAATTCAGGAAAAATTAAATAGTTTAAATTTAGGCGAAATTACCGTTCAGCCAACCGGCGAAAGAGGAGTCATTTTAAGATTAAAAAATATCGACGAAAACACTCATCAGGAAATTCTTTTTAAATTAGGCGAAATTTCAAAAATTGAGGAAAAAAGATTTGAAAGTATCGGACCGACGGTGGGTAAAGAGTTAAGAGAAAAAACCATAATTTTAATAACCGTTTCACTAATTGCCCTGCTTATTTATATTGCCATTGCTTTTAGAAAGTTGAAATGGCCAATTTCAAGTTGGCAGTATGGCGTTGTATCGGTTATAACTTTATTTATAGATATTCTTATACCGTTTTTGGTTCTGGTAATTTTGGGCAAATTTTACAATGTTCAGTTCAATATCCCGATTATCTCTGCCCTATTAACGATTTTGGGTTACACCATTAACGATAAAGTAATTATTTTTGACAGGGTTAGGGAAAATATTCTCAGAACCAGGTCTGATAATTTTTCTGATACCGTTAATTCCAGTTTAAATCAAATACTCGGCCGTTCCCTCGGTACGGGCCTTTGTACGCTTTTGGTATTATTTTCCATATTTTTCCTCGGTGGAGAAACTTTAAAATATTTTTCTCTGACACTGATTATCGGGGTAATTGTCGGCACTTATACTTCTTTATTCATTGCCAGTTCTTTATTGGTAACCTGGAATAGATTTAAAACAAAAGGTGCTTGACATTGTTTTTTTAGTATGATATATTAATTTATTGATAAAAATTAAATTCAATTTAACAGGGTAAAATTATGGCAAAATCAACATCCACAAAAAATATTAATAAAACCTTATCTACCAGAACAGAAAAGGCATTATTGTTTTTGACAAATCCGCGAGTCAGAGACGTAATTGAAAGAAGGTTTGGAATTAAAAACGGTAAAATTGAAACTCTTGAGGCAATTGGTCATGGTTATGGTATTACCCGAGAACGGGTCCGTCAAATCGAAGAAAATGGCCTAAGAGCTTTAAAATCAGAAAGAGTTTTACCGTTGTTTGAGCCAGTTTTTGCATATTTGAATGATTTCTTTAATGAACACGGTAATTTGGCCGGTGAAGAATATTTGTATTGTACTTTGACCAATACAAATGAATTTCATCCTCTGAGAGGCCAGCTTTATTTGGTTTTAACTATTGGTGACCCCTATCAAAGAATAATTAATGATGAACGTTTTAACCCTTACTGGATAACCGATAAATCAGTCAGAAATGTAGCCGGGAAAGTGGTTGACTTTTTAATCGACCATTTCACCAAGCAGAATAAAGTTTTTCACGAATCAGATATTTTAGATGTTTTGTCTCAAAAGCATTCGAATCTGTCACAAAAGATGCTTTGCGTTATATTGGATATTTCCAAAGAGATAAATAAAAATATCTTTGGTCAACTGGGCTTAACCTATTGGCCGGAAATTTCTCCTCAAGGAGTAAAAGACAGGGCTTATTTGATATTAAAGAAAGAAGGGAAGCCACTTCATTTCACCCTGATAACCGAATTGATAAATAAAAGTGATTTTGGCGATAGATTGGCCCATACCCAGACCGTTCATAATGAATTAATAAAAAGCCCCAAATTTGTCTTAACTGGTCGAGGTACTTACGCTTTGGCTGAATGGGGTTATGAGCCGGGAACTGTAGAAGAGACAATAGAGAAAATTTTAAAAACCAATAAAAGACCGATGACCAAAGAAGAAATATTGGAAGCGGTCTTATTGCAGCGTCAAGTTAAGCCAACTACGATATTGCTTAACCTTCAGAGATCTCCCAAGACCAAGAAATTAGGTGATGGGAAATATGCTTTGGTTTAATAATTAACATTAACAATCATATTTTTAGATAACGGTTATAATATGACTGGCGGATTGCCTGACATTTTCAATATTTATAAGGTAATACTCCTGGGCTATTGGTGGATTTGGCTACCGGTGGCTCTTTTTTTTATTTTAAGAATGATGTGGCTGGATTATATCCGTTCCGAATATTTGAAAAGCATCGAGTGGACACTTTTGGAGATAAGCTTTCCAAGAGAGGCGATAAAAAGTCCCAAGGCGATGGAGCAGATTTTTAGCGGATTGCATGTCACAGAGAGAAAACTTAAATTTAAGGACAAATATATAAAAGGTGAACTTCCAACATGGTTTAGCATTGAAATAGTGGGCGATGGTGGAAGAATCAGAATATTATTAAGAACACCAGAGAAATATAGAAATTTAGTAGAGTCCCAAATCTACGCTCAGTATCCGGATGCCGAAATTTCGGAAACCCAGGATTATGTTAATGATTTACCATTCGGTATTCCCAATAAAGATTACGATATCTGGGGAACTGAGTTGATTTTAACTCAACCCGATGCTTATCCAATCCGAACCTATCCTTTCTTTTTTCAGGAAAAAGAAATTGAAGAAAGAACCGATCCGATGGCTGGTCTTTTTGAGTTTTTAAGCAGTCTGAACTTCCAAGAACATCTTTGGCTGCAAATTTTGATTAGCCCTGTTGACGATGAATGGAAAAAAGAAGCAGAAAAGGTGGTTGGAAAAATTCTTGGCAAGGAAGTAAAAAGTTCCAAGAAGAGCGGGTCATTGATTATTAAAGAAGTTAGCGGTTGGCTTGACGCATTTTTAAAAGGAGTTACTGATTTTTTCACCGGACCATCGACCAAGGCCGAGACCAAAGAAGAGAAAAAGGTAGAAAATTTAGCTGCTTATTTAAGCCCCGGTCAGAAAGAAGTGGTTTCGGCCATTGAAGCCAATATTGCCAAATTAGGATTTAGAACAATGATTAGAGAAATGTATTGGGCCCACAAAGATGTTTTTTCCAAAGACAAGACAGCAGCGGTTGGCGGATTTTTTAAACAATTTAACACCCAAAACCTTAATGGTTTTAAGCCGAATAAATTGGTCACTCCGGGGCGGAGCAAAATATTCAAAAAACGTCGAGAACCGGGTCAAAAAAGATATATCTTAAGGTTATATAAAAACAGGCAATTTATTTTCCATAGACCCAGAAGAGGGTTCGTATTCAATACCGAAGAACTGGCTACTGTTTTTCATATTCCTCTCAAATACGTTAAAGTGGAAAGAATTCCCAGAATTGAGGCCAAGAAAGGCGGACCACCCACCAGTTTACCCACTATTTAATCAATGAATTATGGACAATAACGATATAACAATTTTTGCCGAGACAAATTTCCGCAACAGGAAAACAAAATTTGGCATTAAAACCGATGATCGCCGACGCCACGTGTATATTGTGGGAAAAACCGGAACTGGCAAGACCGCCCTCTTGGAGAATATGGCTGTTCAAGATATTCAAAAAGGATATGGTGTGGCGGTTGTTGATCCCCACGGCGAATTTGCCGAGAAAATGCTTGATTTCGTTCCGTCTAATCGGGTAAATGATGTGGTTTATATTAATCCGGCAGATATCGAACATCCAATCAGTTTTAATATTATGGAAAAAGTCGGACCGGAATATCGCCATTTGGTCGCTTCCGGATTAGTCGGTGTTTTCAAAAAAATCTGGTTTGATATGTGGAGCTCCAGAATGGAATATATAACCTATAATACTGTTTTAGCTCTTTTGGAATATCCCGGCAGTACATTAATGGGCATTAACAGAATGTTAGCTGACAAGGATTATCGTCAAAGAGTAGTCGAAAAAATTACCGACCCGACTGTTAAGGGATTTTGGAATAACGAGTTCGCCAAATACCCGGATAGATTCAGGGAAGAAGCAGTGGCGCCAATCCAGAATAAAATTGGCCAGTTTATTTCCAGTCCTTTAATCAGAAATATTATTGGCCAAGTTAAGTCCTCTATAGATATGAGAAAAATAATAGATGAAGGCAAGATTCTGATAGTTAATCTTTCGAAAGGAAGAATAGGGGAGGATGCCAGTAATCTTTTGGGTGCTTTGGTTATAACCAGACTGCAATTAGCCGCCATGACCAGAGTTGATGTTCCGGAAGAAGAGAGAAGAGATTTCTATCTTTATGTTGATGAATTTCAGAACTTTGCCACTGAAGCTTTTGCCAACATTCTGTCCGAGGCCAGAAAATACCATCTCTGCTTGATTTTGACTCATCAATATATTGCCCAGCTTGACCAAATGACTGATAAGGGAAAAAGCACCAAGGTGAGAGACGCAGTTTTTGGCAACGTTGGAACGTTAATTACTTTTCGTGTTGGCGCATCCGATGCCGAATTCCTGGAAAAAGAGTTTGTACCGGAATTTACGATTGACGATTTGGTTAATTTGGATAAGTATAATATTTATTTGAAATTAATGATTGATGGAGCGGCTTCTCGGGCATTCAGCGCAACCACACTGGCGCCATTTCCCAAACTGGAAAAGTCATATCGGGATAAAATTATTAAAGCCTCCAGAGAGCACTACAGTGTGCCCAAGAAAGATATTGAAGAAAAGCTGATTAAGTGGAGTGAGTCGGTCCAACAGGAAGAAGACAAGAAGAAAAAATATGATGCCACTTGTTCTCAGTGCGGAAAAAAGACAAAAGTCGCTTTTCAGCCAGACGGAGTAAGGCCGGTTTATTGTCCGGATTGTTTAAGAAAAACAAGAGAGGTGGTAACCAAGCCCGCAACAGAAGCCAAAAAAGAAACGATTTCTTTGGAAGAGGCAATAAAGCAATCCCCCCAATCTTTTAAAAAGATCAAAAAAGAACCCGATTTAGAGGAAGTCCGTAAAGCAATTGAAGAGGCAATGAAAGAAAAAGAGTAGATGGTATTTGGTATTCAGTATTCAGTATTTAACATATTGCTATTGAATTTTCAGTAGCAATTTTTTTATAAAAGTGATATTATTAAGGAGGTATGAAAAATTTGGAAGAAATTCGAAAAAATCGGCTGAAAAAGTTGGCCAATTTGATAAAAGCCGGGATTAATCCCTATCCGGCCGAGGTTTTGCGTACTCATACCAATCAGGAAGCGCTGGATAATTTTAATAAATTACAAAATAAGAAAATCATTTTAGTCGGTCGAATTCGTTCAATCAGAGAACACGGCGGCTCGACTTTTTTTAATATAGAAGACGAGACAACACAGATTCAGGCATATTTGAAAAAAGATGAGGCGGGAGACAAGAATTATAAATTATTTTTGGAAAATATCGATATTGGAGACTTTGTTGAACTTGGTGGCATTTTGTTCAAAACCAAAAAAGGCGAGAAGACGGTCAAAGTTTCTAAATGGCGAATCATTGGTAAATCACTTTTGCCTTTACCGAGCGAATGGTATGGCTTGGAGGATATTGAGGAAAGATTCAGAAAAAGATATTTGGATTTGATTTTAAACAAAGAAATTCGGGATAAATTTATCAAACGTTCGGAAATTATCAAGAAAATCCGAAAATTTTTGGACGAAAACGGATTCTTGGAAGTGGAAACTCCGATGTTACAGACAATAGCCGGTGGCACTATTGCCCGTCCTTTCAAAACCCATCTTAATGCTTTGGATATGGATTTATATTTGCGAATCGCGCCTGAACTTTATTTGAAAAGATTATTGGTTGCCGGATTTGAAAAAGTTTATGAATTGAACCGTAATTTCCGAAATGAAGGCATGGACAGGGAGCATAATCCGGAATTTACCATGCTTGAATTTTACGCTGCTTATTGGGATTATCAACAAATGATGGATTTTACCGAGAAATTATTGAAATCTTTGGATAATAAAGTTTTCGGAAAAAAGTTCGAGCGCGTTGAGTATGATAAGTTGATTCACCCCGTTAAATCCCGCAAAGCGGGAGCTGCGAAGCAGCAATTTAACGGGGCAAGCGATAAAGAAGCTTTTGCCAAAATTAAAGCACCGACATTTGTCATAAATCATCCAGTAGAAATCTCACCCTTAGCCAAGAAATTAGATAATAGTTCCAAAAAAGTAGCCAGATTTCAGCTAATTGCCGATGGCCTCGAAATCGCCAATGGTTGGTCGGAAATCAATAGCCCGCTTGACCAGGCAGAAAGATTTGAAGCCCAGGAAATAAAGAGGAAAAAAGGCGACCAGGAAGCGCATCAATATGATAAAGATTATATTGAAGCCTTGGAATATGGTATGCCGCCAGCCGCCGGAATCGGCATCGGCATCGACAGATTGGCGGTTTTGTTAACCAATTCTAAAACATTAAGGGAAATAATTTTATTCCCCACAATGAGACCGAAGAGTAATAAATAGCTCAGATTTATTTTACATGTCGACACGTGTCGCCGCTTCCAGCGAAGCGTCGCACTAATTCTCGGCCAAAATTTTGCCTTCGGCAAAAACCATGCTTTTGGCCTCCGAAATTGTCTCAGTGTAAAACAAATCTTCGCTAAAAGTTATGAATAGAGAAGAAGGACTAAAATTAGTTCAGGAAAAAATTCAGAACCAGAATTTAGTAAAACATTGTCTGGCAACAGAGGTATGTATGAGAGAATTGGCGAAACATTTTGCAAAAGACCCCTCGACTTCGCTCGGGGCAGGAGACCTGGAAAAATGGGGATTGACTGGATTGCTTCACGATATTGATTACGAAGAAACAAAAAATGACCCGGATAAACATTCTATTCTGGCCGCGGAAATTTTGGAAAAAGCAGGATTAGAAAAAGATATTGTCGATGCAGTAAAAACCCATAACGAAAGACACGGCATTGCGCCGGAATCCAAAATGGCAAAAGCCATATTTACGGTTGATCCCTTGACTGGCTTGATTGTTGCCGCAACTTTGGTTTTGCCGTCTAAAAAAATTGCTGATTTGACCGCGGAAAACGTTATTAATCGCTTCGGAGAAAAAAGTTTTGCCAAAGGCGCCAATCGGGAAATTATTTCCCAATGCCAGGAATTATTAGATATAAATTTAAAAGAATTTATAGAAATTGGGCTAAAAGCAATGCAGGGTATTAGTGGAGATCTTGGCTTATAAGTTCAAATTTCAAAACTCAAACTATTTCAAATCAAGTTCAAATGACTAAACTTTTAAACATTCGGTTTTCGGGATTTGATTTGGAATAATTTGGATTTTGAGATAATTTGGATTTTAAATATATGATAGACATTAAACTTCTAAGAGACAATCCGGAAAAAGTGAAAAAAGCTTGCGAGAATAAGCAAGTTAAAATTGACATTGATAAAATCTTGGAATTGGACAAAAAGAAAAGGGGATTGATTCAGGAAATTGAGGGAATGAAAGCGGAACAAAAGAAACTGGGAAAAGATAAAATAGAAAAAGCAAAAGAATTAAAAGAAAAAATCAAAAAACTTGAGCCGGATTTGAAAAAAGCGGAAAAAGAATTTAATGAATTATTTTTGCAGATTCCCAATTTACCCTTGGATGATGTGCCGGTCGGGAAAGGCGAATCGGAAAATAAAATTATCAGAGAGATTGGCAAGAAGCCGAAATTCAGTTTTAAGCCGAAAGATTATATGGAACTGGCCAAATGCGACGATATTATTGACATGGAAAGAGCGGCCAAGGTTTCTGGAGCCCGATTCGGATATTTGAAGGGCGGAGCAGTTTATTTGGAATTTGCCTTAATTCAATTGGCTTTCAATACTTTGGTTAAAGAAGGATTTTGCCCGGTGATTCCGCCAGTAATGATAAAAACCGAAATGATGAAAGCTATGGGTTATACGGAGAGAGGTAGTGAGGAAATTTATCAATTTCTTAAAGATAATTTAGTTTTAGTCGGTACTTCAGAGCAGTCAATCGGTCCAATGCACGCTGGCGAGGTTTTTAATGAAAAAGAATTGCCCAAAAGATATGTGGCTTTTTCACCATGTTTCAGGCGAGAGGCGGGTTCTTACGGTAAAGACACCAAAGGAATTTTCAGGGTGCATCAGTTTTATAAAGTAGAGATGTTCAGTTTTTGCCATCCGGAAAAATCCAAGCAAGAACACCAGTTTTTCCTGAAAATGGAGGAGAAATTAATGTGGGTATTAAAAATTCCCTACCGCGTGGTAGAGATGTGTACCGGTGATTTAGGCGATCCTGCTGCGGCAAAATACGATATTGAAGCCTGGTTGCCGAGCGAAAATCGTTATCGGGAAACCCACTCAACCTCAAATTGCACCGACTTTCAAGCTCGAAGATTGAATATCAGATATAAAGCAAAAGACGGGAAAATGAATTTCGTGCACACTTTAAACGGCACGGCTTTTGCTACGGGCAGAATAATTATCGCGATTTTAGAAAATTATCAGCAAAAAGACGGAAGCATAAAAATTCCAGCTGCTTTACAGAAATATACAAAAATGAAAGAAATATGAAAGCGGTTTATTATCGGAAAAGAAAAAAGAAGAAAATTAGGGGACTGATATTTATAATTTGTCTCTTTTTTTTAATTTTAGCCGGGATATTCTTTGTTCTATTTCGATTTAAAATAAAGACAATAGAGATTTCCGGCAATAGAGAAATAGGTACAGAAGAGGTTAGAAGTGTTTTAAATTATAAAAATATTTTTTCCGCTACCGAAGATAAAATAAGAAATGATTTATTTAAAAAATTCCCCCAAATTTTAGAATTGGAGGTAATTAGAGACATGGCAAAAAGAGGAATCGAAATTAAGATAAAGGAAAGAGAAGAATTTGGGATTATTTGCCGGGCGGCAAAAATAAAACAAGAAAATATTGAGATAGATCAGACCCAAAATTGTTTTTATATTGATAAAAATGGAGTTATTTTTAAAGACGCGCCCCAAACCAGCGGTTCCTTGGTAATACTGATAAAAGATTACTCGAACAGAGATTACAAACTCGGAGAGAAAATTTTTGAAGAAAAAATAATGAATTTTATTTCAGAAACAAAGGATTTTTTGTCTTCCGAAGTTGATTTGAAGATTGTTGATTTTAATATTCTATCTTTTCCGCCGGATGACTTAAAAGTTGTTATTGACGAAGGATGGTATATTTTCTTCAATTTACAAAAAGAGGCCGGAGACCAGCTCACGGCCCTAAAAGCGGTTTTAGATGAAAAAATAAAAGATAAGAGGAACGAATTGGAGTATATAGATTTAACAATTGAGAATAGGGTGTATTACAAATAACTAAGGAATATAGTATACAAAAATTGAATTGCCGATGACCGTGACTGGTTGGTAGCGATCGAGCCACATATAAAAATCAGTCTGTTTACTGAAACCTTTTGTCGGGACAGCTTGGTTCTGCTGTTTGAAAGTGGCGGAGATTGCCAGCCAACTGCCCCTGGCTTCTTTGGGATCGCGATCTGCCCACCAACGTTCAAATTTATCGCCTAAATAGTATTCAGCCGTTGCTCCACCAAAATAATCGACTTTAATTTTTCTGATTTGTTGCTCGTCAACCCATTTGGCGAGTCTTTTTAAATCTTGCCCCCAATCAAGGTTAGAATCGGTGACATAAATATAACCGTTTTTTGCTCCGCCAATTATTTCATTAAAATGAGTTAAATAGTAAGGAAAAATATTCAAGGACGATAAGACATACCAAAAAAGCAGAAATCCAACAAGAATTTTTATATAAGTTGCTTTTTGGGTATTTTTAACATATTCAAAAATTCTTTTAATTTGCCCCGAAATAAGAATATAGACAAACGGAAAAGTCGGTAAAATATGGCGAACACCGATATTTAAGTTGCTTCTGATGCTTACGAACCAATAAACAGCCAAAAATATAAGCATAGCGATTTCAGGAAAATACTTTTTCAATATCGGGCCAAATGAGCTAAAAATCCTACGAGTGAAACCTTTCGGAACTTGCCAGGCCAAGAACAACAAGGCAATAATAGTAAAAATATGAAGAGCCAGAGGCGGCTTTATTGCATAGACAATGGGAAAATAACTGAACCAACCCACATTATTTACCTCTCCCAAAAAATAGGTCGTATTTCCGCCAGTCGCTCTTTGAAAAACCATAAATAATCCAAGCAGATATTGGGCATAGGGTCTCAGTATTGGTTTTTTGACTATCCAGTCAACCAGTTTAGCCGCTGGTCGGAATGGAAAATGAGATGAGTGATATTGGGTATCGGAAATCTGTTTTTCAGCCGGATAACCGGCAACATGGAAAAGATAAATCGGATAAACCAGAACATAACCGATAATCATTATTAGGGCAAATTTTAGACAATAATTTATAAGGGGCTTTAATAGATTTTTATTTTCGCGCCATTTAATATAAATCCAGATTAAAATTAAAAGACCGAAATAGGGGACGAGCAAGAATAAAGAAAATTTAATCAATTGAGCTAAGCCGAAAAATATTCCGGCTAAAATAAGATTCTTTTTGGTCGGTAATTGTAACCATTTTACAAAAAAATAGATAGCAATAAAGAAAGCCGCGGCCGCACCGACATCGGTAGTGACGTATCTTCCGTGGGCAATAAAAGTCGGAGAAAAAGAAAACAGAAAAATAGCGAATAAGGCTGGCCATTTACCGTATAATTCTTTTGTCCATTTATAAATAAAAAAGCCCAAAGCAATCAGGAGTAAAAGCATGGGCAAGCGGGACCAGAATATAATTTTATCGGCGTCATTATTGGAATAATATAAAAAAGAAAATCCAAAGTCCCATTGACTGTTAACTTCGTCTTTCCAGGATTTAAGCTGAGAAGGAAAATTTATACCATTGATAAATAAAAGAGGAATGGCCGAAAGGTCTTTCAAAAGAGGTGGATGTTCGGGATTAAGACGCATATCCTGCTGGGTTAAATATGAATAACCGGCCGGAATATGAGCCACTTCATCCATAATCGCCGATTCCTGTTTTTGGGAAATCGTAGCTAAAATTGACATTACGGCTACTAAAGTTATAGCCAGAATAGCGGGTAGTTTTTTCATATATTTTTATTATATCACATTATTGAAATTTTATGATATAATATAGGGGTATGGTGGAAGAAATATATAAAGAATTCAAAAGAAAAAAAGCCGAAATCTTAAAACAGCCTGAAGTTAAGGAGTTGAGCCCGGAGAAAGAAAAAGAGATTTTAAAAGAAGCGTTATCCCAGCACATCGAAAGGATTCAGCCGATTACACGGGCTCAGCAGCAAACAATTACCCAGGCTGCCCAGCAGATAAAAGACCAGCCAAAAGAAAGGCAAATTCAGCTTTTGATTAATTTGGCTTTCGAAAAAAGTGTTATCGAGGCAATCGAGGTGGCAAGGGGACTCGATAATCCTTATCTGGTTGACGAGCTTCACGATACTCTGATTGATGAGCTTTATAATAAATTAGTCGAAGAAGGCAAGTTGGAGAAATTATAAAAATGAACGTAAATCAACTTATTTACCTTACTATTTTTATTATCGTCCTTTTGATAATCGGCGTGATAATTATTTTATTTTTCGAGAGAAAAAGAACCAAAGGAACGATTACCCGAGCCCTGAATATGAGCTTATTTTTAATCAAGGTTCCTCTCGAGGCAAAAGAAGATTTTTCAGTCGAAGAAAAAAAGAACAGAATTGGGGTAATGGAACAGTTTTTAACCAGCATTACCTCACTGAGAGAGAAGGCTTCGTTTAAACAGATTTTTTATGGCCAGCCGTTTATCGCCTTGGAAATAGCTATTCCGTTTATCGGTTCAGAAATTTCTTTTTATTTGGCGGTTCCCAGGAGTTACGAAACATTTTTAGAAAAACAGATTTACGGATTTTATCCGAAGGCTACCGTGGAAAGGATTGAAGATTATAACATTTTTAATCCCGAAGGATTTTCCGCCGGCGGGTTTTTTGTTTTGGAAAAGAAAAGCATTTTACCCCTGAAAACATACAGGGATTTGGAAGTTGATCCACTGGAAAGCATTGCCAATGCTTTAAGCAAAATTGAAGAAATTGGCGAAGGCGGAACGATTCAAATAATCCTGAAGCCGGCAGGAAAAAATTGGAATAAGTTCGGATTATCGATAATTAAAAAGATGAATCAGGGCGCAAGCTTTAAAGACGCCTTGAAAGGAAAACCATTCTCGAAGCCCAAGCCAAATGAACCGGTAACCCAACCAAAAGTTTCTCCGGCTGATGAAGAGATAATCAAGTATTTGCAGGCCAAGGCGTCAAAGACCGGCTTTCAGGCAAATATTCGTTTTGTATTCTCCGCAAAGACCGAACCGCGAGCCGAAGAGCTTTTGTCGCATGCCGTAGGTGCATTTAACCAATTCAGCGCTCCTAATTTAAATTCTCTAAAATTTAAAAAAGCCAAGAGCGGAAAATTAAAAAAACTCTGCTTCAATTTTTCTTTCAGGTTATTTAATCACCGAGAAGGAATGATTTTGAACAGCGAAGAGATTGCCAGCATTTTTCACCTTCCCTTAACCCGGCTTGGTTCACCGAAATTAAAATGGTTAAAGGCAAAAGAGTCCGTTCCGCCAACGAATTTACCAAAAGAAGGAGTTATACTGGGTCAAAACATGTTTCGCGGAGAAGAAACAATTGTCCGGATGCTTCCCGAAGACAGAAGAAGACATCTTTATATTATTGGTCAGACCGGAACCGGCAAAACAACTCTAATGCTGGACATGATTCGTCAGGATATTAAAAATGGTAATGGTTTGTGTTTTATCGACCCTCATGGTGATTCAGCCGAGAAAGTTTTAGGACTGATTACCCCGGAAAGAATCGAGGATGTTGTTTATTTTAATCCGGCTGACGTGGAAAGGCCTATGGCTCTGAATATCTTGGAATTTGACCCAAGCCATCCGGAACATAAAACTTTTTTGGTAAATGAGGTAATCAATATTTTCAAAAAATTATGGGAAGCGATTCCCGAGGCATTTGGTCCGATATTTGAACAATATATGAGAAATGCCTTGCTTTTGGTCATGGATGACCCGGAATCCGGATCAACTCTATTAGAGGTGCCTAAGGTTTTGGCTGACGAAGAATTCCGTCATTACAAGCTTTCAAAAACAAATAATACCGTAGTTAAGGATTTTTGGATAAAAGAAGCGGAAAAAGCCGGAGGAGAAGCGGCCCTAGCCAATATTGTTCCTTACATTACCAGCAAGACCAATATTTTTTTGGCCAATGATGTGATGCGACCGATTCTTTGCCAACAGAAAAGTGCTTTTGATTTTAGAGAAATGATGGACGGGAAAAAGATTTTCATTGCCAATTTGTCAAAGGGGAAGCTGGGTGATGTTAACAGCAATTTACTTGGTTTAATTATTGTCGGGAAAATTTTAATGGCAGCCCTTTCTCGCGTGGATACGTCGGAAGAAAAGAGGCCGGATTTTTATCTTTATGTTGATGAATTTCAGAATTTCACCACCGAAAGCATTGCCATAATCTTGGCCGAAGCCAGAAAATACCGCTTGGATTTGATAATCGCCCACCAGTTTATCGCCCAATTAAGAGAAAACATCAGAGATGCGGTTATCGGCAATGTCGGGAGCATGGTAACCTTTAGAGTAGGAGCCGATGACGCCGAATTCTTGGCTAAGCAATACGAGCCGACATTTAGTCAGCAGGATTTAATGAACATCGATAATTTTAATGCTTATCTTAAGCTTTTAATTAACAATCAAACCAGCACACCGTTTAATATCAGAATTCCATTTCGAAAAGATGGTAATCCGGAAATTGCTTCAAAAATCAAAGAATTATCAAGATTAAAATACGGTCGAGAAAGAGAAATTGTGGAAAAAGAAATTCAGGAGCGTTCAAAAGTTAAATCCGATCTCGGTGGAGCCGATGTTCTGCCCGAAACACCGGATTTAAGATAAAAACAAATAAGAATTAACCTAATTATTCTAATTAACCTAATTAATCTAAAAGTTTTTAGACATTTAATCATTGGGATTTGATTAGAAATTAGAAATTAGAAATTAGAAATTATGAAACGAAGCGATATATTTGCGGTTTTAGTTTTAGGCGAGATTGCCGCTTGGTTAATCTTGTCAGTAGTAAAAGGATTTTTAAAACCCGAAATTTATGATAAAATTTCAGGAACGATTCATTGGGGATTGCCGATAATTTTTCCGATTGCTTGTTTAATTTTTATTTACGTTGCCCACATACTTTCTAAAAAATTTGTCGTTATTTACGAGGTGGCAAAATTTATTCTTGTCGGCGGTCTAAACACCTTGGTTGACTGGGGCATCTTGAGTTTTTTGATTTTCACTTCCAAAAGTTCCGGCATCAGCGCGAACAAAGTTATATTTGAAGTTTTTTCCGTGAGTCTTGTTTATTATACTTTATTTAAGGCAATTTCTTTCATTATTGCCACTACCAATAGTTATATTTGGAATAAATTCTGGACATTCAGAAGAAAAACCACCGAGACAATGGGCAAAGAATTTACTCAATTTCTCGCCGTTTCAATTATTGGTTTTTTGATTAATGTCGGTATTGCCTCGGTTATTTTTAAATTTATCCGCCCCATTGGCGAATTGAACAATGACCAATGGGGATTAATTGCCGCGGCCATTGCCACTGTTATTTCTTTGGCTTGGAATTTTGTTGGATATAAATTTATAGTTTTTGAGAAAAAAAATGATCAACCTAGTGCTATATAGAAAATACCGGCCCCAGAAATTTTCTGAAGTTGTCGGTCAGGAACATGTAATAAAAACTTTAACCAGTGCCCTGAAGTCTGGTAAAGTTGCCCATGCTTATTTATTCGCCGGTCCGAGGGGAACGGGCAAAACCACGGTTGCCAGAATTTTGGCTAAGGCCGTGAATTGCCTGGATGATTCCAGTTACGAGCCCTGCAATAAATGCGAATCCTGCCTGGATATTATGGACGGCAGAGCAATGGATTTGATTGAAATTGATGCTGCCTCCAATCGAGGAATTGAGGAAATACGGGAATTGCGGGAAAGAGTGAGATTTACTCCCACTCGAGGCAAATACAAGGTTTTTGTCATTGATGAGGCCCACCAACTGACCAAAGATGCGTTCAGTGCCTTGCTGAAAACCTTGGAAGAACCGCCGGCTCATGTTATTTTTATTCTGGCCACTACCGAACCATATAAGATGCTGCCGACAATTCTTTCCCGGGTCCAGAGATTTGATTTCAGAAAATTTTCTTTAAACGATATTGTAAAAAGACTGGAAATGATTGCCGGTAAAGAGGGGATTAAAGTAAACGAGAAAGCCCTGAGAATAATTGCCTTGAACTCCGAAGGTCATATGCGCGATGCCGAGAGTATGTTTGGCCAGGTGATTGCTTTCTGCGGCGATAAAGAGATTGGGGTTGAAGATATTGAAAATATTTTGGGAATCGTTGATATTAATTTGGCGATAAAATTTATTGATTTATTGGCCCAGAAAAAATCAGCCGAAGCATTGACTTTTATTGATAAATTTGTTAATCAAGGATATGACTTGGTTCAGTTCGTGGAATCGTTGATAACTTATTCAAGAATTTTATTATTGGTGCGGGTTAGCAGGGATTTGTCGAAACTGGTAAAAGAGGAATTGAGCGCCGAGCAGTTAAATACGGCATTGAAGCAGGCTGAACAATTTTCAATTCAAGAATTATCGAAAACAATGGAGATTTTTATCGAGGCTCTTTACAGAATGAAACATTCGTCTTTTCCCCAGGTTGAAGCGGAGCTGGCGACAGTAGAAATTTGCGAAAGACATTATTCCGGGGTCGTCTAATGGCCCCGCACCAGAACAAGTTCGATGTGGGGTAAATAGGACACCGGCTGGCACGAAGTCACGTATAAAACTGGGAGATCGTCTAACGGTAGGACAGGGGCCTTTGAAGCCCTCAATCCAGGTTCGAATCCTGGTCTCCCAGTTTTGTACGGGAAAGCCGTGAATCTTGGTTCGCCTGCCCGCCTGAAATTACAGCACGAGCCGTGAACGGATAGTTCCCAAAAGGCGAGTGCTAAGATTGGGCGGGAGTCGTAGCCCCGGAGATAGTCTTAATTTTAAGAAAAACCCGAGCAAATGCTCGGGTTTTATGATATAATTAAAATATGGCTCAAAAAATATTGTGTATTGTTTAGATTTTATGAGTAATAAAAATGAACAAAATCGGGTAGCGATGTTTAGCATTCATGCCGATCCGTTGGCGGCTATCGGGAGCCGCGAAAGTGGTGGTCAGAATGTTTATATTCGTAATCTTGTGATTAATTTGGATAAGCATGGTTGGAGAGTCGATGTTTTTACGCGCTTCGATGATTCCAAAAAGAAAACAGTTGCCAAGATAGGTAAGAATTCGCGGGTAATAAGGCTAAAAGGCGGAAAGCCGGCTTATATTCCGAAAGGTCAACTAAATCCCCATTTTCCGGAAATTTATAAAAACTTTTTAAAATTTATTAATTTCCAAAATCCCTATAAAATATTTCACGGCCATCATTATGACGGCGGCTGGATAGCGCTTCAGGCCCATAAGGAATTCAATAAGCCATTAATTGTTAATTTTCATTCTTTGGGGCGGGTGCGGTTTCAAACCCAACGGTTATATGCCGTGGCCAGCAATGAACAGAAGATTTTTGAAGAACGTTTTACGATGGAGCAAAAAATCATTAAAGGGGCTTCTTTGATTATTTCTCTTGCCGATACAGAAAAGAGAGATTTAAATCTTCTTTACGGCACACCCTTGGAGAAGGTTGCAGTTCTTCCGGGCGGAGTTGATATAAGGGAATTCATGCCGCTATCCAAGAATAAAGCCCGTGAAACCCTGCGTTTATCAAAAGAAGATTTTATTTTATTGTTTGTTGGACGCTTGGAATGGCGGAAAGGAGTTGGTACCCTTATAAGCACCGTCAGACTGCTTAAGGAAAATATCCTAAACGTTAAAGCTTTAATTGTTGGTGGAAAGATTTTTGGCTTGAAGAAAAATAAAGATGACTGGAACGAGTACCAAAGACTTTTAAAAAAGGCCGAAGAAGAGAACGTGGGTGACAGTATACATTTTGTCGGTCGCGTTGACCAGGGTCGTTTACCGCTTTTTTATTCGGCTGCCGATATTCTGGTTGTTCCCTCCTACTACGAGCCCTTCGGACTCGTTGCCTTGGAGGGGATGGCTTCCCAAATACCGATTGTAGCTTCTCGCAAAGGAGGATTAAGATTTACGATTAAAGATGGTCAAAGTGGTCTTTTGTTTGAGCCGCGAAATCCCCTGGACCTGAAAGAAAAAGTTTTACAAATTTACCGCTCTCAAGAACTGGCGGCCTTTTTAGTAAAAAATGCCTACCAAGATGTTTTGGAAAATTATTCTTGGAAATATATCGCCGAAAAAATAAACGATATTTATAAATCTTTTATTTAATCTGATTATGAAAATCGCGCTTCTCTCGCCATTTGAAGAACCAGTACCGCCAGAAAAATACGGCGGCACAGAGCTCGTTGTTTACAATCTTGCTGAGACGCTTATTGATTATGGTCACAAAGTATATTTACTGGCATCCGGTGATTCCAAGACAAGGGCTCAACTCGTTCCTATATTTCCTCGCGCAATTCGTAAGGAACCAATGGCATCCGATATGAATGTTCGAAATTCGTTAAAATATATTGGCATCGGCCGGGTAGTAGATGAATTAATGAAGATTAAGCCCGACATTATTCATAATCATATCGGCTGGCGATTTATCCCTTTTGCTCATCATCTTCGGGTATCAACATTGACCACTTTGCACGGACCGTTGGATGTGGCTTATCAGCAATTTGTATACGGTTCGTTTTCAAGCGCGTCCTATGTTTCAATAAGCAATGCCCAGCGAGAGCCTTTTCCGAAATTAAATTATGTTGCCACGGTTTATAATGGTATCGACTTAAAGGCATTTAATTTTGTTGATAGGCCCGGTGAGTATTTAGCATTTCTGGGAAGGATTTCACCCGAAAAAGGTCCAAAAATAGCCATCGAAGTTGCCAAAAAAGTTGGTATGAAGCTGAAGATAGCGGCTAAGGTTGATGCAGTCGACGTGGAATATTTTAAAAAGGAAATCGAACCATTAATTGATGGCAAGCGAATTGAATTTATCGGTGAAATAGGTCCGGATATTAAAAGTGATTTTTTGGGGAATGCTTATGCTTTATTGGCTCCTATTCAATGGCGCGAACCCTTTGGGTTATTCATTGTTGAAGCGATGGCTTGCGGCACGCCGGTTATTGTCACAAATATGGGTTCGGCACCAGAATTGGTGATTGACGGCGAGACAGGGTTTGTGGTGCCGAATAAAATCAGTAGCTTTGTCGGGGCAGTAAAAAAGATTCAGCAAATCGACAGAAAAAAATGTTATAATAGGGTTAAGGATTATTTTACCAAAGAGAGAATGACCGAAAACTATCTTCGCGTTTATGAAAAACTTATCAAAAAATAAAAAAAAATTAAGAATAGCCCAAATAGCGCCGCTTTGGGTTACTATTCCTCCTTTAAAATATGGCGGCATTGAAAGGATTGTTGCCATGCTTTGCGATGGTTTAGTGGAAAGGGGTCACAAGGTAACGCTTTTTGCTGCACCGGGCTCGAAAACAAAGGCAAAATTAATTACGGTTTTTGATAAACCGTTATTAGATGCCAAAATCTCCTGGTCTAATCCAATTTGGAATTTAAGAAATTTATCTAAAGCGTTCGAAATGGTTAATCAAGGAGAGTTTGATATTATTCATTCTCATCTTGATTTATGGACATTGTTTTTTCAGGGATTGACCAAAACCCCGGTTCTTCACACGATGCATAATCCCTTGTATCTTTCAGACGTCGATGTTTTAAAAGACGATAGGTTACGATTATTTTCTGAAGAAGCCTACAGAACGAACATTGTTCTGATTAGTGAATCGGCCCGTAGTCAAGCAATGGTAAAACTGTCGAGAGCCAAGGTTATTTATAACGGCATTGATTTAAGTCATTTTAAATTTAGTCCTGTTGGTGGCGACCATTTTGTTTGGATAGCCAGGATGAATAGGCACAAAGGCGTGGAAAATGCAATTGCCGCTGCCGAAAAAATGAGGGTCAAACTACTTTTAGCCGGTCGCATTGACCCGACTCAGAGGAAATATTTTAGAAAGGTTATCAAGCCGCATCTTAACAAAAGAATTAAATATGTTGGCGAACTGACCGAGAATCAATTATCCGATTTTTACGGTTCGGCCAAGGCCTTGCTTTATCCGATTGAGTGGGAAGAGCCGTTTGGATTGGTGGTCGCCGAGTCAATGGCTTGCGGCACGCCGGTAATTGCTTTTCGTCGAGGTTCAATGTCGGAACTGATAGAAGATGGCAAAACGGGTTTTGTTGTCGATAGCAATTTGAATAAGTTGGTGGGAGCCATGAAGAAAATTGAGCAGATTAACAGAGCCCTGGTTAGAAAACGGGTTGAGCAAAGATTCGGCAAAGAAAAGATGGTCGATAATTATGAAAAACTTTACTACAAATTATGTCTAAAAAAATGAAAAAGCTCCGCATTGCCACAATGGTCACCGGTCATTTCACCACTCCTCCGGCCAAGGGCGTTATTTATGCGCCGATGGATATTGCTATTTGGGTTAGCGAGGGCTTGGTTAAAAAGGGCCATAAAGTCGATTTTTACGCACCCGTAGGCTCAAAAATTAAGGTTACTAAAGTTGTTAGTGATGGATTGCGGGCACTCAAGAAAAATGGCGAAGAGACCGTTCTTAAAAATCTTCGCGCTGATGGTGCCGAGATAAGCAAGGTTTTTAATCTCTGGGACCAGTATTTGATTGCCCAGATGTTCAAGGAGGCGGAAAAAGGTAATTACGATATTCTGCATATTCATCCGGTTGACCGAGCTCTGCCCTTGGCTTTGTCTCATTTCAAGATTCCCGTGGTTTATACGCTTCATGACCCGATTTATCCTTGGCGAGCCGAGATTTTTAAAATGTTTTCCTCTCTCAATCAATATTATGTTTCCATCAGCGATGCTCAACGGAAACCGGCTCCAAAATTAAATTATCTGGCAACCATTTATAATGGAATTGACATCAATCTTTTTCCATTTTCAAAGAAAGGCGGTGATTATCTTTTGTTTGTGGGCAGATTGCATCCGGAAAAGGGCGTTGCCGAAGCGGTAAAAGTGGCACAACGAAGCAATGAGAAGCTTTTGATTATCGGACCGCCCGTGACAGGTAAATATTGGGAAAAGCGGATTGCCCCTTATTTAAACGAAAAAATCAAATATCTCGGATATGTTCCCTATAATAAACTTTTCCGCTATTATCAAAAAGCTAAAGCCATTCTGGTGCCTATTCAATGGGAAGAACCTTTCGGTTTGGTGATGATTGAAGCGATGGCTTGCGGTACGCCGGTAATCGCGTTTCGTCGCGGTTCTGTTCCGGAGGTGGTTGTCAATAATAAGACGGGCTTTATTGTTGATACGGTCGATAAGATGGTTGCGGCTGTTAAAAAAATTGATCAAATTAACCGAGCTGATTGCCGAAGACACGTCGAGAAGAATTTTACCATTAAACATATGGTCGACCGCTATGAAGAAGTTTTTTTAAAAATCGTTT
>Ga0154612_113_pt1 | contig 48420 bp, 53 predicted proteins | sample Rifle2008BG13ft_FD_116041 | JGI IMG/M metagenome (GOLD analysis project Ga0154612, IMG submission 116041) | Candidatus Portnoybacteria bacterium RBG_13_40_8
AAACGGATCAGTAATGACAACATTAGAAGCTGCTCCTTGGCCAGTATTTTGATAACTTAAGGTATAAACAATCTCATCGCCAGGAGAGGCATTTAATTTATTCACTGATTTAGTTATTGTTAGGGATGGATTCCCCACTACTGTAACAAAAAAGTTAGCGCAATTACTGTATACAAGAGAAAGTTCATTGCTCTGAATACTTCCTCGATTTTTAATCTCGGTAGTTCCCACCGGAACATCATTGTCTACTTTTGCTCTTATGGTTATCTGACCCGACTGACCAGCATTCAAGGTGCCGATATTCCAAGTATCATTGCCAGAACTTGGAGCTGGAGTAGCGCTGATAAAAGTAAGATATTGCTGATTAATATAATTAAAAGGATCTTTTACCACCACACCGGTGGCAAGAGCATTTCCTATGTTAGCGTAATTTAATGTATATTCAACCTCATCGCCTGGTACGGTATTACTTTTGTCCACTGTTTTGTTAATTACCAAAAGCGGTGCACCAAGTTCCTCTCTATAGCCAGAAATTCTTATAGCCCTTACATCTATGCTATTACCGGTGCCCTGAAGGAAAAAATCACCATTAGCCGGAAATTGCATTGTTCTTGAGACAACATCTTGATAAATCTTTAAAGCGGCCTTATCTTGTTCACAGTTATCAGCAACATAATCACCTCCGTCGGGAACATCTGCCGTATCCGTATAAGTTGTTGGAGGAGTAGTACTATTAAGTCCTGCTTTAGTATAAACTCTCATTGTCTCGTTTGTTTGAGGAGGGTAAGCGCTGTTGTGGGTATAACCCAGCTCCATGTCTATGCTGTAATTTCCAGCTGGAGCATTTAAATCAATCCAGGCATGCCATGCCTCGCCGCCATAATTAGCGGTAAGAACAGCTATCGAACCAATATTCGGACAAGTATCAAAAACTTTGTCGGCATGAAACCTCGAATCTTCAACGTAAATCCAGCCGCTATCATACCATTCAGCTGCCTTAACGGATGATAATGGAGTTAACACAGAAATTAAAACACTGACAACAGTCAAAAATGACGCTGTCTTGGTAGTCAACTGATTAGAAAAATAAAAATTTTGTTTTTCCATGAATTTTTATTAAATTTTATAAATTTATTTAATATTAAAATATTAGCACATTATTTAAATATTGTCAATAGATATTGCCTTTACGGCTATTCTTTTCCAATTGGTATTAATCGGCCAACAGCTTAAAAGATAAAGAATTGACTGACCATCTTGCTTATCTATTCTTATATCCTTAGGAAGCTGGATTTCTTTCTCCGACACATTGTAAATATATTTTTTTTCCGGAGAAAATATCCAAATTTCGTCACCCGGATTAAGCCGGTTCAATAAACTGAAGATTGAACCGTATTCACCATTATACCAAGGATAGGCCGAGCTATGACCCAGAATTACGGTCGTCCCCTTGTCTTCTGGCAAAGATGATTCTGGCCAAAAAACTACGCCTTTTTCTAGGGCCGACTGAAGAGCAGATTCGTTTGTGTCCTCTGGCCAAATAATTGGTGCGTCTATTCCTAATGAAGGAATAATTATCCTCTGGGGTATTTGCAATGATTTATTTTCCGAACAACTTAACTCGTCTGAATTCTGATTTTCTGATAGAACGATTGAAGAATTAATTGGCGACGGCCCCAAAAAATGATATTTCGCTTGAGCGTAGATAAAACGACCATTAAAAATAAAAAGGCTAAAACTAAAAACAATAAGAAACAAAAAAAGGAAGATTAAGCCCTCCTTTATAATTGAACCCCTCCTCATATTAAAAAATATCATAATTAATTAAATTATGTCAATACCTCTATTCAAAAATTCCTGGCCATTAAAAGAAGCGATACCAGTAATCAGGATTATGATAATAATAGAGGTAAAAATCAACTTGGGATACTGAACTCTGAAATTTACGAAAATAGTCAACGACAAAACCAGCATCAATAATCCGGCAATAATAAAATATATCTTATTTACCGCTGAATCTGATTTTTCCGAAATAGTATTTAAAATATTACCCGATTCCTGAATGTTGGTGATTTGTTGACCGGTTTTTTGTTCGGTTGCTCCTCCTATTCCCACCGAGGGAGAAGAAGTTTCTTGTTTTTGAGTTATCGGCGTTACTTCCGGAGAAACTGGCTGTTTTGCTTCTGGCTTTTCTTCCACTTTTTTGCTTGGAGCTAATCTTCCGAACAACTGAACAGCTACCACAGTATCCTTGCCGTTTATCTTGCCTTCAATAACAGCTATACCTATTTCTTGATATTTTTTATTCAAAATATTATCTCTGTGAGATGGTGATTTCATCCACGCTTGATGAAGGTATTTGCTGTCGGTAAAGTCCTTGGCTAAATTTTCGCCGGCTGCCATATAGTTGTAACCGGCTTTATCGAACCAATACCAGGGAGTTGTTCCCAGTGGGCTGGTGTGAGCAAAATAACTGTTCTTTATCATGTCCTGGGCTTTATTTTGAGCGGCTTGAATTAATTTGTCATTGATCTCTAGTGGCTCTAATCCCTTGGCCGTTCTTTCGTTATTAGCCATCTCGATTAATTCAGAGTTGGTGACAACGGCGAACTCACTTATTTGAGGATAATATAAAAACCAAGAAAAAATAAAAAATTTTATAACTACTAAAATTACTGCCAGAATAAATAAATTCTTCGGCCTTAAAACATAGGGTTGAAAATCATTATGCTTACTGGGAAAAAATGCTTTATGAGTTTTTGCTACTATTCTTTTCATAGCGCTCATATATAGTATTATACAAAGTTAAAATATTTATGTCAAGCTAAATCTGATACTATCTTTTTGACCACTGCGGACCTCGACGAGCCTTTTTAAGACCGAATTTCTTTCTCTCTACCGCTCTTGCGTCTCGAGTCAAATATCCTGATTTTTTTAGCTTTTTTCTAAAATTGATATCAAAAAGGACCAAGGCCCTAGAAAGACCATGTCTAATCGCTTCGGCTTGACCATTTATACCCCCGCCTCTTACTTTTATTGTTCCATTGAATCTATTTAAAGATTTTAACTTAATAAAAGGAGCTTCGATAGTTTTTTGCAAACTAGGGGTTGGAAAGTATTCTTTATAGTTTCGGTCATTAATTAAAAGATTTCCCGTCTCAATCGACTGAGCTGGACTACAGGTAAAAAGCCTTACTCTGGCTATGGCTGTCTTCCGTCTGCCAATAGTCTCGAAATAATTCTTTGCCGTTTCTTCTGCCGGTTTCGGAGTCTCTTCACTCATTTCTTCCGTCTTAACTTTCTTCACTTTCTTTATTCTTTTAATTGTCTTTTTTATTTTTTTATTCTTCTTTGTAGTCTCTGGCATACAATTTAAGATTTTTTATTGTTTTATCTCTTAATTTATTCTTGGGCAGCATTCTATAAACTGCTTTTTTAAATACTTCATTGGGATTTTTTTCAAACAAATCTTTAAATTTAGTAATTTTAATTCCACCCAAATAACCAGAGTGACGGATATATTCTTTGTTTTCGTATTTTTTACCAGTCACTACAATTTTAGAAGTATTAAAAACAATTACCTTGTTAATGCTTAATTTATAAGGTGCAAATTCGGGACTATTTTTACCTCTTAAAATAACAGCTATTTGAGATGCTAATCGGCCAAGAATCTTGTCCGAAGCATCAATTTTATAGATGTTGCTTATCATTTTATTAACTCAATTATTACCATTGAAGCAGTATCGTTTTTTCGAGAAGAAGTTTTAATAATTCTTGAATATCCTCCCGGTCTTTCTTTATATCTGGGTCCTATTTCTTCTATTAATTTATTAACCACTTTAGGTGAAAAATCTCTTAATAAAATTCTTCGATTAGCTAGGGTATTATTTCTGGATCGGGAAATAATCTTCTCTAAAAAAGACTTTATTTTTTTTGCCTTTCCTTCTGTGGTAGTAATCCTTTCTTTTAAAACCAGAGGTGTAACCAAAGAACGCAGAAAAGCTCTGCGCTGACTATGCGTTCTGCCTAATTTTTGTCTTTTTTTTCTATGTCTCATTTTTTAGGCTTCTTACCTGCCAAAGTTTTAGCAGAAACGGACTTTGCTTTTTTTGTTCTTTTTATTTTCTTCTCCTCTTTCCCTTGAATCGGCATCTCTTTGGGGCTAGAAAATACCGTGAAATGATCCACTAAAATATCAGCTGCTTTGGTAAAGGCGTCTTCCGGACTAATGCTGCCATCGGTTTCAATATCAATTCTTAAACGATTAAAATCAGTCCTGTCTCCAACTCGCATATTTTCTACTTCATAATTTATTTTTCTAATTGGACTGAAAATTGCATCTATCGCAATAGAGCCGATTTCCAGTTTCTCCTTCTTTCTTTGTTCTACCGGCACATAACCTAAGCCGCTTTGAATTTCAATTTCCATTTCTAATTTGGCTTTTTTATCAGTTAAGGTTGCAATATGGGCATCTTTATTAATTACTTCTAATTCTGAACTTAAATTAATGTCTTTGGCTTTTACTTTTTTTTCGCCATTCACCTTTAAATTAACTCTTAATGGCAATGCCTCGAGAGCATTGACCTTAAATCTAATCTGTTTCAAATTGAGAATTATGTGGATAGCGTCCTCCATTATGTGAGGAATAGTAGAAAATTCGTGGCTTACTCCTTTTATTTTGACAGTGGTTATTGTTGCGCCCGACAAAGAAGATAGGAGTACGCGCCTAAAAGCATTACCCAGCGTCAAACCATAGCCGGGATAACAAGCATCTATCTCAAAAATTGCTCTATTATCCGATTTTTTAATAATTTTAGCCTTTTGCGGCAATTGGATTTTGTGGTCCATAATTTTATAAAATTTAATTATTAAAAGTTAATTTTTACCTACTATAATACTCAACAATCATTTGTAAATCAACTGGACTTTCTATGTCTTCTTTGCTGGGCAGAGCCAAAATATTACCCCGCCAATTCTCTTTATCTAATGAAAGCCAAACCGGAGGATTAAACTTTTTCAATCTTATGTCTAAGTTTTTAAACAGTCCCTTATTTAAACTAGACTTTTTAATCTTGATAATGTCTCCTTTTTCAACGCGAATCGAAGGAATATCAATTTTTCTATCATTTAATAAAACATGACCATGTCCCACGATCTGACGAGCCTTAGCCCTAGATTCAGCTAAACCTAAACGGAAAATTATATTATCTATTCTTGTTTCCAGTTTTACTAAAAGAACATCTGTAGCAACTCCTCTTGATTTTGCGGCTTCTTTAAAATATTTTCTTAATTGTTTCTCGGTTATTCCATAAATTATTTTTAATTTCTGTTTTTCTGCTAACTGAGAGCCGTATTCAGATAAAGCACGTCTCCTTTTTCTGCCATGCATACCTGGAACGTACGGCTTTTTAACCATAGCGCATTTCGGGGTAAAACAACGTTCCCCTTTTAAAAAGAGTTTTTGCCCTGCTCTTCTACATTTTTTGCAAGGTGGTTCTTTCATGTTTTATACTCTTCGAGGTTTCTGTGGTCTGCAACCATTATGAGGAACAGGGGTAACATCCCTAATAGATAAAATTTCTAAACCATTAGCCGCCAAAGCTCTTATAGCTGCTTCTCTTCCCGATCCAACGCCTTTTACAAAAACATTAACTTCTTTAAATGTTATTTTTTGCATTTTATTCATTAAAGAATCGATAACCTTTGTAGCGGCGAATGGAGTAGCTTTCTTGGGCCCCTTAAAACCAAGAGCCCCCGCACTATCTGTGGCTACTACATTTCCATTCGGTTCAGTCACAGTAACAATTGTATTATTGTAAGTGGCTTGGATATAAACATTGGCTATATCTATTCTTTTAGCTTTAACCTCTTTTTTCTTTTTAGCGGTAGCTTCTCTGACTTCTCCTTCTTTTAAGATTTCTTCGGCTGTTTCTTTAATTACTTTTTTCTTTCCCATAAATTTTAAGTCTTCTCAAGTTTTCTTTTACCGCTTCCCATTGTTTTTCGGACATTGCCTCGAACAGTCCGAGTATTTGTTTTGGTCTGTTGTCCTCTGACGGGCAAGCCTTTAATATGACGGATTCCTCGATAACAACCAATTTCTTTTAATCTTTTAATATTCATCATCTTATCGCGCCTTAATTCTCCTTCTATTCTAAATTTGCCACTTTCGATAAATTGTCTTAATTTAGTAAGCTGTTCTTCACTTAATTTCTCGGTCCTGATATCCGGATCTATATCTGTTTCTAATAAAATTTTTTTACTCAAAGGCCTTCCTATACCATAAATATAGGTCAAGGCAATTTCTATTCTTTTTTTATCGGGAATGTTTATTCCAGCGATTCGCGGCATAAATAAATTTACCCCTGCCTTTGCTTATGTTTGGGGTTGCTACATATAACATAAATCCGACCTTTGCGTCGAACTATTTTACATTTATTGCAAATGCGTTTAACCGACGTTCTAACTTTCATATCTAATATTTATTTTTCTCTAAAAACAATCCGTCCTTTGGTACTATCATAGGGACTTAATTCAAGCGTCACTCTGTCTCCTGGCAAAATTCTTATAAAATTAATCCTCATTTTTCCAGAAATATGAGCCAAAACTTCTGAACCATCCTCTAATTTAACCTTAAAATTAGCATTCGGCAACCCTTCAATTACTACGCCACTCTTTCTAATTGCTTCTTTTTTCATGTGTTTGAAGTATATATTAAGATATATAAAGCGTCAAGAATTTTCTATTCTGGTTTAATTATTATTTTAATTTTATTTTTGTTTTGGGGAATTGATTTTACCCAAAAAGGCCAGAAAATAACCTTAGCCGTTTCAATCTCTGGCAAAGAGGAAAGATATTTTCTAACTTCAATCTCATTCTTGCCTGAAAGCTCGCTTTTAAGCTCGGATTCATCAAGATTCCAGGCTGTTTTCGCCTCTATTTGACATATAAAATTTAATTTGCCTTTCGCTGAGTCGACTTTTACATTCTTGTAATTAACCTTGATAGTAGAAGGGATTAGAAATTTGTCTGTCGAAATCTTGTCTTTTATTTCTTCTTTTATTATTACCAAAACATCGTTCTCTTTAAAAGCCAAGCCCCAAGCCTTTACTTTTACGGTAATAGTGAATTCTTTTCCTGGATCGTCCGTATCTAGTGTTGAATCCGACTCTATAACTTCTAAAACTTGCCCATCGTCTAGCATCTTTAAATCACTGGGTATTTTCTTTTTAAATTCTTCTTTAACTTTATTTTTAAGTTCCAGAGAAACAATCTGAGTAGCACCCTCTATGTCCTGCTTGGTCGCTACTTTCATTATTCCTTTTGCGCCGCCCGCCATGGGTTCAACTGACTGGCCATAAAAAGAAGCATATTTTGGCGTCCCCTCAAAACCAGGGATAGTAAACTTAGAAGGACCAATATTGTATGCATCACCTGGCTCGTCAGCTTCTACTGCCACCTCTTTACTACTCGGGATAATTTTTCCTTCTTCTACGATTGCCCCAGGAATTACCACTGTTTCGATTAATCTAAAAATTTTTCCATTCTCTGAACGAAATCTGGTGGTTTTAACCAGGGACTGTTCGCTTGAACTGTATTGATTATAAACCGTTATTACGCCTTTAGCCTTTTCTTGAACATCTTTCTCGCCAGTAGTTGGAAATTTCCTTGAGTCTTCTGTTTCTATCTGAAAAACCTGGGCAGGAACTTTGCTATTTTCTAAATTAATTGAATCAATACTTTTATCTGCAATAATTTCGGTCTCAAATTTAATATCTTCTTTTTGGGGATTAATAATAACCTGAGCCTTAGGCAAAATAAAATATAACACAAATCCTCCACCCACAAATAAAATAAAAATTAAAAAAATAATAAACCTCTTGAATGTGAAAAATTTAAATGATGGTTTTTCTTTCCTCGGTTCAGTTTTATAAAATAATTCTTCCTTTTTCTTATCTTTTCTTTTCTTGATAAAAAATTCATCGAACTGCTGCTCTTTTTCTCCCAGGTCCCTGAATTCTTGTTTAGGAATATATGACTGGGGAACGATTTCTTCCTCGGTTTCTTTGACTTCCTCAGACTCGGGCACAAAAACGGGCTTCTCTTCTACTGTTGGCTTTCTAATTACTCTTTTTACTACAATATCAGATATAATCTTTTTAGTTCCTCCAAATTTATTTTCAAATTCAACCTGTCTTTTCTCTTCGCTTAATTTCAAGGATTGGGGCTCTTCTTGGATTTTATCTAAAATTATCAAATTTACCTGCTGGGCCAATCTTTTAATTAATGTATCGGCCGTAACCAAAGCCACATCTTTGCCCAAAGAAAGAGCTTCTTCTTTTAAAATCTTAAGATTAATAATGCTCCGTAATGACGGCAAGCCAACGGGTACGATCAAAGTAATTTTTCTATCCCGGCTTCTTTTAATCCGGTCAATTATGGAGAAAAATTCTTCATTTACTTCTAAATAAAAATTTTCCATGTCTTTATTTATCCTTGAATTAATCTTACTGCTCTCTTTAAAATAGCTGAAAATTCATCGGCCTCTGGAGGCTCCGTTGCCAGAACAGCCAAACATAGAGAAGGAATTTCTTCAAATTTTGTTTTATTTATTATTTTAGCAATTTCACTAAGAGAAATCGTATCTATTTTAAAACCAATTTTCTTTTTCAGTGTCTCTTTTATTCCCGACAAATTACTCCCACCGCCTGTAAGAAAAATCCTTGACGGTAAAACTTTATATTTCTTAGAAAAATCATCTAACACAACTTTTATTCCTCCCAACCAAGAATTCATGTTTTGGCTAAATAGCTTTTCTATCCCTCTTTTCGCTTCGAGACCCACTTCTTCTTTGCTGTATTTAATCTTGACCAGTTCTGCCTCCTCTATTTTTAGTCCTAAAAAATCGGCGATGGTCTTTGTAAATAACTGACCACCCAAATTAAAATTTCTTGTTTCTATCGCCTCACCGCCCCTTTTTATTAGGGTAACTTCGGTAAATTTTCCGCCAATATCAATAATTAAAATATCATCTTTTAAAAAACGATCTGGTCCAAGACAACCAACCAAAGCATAAGCCGAAGAATTGATTCCGACCAATCTTAGTTCCAGTCTAGCGGCCAATCCCACTAAATCCTCTAACCAGCCCAAGGATGTATAATTATTAAAAATACTTAAACAAACACTGTGCCCCTGGAAGCCCAAGGGACTTTCAAGACAACTATTATCGACCTTGATATTAATAATGTTAGCGCTAACCAATCTCACATCGGTCTCGGGAAATCCGCTTTCTAAACCGAATTCCTTTCTTATTTTTTCAAACGCTTTCCATTGGGTTTTCTGAATAAAATATTTTAACTCGGTTAAATCAATTTTTTCTCTCGGCTCCTCTCTCTTATAACAAAAAGTGGTACTTGTGCCTCTCAAAATGTTTCCCCCTATTCCTATAAAAAGTTCTTCGGCCTTGCAGCCCGTTTTTTTCTCGACTTTCTGAATCGCTTTTCGGCAATTCAAATAGAGTTTTTCAAAATCATCGACAAAATGTTCTTTTGCCCATGCCAATAAGATTCCCTTTTTTTCTTTGTTGTCAATTTTCAAAAACAGGGCCTTTATGAATTGACTGCCAATATCCAAAATTATAAGATTTTTTTTGTTTTCAAAATCTTTCTTAAAAAAGCTCATTGGTTATATTATAGCAAAAATTTTTTTATTCCAAAACAGCTTTAATTCTTCTTACTCCAGCAGAGCTTGCTTCTTCTTTTAGAATTCTAAAACGTCCCAGCTCTCCGGTTTTTTTAATATGCGGCCCAGCGCAAATCTCACAAGAAAAAGGACAATCAGACATACCAATTGAATAAACTTTCACTTTATCGCCGTACTTGGATTCAAAAACGCCCATTGCTCCGATTTCTTTGGCTTTTTTCAAAGATACTTCGTAACAATTAACCGGTAAATCTCTTGTAATTATTTCGTTCACCGCATCCTCAACTTTTTTAATTTGCTCTTGAGTCATTTTCTCTGAATGAGAAAAATCCAAACGTAATCTCTCGGCGGTTATATTCGAACCTTTTTGATAAACATGGTCTCCTAAAACTTTTCTCAAAGCAGCCAACAATAAATGTGTGGCAGTGTGTAATTTTGTCACTTGCTCTGAATTATCCGCCAAACCCGATTTAAACTTTCCCGCAGAAATTGCGGACCTAGAAACATGTTCCTTAAAACACTCTTCAAGTTCTTCTTCAAGTTCTGCCTCATCTAAAACAAAACTTTTCTCTCTAGCTAATCTTCTAATAGTGCTCATTGATAAACCCCTCGAAGAATGTAACTTAAATAATGCAGTAGCAATATCTTTAGTTATTAAAGGATTCGCAATATATGTTTCTTTTCGAGGATCAACTACTCTCATCGGTGTTATCCCATTTTTCTTCATATAATCATCAAATATTTTTTCTGCCTCCGCGTCTATTTTATTAAATTTTTCTTCTTCTTGTGTTAGCTGCTCGAGAATAAAATCTTTATTTTTTAATAATTCGGGGTAATCGTCTTTCATTAAATCAATCACTCTTTCTGCAATTATAATCGTGAAAGCATAATCTTTACTAATACCAATTTCTCTGCCGAATTCAATTGCTCTTCGTATCAACTTTCTCACCACATATCCCCGCTCCAGATTAGATGGAGCGATTCCTTTTTCATCGCCCAGAATAAATGTCGCTGCGCGTAAATGATCGGCAATAATTCGTGCAGAGCGTTCATCATAATCCGTTGCCATTCTCTTAATTAATGCCACAATTGATTTTAACGGTTCGACATCAAAAACGCTTTTCTTACCGTTTAAAACCGCAACTGTTCTTTCCACGCCCATTCCCGTATCCACATTTTTCTGTTTCAATGGTTCGTATTTTCCTTCGCCAGTTTTATTGTATTCCATAAACACATCGTTCCAGATTTCCACGCCATCATAAAACATTTCCGTGCAGGGACCACAGGGACCCGTTTTCCCAGCCGGACCCCAAAAATTATCATCTTTGCTCAAAAACACAATTTTTTCTTTTGGAATTCCTACTGATTGCCAGATTTTAGCCGACTTAACGTCCTTCGGAACTTCGTCGTCGCCTTCAAAACAAGAAACGGATATTTTGTCTTTATCCAGTCCCAGCCATTTCTTGTCAATCAAAAACTCCCAACTCATTTCAATTGCTTCTTTTTTCCAATATGAACCCAGTCCCCAATTTCCCAGCATTTCAAAAAAAGTTAAGTGAGTGTCATTTCCCACTTTCTCAATATCAGTGGTTCTGATGCATTTTTGGACATTGACCAATTTATCCCCGGAAGGATGTTTTTGTCCCAAAAGATACGGCACCAATGGATGCATTCCCGCGGAAATAAATAAAGCCGTCGGGTCATTTTCCGGAATCAAAGAAGACCCGGAAATAATCTTATGTCTTTTTTCCTCAAAAAACTTCAAATATTTCTCTTTTAATTCTCGCGTGGTCATATCTTTATTTTATCACACAATAATCCCCCCGCCCAAGAGCTTGTTTCCTTTGTAAAATACCGCTGATTGTCCCGGTGTAATTGCTCGTTGGGGTTTGTTGAAAATTATTCTATTCCTTTTGATTGTTGCGCCAACCATTTTTGCCATTGAACGGATTTTGACTTTGCATTTTCCGCTAAATGGCTTACCACTTATCCAATTCACATTCTTTACAATCATTTCTTTTTGCAGTAAATCTTTTTGCGAATTCGATACAATCAAGACGTTATTTTTAAAATCTTTTTTTACCACATAAAACGGCCCAATTCCGCCGATTTTAATCCCCTTTCTTTGCCCGATGGTATAAAATATCAATCTTTCATGCTCCCCGACTTTTTTGCCCTCGGTCGTAATAATATGACCCGGTTTTGCTTTAATGTATTTTTTCAAAAAATCCTCAATACAAGTATCAATAAAACAAATTTCCTGACTGTCTTTTTTCTCAAAAACAGGAAGCCTGAATTTTTTCGCCAATCCCCTCACCTGTCCCTTGGTATAATCACCGATGGGAAATATAATTTTTGATAATTGTCTCTGCTTTAAAGTCCAAAGAAAATATGTTTGATCTTTTTTTATATCTTTGGCAATTAAAAGTTTTCCATTTTTAACTCTCGCATAATGACCAGTCGCAATAAAATCGGCTTTTAATTTATTCAATTGTTCAAATAAGAAATTGAATTTTATCCAGCGGTTGCACTCCACACACGGATTCGGTGTATTGCCTTTTTTATATTCTTTAATCAAATAATCTACCACTCTTTTTTTAAACTCTTTTTTTGCGTCAATAACATAAAATGGAATTCCCAATTTAATTGCCACGCGCTGGGCATCTCTTTTTGCCTCAATGGAACAACACCTGTTTTCGTTTTTCCTGTTCGGTTCTTTCCAAAATTTCATAAAAACGGCTATAACGTCATAGCCGTTCTTTTTTAATAATGCAGCAGAAACCGAACTATCCACCCCGCCGCTCATGGCAACAATAACTTTTTTCTTTTTTTTCATTTCTATCTGGCGAAGATTTATTTTACACTGAGACAATTTCGGAGGCCAAAAGCATGGTTTTTGCCAAAGGCAAAATTTTGACCGAGAATTAGTGCGTTCCGACGCTGGTCGGAACGACACGTGTCGACATGTAAAATAAATCTGAGCTATTGTCCCTCTTTCTTCTCTTTCCCAATCAAATTATACAACCAGGAAAAAATCCAACCCCAAATAAATCCCCAGACAAAACCGTAAATCAAACCAAGAATCGCACCACCAAAACTAATACCGTATCCCCAGAAAAATTGCTGAAGCAAAACCAAGGTGTTTCCGCCACCTTTTATCATCACATAAATCGTCGCTATAAAAATTGCTATTGCCCATAAAATTCCCGTAGCCAAGGCAAATGCTCTTTTATTGAGTTTCATATCGATTTTTTTTCTTTTATTGAAGGTTTTCGACCTTTAAAAATCCCCACAAAAATCAAGGGAATAACCAACCATAAAAATCTAGCCGTAGAGGTATTAAAAATTTTTAAAATAGCTGGACTGAAAGCTTTAATCAAATCTTTGGGAAAAAACATAAAAACCACACTTGTCACAATTCCGATAAAAAATACACTCAGAAAAAATATTTGGAAAAGATATTTATTGCCGGTTCTCTTGGATTTTAAAATTGAACGAGAAAGTAAAAAATAAATTATACCGATTAAAACCAGAAAAGTAACAATTAAAACCACAAAATTTTCTTCGTTTCCAAAAAAATCAGGAAAAATTTTTTTAAAAGGAATCACGCCCATTAAGGCAAAAGAAATATAACTTCCCAACAATAAAACAAAAACCCTGTCCCGTCCTAATAATATTCCCAATAAAAATCCTCCGCCAACTAAAAACAACAAAATCACCACCTCCCAACTTGTAATATTCAGATTTCCCAAACTCGTCAATTGATTCATCAATTTCATTATATAATAAACAGAAATTTCGGTAAATGAAAAAGGGGCTTATGCCCCTGTTTCGATCCTCCTTCGGTTTCGATACTCTCTTATATCGAGATTACCCTCATCAACATTAGAATAAATTAACATCGCCAGGTCCAATAAGGTACTATTCAGCTTTCCTGATAAAATCAGGTAATGCAGTTCCCGGAACATGTCGCAAAATTCAACAAAATTTTGCCCACCGATTTTATTATGAAGAACTTCAACCATTTTTGAACCAGAAACCCTAAGTTCCTCCTTCAAATCAACCGTCTTTTCCAAAACCTCCATAATTCTTCTGCGAACTTCTCCGGTCCTTCTTTCTTCCATTTAAATAACCTCCTTTCAAATTTTTCTTTATCATACACCTGTTTTATATTTTCGTCAATACCTGACAAGGAATTTATTTATCACTGAGACAATTTCGCAGGCAAAATGCATGGTTTCGCCGAAGGCGAAATTTTGCCGAGAATTAGTGCAGCCACCCGCTGGGGTGGCTGACATGTGTCGACATGATAAATAAATTCCTTGTATCCTATTCTTCTTTTAATTTCTTTATTAATATTTCTTCCTCCTTCGATAAATTTTTAGGGACCTTAACCTTTATTTTCAATTTAATATTATGGTCATCCAGTTTTACGTCTCTTTCAATACCATTTAAGGCATCCTTAAAACCAATTTCCATTTCTAATATTATGTTTTTGCCTCTGGATTTTCTTCTGGTAAAACCTGCTCCGGAAAAAATATCTCCGAACATGCCAGAAAGCAAATCCTCCAGGTTGATTCTTTGACTATAAAATCCTCTTTGCTGCTCCCCAAAATCTCGCCCAAAAAAAGAAAACAAATCATCGAGATTCATTCCTTGACCAGAAAAATCTTGCCAACCCCAGGCTGGTCCGCCTTGGGCGGAAAACCCTTCAAAAGTCGTGCCAAATTGGTCATATTGAGCACGCTTATTATCATCCGATAATAGTTGATACGCCTCATTTATTTCTTTGAATTTTTTCTCGTCTCCTCCTTTTTTATCGGGATGATATTTATGGGCGAGCTCTCGATAAGCTCGCCTAACTTCGTCTTTTGATGCGCCTTTATTAACTCCTAAAATTTTATAATAATCCTTGGACATAATTTATAATTTTACTGTTTCTACTTCTTTAGTTTCTCTTTCTATTCTGGTAAATTTTAAGGCCAATAAAATTTTCATAATCAGCCAACTTAATAATATTGTCAGGGGAACAAAAATAAAGCTTACAATTTTCAAAGACAAAAACAAAGCGATTGCCAAGCCGATAGGAATAAATTTCTTGTAAGGATCAGGAGCGACATTCAATTGATAATTGGCTAATTTATAAATAAAATCTTTCAGTGTCTCGTCTTCTTTTAGTTCAATATTATATTTATCTTTTAGCTCTTTTATTTCTTTGGGAGTTAAAATCTTGCTCGCCTCAATGTCCAAATCATTCACTCCTTCCGGCAATCGTTCGGTAATTAATTTTTCAAATGGCTTAATTACTGAATTGAATGTTTCTCTGGGAATTGTTATTTCTCTTTTGGCAATCTCGGCTGGATGGGGCGAGAAAAAATAAACCAAAGCCACTACGATAAATAAAGCAGTCAATAATCTCGGCAATCCCCTTTGCCAAATCCTCCAGAAATTCAAATTAACCTGAATTTCCTCTTCTCTTTTAATCATGGCTGAAGCACTGCAAAATGCGGCAAACAAAATTATCAATCCCGCCAAATAATAAAACGGCTCATTGTTAAAAAATAAACCGAATAGACCGAGAGTTATGAGAAATGAGCCGTAAAGAACTTTGTTATCGTCAATCAAAAGCATTGCCAAGCACAAACCAATCCCCCATAAAAGAAACAAAGTTCCTCCGGCAATCCAACAACCAGTGGTTAAATTCCCGACATAAAAAACGTAATGGAGAAAATACCAAAAAAACGCGCCTAACAATATTACGGCAAAACCCAATATAATTTGCTTTTGTAAAGTTGACATATTTTATTTCTTCTCGCCTTCGCCTGTTTTTAAATCCGGGCCTTCGTCTTTTTTCTGCGCATCTTGCTGGGCTTTGTAAAGTTCGGTTCCGACTTTTTGAATGGCTTGGGATAATTCTTCCGAGGCCTTTTTTATTTCCTCGACATCATTCCCGTCTTTTGCTTTTTTCAAAACCGCAATTTTTTCTTCAATTGCTTTTTTATCATCTTCTTTAATTTTACCACCAAAATCCTTGATTGTCTTTTCGGTGGTGTAAGCCAAAGTATCAGCCATATTTCTGGCATCGATTAAGTCTCTTTTTCTTCTGTCTTCTTCGGAAAACTTCTCTGCTTCTTTTTTCATTTTTTCAATATCTTCTTTAGGAAGAGCCGAAGAATCCTTAATTGTAATATTTTGCGAACGACCAGTAGCCTTATCTTTGGCTGTAACCGTTAAAATACCATTGGCGTCAATGTCGAAAGTAACTTCAATCTGGGGAATGCCGCGCGGAGCAGAAGGAATCCCATCAAGCATAAATCTGCCCAATGTTCGGTTATCTTGCGCCATTGGTCTTTCGCCTTGTAAAATATGAATTTCCACTGATGGCTGACTATCCATGGCTGTAGAAAATATCTGAGATTTCGAAGTCGGGACAGTGGTGTTTCTCTCGATTAACGGAGTCCTTACCCCGCCCAAGGTTTCAATTCCCAAGGTTAGAGGCGTAACATCCAAAAGCAAAACATCCTTAACTTCCTCTTCGCCGGCTAAAATTGCTCCCTGAATGGCTGCGCCCATGGCCACGCATTCCATTGGATCAACTCCTCTTTCGATTTTTTGACCGAAAATATTTTCAATAAATTTCTGCACCATCGGCATTCGGGTCGGACCACCAACTAAAATAATTTTTTCGATCTCGCTTGGTTTGAACTTGGCATCTGCTAATGCCTGTTCAATGGAATGCTGACATTTTTCAACAATCGGTCGAACTAATTCCTCTAATTTTGCCCGAGTAATTTTCATTAATAAATGTTTCGGTCCTTGGGCGTCAGCGGTAATGAACGGCAGATTAATCTCGGTTTCCAAAACCGAAGAAAGTTCTATTTTTGCTTTTTCCGCTCCTTCCTTAATTCTCTGCATTGCCATTTTGTCCGATTTTAAATCAATGCCGTTATCTTTTTTGAATTCTTTGATAATATAATCAATCAAAATCTCATCCATATCCGTGCCGCCTAATTGAGTATCGCCGGAAGTTGAACGCACCTCAAAAACTCCCTGCCCGAAATTCATAATCGTCACATCCAGAGTTCCGGCGCCAAAATCAAAAACCAAAACCTGTTGGTCTTTTTCCTTGAATTTATCCAAACCATAAGCCAAACAAGCGGCAGTTGGTTCATTTACTAAGCGAATAACTTCCAAGCCGGCAATTGAACCAGCGTCTTTGGTTGCTTGACGCTGAGCATCGCTGAAATAAGCCGGCACGGTAATTACTGCTTTTTCTACCTTCTGACCCAAATACATTTCTGAGTCTTTTTTGACTTTTTGCAGAATAAAAGCCGAGATTTGCTGAGGGGTATATTCTTTGCCATAAATCTTGTATTTAAAATCAGTGCCCATTTTTCTTTTAGCAGCCGTGATTGTCCCTTCGGGATTTACCACTGCCTGACGACGGGCCGGCTCACCCACCAATAATTCTCCCTCCTTGGTAAATGCAACATAAGACGGAAACGCTTTTCCGCCAACCAAAGTAGTTCCTTCAGCAGAAGGAATCATTTTCGGCTTTCCAGCTTCCATATAACTGGCCGCCGAATTTGATGTTCCAAGGTCGATACCGATAATTTTAGACATGTGTTTTATTTTTTACCTGCCTGCCGACAGGCAGGCTTATTTGTTATTTATTAATTTTAACCCGACTTGGTCGGATAACTTTGTTATGTAATTTATAGCCTTTTTGAATCTCTTCTACAATAATCTCCTCTTTCTCTCCTTTTTCATTTTCTATGACTTCATGAAGTTCGGGATTGAATTTTTCGCCGAGGGATTTGATTTCTTCAAGCCCCTCGTTTTTTAAAATGGTTTTTAATTTATTATAAAGATGGCGAACTCCCTCGTCTTCTTTGTGTTTTAAAGCCGATTCGAAACAATCCAAAATCGGCAATAATTCGCAAATCAGCCCCGAATTCGCAAATTTAATCCATTCGGATTTTTCCTGCTCAGTTCTTTTTTCCAGATTGATATAATCCGCTTTTGCTCTTTGCCAACCAGCAAGGTATTCGGCACGTTCTTGCTCGCAGTGCTTTAATTGATGTTTGACTTTTTTGACTTTTTTATCGGGCTCATCAGAATTCTCGCTCACGTATTCAATTTTATCTTTATTGTCACCCATATGCTCATTAACTCATATACTTATAAACTCATTTACTCATAATCCTCTAGCATTTCTCTTAATTTATTAATCAATGAAATATTATAATCATATCTCATTCTTGTCGGACCCAATAAACCGACAACTTCATGTTTTTTATTGGAAGTTCTAAATCCAGTAACAATCAAAGTGTATTTTTTGGTTCTGACCAAAGGAATTTCTTTGCCAATAAACACCTTGGTTTCTTCTTCTCCGATTTGTTCAAATAAATAATTAAAGTGCTTTTCAAATATGTCTTCGGATGACTGCTTGTTTGTTTTTTCCAAAACCTTGGCTCCCCTGTTTTCTAACGAACTAATAAAAATCCGGTATGCCTTTTCCGTGGGCACTCGACCTGCCGAAGTGTGTGGTTTTAATAAATAGCCTGACCTCTCTAGTTCCATCATTTCGTTTCTTAAAGTAGCGGAACTCAACCCAAGTTTTTGGGCCAAAATTCTCGAACTTACTGGCTGTGAATTATCAACATATTCTTTGATAATTGCTTCCAGTATTTTTTGCTGTCTGATTGTCATACCCAGTGCTACAACTTCGATTTTTATACTGAGTTCATCAAAGTTGTAGATTATACATCAAAAAATGTTTGTTTATCTATTATGCCCCGATACTATCATCTGTGCCGCTCTGCGGCATCAAAGTTGTAGCACTGGGCATAGATTTACATTAGCACTCTCATCATTAGAGTGCTAATATAATATTAGCTGTACAAATTATGTGTGTCAAGTATTTTGTAAAAGCCCCAGTACTAATTTTGCACATAGATTAAAGGCGAGGCGCTGCGCCCATAAAGGATGTGGCTATGCTGCCACAGCCCCACCCAGCCACCCTAAAAGGTAAATTATATACGCCACTCGCGCCTCGCGATAGATATCAAATTTATTTTTATATTAAGTTTTTACAAATTGCATGGCAAAATTATTACGGGGTAAAGAAAAAGCCCGGGGGTGCACTTGCGCGCTGCCCACGGGCTTGAATGTTTACTTTTTGTCCTCCTTTCCCAGAATTTCCCTGAGAAACTGCTTGAGTCCTCCGAAAATGATGGGTGATCCCTTTCCTTCGGCAAACCTCTCCATGGCCTCCATGCTACGAAGCGTCAGGTCTGAGTCTTCTTTCTTTGTCGTACGATATACTATTTCGACCCTTCTTGCTTCCGCATTAGCATCGATAATTTTGGCTTCGTATCTCCGATCTGCCGCGGGAACAGCATTCATGGCTTCTTCATACTCTTTCGGCAATTGAACGTCTTGTATCCCGGCCTTAGTAACTTGAATACCCCAGTCTTCCACTTCTTTCTGAACTGCTGTCTTTATGCTCTCGTTTATTTCGTCCTTCTGATTTCCTATAAGAACATCTGGAGTAAATTTAGCGCATGTCTGTCGCAGAGTAAATATAAACAGGTCTTTCAGGGCGCCGTGAGCATCTTCAATTTTGGTAACCGAGTCTATCACGCTTTGGTTATCACTTTTGATTTTGAAGTAGAATATGGGGTCCACCGTTATCGAAATTTTGTTCAATTTGTGTTTGCTGCTACCCTCTAACCCGCTCTCTATAACAATCTTTTGCGGCGGGACATCTATCCGACGTTCATACATTTTTACGAAAAGCGTCCTTTCTGATGGCCATTTGGTCCAAGCCCAGCCCGGTTCTCGAACATGGGTCACATCGGGAATCGTGCCTTTTCGAAAAACAAGTAACCTCTCCCATGCTTTGGTTTCCTTAAAGGAATGGGACGCATACCAACTGACAATGGGAAGAACGGAGAGGAAAATCATGATCACGGCATACTTGAAGGGGAAAAACAGGGCAAAGACGAAAAGAACAAATCCATAAGGAATCGCTTTGATCGAAAGCTTGCGCCAGTTCTCGACAAACCCTTTCCAGTTGTTGATTTCCAACTGTTTCGGGTCGTCAATTTTTACCACACCTTTTGTCTCGGCCATTTTAACCTCCTTTACCGAATATTGATAATAAGCTTAAAAAGAAAGCCGATAACCACTAAGACCATCGAGAATACGAAAGAATCAGCGCCCATCTGAACGCTTCCTTCTTTTGTCTCGAGAATGCCGATCTTGAGATACCCCCTCATCATCCACAAAAGATAGGAAATTGCCAGCATTCCCAAATAGGTGGTTCCAGCCCCGATAAAGGCTATTTTCGAGAATGTCTTCAGAGTGGCATCGGAATTGAACTCCTTAATCGGGTTGGCCCCAAGAATGACGATCGCCGTAATGATGAAGATTACAAACTTCACCAACTTACCAAAACCCTGGATTCCTTCAGATCTTACCATTTTAATACCTCCTTAGATTTTTCTTTGATTTATTTGTAGCCAAATGTCGTTAGACATTTTGGTCATTGTAAGGTGCTAATTTATATTAAATTTTGCTTATTGTCATTATACACCCATTGACCTAAGTTGTCAAGTTAAATGATTTTGTCATAATCTCCAGGCCGTGATATAATTAAATTAGCTAATAATTAAATTCACCCTGTTAAATCCTGCGAAGCAGGGGTTCCGCGATGCGGGACATTTAACGGGGTAAATCCATGGAAAAAATTCAAATAAAAAATTTGACCTGGATTGATATTTCCGATCCGGACAAAAGAGATATCAATTTTCTCAAAGAAACTTTTAATTTTCACCCCCTTGTTTTAAATGAACTTGAAGTTCCCACCCTCCGGCCAAAAGTCGAACATTATGACCATTATCTTTACATGGTCCTACATTTTCCGATTTACCATTCCAAAGAAAAAACCAGTAAATCAATGGAGGTGGATTTTTTAATTACTTATAATACTTTGATTACTGTTCGTTATGGCAAAATCCAGCCCTTACAGGAATTCTGGAAAAAATGCGAATCGGGTCAACATGATCCGAATATCGAAGATTCAACCGCTTCCCTTCTCTATTGTCTTATCCAGGAATTAAATAATTTTTCCCTCCGTCAAATTGACCACATTACCAAAAAAATAGATACGATTGAAAAAGAAATTTTTGAAACCAAAAAGGCCAAAAAAGAAGAAAAAATTGTGGAAGACATCTCTGTAGTCAGGCGCGACATTTTAGATTTTCGTAGAGCGTTAAGACCACAGCATACCATTTTAGAGTCCTTAAAGCTAAAGGGTGCGGAATTTTTCGGCAAATCAACTGAGCCCTATTTTACCGATATAATCGGTGACCATATGCGTGTCTGGATTCTACTGGAAAATAATAAAGAAACCATCGAATCGTTACAAGAAGCAAATGATTCTTTGCTTTCCAATAAAACAAATCGGATAGTGAAAGTTTTAACTCTTTTTTCGGTAATAGTATTTCCTTTAACTTTGTTGGCTGCCGTCTTTGGGATGAAAACCAGTTATTCGCCGATTCTGGGAATGAGATATGATTTCTGGATAATTATAGGCATATTATTTGTAGTGGCAATTTTTATGCTGATTATATTCAAAACAAAAAAATGGCTCTAAAATTGTACAATACTTTAACCAGAAAAAAGGAAATATTTAAACCGATAAAAAATAAAACAGTCGGCATTTATACTTGTGGGCCGACTGTTTATTCTTATCAGCATATTGGTAATTTAAGAAGTTATGTTTTCGCCGACACTTTGAAAAAGGTTTTATTTTATAATGGCTATAAAGTAAAGCATGTGATGAATGTTACTGATGTTGGTCATTTGAGTTCTGATGCCGACACCGGCGAGGATAAAATAGAAAAAGCCGCTCAAAAAGAGAAGAAAACCGCCTCAGAAATTACCGAATATTACTGGAAAATTTTCAAAGATGATTTTAAAAAATTAAACATTATTGAGCCGGATATTTGGTCTAAGGCAACCGACCATATCAAAGAGCAGATTGAACTGATTAAAAAACTTGAAAAAAATGGCTATACCTATAAAACTAATGATGGAATTTATTTTAACACTGCGAAACTGAAAAATTACGGGGAACTTGCCCAATTGAAAAAACAAAAATTACAAGCAGGCAAAAGAATTAAATTAGGAGAGAAGAAAAATATTACTGACTTTGCTTTATGGAAATTTTCGGAAAAACCGGGTACGAGACAGCAGGAGTGGCAAAGCCCTTGGGGAATTGGATTTCCCGGCTGGCATATTGAATGTTCGGCCATGTCAATGGAATATTTGGGCGAACGCTTTGATATCCATACGGGCGGGATTGATCATATTTCTATTCATCACACTAATGAAATTGCCCAGAACCAAGTAGCAACAGGACATAGGGTTGTTAATTTCTGGATGCACGGCGCATTTTTAACTTTTAAAGGCGAAAAGGTCAGCAAAAGCAAAGGCGGATTATATACGATTTCGGAGCTGGAAGAAAAGGGATTCTCTCCACTCGCCTATCGTTATCTGCTTTTAACCGCTCATTATCGCTCGCCATTGGAATTTTCTTTGGAAAGCTTGAAAAAAGCCCAAGAAGGATATGAAAGGTTGAAAAATATTATTGGCGAAACGAGAGCCGACGGAAAAATCAACAATAAATACTTAGATGATTTCAATAAAACAATTAATGATGATTTGGATATACCAAAAGCAATGAGTGTTTTATGGAAATTATTGCGCGACAAAAAAGCAATGGGCAAAATAAAAACCATCAAAGAAATGGATAGGGTTTTCGGCTTGGATTTATTAAAAAAAGAGGAAATTAAAATCCCCAAAGAAATTAAAAAATTGGTTAAAGAACGAGAGAATGCCAGAAAAAATAAGGACTGGAAGAAATCCGACGAATTGCGTACAAAAATAAAATCCCTTGGCTATTGGATTGAAGATACGGGAAAGGGAGCAAAAGTGAAGAAAATTTAGACCCCAACATATAAACAACTTTTAAACAAAAGCCCGATTGACGCTGGGCTTTTTTGTTTATAACATTAGATTATGGCGAAAGAAAAAGAATTCGAAAAATTGCCGCCCCAGAGCATTGAAGCCGAACAAGCGGTTTTGGGTTCTTTACTTTTAGATAAAAAAGCGATTGTTAAAATGGCCGATATCATAAAACCAGAAGATTTTTACCGCGATGTTCATAAAATTATTTACGAAACAATGCTGGAATTATTTGAAAAGAACGAACCAATTGACATTATGACTGTTTCCAACCGCTTAGAAGAAAAAGATGACCTGGAAAAAATCGGCGGCTCAACATACCTAACAACTCTGATTAATACCGTACCAACTGCTGCCAATGTAGTTAAATACGCAAAAATTGTCCAGAAGAAAAAAATGTTAAGGGATTTAATTGAGGCAGCGCATGGCATAACCCAGATGAGCTATCAGGAAGTTGATGAGATCGAACAGGTCTTGGACCAGGCAGAAAAAAATATTTTTGCCGTCTCCCAGCGCTCTCTAAGACAATTCTTTATACCGATTAAACCGGCTCTTGAAGAAGCATTTGACAGAATTGATCAACTACATAAACACGAAGGCGGAACGCTAAGGGGCTTACCTACCGGGTTTAATGATTTGGATAATTATTTGGCTGGTCTGCAAAAATCTGATTATATTATCTTGGCTTCTCGGCCAAGCTTAGGAAAAACTACTTTGGCTTTAGATATAGCCAGAAACGTTGCCGTAAGGGGAAAAATACCGGTCGGAATATTCAGCTTGGAAATGTCGGCTGCTCAACTGGTTGATAGAATATTGTGCTCTCAGGCAAAAATAGATTTGTGGAAATTAAGAACCGGCAGATTGTCCGGAAAAGGACCAGTTAATGATTTTACCAAAATTCAAGAAGCAATCGGAGTTCTTTCCGAAAGCCCGATTTTTATTGATGATAGCGCATCTTCAACGGTCTTGGAAATTAAAACCAAAGCCAGAAGATTGCAGGCCGAACACGGATTAGGATTGATAATTGTTGACTATTTACAATTAATCACTCCCGCATATAGCCGAGAGAGCGCGGTTCAGCAAACAACCGAAATTTCCCGCTCGTTAAAGGCTCTGGCTCGCGAATTAGATGTTCCTCTGATTGCGGTTTCTCAACTTTCTCGCGCAGCTGAACAACGCTCACCGAGAATTCCTCGCTTGGCCGACCTACGAGAATCGGGCTCCTTAGAACAAGATGCGGATGTGGTTCTATTAATTTACAGAGAGGATTTAGATATTAAACAAAGTGAGAGAAAAAATATTGCCGATATTATTATTGCCAAACACAGAAACGGCCCAATCGGACAAACCGAATTATATTTTAATCAGGACTGGGTTAGTTTCCAAAACTTGGAAAAACATCAAGAAGAATAAAATGTTACCCCGTCCAATCCAAAACTTAATAGACGAATTTAGTAAACTTCCCTCAGTCGGACCAAGACAAGCAGCCCGATTTGTTTTTTATTTAATAAATCAACCCAAAGAAGAAATTGAAAAATTTGCCAAAAAATTATTTATTTTAAAAAAAATAAAATATTGTCATTTCTGCAATCGAACGATGGAAACGGATCATGAAAAAACAATTCTCTGCTCGATTTGTAAAAATAAAGACCGCAACAGAACAATGGTCTGTATTGTGGAAAAAGACACGGACATTGAGTCAATCGAGAAAACAAAAAGATACGATGGTTTATATTATGTAATTGGGACCGAGGACGAAAATAAACAACTTGCTCGGTTAAAAGACTTAATTTCAAGGATTAAAAAATCCAATAAAGAATTAAAAGAAATTATTATTGCTACCGATGCCACGACAGAGGGCGAAACCATTGCTTTATATGCTGCCCGGCAATTGGCAGAATTAAACAAAATTTATCCGGAATTAAAAATAACCCGCTTGGGTCGCGGATTATCCACTGGCTCGGAGCTCGAATATATGGACGAAGACACCCTGACTAATGCCCTACTTGGCAGAAAATAAAATTTCTTTTATTTCAATCTCGGTAAAGGTCTGACGATGACCTTTTTTTGTTGCTTCGCGTTTCTTAGCTTTATATTTGAAAATAATCACTTTATCTCTTTTTCCTTGTTTCAAAATTTTGCCAATAACCTTGGCATTTTTTATTATCGGCTTGCCAATTTCAACATTACTGTCTTTTTCCAACAATAAAACTTCTTCAAATTCAACATTGTCGCCTTCTTTTCCGGCAATTTTTTCAATTTTTATTTTATCTCCTTGTTTTACAAGGTATTGTTTACCTCCTGTTTTTATTGCTGCTAACATATTTTTATTCTTCAATGTTTCTTGGCCTCTCAATTTCTAGGGGTTCGATTTTTTCTTTGCCTTCAGTTAGTCTTGCTGTATCTTTATCTAATTTGGCAAATTCTTTGTATGCCCGGTTATAGATATTAACCGTTGTTCCTAGGTGTGCTCCCAGTTTAGCAAGAAAATCATTGTAATTCAAGAGATGCCTCCTTAAAACATCGACTCTCTTTAAAATATCTTTGGCCGACTCTTCAATTTGTAGAGCCCGCAGACCCTGTAAAACCGTCTGCAAATAAGCATAAAAGGAGGTCGGCGAAACGATGATTACGTGTTTTTCTTTAAAGGCGTATTCAATTAAGTCATAGGTGCTGATTTTTACCGCTCCAACCTGATTTATAAGTAAATCATAGTAAATTCCCTCTGATGGAATAAACATAAAAGCAAATTCCATTGTTCCTTCCGACGGTCTGATGTATTTGGCTGTTTCCTCTATTCTGTTTTTTAGGTCCTGTTTTAATAATTTTTCCAATTCATCTCTTCTTGTCGGATCTTTTTCACTTACAATACGATTGTAATTTTCTAAAGAAAACTTGGAATCGATGGGAATAATTTTGTCTTTGATAAAAATCACGGCATCAACTATTTGTCCGTCTTTAAATTTATATTGTAATTTATACTGATTCGGCTGAAAAACATTTTTTAATAATGTTTCCAAAAAGTATTCGCCTAAAATCCCTCTTTGTTTTGGATTGGCCAAAACATCGGTTAATTTTCCAAGCTGTTCCTTAACATCTTTTACGTGCTGATGGTCAGCATGAACTTTTTCCAATTGCGAAGTCACATCTTTAATGTGCCCAGTTACATCTCTGACGATCCTTCCGCTTTCCTCTAACTGCTTTTGTAATGATTCTATGTTTTTTTCTCTTGATTCTGTCAATTCTTTCCTAATCTCCTTTAATTCGTTAGACAGTCCGCTGGTTTGTTTTCTAAACGCAAAATATAAAACTAACCCCAATAAAACTGCAATTGTAATGTATAAAAATAAAGCCATAATAATATGGTACTATTTTAATAAAAACTCAGCAATTAAAAAAGCGAGATAAAAAGCCATTAAAAATAATCCTTCTTTCCAGGAAATTTTGTTCTTGGTAGCGATGAATAGATTGGCGAGTAGAATTGCGACCATCATAAATCCGCCGCCAATATAAATAACTTTTGTATTCTCAACCTGAATCGGACTAATAATCGCGGTTAGGCCCAAAATAAAGGTTGAATTTATCACAACGCTGCCGATAATATTTCCCAAACTCAATCCTTCATGCTTGGCTATGGCAGCCCTCATACCGAAAATCAATTCCGGCAAAGAAGTACCAAAAGCCACTAAAATCAAACTGATTAAAGACAAGGGAATATATAAATCTTCAGCAATCAATTTCGCCATTTCCACTAAAACCCAAGAAGAAAAAATCAAAACCAAGGCTGAAATTATAAAATAAATAAAAACTTTTAATAATTTTTCCAAACCGGTAATGTCGTGCCTGATATGGTGAACCCGATGAGTAAAGGCATCTTTCTGTTTTAAGATATGATAGATATACCAACCAAATAAAATTAATAATAAAAATCCCTCGGCACGAGAGATTTTTTTATCAAATAATAAAAGCAAAGGCAGCGAAGCAATAACAAATATAATCCAGGAATCTCTTTTGGCAATCTTGCTTTCTACTTTCAGTCCTCTGGCAACAACTGCTACTAAACCTAAAATAAAGCTAAGATTAACCAAATTTGAACCAATAACATTTCCCAATGAAACAATAGAAAAGCCCTTGATTCCCGAGGTAATGCCCACAAAAAGCTCTGGTAAAGTAGTGGCGAAAGTCATTAAAACAAAGGCCAAAACAAACTCAGTCAACTTAAAATAACCAGATAATCTGGTTAAAATTTTCACTAAAACCGCCCCACTTCTCACCAAAGCATAACAGGCTATGACAAAAACCAATAGATAAATGATTATCATTCTAACTATATTTTATCACGAATTTAGGATATAAAAAATAGCCCCAACGGGATTCGAACCCATATTACCGCCTTGAGAAGGCGATGTCCTAAACCATTAGACGATGGGGCCAGTAAATATCTTATAGCAAAATTTTAAGAAACGAGCAACTCTTCGGCCTTATTCGGCTCCAGCATAATTTCTTTGATAATCTTTTCCATTTTTATCGCCCGCGAACCCTTGACTAAAATTACATCTCCTTCTCGAATTTTTTCCTGAACAATTTTTCTGGCATCATCCGGAATATCAAATTGAAATATTTTTTTGTCATCAAGGCCGTATTTAATCGCGGATTCGGCAATAAATTTAGCTCTCGGGCCAATAGTAAAAATCAAATCAGCAATTTCGGCCGCTTTCCTACCTACTCTACGATGGGCCTCTGGCGCATATTCACCAATTTCCAGCATATCGCCCAAAACCACGATTTTTCTTCTGTCTCCAAAAACCCTTAAACTATCTAGGGCCGCTTCCATTGATAATAAGGCGGCATTATAAGAATCGTCGATAATCAGGGTATTTTTAATTCCTTTTATCACATGCATTCGTCCCGGTAATGGCTGAAACTCTTTCAGTGCCTCAACAATTTCTACTAAATTCATACTAAAAGTAATTCCCACCGCAGTTGCGGCTAAGGCCGAATATAGGTGCTGGACGCCCAAAGCATTCACCAATTTTGCCGGAACCGTACTTCCCTTAAATTCTAATTTAAAATTAAGCTCACTGACATTATTGTCAGATTCCAGTTTCAAATCATAATTAGTTGCTCGAACATCGGCTTTTTCTTTTAATCCGTAGCTTAAAACCTTAGCTTTTAAATTGTCTGCCATTTGCCTTATTTTTTCATCATCAAAATTTAAAATTGCCACCCCATTATCGTCCAAACAATTTATCAAAGTTTTCTTTTCTTGAACAATTTGATCTGGTCCGCTGAAAAATTCTACATGAACAGGAATCTCGCCAATTGCCGTGATTATGCCAACTTTAGGATGCACAAAGTTAGTTAAATATTTTATATCACCCGGTCTATCTGCTCCCATTTCTAAAACCAAAAAACTCGGATAAGAAACTTTGGTAATAATCATCCAAAATATTTTTATAAACTTAATTAGCCATAGAAAAATTGAACGACCAGCGGTTTCCAAGCCAAAAATTGTTAAAGGAACACCAATCTCATTATTGTAATTCCTTTGATTTCTTCTTACTTCTTTTTCGCCAAAATGACTTTTTAAAACATGATAAATTGCCTCTTTGGTTGAGGTTTTTCCAACGCTGCCCGTAACTGCAATGATTACCGGTTTATATTTATTTAAAACAATCTTAGATAATCTTTTCAAAATAACTTGTAGAATTTTACGCATATACTTTAATTTTATCACGATTCTTGATTATTGTGATGGTGGGATTTCATAATAATTTAAAATATATTCTGTAATTTGTCTTCCTAACGGCGTTATTGAATCAGCGGCAAAACGGATGCCTTTCGGCTTATCAACTTTAATAAGTAAAACAAAACGAGGATCGTAGGCGGGGAAAAATTCACCAAAAGTATGAATAGTTTCATCAGAATAGCCGCCCTTTTCCAAATCGGGAATCTGGGCTGTGCCAGTTTTACCGGCTACTGAATAACCTGGCACCCAGGCTTTTTTATCAAAACTGTTCTTAACTGTACTTACCATCATTGCAGTTAAACGAGAGGCGGCATCAGAAGAAATTACTCTTCGAATTTCTTGCGATTGTATTATTTTTTCTTCTCCGCTTTTATAGATAACCTTTTCCACTATGTAGGGCCTTAAAAGAACCCCGTCATTAGCAATCGCCCCAAAAGCAACAACTAATTGAATTGGGGTTACGGCAATTCCTTGTCCAAAAGAAGCGGTAGCATACTCTAAATCTTTTTTCTTTTTAAGGTTAGAAATGTTGCCCTTCTCTTCTCCGCTCAAATCTATGCCCGTTTTCTGACCAAAACCAAATTTCTCCACATAATCTTTAAAATTATCCTTACCTAATTTTTGCTGGACAAATATCGCTCCACTATTCAACGATTTTTCTAAAACTTGAGTCATGGTCTGAACGCCGTTTGCTTTTTCTGTAGCATTTTTTATTATGTGCCCGCTTATTTCTACAAATCCTTTGTCTTCATAAGTAGTATTGGGATCAATTAATCCTTTATCTAGTGCGGCAGCCATGGTTATAATCTTAAAAACCGAACCAGGCTCAAAAACACCGTCAATAACCGGATTAAGAAATAAACCAATGTCTTCTACTTCATTGTATTTATTGGGATTAAAAGTTGGCCAACTGGCCATTGCTTTAATTGCCCCAGATTTTACTTCCATAACGATAATTGTACCACTTGTTGCTTCCAATTCCTGAACTCTTTGTTTTATTTTTCCTTCAATAAAATATTGAATATTGGGATCAATAGTTAAAATCAAATCAGCCCCGTCCTCTGGAACAGCTAAGATTTTTTCGCCCACATTTATCAATTCTCCCAAGCTGTCTCTTTTCGCTTCGATAAATCCAGTCTTACCGGAAAGCTTTTCCTCATAATGCTCTTCTAATCCATACCTCCCTATTTTTTCATCCCCATAAAAACCAACAAACCCAACTAGATGGCAAGCCATTTCCCCGGCCGGAAAATAACGCCAACTTTCCTTCTGAAAATAAACTCCATCAATGCTTAAATCTTTAATTTTATTATAATTTTCTTCTTCAACCTTATTTTTCAATAGTTCGTAGGGGTCATTTAATTTACTTATTTTCTTTTTAAGCTCTTCTTCGTTGATATTCAAAAGAGGAGAAAGTTTTGTTACTGTCTCCTCTTTTTCTTTTATTTCTTTGGGCACGGCGTAAATCGTCCAATAATCTTTATTTATTGCTATCGGGAAAAGAAGGGAACGAGAATCGCTGTTTGTATGTTTATCTTTCATAAATATTTCGCCCCTTACAGGATAAACTGTTTCAAAATTTTGGTGTTGATTTGCGGCTAATTTTTTGTAAAAACTATGCTTTATTATTTGAAGAGAAAATAAGCGCAGAACTACAACAATAAAAATTAAGCCAATAAAAAAAACGAATGTATAAAATCGCCAGTTTTTCATAATTAAGATTCATTTATCTAGTCATCGCAACATCAGCTGGTGGAAGAGCCAAATATTCAACTTCTTGGGCTTTCATCATGCCAAAGCTTTCGCTCTTTATTTGTAGAACATTTATTGATTTTAGGTCAGAAATACTTACCTGGAGTACTTTATTCTGGTCGTCTAATTCGCTTAATTGATTCTTTAGTGATCTAATTTTATAACCATTACTTGTAATGCTATTTACTTGTAAAACATAGGTTAAACCGAATAACCCTATGGCAAAAATTAAAAACATAACTAAAAGTTTTTTAGTCTTAACTTTCTTTGGATATCTACAAGAAGCGTGGGCTTGTAAACGAATAATATTCGAATGGGCCAAACTAATAACGGTCATAAATATTTTTTAGAATCTTGGGCGGGGGGACACCCCGCCTAAGATTCTAAGGCTATACCTTAGAGTCCCTATTTTTTAACTGCAGCTCGCAGTTTTGCACTGCGGCTACGATAGTTCATAGAAATTTCAAACTCATCAGCCATTACGGGTCTATCAGTTAAAATTTCCAACTGCCCCTGGTTTTCTTTTTCTTTAAAAAGTCTTTTAACAATTCTATCCTCCAGAGAATGAAAAGAAATGACTACAATTCTCCCTCCCGGAGCAATAATCTCAACTGCCTGCTCCAATCCTTGTTTTAAATTTTCCAACTCGTCGTTTATAACGATTCTAAGGGCCTGGAAAATTCTGGCTAAGATTCTATTTAAGGTGCCTCTGCGGGTCAGGCTGAAAGCGCTAGGAATTGCCCTGCTTACTACTTCTCTTAATTGAAAGGTTGTTTTAATGGGTGCTAATTTTCTTCGATTAACAATTTCTCTTACTATTCTCCGGCTATATTTTTCTTCACCGTATTTTTTAAAAATCTCTATTAAACTCTCTTCTGGCCAGCTATTTATTATTTCTTCGGCTGCTACCACTTGTTTGCCATTTAAAATCATTATTAACGGCTCATCTTTTTTATACGTAAATCCCTTTCCACTTTCTTCTATCTGCCAACTCGATAAACCTAGATCAAATAAAATTCCGTTAACGATTAAAAAATTATTTTCTATAACAATTTTTTTTAATTCTTTAAAATTTCCTTGAACAAGAATTAATCTTTCTTGAGGCTGGATTCTTTTTAAAGACTCTCTGTCAATGTCAATCCCCAAAATCCTTCCATCGGGAGAAATTTTTTCTAATACGACTTTTGCGTGGCCTGCTTCACCAATTGTACAATCTATGAAATTTTCTCCGGGCTTAGGTTCTAAATATTCGATTACTTTTTCTAAAAGAACAGGTGTGTGCATAAAATTTAGACGCCCAAACCTCCAAGCCTTTCTGCCATATTGTCTATCTCTTTCTCATTTTGTTGCTTAAATGTTTCCCATTTAGCCTTATCCCAAATTTCTAATCGATTATAAACACCGGCAATTATAACGTTTTTTTTTAATTGGGCGTAACTCTTTAAATAATCAGGGATAAGAATTCTACCCAGACTATCGAAACCAACTTCGCTTGCTCCAGCCAACATTAACCTACTGAATCCCCTAGTATCTCTAGGCCCTATTGGTAATCTGCTTAATTTTTCCACTAATTTCTGCCATTCTTTAAAAGGATAAATAAAAAGACAGTTATCTAATCCCTTGGTAATAACCGCCTTTAATCCAAGCTCCTTCCTAAATTTGGAAGGTATGGCTAATCTTTTTTTAGTATCAACGGTATGAGAATATTCACCAATCAACATAATTCACTTATCCCCAAAATTTATTACTTATTAACACTTTTATCCACAATTTAACACTATACTTAAATTTTATTCCACTTAAAATAACTATGTCAACCCCTTAATTACACTTACTAGAAACTATAATAAAAATAAAAATTAGCCTCAAAGAGGCTAATTTTTAACTAAATTATCCACACCTTATTCACACTAACCCCCTATTTCATTTGCTTTTATTTCTATAAAATCACCGCGCTTAAGACTTATTTCTAATATCTTTTTAGCGATTCTGCTCTCGATTTCATCTTGAATTACCCTCCTCATTGGGCGGGCACCGAACTCCGGCTGATAACCAAGCTCAACGATTTTTTCTATTAAATCTGGATTAACCACTAAACGAATTCCCATACCCTCTAATAATCTTTTTGATAAGTCGTTCATCATTAAAATAGCTATCTTGATTAAATGTTCATGGGTTAAGGGCCTGAAAATAACCACGGCATCAAATCGATTTAAAAATTCTGGTTTAAAAACCCCATTCTTCAATAAGTAATCGGTTAAATCTTCTTTAAAAGATTCCAGATTTTTCTCCTCTTTTACCTTTTGTCTAATTAATTCGGCTCCAGCATTTGAAGTACCAATAATTATACAATCAGTTAAACTTATTTTTTTACCAAAAGCGTCAGTTATCCAGCCCTCATCAAAAACTTGAAGGAATAAATTTAAAATATTTGGATGAGCTTTTTCAATTTCGTCTAAAAGAATTAGAGAAAATGGATTATCGGAAATAGCCTTAGTAAATAATCCCGGCTCCCCTATCTCGATTGAACCAATTAAACGATTAATTGAAGAAACTTCCTGGTATTCTGACATATCAAATCTTATCATCCTTTCAGCCGAACCATAATAGGCCTCGGCCAAAGCTTTTGAGGTCTCGGTCTTACCAACGCCCGTTGGACCCAAAAATAGAAAACTGCCGATTGGTCTTTTGCCGCCTCTAATTCCCACTCTTGCCCTTCTCATGGCTTCTGAAATTAATTTAACAGCTTCTTCTTGATTAATTATCCTCTGATGAATCCTTTGCTCCAGCGCTAGTAGCTTCTCTCTTTCTGTCTCTTGAATTGTTCCCACCGGCACCTCAACTCTCTCGGAAATAATTTTATTTATATCTTCTGGTAAGATTGCTTTTTCTCCTTTGGCGGCAGTATAAACAAATGTCTCAGTTAAAATATCGATTGCTTTCTCGGGAAAAGGAGCGTCTTGGATATAACGCTCGGTTAACTTGACAATGTCTCTTAAAACTCGATAACTGACTGAAATTTTATATCTCACTTCCAGGCCAGGCAGCATATCTTCTAAGATAAGTATTGTTTCTTCGACGGTCGGCTCGATAACCTCAACTTTAACAAAAAGGTTTTTCACCGAAGCATTGTTCTCAACGTATTTATGCCATCCTTCATAAGTGGTAATGCCGATTACCTGAAAACTAGATGACGATAAATAAGGCAAAATAACCGAAGTTATATCAACGGCTGCTGGGCCCCTATCAGAACCGAGGTAATTATGAATCTCGTCAATAACCAAAATCACGTTTCCAGAACTCACTGCTTCGGAGAAAATTATTTTTAGCCTCTCCAATATTTCACCCGGCGTGTCCAGACCAGCCAACACTGCCTGCATATCTAATTCCAAGACCCTCTTATCATTCAAATTAGAAAAAGAACGACCTTCAATAACTTTTTGAGCAAAACTATAAGCTACAGTTGAACGACCAGAGCCGGCTCGACCAACCAATAAAACATTATTTTCTCCGCTTCTAGCTAATATTCTCTCTATGGCATAAATTTCCTTTTGATGACCAATCAACTGGATAGAAAGATTCTGCTTTTTAATAATACTTGTTACTTCAACGCTGTATTTATCTAAATTTACAGTGTATCCAGCCGCCCATTGTTTACCAATCCCCCGCTGTTTCATTAAATTATCCAATCGCCAAAACTGCTTTTTCTTCTTTATGTCGTATTCAAGATAATCTTCCCAGGCCGTTACATGATTAACATCATCATAATCCATATCGAGACCGGCTATTATTTCTTTGAATCCTTCACACTCTTCGACAGCTGCTAATAAAAAATCTCTTATTTCAATATGACGATGAAAATTATTAATCGCCAAAGAAGCAGCTTTTTCGAAAACAGAATCAAATTCTTGTTTATTGATATTGTCATCCTGTTTTATTTTTTCTAATTCTGATTTTAGTTTTTCTTTAAATATATTTCTGTCCAACCCAAATTTATTAAAAATCAATTCTCCTCTCGGGTCTTGCCATAAATAAAAAATAATAGAAAAAACATTTAAAACAATTCCTCTATTCTGACAAAATTTATTTGCTCTTATTGCGGCACGAGCCACTCGAAAATCTAAATGCTCTGCCAGATTGAGACTTTTAATACTAACCTCACCGGATATTCTTTCGGCTAATGATAGCTTTATTAAAAAATTCTCTCTCAAAGAATCAAGAAAAATTAAATAAATAACCCCAACCATAAAAAAGCAAAAAGAAAGCAAGAAAAAAGCAAATGCCTGTTCTATGTTTAGTCCTAAAATTTCCGGCTTAAAAAGTACCAGAAATAAAAATATTGCCAAAACGCTGAATAAGCCATTCAGTGCCTTGATTAATTTAGGCGGGAATACTCTTTCTAGGTCAATTGCTTTGTATATAAGATTTTTTCTTCTTAAATCAAACATTATTAAGTAAAAGAATTATTGCTAAAATAAAAAGCCCCAAAATTATAAAGGGCAAACATAACCAAATTATAAAAAATAAAAATCCAAAAATAAGAACAAAAAACAAAACCATAATTCCGACAATAATAGTGACGAACCGAACTATAAGGCCGATTACGCGAGAAATTACATTAAAGGCAATGTATTCAAAAATTTCCTTAAAATCAAATCCTCGGGGTTTTTTAGTAATATCGCGCCTCCACGGAGAAATCAATGTTTTTAAAAGCAGAGGAATAGAAAAATAATTCAGAGAAAAAATAATATAATTTCTCCACGCAATTAAAACTTCCTTTACCGACTGACCGTAATACCACCGCCAAAAAACCACTGCTATAGGCATACTCATCATACAATTTTATTATACGACATTTAAGCTAAACAAAAAAGCGAGGCGCGCGGAGCGCCTCGCTCATCTTGTTTCAGATGATTCTTCTATTGAAGCTTTTCCGCCACTTCAACAGCTTTCTGCTTGAATTCCTCGATTGTGCCTTCGTTTTCTATCTCGGCGAAAAATTCCGGCCCTGGATCTTCCTGGTCTATGGCAAAAAAATCTTTGTTTCTTTCCTTAAGATTCTGGACTATATCGTCTGCATCGGTTCCTGGCCAAAAGTCCTCAAAAGTATTCTTTGGCGGCTGACTGTATTTCTCCCTTAGATATTTCTCGGCAGTTGGTTCAGAAGTAATAATTTTCAGAAGATAATATTTTACGCCCAATTCATCTGCCAGTTCTTTGATTTTCTCTCTTCTGTCCTTATCAACTTGGTTCCCATCGTAAACAGCAATGTGTCCGTTTTTAATCAACCATTCCGTAGTATTATACAGAACCGCATAAACATTCTCTCCCCACGACATTCCTGCTTCTTTTAAAACATATCTTGCGCTGTTCGCACAATTCAAAACCGCACCTTTAAGATTATCAACCAGTGTCTTTGCCAAAAGAGTTCGGCCAGAACCAATCATTCCGACAATACCGACGATAAATGGCTTGTCGGCTTTCTCGGTTGGTAATTTTCCCTGAATCATTTTCAGAAAATCCTCAGCCACTTTTTGAAGTTTTTCCTCCATAATTTTACCTCCTTAAATTAATGATTAATGATTGGGCGTGTGTGGATTCGGACCACAGATCTTTGCAATGTGAATGCAACGTTCTAACCGCTGAACTACACGCCCAAAATTACCACAAATTTACTCTATTTATTAAAACTTCATTTTTGCCGGTTAATAAGTCTCTCACAAACCTGTCATACATGTCATAACGATAATTAAATTCTTTGCTTGTCATTACTGCGCAATTCAATTCTTTACCAACCTCTGCCTCAAGATCCTTAAGAAAATTATTAAATTTTCTCTGATTAATCTTGTCGCCGACTATCAATAAATCTACCCTGGAAGCGTCATCGGCCGTAAACACACCCGATAAAACCAAAAGCTTTATATTGCCTAATCTTCTGACGGTATTTATCAAATCGTCCTTTGAAGAAATGGTTGATTTTAAAATCAAATTTCTTAATTCATTAATAAAATCAAATCCGGGGTTGAGATAATAAACGATCTTTTTTTCTTTTTTAATTCTGCCACTTTTCCTCTCAAATGAAAGCCAGGCTTTTTTCTGTTTAATAATACCTATATTTTCCAGCTTATTTAATTCTTGACGCAATACAGAAATATTACTCCTTAATCTTTTGAAAATATCTTTTTGCCGAAAAACATCTTTTGAATTTCTGAAGAAAAATTTCAAAAGCTTTAACTTTGGTTGAGATTCAAACAACTGTTCCAGGGCCCCCTTGCCGATATAAACTCTTGGTTTAATTGATTTTACTTTTCTGGATTTTCTTCTTTTCGCTGGCCTTTTTGTCTTCTTGGCTACTTTTTTTCTTTGCCAAATCTTTTTAACTGGTCTTTTCTTATCCACTCTTTTAATCTTTCTTTTTATAACTTTCCTCGGCTTGACTTTCTTAATTACTTTCTTTTTTCTTGTCTTTCTGACGATTTTTTTTACCCTTTTCTCAAATCTTAAAATCTTGACCTTCTTTTTGGGCCTTTTGACTATTTTCTTCTTTCTCGCCACAACCTTCTCATGCGGGCGGATTCGTTTGATTGGCCGCTTTGCGACTTTTCGGCGGTTTTTCTTTGGTTTTTTCGCCATAATTCTATAATAAACCTTCCTCATTCTCTTGTAAAGGGCGTTAATTTGAGATACAATAAAATAACATGGACCAGTCTCGTTTCAACCTTTATTTCAGGGAAATAATTTATCATCATCCTTCAGCCAAAAAGGATTCTGTCTGCGGGGTTTTTTCTTATGAAGCTTTGAATGTAGAAGAAGCAAATCTGGGCAACCTCTATTTGGTGGGTAAAATATCTAATCTTCCGCCCAAAAAGCATAAAAATTTTGATTTTTTACTAACTCTTTTGGCTTCGGCCATAAAAAGAGAATTCTATTCTGACCATAGAAGAACAACAATAGAAGCCCTGGAATCGGCCCTGCAAAGTGCTAACATGTATTTAGCCGACTTTACTAAAAGAGGACATAAAGAATGGTTGGGTAACCTTGATTTTGCGTGTCTGGCCTTTTCCCAAAATAATATACATATCGGACAAACGGGAGATATGCTTATCTATATAATGAGAAAAGACGCAATAAGCAATATTGCCAGAAAATTTACTGCCCAAAAGCAAAATGACCAGCCTCTTAAAACTTTTTCGAATATTGCCAGCGGAACATTGGAAGAAAATGATAAACTCCTGATTACTACTCAAGATCTTTTGGAGATCACTTCCAACCAAAAGATTAAAGAACTGCTTTCTCAATCTTCTACTGAACAACTCTATGAATTTATTAAAGATTATTTAGAGGGTCAGAAAAAGAATAAAGAAGCATCAGTTAAGTATCTTTCCTGTTTAATTTTAGAGGCAGGTGGTAAGGCGGCGATATCAAAGAAAAAACAATTAAACCAAGAAGAAATTACCAAAATTGATACGCTTGATTTGGAAAGCATATTAAATTCCCATTCGATAAAAATTAATGAAAAAATAAAAAACAGAATTTCAGTTTCTTCTGGGTTACGCAAACCAATAAACGCTATCCTTAAATTTCATATTCACAATTATTTATTAATCCTTTTTTTAATTTCATTTATCTTGCTTTCACCCTATTTTATCCAAAAAATATATTATGAAATTAAAATAAGCCAAGCAAATAATCTGATTAAAAGAATAAATGAAACAATATTCAAAAGCAAAATTTCTTTAGCTTATCAGGACCAGACAAGAAGTCAAGCACTTCTTCAGCGAGTTGATAACTTAATGATGAGCGTTTCGTCTATTTTGGATAAATTACCAGAAAAAGTAAAAGAAAAACCAACCCAGAAATTTGAAAATATTCAAAAAGATTTAGAAAATCAACAAAACAGCATAAATAATGTGATAAATATCGAAGAACCGGAAGAAATTGCCGACTTATCCAAAAACAGCTTTACGTTTTTTCCTCAAGGCATTTTAAAACTTGAAAACATTCTCTATTTCTATGAATTGAATTCCGGTTTTCTCTATAAAATTAATCTTGATGACATTAATAACCATATTCTTGTTTTTTTATCTTCGAAAGATACTTTTAAGCTGGGGACGGCAAAAGACGACTCCCTTGTTCTTCTGTCCAGCCCCGAAAAAATATATATATATAATAAAAATGATAATTACAATACGCTTCTCTTAAAACCAGGTGTTGAAAATACTCTAAACATAAAAGACATAACCAATTACGAAAATAATCTTTATTTTTTGGATGCAGAAAAATTAAATATTCTCAAATACTCGTCCGGAGAAACATATCTCGAGGGAACAGAATGGCTTAAAAATGAATTTAAACAAGACTTAACCAATGCTCAATCATTGGCTGTCGATGGAAATGTTTTTATTTTAAAAGCGGATGGATTAATTTTTGAATATGCTCAAGGTAAAAAACTTAAAGAAATAAGACCGAGAGTAAGTCCCATTCTAAATAACGGTGGTGAGTTGTTTACCAATTCCCAGATGAAAAACCTTTATATTCTTGACCCAATCAACAAAAGAATAATTGCCCAAAATAAAAAAGATGATTTTAATATTCAATATATGTCCGAAAAGTTTGATTCGTTAAAAGACTTTTGGGTTGAGCCGGATGAAAAAACGATTTATATATTGAATGATTCTAAGGTTTATAGAATAAACACGTAAATAATATAAAGGAAAACAAAATATCCCGTCTGCCAAGCGGCAGATGGGATATTTTTATTATAAGAATAGACTTTATTTTAATTCTACCACAGCACCGGCCTCTTCAAGTTTTTTCTTCATTTCTTCAGCTTCTTCTTTTTTCAGGTTTTCTTTTATAATTTTTGGCGCACCATCCGCCAAGTCTTTAGCTTCTTTCAACCCCAGACCGGTGATTTCTCGAAGTACTTTAATTACCTGAATTTTTTGAGCACCAGCATTTTTTAATTCTAAATTAAAAACGGTTTTCTCTTCTTTCACGCCTTCTCCTGTTCCACTGGTCAAACCACCAGTCATAACCGGAGCAGCGGCCATCGGCGAAACGTCGAATTTTTCTTCTAAAATCTTAACCAATTCAGCCAAATCCATCACGTTCATCTTTTCAATCTCCTCAACCAATTTTTTAAATTTTTCCGGCACTTTTATATCTTTTTTTTCTTCAGTCATATTTTTATTCTTAAATTAATTATTACTTACCCCGTTAAATCCCGCGAAGCGGGACCCCGCATATATGCGAGGTATTTAACGGGGTGAATTTTGTAAAGCACTTAATACTCCAATTAAATTTCTAATATTGCCTTGTAAAACATTCGCAAAACCACTGATCGGATATTGAATCGACCAAATTAATTTTGCCAATAATTCTTCTCTTGAAGGAATATTAGCCAAATCTTTAATCTGTTCAGTAGTCAAAAATATATCATTTATCAATCCACCTAAGATTTTTAAATTCTCATTTTTCTTGCCAAAATTAACCAAAATCTTAGCTATAGAAACAGAATCCCTATAACCAAAAACTAAAGCCAGGGAGCCTTCGAACTTAGCCATGTCTATCTTTCTATTCTCTTGTTTTAGCGCTAAATTTATTAACGTTTTTTTTGCTACTTTATATTCGCCTTCTGCTTTTTTAATTTCTCTTCTGAGTTTTTGAATGTCTACCACTTTAATTCCTTTTATATCGGTAAAAATCAAACCTTGCTGACATTTTATTTTATCAGCCAAGTCATTAATAATTTCTTTCTTCTGGGTTTTGGTTAACATAAATAAAAATCTGCGTTAAGCCGCAGACATTCTCATAAACTCACAAGCTCAATTGCTCATGAACTTTTTGCCTCGATAGGATTTATGCTTTCGCAGCCTACTGTCTACGGCTATTTAATTATAATGTTATATTATTACAATAAAAAATACTTGTCAATCTCTAACGAAGATATTTTGCCTTATTAACATTATGCTCTTCTAGTGTTTTCGAATAAATGGTCTTTCCATCGGATGCGCTTAGAAAGAAATTATAATCACTCTCTTTGGGATAGATTGCTGCTTTAATTGCGGAAAGACCAGGATTATTAATTGGCGTTGGCGGCAAACCAAGATTAATATATGTATTGTACGGTGAATTTACGCGCGTATCTTCATATGAATATTGCTTTTTCTCTATCCCCAAAATGTAAGCGATCGTGGCACAGGATTCCAAAGGATAATTATTTTTTACTCTTTTCCAAAAAATTCCCGAAACAATTGACCTGTCTTCATCGCTCACAACTTCCCTTTCTAAAATGCTTGCCATTATTAAAATATCATAAAGGTTTTTGTTTTGGTTTTTGATTTCTGCTTTCATTTCTTCGGTCACTTTCCCATCAAAAGTATCCCGCATTTTTTTAACCACAGTCTCAATCGAAGAATTCTTATAAAAATAATAAGTATCCGGAAATAAAAATCCCTCTTGGTCTTTTGGCAATTTATCTCCTTGCCTTAAAACCCCAACAGTAATCAATCTTTCTTCTATTTGTTTACTGGTCCAGCCCTCGGGAATGGTAACTTTTGCCCAATTTGGACTGGTTTCGCCTTTGGCAAGAATTTTGGAAATTTGCGGGATAGTCATCTTGGTGTTTAAAAGATATTCTCCTGCCTGGAGACGATTGTTATAACCCCTAACCCACACATAAAAGACAAAAAGCCATTTGTTTTTTATCAGGTTTTCCGCTTTTAATCCGTCGGCTACCTCGGTTGACCCCCATCCCTTTTCAATTTTTATCGTCTTCTCTTCTCCTTCGCACTCAGCGCCCCAAAACTGTAAAAATATCACCGCAAAAAAAATAGCGACAAAGATTAATAAAAATTTTCGATTAAGAAATATTTTATTCATAATTTCACATCTCTATTAATGGCACGAAAACAAAACCAGGAAATTCGTTTTCTTCGAATTCTCTTTCTGATTTTCTGATTACCAACCATATGCTTTCTTTAACTGGCGCAACCAGTCTGCCACCGATTTTTAACTGCTCTTTCCACTCTTTTGGAAGCGTCATTGCTGAAGCAGCGACAATAATCTTGTCAAACGGCGCAGCCCATTTTAGGCCCTTGCTTCCGTCAGCCTGAATAAATTTCACAATCCCCTTTTCTATAAAATTATATTTTGCAATGTTTTTTTTGCCAAATTCAGCAATCTTTTCAATTAATTCCATGGCAAAAACCTGACCATTTTCACCAACGCAATGAGCTAAAAGTGCTGTCTGCCAGCCCGAACCGGCACCGATATCTAAAATTTTATCTCCGGGCTGGGGCTGAAGTAATTCTAACATAAATGCCACGGTTAATGGTTGAGAAATTGTTTGACCATAACCGATCGGTAATGGCGCGTTAATATCGGCTTCTTCTTTTAATTCTTCCAAAACAAAATCTTCTCTTCTTACGTTTCTAAATGCCTCAATAATTAAGGAGGTTTTCAGGTATCCTTCTTTTATCAACTTATCTATTAATGTTTCCATAATTTTATTATATCAATTTTTATTATATAAAAAAATAAGCGCGAAATTTATAAAAGCCGAGGAAAAATCTCGGCTCTTGTAATACCTGACAGGAGCGCCAGGCTTCGAACCCGGAACCTCTGGTTTTGGAGACCAGTGCTCTGCCAATTGAGCTACGCTCCCAAAATTATTTTTTACTTTCTTTATGAATCGTGCGTTTCTTGCACCATTTACAGAATTTTTTATATTCTAATTTTTTCTCAACAGTTTTTCTATTTCTGCGAGTATGATAATTGATACGTTTACATTCATTACAGGCTAATTTTGTAATATATTCTTTTTTCATGTCAGTTCTTTTTTATCCATTGATTTAATTCCTCGCTGTGTTCGTATAAATCCAGAATTTCTCCTCTAAATTTATCTTCTCCTTGTTTTAAAATCCAATCGTTTTCTCCCGGTTCAAAATAAGCCACGACTTCATAATCTAATTTACCATCTTTTTTGCCGGCTTCAACTAAAATCTGACCCATAATATGGCCATCTTCATATTCAATATAAAAATCTTTGTTGCTGCTTTTGATAAACCAAAATCTATTGATATGCCATTTTCCTCCCAAGACTGGTTTAACTGGTGACATCTCGGAAATTTTTACCATACAATCTTCCATTATTTCTTCTCGACTTATTTCATTTTTAATAATCGGTAAAATATTTGCCGGTTGGACTGATTGTTCTTTGTTTTTTAAAAAATAATAAACTCCTCCACTAATCAAAATTAAAACAATAATAATTATGGGGAAATAAATTCTTTTCATGTAAGCCCAGGGGCGGAATTGAACCGCCGACCTCATTCTTACCAAGAATGCGCTCTAACCAACTGAGCTACCTGGGCAAAAATTGGGCCGGGAAGGATTCGAACCTTCGTAGTCCAAAGGACTCCAGTTTTACAGACTGGTGCATTTGACCGCTCTGCCACCGACCCAAAATATTATAAATGACCCAAAACAGTTGCCCCGCCTGCCAGCGCCTAGGTCTAAGCCGCCTGCAGGAATCGAACCCGCGTCTATGGTTTACAAAACCACTGCTTTTCCACTAAGCTAAGGCGGCGCAGGCCTTGGCGGGCAGGTCTACCGCTGAGCTAAGATGGCGAGTTAAAATCATTATTTTCCTGCTCCTCTTCTTTTCTTCTTTTTAATCTATCTCTAAGACGATCAACAATTCTGGCTAAAAAATTATCAAATTTTAAAACAATAATTTTAATTCTTCTTAAAATCTTTTCTGTTCTATGAATAAATATTTCGTGAAAAAAATTACTCGAATTTATCTTGGTTTTAACTCTTTCTAATAAAGAAGTTTCTTCGAAAGGATGTCGAGGATATCTTAAAATAACAGGAACCTTGCGTAAAACAATAACCAAGATTCCTATAATACTTATTGCAAAAACTATTTGAGAAATAGTTATTAACATAAATTATAATTCGTATCTAACGAATTCGTCTATTTTAATATTTTCTCCCAATTTAGCTACTTTCTCGTTTATTAAATCTTTTATGGTAATTAAAGGATTTTTAACATAGGGCTCTTCCAATAAACCCTTTTCATCTTTTGAGTCCATGCCGGCAATATGCATAGCTATTTCGTGAGCCAATTCTTTAAACTCTTGATTTCTGGCTACAAAATCAGTCTCGCATTTTAATTTTAATAAAACTCCGACTTTCTTGTTGGTATGAATATAGGCTTCAACAATCCCTTCTTCGGCTTTTCTTTCTGATTTTTTCATAGCCGTCAGCCGACCCTTTTCTTGTAAGATTTTTAGGGCCTTGCCTTCATTTCCCCTTGCTTCGCTAAGCGCATTTTTACATTCCATAATTGAGGCGCCGGTCTTTCCTCTTAATTCTTTTACTTTGCCTACTGATATTGTCATGATCTTATTTTAATGCCTCTTCTATTTGCTCTAACATAAATTTTAAAGCAGAAATAGATTCATCATTTGAAGGAATGGGATAATCAATTATCGTAGGGTCACTATCGGTGTCAACGAGTCCAATCACTGGTATGTTTTTCTTCTTCGCCTCTCTAACTGGGGTCATTTGCGATTTGATGCTTGTAATAAAAAGAGCATTTGGCAGCTTATCCAAATTTCTTATCCCATCGAATCTCTTCTTTAATTTTTCGATTTCTTTATCAAATTTTTGCTGTTCCTTTTTTGTGTATTTTTTAAGTTCGCCTTCTGCCTTCTTTTTCTCTAAGTCGAGAAAATGCTCCACCCTCTTTCTAATCGTCTTAAAATTCGTCATCAGTCCACCAATCCAGCGAGAGGTAACATAGGGCATATTACATTTTTTGGCTATTTCTTCAACTAAAAATTGACTTTGGGTTCTATTTTCGACAAAAAGTATCTTGCCATTATTTTCCTTTGTTTCTTTTATAAAATTTATCGCCTTTTCCAATTCTTCCATTGTCTTTTCTAAATCAATGATATAGATATTATTTTTTAAGCCAAAAATATAAGGAGTCATTTTGGGATTCCAGTTTGATTTTTTATGACCGAAATGAATACCGGCCTCAAACATTTTCTGGGCTAATTCTTCGGAAACTATTGATTTTTTCTTGGTCTCAGACATAAAATCTATGTTAACACAATAACATTAACAACACAAGGTCGCTGTTTTATTGACTAATCTATATTTGTATTATATCATTAAATTTACCGTGAAAAAAGATATTCATCCCAAATATTACCCCGACGCCATAATCCACTGCAGTTGTGGAAAAATTTTTAAAATTGGCTCAACAAAGCCAGAGATTCATATCGAAGTCTGCAGCGCTTGCCATCCCTTTTATACGGGACATGATAAAATTATTGACACAGCCGGAAGAGTAGAAAAATTTAAAAAGAGATTGGCTAGAGCCAAAAAATCAAAAAAGTAATGAATACTAACTCCAACAAGGCAATAATAGAAATCAGGGCGGGGGCAGGCGGCGACGAGGCCGCTTTATTTGCGGCTGACCTTTTTAGAATGTATAGCAAATTTGCCGAAAAACAGGGTTGGCAAATTAAAAACTTAGAATCAAATTTTTCAAGTTTAAAAGGTTTTAAAGAAGTTATTCTCCAAGTATCTGGAGAGAATGCTTATAATTTATTAAAACATGAAGGCGGAGTTCACAGAGTTCAAAGAATACCGGAAACTGAAAAAAGCGGAAGAATTCATACTTCAACCGCCAGTGTGGCTATTTTACCCCAAGCCGAAAAAACTGAAATAGAAATTAAACCAAATGATTTAAAAATTGATACTTACAGAGCCTCTGGTCCGGGCGGCCAATATGTAAACAAGACCGAATCAGCAATAAGAATAACCCATATACCCACTGGTTTGGTGGTTAGTTCCCAAAACGAAAGAAGTCAAGGCGCGAACCGAGAAAATGCGATGAGTATTTTACGCTCACGGATTTATGCTTTAAAAATCGAACAAGAATTAACAAAAATGGGACAGCAAAGAAATATCCAAATTGGTACAGCTGACCGTTCGGAAAAAATCAGAACCTATAATTTCCCCCAGGATAGAATCACCGACCATAGAATCGGCAAATCCTGGCACAATATGGAAAAAATTCTCGATGGCAATCTCTGGTCAGTCATCAAAAAATTCCAGAAATAAATTTAAAAAGCAGAAAATAAGTTTTTCTTATTATAGAAAATTTATTTTCTGCTTTTTATTATCCTTTTTCCAAAATATCAACCTGATCTTGAATCTGTTTAGTTAAATCCATGACTTGGTTACCGTAAAAATATAAAGATGAATTGTTCCATTTCGAACCAGCAAGATACATCATCGCTGCTTTCCATTCCGCATTATAAGTCTGTTGGTTAGCGCCTTTATTGGCTAGATAGAGAGCGGCGGCCACAAAAGCATCTTTAATGTTCCAAGGAGATGGTGGATTATTACCAGTTATTTCGACTACTCTTTGTTCATATCCAAGCCAAGTGGCTGGCAGAAACTGAGCTGGGCCCATTGCTCCTCCCCATCCATACCATTGTTTTTTGGAAACCGGATAAGTATCGGGGCTAATATTTAATTTTTCACAAATTTGTAAATAATATGTTCTCTGGCTGGGCTTCATATCCACCCGCCATGAGCCGGTTCCGACGTTTTTCCCTAATTGGGACTCACGACTTAAAATTGCCAAAAGAAAAGCTGGCCTGACTCCCGTATAAATCGATGCAAATTTGGCAAACTTGTACGCATCTTCAAATCTTAGAGATTCTCCATCTACAAAACCTTTAAGATAATATAATCTGTTCTTGATGACTTCAATATCTAGTTGGGTTTTCTTAACCAATTGAGTAAATAATTGTTCTTGGCCCTTGGTTTGTTCCAATAGGGTCTTTTTTTCTTTCTTTTTATTCTCTAGATTTTCTCTTTGTTCATTTTGAATTGTTTTCAGTGCAAGCTGTTCTTCCTTTTCGTCGGTGAGAGTGCCTTTTTCTTGCTCTAGATTTGATTTTAAATTAGAAAGCTTAGTAAGAAGTTGTTGAATTTGATCCTGAAAATTTTCTAAAGAATGAAGTTCGGATAAAAAGTCCGACAATTGGGCTCGGCCAAGGATTATTTCTAAATAAGAAACGTCATCATATTTACTAATTTCTCTTAATAATTCACTTAGAGCGGTTTTTTCTAAATCAACCTCCCTTTCCGCCTCTCTGATTACCATTTTCTTTTCAGATATTCTATTATCCAATTTTTTGATAATCAAATCTATTTTTTGAATCTCTAATTCTGCCTCGTTTACTTCATTATCTAAAATCTCTATTTCGGTCTGGAGCGATTTGGCTCTTTGTTGGTTTGTAATCACTCCGGTTCGATATTTAGATATTTTTTCTTCTAATTCTTTTATTTTTGCCTCCATCTCTTTCTCTTCATCCAAAGATGTTTGAGCTGAAGCAAACCCCGTACCTTTAAAAAGATACGGGGTAAATAAACCGATTAAAACCAAAATCGCTATTAAAATATTAGCTTTTTTGTGTCTAAACATTAGTTATTTTGAACTGCCTTCTTTGAATTCTTGCTTTTCTTCTATACCTTCTTTAATCTCTTCTGTTTCTTCAACTGGCTTCTCGCCCGCTACTTCCACTTCTTCAACTTTAACTTCCGGCTTTTCCTCCAATGCTTTTAATTCTTCTTCTGTTCTTGGCGGTATTACTGAAACAACCATTTCTTCTGGTTCAGCGTCTACCTTAACTCCCGAAGGCAAAATTAAATCTTTCACTCTAATATGCTTATCAAATGAATCTAAAACGGAAATATCTACTTTTATCTCGTGCGGCAAATCCTTGGGCAGAGCTTCAACTTCTATTTCGGTAATATTCTTAACCAATATGCCGTCCATGCTTTTTACGGCTGGTGCTTCGCCAACAAAAACCAACAGAACTTCGGCTTTAATCTCTTTATCCATTCTCACCTGATAAAAATCAACATGAATAAAGCTATCGCTAACAGGATCTTTAGCAATATCGTGGATTAAGACATTTTTAATATGCTCATCTACTTTAAGTTTAACTAATGTGCTCTCTCCGGCCTGTTCAAATACTTTCCTGAATTCCTCATGGCCAACCTGAATAGAAACCGGTTTATGGCCAGAACCATAAACCACAGCTGGAATAAACCCTTTTTCCCGAAGGGTTTTCAACTTTCTTCCAGATTCTTTTCTGGTTTGCGCTTTCAATTCTAATTCCATATCCTCCCATCTTACCAAGATTTTATTTAAAAAGCAACCCGTCTGAAATCCCTCTTTACTTTCGGCGAGGAATTTATTTTCACTGAGACAATTTCGGAAGCCGAAAGCATGGTTTTCGCCGAAGGCGGAATTTTGGCTGAGAATTAGTGCGGCCCCGCGCTGGCGGGGCCGACACGTGTCGACATGAAAATAAATTCCGAGCCTAGACTTTTCCCTCGCTTCCAAATAATTTTATCTTTTCAGCAACTACTTTTTTCATTTCTTCTACTGCCGGTGTCAAAATTTTATATGGCTTGACTTCGTCCGGATGAGCTTTTATCTCTCTTTCCAGAGCATCGCTGTAGGCAATTCTAAGCTCGGTATTTATATTTATTTTCACTATTCCTAATTTAATCGCTCCTTTAATGTCCTTTTCCGGTGTTTTTGAACCGCCGTGAAGAACTAAAAACGTCCTGGGGACCACTTTCTGGATTTCTTCTAATCTGTCGAGAAAAAGCGGCGGCTCTTCTTCTATTTCTATTCCGTGAGTATTACCAATGACTACTGCCAAAATATCAATGCCAGTTTTTTCAATAAATTCTCTTGCCTCGTCTGGCTTAGTCAAGTCTTCTTCTTTGATTTCTATTTTCTCTTTATGAATTTCCGAACTACCCCTTAAATATCCCAATTCTGCCTCAACTATAATTTCGGGATTTTTACTTTTGGCGTATTCTACAATTTGTCTGGTAGTTTTTATGTTTTCTTCAAAAGATAAACCAGAACCATCAAACTGAACCATATCGTAACCAGCATCAACCACTTCTTTGATACTGGCAAAGCTTTTGCAGTGGTCGGCATTTAAAATAATCGGCAAACCCGTCTCTTTTCGCCAAACTTCAACCAAAGCCACGGCTTGTTTCGTACCAATAAATTCCCTCTCGCTTTCTGAAGTTCCGATAATTACTGGTGATTTTAAATCTTT
>Ga0154612_112_pt1 | contig 45253 bp, 27 predicted proteins | sample Rifle2008BG13ft_FD_116041 | JGI IMG/M metagenome (GOLD analysis project Ga0154612, IMG submission 116041) | Candidatus Portnoybacteria bacterium RBG_13_40_8
TTGAAGTGGGAACCGGTCTGTTCTATGTTAATACCGGTTCTTCATCTGTGCAGTTCGGAGGAACAAGCACTACTTCTTTTGTTGGACCGGTATCTATTTCTGAAGATTTGGATGTTGGTTCTGGCCAATTATTTGTTGATAATAGTTCGGGATTTGTGGGAATCGGCTCAGTCAGCTTAGCTGCTGACGCGATATTAACCGTGAGGCAGCAAGCTGATAGTCAAGGAATAAAAATATTTGGGTATGATGATGGAGACACAAGGTATGGACACATGTATATGGATTCAAATAACGATTTTTACATTAGAACAGATACTACTAGCACCCATATAATATTTAGCGCAGGAGGTTCTAATACGCTTATGATGGACGGTGATGGCGATTTTCAAGTAGGACAAAGCTCTTATATGGCCAGGTTGATTAATAGCCAATCAGGCGGCACCCCTGTATTTAGTTTTAGTTCCGATGAAGATACCGGGATAGGCCAGATGGGTCCTGCTGTTGCTGACTTTGATGCGGATACTCTCTCTCTAAGGGGTGGCGGCATTGCATTAATGCAACTTGGTGAATACGGTAATCTTCCTTTTGTCGGCATCGGCACAGCCGCAACAACTTCTTACACTTTCGCAGTGGATGGCACTGCCTCAATCTCTGATGACTTTTATGTGGGAGACAATCTATTAACATTAGACGTCTCAGAAGCATCAGTATCATCAACCGGTAAATGGAAACTGACCACAACCGAAACAACCGGAGAAGGATTTTATATTGACGCTTCGAGTGTAACTACGGGAAATGGATTGTTGATTGAGGTTGATGGGACGGCGATGACTTCGGGTAAGGCACTGCAAATTACAAGAGATGGTGCGTCTATGTTTAATATCGGTGAGTGGGGCGACATATATGCAGCTGGGCAATTCTCTGGAAGCTACCTAACGATGACAAGCACTACCGCTAGTTATTTTACGGGTCCTCTTGGCATCGGGACAACTACTCCTTCCACCGAACTATCAATTGTCGGTACCGCCTCAATCTCCGAAGATCTCTGGGCATCGGGGGCATTCCAGTTCGGGGGAGGAGAATTAGAGGCAACACAATCTTATTCACGATTAGGTGGTAATGATACAGGTCATGGATTAGATAATGCCTATGACCTTTTAATTTCCGGAATGTTGGAAGTAGATGGGATGACCTATTTTGATGGCGGAACTACCTTCGGCTCGACTGCCTCTGTAACTTCTGACTTCTCGGTTGGTGATTCCTTATTCTACGTCAATGTAGGTACTCAATCATATCAGTTTGGTGGTACGGGAACAGCGAGTTTTGCCGGAGATATAGATATGGAGGGTGATTTGAATGTTGGAAATAACGATTTATACATAGACAGTAGCACTGGTTATGTTGGTATCGGCACCGGAGCCAGTATGTCGGCCAAATTCAATGTTGCCGGAACATCAACCGATAATGCCTACTTCTTCTACAATAATGCTGATGTGGGAGATACGACTAATGGGCAATCTTTGTATGTATATAGAAGGGCGGCAGAGGGGGATGAGTATTTAAGGATGTATGTGGATGATTCTGCAGAGGCGATAATTGAAACTTCAATGGCCAATCTTAAATTTAATACTGGTGGTGCTACGATCGAAAATTGGGGGCCTGTAAATATAGGAACAAATTGGTATGGTTCGGGTGTCAATTATTTCATTACTCAATACGGTTATATTACCGCAGCTTCTACTCAAAAATATATCCAATGGCAAGTATCGGATACAACCGACACATTCAATTTAACCAGACAAGATGACTATATAGTTGGTTTTAATATCGGAATGCCTACATCAATATCCGATAATTTGGATGTTGATGGTATTGTTTCTATTTCCGATGGGCTTTATGTGGATACATTTACTTCTATTTCTGATGATTTATCTGTAGCTTCTTCCGGCTACACGATTGGTGATGATTATGGCCCGACTCTGTATATTGATACCGTGAATGATTATGTGGGAATCGGGACGACAGCACCAACAACTAAGCTTTATATTCGGGGAACAGATCCGGAAATTACTTTATATGAATCTGCAACCGGGGCAATAATGTCAATACAACAGGGTCAAGCTTTTGGGATTGTCGGTCCTGAAAGTGCCAGCGACTTATCTTTGCAAACAGGGGGAGGAAGTAAGATTTATATTCAACATTCTGGTAGTTATGTTGGCATCGGCACATATTATCCCTCTGTCGAACTTTCAATCCTTGGTACAGCCAGTATCTCTCAAGACCTCTGGGCATCAGGTGCATTCCAATTCGGAGGAGGAGAAATAACAGCAACAGCATCATATAGTAGGTTAGGTTTAAATAATACAGGTCATGGCCTAGATAATGCCTATGACTTACTAATATCGGGAATGTTAGAAGTTGATGGAATGACCTATTTTGATGGCGGAACTACTTTTGGTTCAACTGCTTCAATAACCGGAGATTTCTCGGTTGGTGATTCCTTATTCTACGTCAATGTCGGTACTCAATCATACCAATTCGGTGGAACGGGAACAGCGAGTTTTGTCGGCCCAGTGAATATCTCCCAAGACCTGAATGTGTCAGAAGGCGATTTGTTTGTTGATGATTCAACCGGCTACGTAGGAATCGGTACGACAAATCCACTTAAAAAATTAAGCGTATCGGGAAATATATCGGGTACCCAATTCGACGATTACGAAGATTCCAGCTATTACATCAATCCAAGTGCTGGCGATGTATCAATACTAGTTGCCGGTAACGTAGGCATCGGAACAAAGTCACCCGATTCTCTGCTTGATGTTGCCGGTCAGATTATTGCTAGTAGCTCATATTTTACTGGCTTGACTCAATTAACTCATGCTTCTGTGTCTGATGATTTAGAATTAATGGGGGTAGCAAGCATTAGCGCTTCATCTGTCTTATTTAGACCAGAAACAAATTCAACAACTTTCCTCCAGATGGCTTCCGCGGCCTTTGTTGCTGGGGATGATTATCCGATATTTAATGTTGATACTCAAAATGGGAGAGTGGGAATTGGGACGGCGGCACCTGACAGTAAATTAACAATAAGTGGAAGTGGTACCCAAAATCTAAGAATTATATCAACCGATTATAATGATGCGGGTGTAATTTTACAAAGAGGAACCTACGGCACCGATGCATATTCTGATTGGTTTATTTATGATAGCGGAGGAACTTTGAAACTCGATTCTTATCAGTCTAGTAGTCAGAATACCAGAATGACTATTTTGACTACCGGAGAAGTTGGTATTGGTGATACTGCTCCTGGCTATACCCTCTCTGTTGACGGCACTGCCTCAATCTCCGACAACTTCTACTTCGGCAACGATATGTTATGGAGCAACAGAACCGGAGATTTGATGATGTCATCAAGCAGTTGGATATTCGGAGGAGATGAAACTACCAATTCATTTACATTTGAAGGTATAGCATCTTTATCCGGTTATCTGGATTTCGGCGCTCTTGCTACCCCGTCAACTGGATTAGCAGCAGGCAGAGTATTCCGTTATGAAGACGACAATTCCTTATGGTATTACAATGGTAGCGACTGGCTTGATTTAACTGAAACCGGAGCCGGAGCAACAGGCATACCCGGAGGATCAGGCAATGAATTTCAATATAGAATAAATGGCACTACCTTTGGCGGGGCAGCAAGTTTAGTCTACGGAGGGGCAACCAGCATTCTTTCTTCCGCGTCATGGGACATTTCCGGAACTAATTGGAATTTGGATGCCATCGCCTCAATCAGTGGGGGTTTATATCTTAGTGATGCATATAATAATGTATTGATTGGCCCGAGTACTGTCGGCACTACTTCCACTGGTTCTTACAATATATTTATGGGTGATGCGGCTGGTACATATGCGGATGAGGTTAGTTATGGCACTTTTATAGGACAAAATGCTGGTCAATCTGCTATTAATGCTGATTATTCTTTTTTTGCAGGATGGAATGCTGGGCAATATGCGTCAAATTCCTCTGATAGTTTTATGGTGGGGCGAACCGCTGGTCAATATGCTGAAGATTCCTATAATAGTATTTTCATTGGAAACTGGGCAGGTAGATATGCTTCACAATCTACTTATAGCGTTATGATTGGAGAACAGGTAGGTGATTATGCTGATGATGTTGATTATAGTGTTTTTCTGGGAACAAATACCGGTCAATATGCTGGAAATTCTGATAATAGTATTTTCATTGGAAATTCCGCTGGCCAATATGCTTCGGAATCTGGGTACTCTGTTTTTACAGGAGTTTACGCAGGCCAATATGCGGAAAATTCATATAACAGTATTTTTGCGGGAAACTGGGCAGGTAGATATGCTTCACAATCTATTTATAGCATTATGATTGGAGAACAAGTGGGCGATTATGCTGATGATGTTGATAATGTTGTTTTTCTGGGAAGATTGGCCGGTCAATATGCTGCAGATGCTGATAATAGTATTTTTATGGGACAAGAAGCAGGTCAACATGCTTCGGAATCTCAGTATTCTGTTTTTATGGGACGCGATGCTGGCCAATATGCCAAAGATTCTCAGTATAGTGTTTTTATTGGCGACTGGTCAGGTCAATACGCTTCAGGTTCTTCTTTTACCTTTATGAGTGGGCAATCCGCGGGTGCGGACGCTGCAGACGCTGACAATAGTATTTTTATGGGGCAAGACAGCGGTGCATATGCTGGATATTTAGATGAAAGTATTTTTATGGGACATCTGGCAGGAACATATGCATCAGAGTCCAGTTATAGTTATTTTATTGGTGGTGCTGCAGGTCAATATGCTTCTATATCCAACAACAGCGTTATGGTTGGATATGGTGCTGGTCAATATTTTGGCACTGACAATTCAGCAGATGGTAGGGTTACTTTTATTGGTGATAATGCTGGTAATTCGGCCATAGATTCTGATTATAGCGTGATGATTGGACCCGGGGCAGGTCAATACGCGTCAGAATCAGGAGGTAGCGTTTTTATAGGATCGCAGACAGGCGATTATGCTCAAAATTCTGATGATAGTGTTTTCATCGGAGACTGGACAGGGAGATATGCTTCACTATCCACTGAAACCGTGCTGGTAGGGCCCTATGCAGGTGATTATGCCGGAGATGTTGATTATGGTGTTTTTATGGGAACCGGCGCAGGCGGATATGCTATAAATTCTGATAATAGTACTTTTGTGGGACCCTGGGCAGGTCAATCTGCCTCAGAATCCGTCAGTAGCGTTTTTATAGGAATAGGCGCTGGTCAATATGCTGAAGATTCTGATAATAGTGTTTTTATGGGGAACGGGACAGGGAGCTATGCCTCGCTATCCACCGGAACTACTATGATTGGGGGCGCCGCAGGTTATTATACCGGTGATGCTGATTATAATACCTATCTCGGCGGATATGCCGGTCAATACGCTGGCGAAGGCGATAATAACACATACATCGGCTATCAAGCAGGGGAAAATGCTTCCGGTTCTTCCAATGTATTTATAGGCTTTGATGCTGGTTCTGATGAAACCGGTTCCAACCTTTTGTATATCGAAAACTCTGCTGGCACAACCCCTCTAATCTACGGCGACTTTACCAATAATTATGTTTCCATATCCAATGATTTATATACTGCCGGCAATTTATATACGAATGGTACCGCGAGTATTTCTGGGGCCTTGACCGTTGATGGTACAGCCACTTCTTCTTTTGCCGGCACCATTCATATATTTAAAGCGGAGTCAGGGATAGAGGCCAATGAATATTCAGATGATTTTATCATAGAAGCTAATGGTGATGCCGGAATGTCTATTCTCACGCCTGATTCAAGTGCGGGTTTCATTAATTTCGGCAGTCCGGGTGGAGATGTTGGTGCATTTCTAGAGTACAGTTACAACAGCGATAATTTTGGCATAGGAACAAATGAGACGGGTGGAAGACTTATATTCTATACCGATTATTATATAGAGGCTATGCGCATTGATGCTAATGGTGATGTGGGTATCGGCGACACTGACCCAACCTACAAACTCTCTGTCGACGGCACTGCCTCAATCTCCGACAACTTCTACTTTGGCAATGACATGTTGTGGAGCAACAGAACAGGAGATTTGATGATGTCATCAAGTTCCTGGATATTCGGCGGAGATGCAACCACCAATTCATTTACATTTGAAGGTATAGCATCTTTATCCGGTTATCTGGATTGGGGAGCAATAGCTACTCCATCAGCTTATGCAGGCAGAATGTTCTATTCAGAAGAAAACAACTCAATGTGGGTCTATAGCGGCGGCTGGCTTGAATGGGGAGGAGGTGGAGGTGGAGGCGCTGATTCTGACTGGACAATCAATGTAAACGATATGTATTCAGCTGTATCCGGTAATGTGGGAATAGGCGACAGTGTGCCGGATTACAAACTATCCGTTGACGGCACAGCCTCAATCAGCGGAGGTTTATATCTCAGCGATGCTTACTTTAATACACTCATCGGTCCCGCTGTTGGCACTACCTCTACCAATTCTTTCAATATATTTATGGGCGATTCACCTGGTCAGTATGCGGATAGCGTTGAGTATGCTAATTTTATTGGATTTTATGCTGGTCAATACGGAATAAATTCCGATTACAGTGTTTTTATGGGATACTGGGCGGGGAGATATGCTTCGGATTCTTATTCTAGTGTTTTTATCGGTGACGCCCCTGGCGCCTATGCCGAGGATTCGGATTACAGTGTTTTTATCGGAACAGTAGCTGGTTTGTATGCTTCTTTATCTAGAGAAAGTATTTTCATCGGACCTGAAGCGGGCCGATACGCTGGCAACGCCGATTACAATGTCTATCTTGGGAGTGAGGCAGGCACGTATGCCGGAGAAGGAGATCAGAACGTATACCTTGGATACCAAGCAGGTCGGAATGCTTCGGGTAGTTATAATGTATTTCTTGGTAATCAAGCCGGCTTCAATGAAACCGGAAACGACAAGTTATATATCGAAAACTCTAGCGGTGCCACTCCTCTCATCTACGGCGACTTCTCGTCTAATTATGTTTCTATCTCAACTAATTTATTCACCGACAATTTCTATACATCATACGCCTCAATCAGCAGTTATGCTGAATTCGGCCAGGCAGCTACTCCTTCAGCACCAGCAACCGGTCAGTTATTCCATGATACCGACAACCTCTTATACTACTACGATGGTACTGCCTGGTTAAACTTAACCAGCACATCAGCAGGAGGAACAATAGATGGCATAGGAACAGAAAACTACATTACTCTCTGGGATGATAGTGATTCTTTGACTAATTCCATTCTTTTCCAAAGCGGAACTTCGGAAATATTGGTATCAGGCAGTGCCACGTTTGATGGCACGGCTTCATTTTCCGGTGACACTACCATCGGCAACAACCTTTTCTTCGCCGACATCAGTGAAGCCTCAATATCAGTAGCCGGAGCAATAGAGGCAACGGGAATGATTCTTGGCAATAATATTAAGACGGACACAGATCTCGCCAATCTTTATCTCGGCACAGGTATCGGTTCTACTACAACTTCTTCCTACAATATCTTTATTGGAGATTTTACCGGAGCAGAGGCGGACGGGGCCAGTGGTTCTACTTTTATAGGAAGGCAAGCTGGCCGATATGCGGTAAATACTGATACTGCTGTTTTTATCGGCGGCTATGCGGGTCAGTATGCTTCAGAATCTAATTATTCAACTTTTCTGGGTTATCAGGCAGGTCGATACGCCGAATTTTCTAATGGTTCTACTTTTGTGGGTCAGTATGCCGGTTATATTGCTTCGCAATCTCCAAACAGCAATCTTTTGGGAAATTATGCTGGCGCCGATGCTGACAATATTGATGAAGTAGTATTTAACGGGTATATGGCGGGTCGTTTTGCAGGAGACTCTGGCTATTCTACTTTTATAGGGTCTCATGCTGGCGAATATGCTTCGGATTCTATTGATGCTACTTTTATTGGCTATGCTGCGGGTCAATACGCCGAAGATTCGGATTGGGCTACCTTTGTTGGTTATAATGCTGGTCAATATGCCTCGTTGACTTTGGGAAGCGTAATGCTGGGTCCGGGCGCTGGCCAGTATGTTGGGAATGCTGATTATGATGTTTATCTCGGCGATTCAGCGGGTCGATATGCTGGCGAAGGAGTTAATAATGTATATATTGGATATCGAGCAGGTGAATATGCTTCTGGCAGTGGCAATGTTTTCATCGGCTTTGATGCTGGTTCCGATGAAACCGGTTCCAACCTTTTATATATCGACAACAGCAATATAACAACTCCTCTCATCTATGGCGACTTCTCTTCCAATTACGTATCAATATCCAATGATTTATATACCGCCGGTAATTTATATATCAATGGCACTGCCTCAATCTCTGACGACTTCTATGTCGGCAATGATTCTTTATTCTTTGATTTATCCGCCGATACTTTCTATTCCTCAAGTAGTTGGGGAATTGGCGGTACCGGTCTGGCTTTTAATCTTGATGCCACAGCCTCAATTTCCGGCGACCTCACGGTAACTGGCGATGATGTACTATTCCAACCATATACCAATGGAACCGATAGCTTTATTATCGCTTCTTCCGGCTGGGCGAGCGGTGATGATTACGGACCATTATTTAATGTAAATACAACCGCTGCCTCAATTTCCATGAATGGAGATTTGGCGGTATTTAAAGATTTTAATGTTGCCTCTGGCGCTATTCAGCACGATTATTCAAGCGGCATAACCTATATTGATTCTTTAAATATGGGCGCCTTATCCTTTGATACTGATGCGGGAGTTGTCAGTTGGGTAGATATGCCAGTAGCCACCACCGCAGCCAGTATTATAGAAAGCTACACTGCCCAGTTGGACGGCAACCCGATGATTACGGTTTATGGTTTAACCGATGGTTCGGGTGGAGTGACAAGTTTGGGAGTCGGAATTGGCGATACTGCTCCTTCTTATATGTTATCTGTTGACGGCACTGCCTCAATCTCCGACAACTTCTATTTCGGTAATGATATGTTGTGGAGCAACAAAACAGGAGATTTGATGATGTCATCAAGTTCCTGGATATTCGGAGGAGATGCAACCACCAATTCATTTACATTTGAAGGCATAGCATCTTTATCCGGTTATCTGGATTTCGGCGCTCTCGCCACTCCCACAACAGGATTAGCAGCAGGAAGAGTATTCCATTATGAAGATGATAATAGTTTATGGTATTACAATGGTAGCGACTGGCTTGATTTAACTGAAACCGGAGCCGGAGCAACAGGCATACCCGGAGGATCAGGCAATGAATTTCAATACCGGGTAGATGCTACCACCTTTGGCGGAGCAGCAAGTTTGGTCTACGGAAGCGCAACCAGTATTCTTTCTTCCGCATCATGGGACATTTCCGGAACTAATTGGAATTTGGATGCTATCGCCTCAATCAGTGGGGGTCTATATCTTAGCGATGCTTACTATAATACGCTGATCGGACCTGCTGATGTCGGCACTACCTCCACTGGTTCTTATAATATATTTATGGGTTATCGCGCTGGCCAGTATGCGGATGAAGTTGGCTCCGCAAATTTTATAGGGTATCAAGCTGGTCGATATGCTATCAATGCTGACAGTAGTGTTTTTATAGGCATTAACGCAGGTATGTATGCCTCTGACTCTGAGGATGGTGTTATTCTCGGGCAACAGGCAGGTATGTATGCAGAAGATTCTGATAAGTCTGTTTTTATTGGAAGTAATGCGGGTCAATATGCTTCATTGTCGCTTGACAGTGTCATGATAGGTGAAGAAGCAGGGCGTTATACTGGAAATGCCGATAATAATACTTATCTTGGAAGTTTTGCTGGCTTATACGCCGGCGAAGGAGATAATAATGTGTATGTTGGTTATGATGCGGGGATGAATGCTTCTGGTAGTGCCAATGTATTTTTAGGTTATCTAGCTGGTCGAGATGAAACCGGTTCCAATCTTTTATATATCGAAAACTACTACGATGGTACTGCCTGGTTAAACTTAACCAGCACATCAGCAGGAGGAACAATAGATGGCATAGGAACAGAAAACTACATTACTCTCTGGGATGATACTGATAGTTTGACTAATTCAATAATTTACCAAAGCGGAACTTCGGAAATACTTGTTTCCGGCAGTGCCACGTTTGATGGTTATGCCTCTATTTCCGGAGACCTTACAGTCACTGGCGATGATGTATTATTCAGGCCGCTTGTCGATGGAGCTGATACGTTTACAATTTCGTCATCCGGATTTGTGGCTGGCGACGATTACGCAATATTCAGTGTTGACACGCAAAATATAGCAGTAGGAATCGGCACAACAGCGCCAAATGCTTTATTGCATTTAAAGTCCATAGCACCACAGATAATGTTCACTGATTCTGACGATGGGGGCGATGAGTTTACACAGTATCTTAATGGCGGCATACTTCTAGTTGGTTATAATAATACCGATAGTGTATATAATATAGCAATAGGTTCCGATAATCTTGTTGGTATCAGAGATGTTACCCCTGATTATGGTTTGGAAGTCGTTGCCTCATCAGCTGATGGCTATTTGGCAGTTTCTTCTGACGATGACGAGGCAAAAAACGCCAACATATTCTTAATCGATGAAAACGGTTATGTGGGTATCGGCGACACCGACCCCATCTATAAACTTTCCGTCGACGGCACTGCCTCGATCTCCGGAGGATTATATTTGAGCGATGCTTACTATAATACGCTTATCGGCCCTACTACGGTTGGCACTACTTCCACTGGTTCTTACGATATATTTATGGGTGATGCGGCTGGTCAGTATGCAGATAGCGTTGAGTATGCTAATTTTATCGGAGTCGAAGCTGGTCAATATGGAATAAATTCCGATTACAGTATTTTCATAGGAGGACTTGCTGGCAAATTTGCCTCAGATTCAAGACAGTCCATTTTTATCGGCGGGCAAGCCGTTGGTCTTTATGCTGAAAATTCCGATGACAGTATTATGATTGGTGGATACGGGGCTGGTATGTACGCTTCATTGTCTTCATATAGCCTAATGATTGGAACTGATGCGGGCCAGTATGCCGGTAATGCTGACTACAATACTTATCTCGGAGCCCATTCTGGCCAATACGCCGGTGAAGGAGATAACAATGTATATCTAGGATTTCAGGCAGGTCAAAATGCTTCCGGTTCTTCCAATGTATTCATAGGTTATGACGTAGGTTCAGATGAAACCGGTTCCAACCTTTTGTATATCGAAAATTCTGCTGGCACCACCCCTCTCATCTACGGCGATTTCTCATCAAATTATGTTTCCATATCTTCAAGTTTATTCACCGACAATTTCTATACATCATACGCCTCAATCAGCAGTTATGCTGAATTCGGCCAGGCAGCTACTCCTTCAGCACCAGCAACCGGTCAGTTATTCCATGATACCGACAACCTCTTATACTACTACGACGGTTCTGCCTGGCTAAACTTAGCCAGCACATCAGCAGGAGGAACAATCGATGGTACGGGAACAGAAAACTACATTACTCTCTGGGATGATAGTGATTCTTTGACTAATTCAATTCTTTACCAGAGCGGAACTTCGGAAATATTGGTATCAGGTAGTGCTACTTTTGATGGATTGGTATCCTTATCAGATGAATTTACCGTAGCTTCTGGTATGGATATCGGCGGAGGGGATTTGTATGTAGATGCGTATGATGGAAAAGTTGGAATTGGGACAATTGGTCCAATATCCAAATTAGAAGTTGAGAATGCTAACACGGGAGATAACCTGTATGGTCTTTATGTTGACCAGAATGAACCTGATGCATATGCAATTCACACTTATGCGGACGGAGGATGGGGTTTAAGAGTACAGAGTGCCCTTAATACTGGTACCTCGTATCTTTTAGATATAGAAAACAGCGATGGTTCAATACTCGCAGTTACGGCCGAAGGCAATGTTGGTATAGGAGATACGGTTCCTGGATACAAACTCTCTGTCGACGGCACTGCCTCAATCTCCGGAGGATTATATTTGAGCGACGCATATAATAATGTACTTCTCGGACCCGCTAATATTGGCACTACCTCCACTGGTTCTTATAATATATTGATAGGAAATTCTGTTGGCTCAAATGCGGATGATTTAGATTATTCTACTTTTATCGGGTCATCCTGGACTGGTCAATATGCGGGAAATTCTGATCAAAGTGTTTTTATGGGATATTTTACGGGCACCTATGCTTCAGATTCTGGTGGTAGTGTTTTTATGGGAACCAGCGCAGGCGCGTATGCTGAAGATTCTGATTGGAGTATCTTTATTGGTAATAATGCAGGCCTTTTTGCTTCAATGTCGACATACAGCACAATATTGGGTGCTGGCGCAGGTGTATGGATTGGTGATGCTGATTACAATACTTATCTCGGCGGTTATGCGGGTCAATACGCTGGCGAAGGCGATAATAATGTGTATGTGGGATACGGAGCAGGCCAAAATGCTTCCGGCAGCGCCAATGTATTTTTAGGTTATCTGGCTGGTCGCGATGAAACCGGTTCCAACCTTTTGTATATCGAAAACTCTGCTGGCACCACACCTCTAATCTACGGCGATTTCTCATCAAATTATGTTTCCATTTCCGATAATCTATATATCTCCAACAATCTCTTTGTTGACGGCACAGCTTCCATATCCATAGCTTCAATATCTCAATATGCAATTTTTGGTGATATTGCTACTCCATCATCACCAGGTCTGGGCATGGTCTTCCATGATACCGGAGATAATGAATTATTATATTATGACGGCACTGGATGGCAGAATCTGGCAAGTCCCAGCGCCAGCGGATTATCCGGCGGTTTACAAAATTATATCGGTATCTGGAATGGCACGGACAGCATGACTTACGATACTGAATTCTACTGGGATACTACCAACAACTGGCTGGGTATCGGCGATATTACTCCTGATGCAATGTTGGACGTCAATGGCGGCGCTTCAATATCAGAGGATTTCTCGGTTGGCGATTCCTTATTCTATGTCAATGTTGGCTCTTCTTCCGTGGATATAGGTGCTGCCGGTTCAGATGTATATATCGGTACAGAAGGAGATACCTCCACAATCAATTTGATTATTGAAGGCACTGGTAATCTTGGTATCGGCGATACTACTCCCGACTGGAGATTATCGGTTGACGGCACGGCTTCTGTTTCCGGCAATGCATATTTCCCGAATACGCCCAACGTTACTGATTTAAGAACCGATGGCAGCGGTATGTTATATGACGCTTCTGACATGCGCTTAAAGAAAAATATTACTGATATCGATAATGCTTTAAGTAAATTGATGTCTTTGCGCGGCGTGACCTACAATTGGAAAACCCTGGAAGAAGGCAATGACTACATTACTATGGACGGTACGATAATGCATATGGGCTTTATTGCTCAGGAAGTAGCGAGCAGTTCTGTCTCCGAATTAGCCTATAGCCATACAAGATCTGGCCAGGAAATCTGGGCAGTGAGAGAAGGTGAAATGACGGCTTTACTAGTTGAAGCAATCAAAGAAATGAACAGTATTATTGATTTATCCGATGCCCCGATTGATTCTGCTTCTTTAACCATCAGTCAATTGGGTAATGTCGGCATCGGCGGTACTGCCTCTATCTCCGGAGATTTGTATGTTGGTGGTTTAGCCACCGAATCAGCCGCGTTTGTCTATGTTGATACCGAGGGCAAATTACACGCCGGCGATGCTTATCAGGATTTGGCCGAATTTATGCCTTTGGCTTCTCAAAGTTTTGAAGCCGGTGATGTAATCACTTCCCGACTGGCCACTGACGAGGAAAAAGCCAATGGATTGACTACTGAACCGTTTATCGGAGTAAAATCATCTACTTCTTATGACCAGAATTTATTGGGAGTAGTTTCTTATTCCGATATTCCGGCTTTGGGAACCAAACTGAACAATAACTACTTGCCGATTTCTTTGGCTGGTCGTGTGCCGGTTAAAGTTTCCACTCAAAATGGAGCAATTAAGGAAGGCGATTATCTTACATCTTCTACTATTCCGGGTGTAGCCATGAAAGCCACTAATGCCGGTCCTGTTATCGGCAAAGCGCTTGAACCATATGCAAATCCTGACCCAGCAGTTGTGGGCAGAATTTTAATGTTCGTGAATTCAACCTGGTACGGTGGCAAATCATCAGAAATTGTGATTAATCCTGACGGAACGGTTGATGACAAAGTGACAGTTGAATCCGGAGATTTCTTTGGGAACCTGACTGCGAGCTTAAGACAATTGGGCGTGGATATTGCCGATGGTGTGATTAAAGCCACTAAACTGGTAGTTAATGAAGTTAAAACCAAAGTATTAAGAATCTCGGTTGAAAAAGATAAAGATGCTACTGTTGGCACAGCCATAATCCCAGCCCAGCAGATTGAATTCAGGGTAGAAAATAGTTTGGTGGAGGCCAATTCCAAGATATTTATAACCTTTACCGCTGATACAGGTGGCAGAACCTGGCACATTTCGGAAAAAGTTGCCGGAAACGGGTTTACAATTCGCTTAAGCGATGTCACGCCCGAAGAATTGAGTTTTGATTATTGGATAGTTCTTGTCGAAGGACAAGATCGCGGATCTACGCAGATTGACCCTGCTTCGCAGGATACGCAGACAGACGCAGAGCCCTACTGTGGGGATGGGATACTTTATGCGGGTGAGGAATGTGATGACGGAAATTTGATTGATGGAGATGGATGCGATGCAACTTGCATGACAGAAGTTGTGAGTGAAGAGCCATCTTCACCTTCTGGCGAAAATGAAGAGCAAGCGCCGGTTGAGGAAACTACGCCACCAATTGAAGAAATCACACCGCCAGTGGAGGAAATTGTCGCACCGACAGAAGAAACAACTCCGTCATCTGAACAAGGCACATCGACAGAAGAAACAGTAATTTAATTCTCAATTTCGAATTCTGAATTTCGAATCAATTTTAAATGACTTAAATTCGAAACCCCAAGCAGTACAGCAGAGCTGACTACGGGGCAGGCAGTTTCAAAATTCAGAAATTCTGTAATTCAATCAAAATTCAAAATTAAAAATTCAAAATTATAACCGTGTCTAAAAAACTAATCCTCATTATTATCATAATCATTGTGCTTTCTGGCGCGATATATTTCGTTTTCTTAAATAAAAATTCCCTTCAAAGCGGGCAAGTATCCAATGGTATCAATGAATATCAACAAGTATCCGGCAACGAACAAACTTTCAAGATTACTCCAAGCGATAATAAAGAAAACAGTATTTATACCGACTCGCAATATAGATTTTCCTTTGAATATCCCAAAGATTTTACAGTAACAAAATTTCAGGAAGGGGAGGACGGTGATACAATATTGGTTCAGTATCGTGAGCAAAGCGAGCAAGTATCAACAAGTATCAATAAGTATCCGGATGGTAGTAGTTTCCAGATTTTTATTTCCCCTTTTGACGAGCCGGGACCATTGACCAAAGAAAGAATATTACAGGATTTGCCTGATTTAATCATAAAAAATCCCGAGCAAAGAGTTTTGAAAAACGGCGCCGTGGCTCTTGTCTTTTTCAGCGAAGAGCAGTCACTCGGCGAAACCAGAGAAATATGGTTTATTCATAATAATCACCTTTACCAGATTACAACGAATAAGGAATTGGATGGATTGGTGGCAAAAATTCTTGAAACCTGGCGGTTTTAGTGAAATTCGAATTTAGAATTTTGAATTTCGAATCAATTTAAAATGATTTAATTATTCAAACTTTATGACCATGAATAAAAATAATTACGATTTAGAAGAAAGAACCGCGAAATTCGGAGAAGATATTATTGAATTTTGTAAATCTATAAATCAAGACGCTATTACTAAACCGATTATTAGCCAATTGATTCGTTCGGGAACGAGCGTAGGAGCTAATTATATGGAAGCTAACGCCGCTGCTTCTAAAAAGGATTTCAAAAACAAAATATTTATTTGCAAGAAAGAATCTCAAGAGACCAAGCACTGGTTAAGAATGATGGCGAAATCTAATCCGGAAAAAACAGAAGAAATACGTAAGTTATGGAAAGAATGCCAGGAATTAACTCTAATTTTCGGAAAAATCGTTTCGTCATTAAGAAAGTAATTTGAAATTAGGTTATTCGAATTTGAATCAAAATTCAAAATTAAAAATTCAAAATTAAGCCCAGCATTTATTAAGCCGAAAATTCGAATTTCGAATTTCGAATCAATTTTAAATGAATTAATTTCAAATTAAAAATTAGTCGTGTTTCAAAATTAAAAAATTAGATAATTCAATCAAAATTCAAAATTAAAAATTAGAAATTAAAGCCAAGTATGAAAAAGTTTTTATATTTCATCATATTCACGTTTGGACTGCTAATAGCCCAGAATGCTTTTGCTAGCATAATTTTACGTCCCGTTTTTCATACTGGTCTTGTTGGCTATTGGTCTTTTCAGGAAGGCGCGGGAAATAATGTTTATGACAAAAGCGGAAAAGGAAATACCGGCACCTGGAACGGAACAGGAACCTCTCACTGGGCAGACGGAAAAATCGGCAAAGGGGGAAGCTTTAACGGGACAGATGATTATGTTGCACTTTCTAATTCTTCGGATTATAAACCCACAAGCAGAGTAACTATTTCAGCTTGGTTTAAAGCAGATGACTGGGATTCGAGTTTTGTAATTACAGGCATTAGTGTTGCCAACATGCATTTTTATATTGCTGAGGGCGGTGGTTATGAACATCCCACCATATATCTTACCTTTGCTGGCGCAGGCGCTCAGATGGCGCAATGGGCAAACCAAAGCTTAAATGTCGGACAGTGGTATCATATTGCCGGAGTATATGATGGTAATGATTTAATCCTTTATTTTGACGGTGTAGCCAGGAAAGTAACCAATATTGGCGTTGATACGATTAGCCAGCCAGCATCAACTATGCTTATAGGTAGATTAGGAGCTGATTATTCCAATGGATTGATCGACGAAGTACGGATTTATAACCGCGCCTTGGATGAAAGCGAAATTTCCCGGCTTTATAAATTATCCCAGCCGAAAATATCAACTGTCGCCATGAATAATGGCTTGGTCGGCTACTGGGATTTTCAGGAAGGCGCGGGAAATAATGTTTATGACAAAAGCGGTTATGACAATGACGGCATCTGGAACGGCACTGGTTCTCACTGGGCAGACGGCAAAATCGGCAAAGGGGGAAGTTTTAATGGGACCGATGATTATGTTTATGTCACTGAACCTACAGGAGAATTAAACCTTGTAAATAACTTTACTTTAAGCGCCTGGATTAAGCCGGAAGATTCTTCGGGCACCAGGGCTATTGTGGGCAGGTATTACCAATACGTCTTGTGGATTGAAAATGATAACACGCTTTCCGCCATAATTCGTAACTCGTCCGGCGATTATGAATATCCTACCAGCGGAACCGCCGTAACCGAAGGTGTATGGAGCCACGTTGCTATAACTTTCTCCGATAGCGTGGTCACTTTTTATATTAATGGAGTAAAAATCATAACAGACTCTATTGCTACTTCACAGATATTTTCAGACACGAATTATTATATGCATTTCGGAATTTATAGCAGTCTAGTCAGTCTGCGTTTTCCCGGAATCATCGATGAAATTAGGGCTTATAACCGTGTCTTAAGCGAAGGTGAGATGAGCCGGCTTTATAAATTATCCCAGCCGAAAATCAATGCTTCGCAAAACAACCAACTCACCAATGGCTTGGTCGGTCTTTGGTCATTTAATGGTTCTGATATTGATGGTAATGAGGCCTATGACCGCAGTGGTCAAGGAAATACCGGCACCATTGTGGGTGCAACAAAAACTATCGGCAAAGTGGGGCAAGCCATGGAATTCAACGGCACCAGCGATTATATCGCAATTACCGACGATTCGATTTTCGATTTAAACGCCAGCAACAGCTATTCCTGGTCATTCTGGATAAAACCGCAAAATTTAACCAATCCTAATACTATATGGTCTCAGGACCTCGGAATTGACGATGACACATATGTTCTTATCTATGCGGGCAGTTTTGATGTTGAGCGGTGGGGACCCGTAACCAATGGCATAGGAGCAGGATGGGTAAATCAAGGCAGTTCGGGCGGTGAACAATTAATAGTTGAGACCAATAATAATGTTCTTACCTTAAATACTTGGCATCATGTTGTGATTACCTATACTTATTCGACAAACGCCCTAACCAGATTTAAGATTTATGTTGATGGCGCTGATAAGACAACGGGGGCAGAGCAGGGAGGAACATCTATTGAAAATATTAGTCCTGCATATACTAGAATTGGTTCGAATCAACAATACGGCGAATATTTCGACGGTATGATTGATGAAGCACGTTTCTACAACCGCGCACTGACAGCGCAAGAGGTGTTGAGATTATACAATATGGGACACTAAAATTTCGAATTCTGAATTTCGAATTTCGAACCAAATTCGAATGAATTAATTTCAAATTAAAAAATAGTCGTGTTTCAAAATTAAGTAATTCTGTAATTCATTCAAAATTAAAAATTTAAAATTCAAAATTAAACTGTGCCTGAAAACTTTAAAAAACTCATCAAAACAAAAAAGACCCCGATAATCATCGGAACTATTTTAGCTATTTTTGTTGCCGTATTTTTGATTGGTCTAATCAGTACTTCTCTATCCGGTGGGTCGGCAATTAAAGTCGTTTCCGCGCAAAATGTTTTTCAGTCCGATGAAACTCCGCAATTTATTTTTATCTACAAAAAACAGGCAAATATCTTTAATAGGATTCTTGTCAGTATTAAGAATCTATTCAGTAGCGAGAATAAAGAACTTGAGACCACGGTGAGAATTTTCAATAATTATGGTCAGCAGATTGATGATCTTAATCCTCAAGTTAAACAAGAACCCAACGGAAAATTTACTGTTGATTTGGACCATTCAAGATTTCAGCAGGAACTAAGACCCGGAAAATACAAAATGAAATTTGAAATCAAAGACCCCTCGAATTCCTCGGGGCAAGTGGCGACATTTGAACAGGATTTTCGCTGGGGAGTTTTGGCAATTAACACCAATAAATCAATCTACATGCCGAACGAAGAAGTTTATTTGCAATTCGCGGCATTGAAAGATAATGGTAAAACCGTATGTAACGCAAATTTACGTTTGCAAATCCAAACCCCAAACTCAAAAACTCAAATACTCTCTACTAATGATGGAACAATTAAATACAGCGGAGAGTGTAAAGGCGATAATGTCACCAATGTTCCCGACTATTTTGCATATTATAATGTAAGCAAAAAGGGTAAATACGAAATGAAACTGATTAATTTGGACAATGGTTTTGAAATTACAGATTATTTTGAAGTCCGGGATTCAGTAGAGTTTGACGTGGAAAGAAGCGGTCCGACCAGAGTCTGGCCTTATGCCAAATACGAAATTAAAATAAAAATCAAAGCAAATTCTGATTTTCAAGGAGAAATTGTTGAAACCGTGCCCATGACTTTTGCAATAGAGGAAAAATTGGGCGCAAAACAAGAACCGAATATGGATAACTATACCAAAACCATTACCTGGCAAACCGAAATCAAAAAAGGCGAGACAAAGGAATTCATTTATACTTTTGACGCGCCCAATGTCAGCCCGTATTTTTACCTTATTGGTCCGTTAAAAATGTATCAGCGTGAATCTGCGTATCCCGAAGGGGAAAATCAGCGTTTATCTGCGGTTTTTGCGGAGCAAAGACAATGGCAGATTGCCGCGGATGCCGAGACAGAGGTATATATCACTTATGACGAAACTCCCAACGGTTATTCTTGCGGAAGTAATTGCTTTCTGGTGCCGGAAGATTGGAATAGCGCCTCCAATAGCGTTGAAGTTATCGGCGGCGGCGGCGGAGGAGGAGACGGATCTAATAAATACGGCGGCGGCGGAGGTGGCGGAGGCGCTTATGCAAGGGGCGTTAACCTATCTTTTACCGCAGCAGCGCAGGTAGACTTCGGCGTGGGAGCGTCCGGCTCAGGAGGGAGTGGCGATGGCAATGGCACAGCTGGCGGTGATACATACTTTAATGCCTTAACTTTTGCGGCTTGCGAAACCTTGGGTTCTGCTAGCGGTGGCGGTGTTGGCTGCGTTGGCGCTAATGGTGGCGGTTTTGGCTATGGCGGAAATACCATGACTGGCGGAACTGGTGGGTTTAGCGTTGTTGGCAATGACATAGTAGCAAGCGGTGGCAATGGTGGTCTTGGGTGCGGGGCTACCGCTGCTGGTGGCGGAGGAGGAGGTGGTGGAGGCGCAGGCGGACCAAAAGGAGATATGCTTGGCAATAACGGTGGTATAGGTGCAGGAGACGGAAGCCCATCTTTAGGTGGTGGTGGTGGCGGTGGTGGTGGTGGTACGAATGGAGCCGCGCCAACACAGAGTGGAAATCCTATGACATGCGGCTCTTATGCTGTCGGTACTGATGTGGGTGGCGTAGGAGGTGCTAATTGGGCCGGAAACGGTGCTGGTGCCGGGGGAGACCCTAATGGTACAGAAGGTACGGTCGGAGGTGGTGGTGGAGGAGGCGATGATGGAGGTACGGGTAATGTAGGTGGCGCTGGTACAGAATGGACTGCTTCTTATGGTTCTGGCGGTGGTGGTGGAGGAGGAGGAGATGGCATGACGGGTGGCTATGGCGGCAAATATGGCGGCGGAGGAGGAGGCGGAGAAGCATGTACTGCCGCTACTTGTTACGGAGCAGGCGGCCTGATTCACATTGCCTATACTCCTGCGGTCAAAACTATTTCCGGTAATTGCAAAAAAGTAAACCAGTCAGACAATTGCGCTGTCTGCACCGGTTGCGTAAAAGCGGCAATAGAAGGAGTTGTGGATGGTGCAAGTGGGAATATTGATGCTTCCGGCGTTTGGACAATTACGCCGGCAACTACCCTGGCTGTTGATGATGTGATTGCGGTTTTCATCAATGATCAGGCAGTTGCCAGCAGAGCAGTGGCAGTCACCCGATACAACGGCTCCAGTAATGTTAGCGGCATGCAGCTCTACGCACAGCATCTGGTTATTGGAAGCAATGATAACCGAACTGCCTCAAACAGTGATTTGGCTCTTTATGATTATTCTTCTTCCGGTGGCGATGCCGACCTTTTCTTTGATGTTAATGCCAGCAATCAACTTACCGGTTGTATTGTTGATGGTTGCGAGAGCATGGAGCTTTATATTATGGCAAGCAATAAATACACGCCAAGCTCAACCAGCGCAACATTTGTGGAGATTCACGATATTGAAATTGACGGCACTTTTGATATGACCCTTGGAACCGGCGCAAATTATGCATCAATTTCCGGTTCTTGGAATAATGATAGTGTTTTTACTGCTGGAGATTCTACTATCTTTTTTATTGCTTCCGACAGTGATATTACGGGAATTCCGGAGGTCGTTTCCGCTTCAGCCGGTTCCACGAATTCATTTTATAACCTTACTTTTGGTGACAGCGCCACTTCGTCACTTACTGGTCACTGGGATTCGGCAGGAGACATTGGTACTTTGACGGTGACAATGCAAATTGACCTTGCTGCTGGCACTTTACATATGAATGGTGCCGATAATGTAAGTCTTGCCGGAAATTTTTACACTGGTTCCAATGGCATCTATACTAAAAGCACAGGTACATTTACTTTTAATAAAAACGGCACCGCACTGTGGGGAGACTACAGAGGGACAAAATCCGATATGGGCGCAGTGGTAATTGACGGCGGTGGTTCGGCTACAACCGTTAATCTTCTTCAGAGCGTCAAGGCAACAAGCATAAACATTACTGGCAGCGACACGTTTGCTCCCAATGGTGCGTATACCTTGACTTTAACCGGCGCTGGCGCGGCTTTTACGAACTCTGGCACTTTTACTTGTTCTACTAGCACAATTGTTTATGAAGGAACATCAGCTACTACTGTGGCCGCGTTAAACGGCACAAACCATTATTATAATCTCACTGTTGGTTTATCTACGGATACTGGCACGTTTTCTTATACTGCTGACGGAGAAATTGAAGCATCGGGTTCAATGACTTTAATTGCCGGTTCTTCGGGCGTACATACTTTTGATATGAGCACCTATAATTTATCCGTAGGCGGCGGCGCAGCCAGTACCGGCGGAATAGCGGTTCCTGCTGGAACTGTATTTACTCAAACTTCGGGAACTACCAAAGTATATTCTTCCAGCGGCTCGGCAACAATCGGTGGCACAGGCACAACCAAATTTTATATTTTTCAAATCGGCAATGCTTCAGATGGCGCTACTTACACATTTAATTTAGGTGGAGACATAGGGGCATCGAGCAGTTTTACTCTTGCGGCCGGAGCTAGTCATGTTTTAGGCTTATCTTCTTATGAATTCGGGGTTTGGGGAAATTTTACCCTTGGCACAAGCGCCAGTTTAAGCGCCCAGACCGGGACTTTGAACTTTGGTAATAACACTTCCATGACCCTGACTTGTTCTACTGGTTGTGAGCCGTATAACCTGACTATTAATAAAACTGCAGCCGGAGATTCGGATGACAATGTTACTTTGGGGGCCGACCTTGTTGTTAGAAATATTTTGACCATTACTGATGGGGAGTTAGTTCAAGGGAATAATAATGTTACAGTTGAGGGCACAAGCGCGGTTTCGGTCGCTGCGGCCGGAAAATGGAACAATATCGGCACTGGTGATTTGACTTTAGGCGGCACTTTTGCCAATTCCGGCACAGTTGTTTTCAATACCAGTAATAATGGCTGTACCGGTGGCGGCATAGCTGATGATATCGCAATTACTTCTACTGCCGGCGGCACGCAAAGAAACTGGACTTCAACCTCACCGATTCAAATGTTTAATGTTTCAGTTACCGATATGACCAGCACTGCGGACATTATTGCTTATTCCAGCACCTTCAGTAATGTCGGTCCCAACTGGGCCCTTGTCAAATGCAGTGATTATTCTACGCCCTATAACAGGATTAAAGGCAGTACCAGAATAAAAGGAGGAACGAGGATAAAATAAATTGACCTAATTGCTCTAATTGACCCAATCTAGAGAATTAACCTAATTATTCTAATTGACCTAATTAACCTAATCAAATCCCAAATCCCAATAACTAAATCCCAAATTTAGACATTAGGCATTTAGGCATTGGGCATTGATTAGAATAATTAGAAATTAGGTTAATTAGAAATTTTAAAACAAGTAGTTTTTGCTGTTTGTTTTTTTATTTTGACTTTTTGTTATGGTAGAATGTGTTTATGCTAGCAAAACTGGAAAAATATTTATTCTACGCCTTTCTTTTTTTAATTCCCCTGCAATTGCGAGCGACGATTTCTTGGCAGGGGAGCGAGTGGGATTCTGTTTTTTTATATTTAACCGATTTATTATTAATCGGCTTTTTATTTTTCGCGATTATCAATAAAAGAATATCGTTCAGAAAAAGCGGTATTCTTTTATATTTATTTTTGGGACTTGCTTTAATCTCCATATTTGTTAGTTCGGATAAAGGGGTTAGTGTTTATCGCTTTATAAAATTACTGGAATTCGTAGCTCTATACATATATATGTGTAGTCAATTCAAAATTCAAAATTCAAAATTCAGACAATTTTATCTGTTATTTTGTATTCGGCTGTTTTCCAGGCAATTTTAGCCATTGTCCAGTTTTTTAAACAATCGAGTTTGGGTTTGAAATTTATTGAAGCCGGTCAATATCTACCTGGCGCGCCGGGAGTGGCTACTTTTATTTCCGGCAACGAGAAAATTATGCGTGCCTACGGCTCTTTTTCTCATCCCAATGTCTTGGCCGTATTTTTGTTGTTGGCTATTTTTTGTTTTTATTATTTATGGATTAAAGGATTCAATGGTCCCCGGTCCCCGGTTACTAGTTACTTGTTACCGGTTACTAGTTACTTATTACTGGTCTTTGGATTATTTTTGACTTTTTCCCGCGGAGCAATTCTGGTTTTTCTGTTTATTAGTTTTACATTTCTCTTAACCAGATTTTTTCAGTTGCGGCAATTATATCATACCGAAGAAAGATTGCTCGCCGGGAAAAAATTGATGATTTTAGCTTCATTTTTCGTGTTTTTTTCTTTAATCAGTGGTTTGATTGTCCTGCCCTACTTTAAAACCCGCTTTACGAAAATTTCTCTTGAAGAAGAAGCGATTGACCTCCGATTTTTTTACAATAAAATGGCTCTGTCTATGATAAAAGACAAGCCGTTTTTGGGAATCGGTATCGGTAATTTCGTTAATTTTTCCCGTAATTATCCGGCATTTTTAAGAGCAGCCGCCAAACTTGCCGCTTCCGGCGGTTTGACCGGTGGACAGGTTCCCGAATGGATTTATCAGCCAACCCACAATCTTTATTTATTGATTGCTTCGGAAATCGGAATTTTGGGCGCGTTAATCTTTTTAATATTTTTATTTAAGAAATTTACTTACGGGGTTGGCCAGATTTTTAAAAATCTCAACGAAATCAATCCTTTGTTTTTTCTTTTTATCGGATTTTTGATTCTTGCCTTAAGCGACCATCTTTTCTGGACCCTACAGTCGGGAGGAATAATATTTTGGCTATCTTTAGCGTTATTAGAAAATCCAAACTATTTCAAAATCCAAACTATTTCAAAACAAATCCAAAATCCAAATGTTTAAAAATTCAATCATTTGAAATTGATTTGGAATAATTTGAGCTTTGAGATAATTTGAAATAATTTATGCAATATATTTGCGATTTTCACATTCACTCCAAATACTCCCGCGCTACTTCTAAAGAAACAAATATTGAGAATCTGAACAAATGGGCGCGCATCAAGGGCGTTGATGTTTTGGGAAGCGGAGATTTTACCCATCCACTTTGGCTGAAAGAATTGAAAGAAAAGCTGATTCCAGCCGAAAAAGGGCTTTTCCGTTATAAAGATAAAAAAATAAAAAATAATCATAATGGATTTTTGATTAACGGAAACAATCATCAGCCGGAGACGAGATTTATTCTGACTACCGAGATTTCCAGTATTTATTCCAAGGGAGGGAAAACCAGAAAAATTCACAATATAATTTTTGCTCCTAATTTTGAGGCAGTGGAAAAAATTAACACCCATCTGGGATGGATTGGTAATTTAAAATCCGATGGTCGGCCGATTCTGGGATTGGATGCCAAAGAATTGGCAAAAATTGTTCTGAATATTTCCGAAGATTGCTTGATTATTCCTGCCCATGCTTGGACGCCCTGGTTTTCTATTTTCGGTTCATTTTCCGGATTTGACTCGATTGAAGAGTGCTTCGAAGAATATACAAAATATATTTATGCTATTGAAACCGGATTATCAAGCGATCCGGAAATGAATTGGCAGTTAAGTAAATTGGATAATATTACCTTAATTTCTAATTCCGATGCTCACAGTCCCGCTAAAATTGGCCGCGAGGCCAATATTTTTGAAGGCGAGAAAATAGATTATAATTTAATTGCTAACGCAATTAAACGCAGATCCACGCAGATTGAACCCCGACAAGTCGGGGATACGCAGATAAACGCAGAAAAAGAGTTACGATTGGTTAAAACCCTTGAGTTTTTTCCCGAAGAGGGAAAATATCATTGGGATGGCCATCGGAATTGCGGAATTGTTTTCAGCCCCGATGAATCGTTTAAATACAATAATGTTTGCCCGCGCTGCGGAAAACCATTAACCATCGGAGTAATGAACCGAGTCCGCCAGCTGGCTGACCGGCAAATAGGCGAAAAACCAATAAATGCCATTCCTTTTCAAAGACTGATTCCTCTGGAAGAGATAATTGCCGATGTAATTGGCATTGGTGTAGGCACTAAAGGAGTTAATGAACATTATAAAAACTTGATTAAGGTTTTTGGCAACGAATTCAAGATTTTATTGGAAGTCAGAAAAGAACAAATTGCCTCTGTCAGTTTGCCGGAGATTGCCGAAGGCATAGACAAGGTAAGACAGGGCAAAATTTCAGTATCCCCCGGTTATGATGGAGAATATGGGAAAATCAGTATTTTTGGCGATAACGAAGAAAGACCAAAAACCATCGGCAGCCAAGAAACCCTTTTTTGAATTAATCTCTAATCTCAAAATCCTAATTTCTAAACAATCTCAAATATCAAAATTCAAAAATTTTAGAGATTAGAGATTAGAAATTAGAGATTTAAATTATTTTATGGAAATTGTTAGCACGAATTCCGTTTTAAATCTTCTATATACTCACCGTTATATTTTTTCTTTTTTGGGCGCTTTTTTTGAGGGCACTTTTATTATGATTTTGACCGGCGTTCTTTACAAGCTCGGATATTTTAAATTTTGGGCATTATTCTCTGTGTTGTTGGGTGGGTATTTTCTTAATGGAGTAATATGGTATTTGATCGGAAGATATGGAGGTAATCATGTTTTAGAAAAATGGGGCAAGCGCCTTAATTTTACCAAAAATTTAGTGGAGAAATTGGAAGAATATTTTAAAAACCACAGCCTAAGAACGCTTTTTATAACTCGAATTACCTGGGGTTTTAGCATGCTTAGTTTTATGATTGCCGGCAGTTTTAAAATGAAATTTAAAAAATTTGCAGCCGTTAATTTGGCGGCTAGCGTTGTTTGGGTTTTGGGTTTAGTCGGTATTGGTTATGTTTTCGGGGCAAGCCTTAAGGGCCTTTCAATCGTCACCAAGAGCATCAGAATTGGGCTGACTATTGCCCTTTTTGCGATTATAGTTTTTGTTTCTTTCCTGATTGTTTATTGGCTAAGATGGTTTGCCAGAACAAAATTTATCCAAGATTTAAGCGAGCACAAGGAATCACAATTTTTACGCTGGGTAGGAGAAAAAATCAGTAATTTCGGCAAAAAATGATATAATAAAAAAATGGGCAGATTCTCTATCAATAAAATAATTCGAATTCTCATCGGTGCGGATTTTATCTTTCTTTCCGCTCTGGGTTTGATTACCCCGATTTTCGCTGTTTTTATCACCGGACAAATTAAAGGCGGAACAGTGGAGGTAGTTGGATTTGCCGCAGGTATTTATTGGATACTCAAATCTTTTCTGCAGTTGCCCATCGGTAAATTTTTGGACAAAAGAAAAGGAGAGAGAGACGATTTATGTTTTCTGGTAATTGGTTATCTTATAGTGGCTTGCGTTCAGTTCGGTTATATTTTAAGTTCCTTGCCTTGGCATGTTTATCTTTTAGAAGGTATTTATGCCTTTGGTATGGCAATGGCTATTCCTGCTTGGCCTGCTATATTTACTCGTCATATCGACAAAGGCAAGGAAGCTTTTGAGTGGAGTCTAGAGAGCACTGCTTTAAGCTTTGGCAGCGGAGTTACCGGAGCGCTGGGCGGAATTTTGGTTGCCAAATTTGGTTTTAATTTAGTGTTTCTAGTCGCTGGTTTTATAGCCATGTTTGGAGGATTTCTTCCCTTGTTTATTGTTAAAGATGTTGAAAAGAAGGGAGATCATCATTTGAGGTTTTGGAGAAAAAGATTATGATAAATGATAAAATAACCAAAAATATGACCATTGATGAGGTTTTGAAAAAATATCCGCAAACAGCGGAGATTTTTCTAAAATACGGATTTCATTGTTTGGGATGCGCCGCAGCAACCTTTGAGACGCTTGAACAAGGAGCAACGGCCCATGGGATTACCGCAGAAGAGTTGTTGGAAGATTTGAACAAGACAATAGGGGCTTGATCTTTGGCAAACCAACGAATCATTTCTCCAGCACGAAGTCGCCGAATATTTGTTATTTAATGTATTTGCACAGGCGTTTCTGTTTCTCGCTAAGTCAATACGATTTAGCGATTTTTATTTTTATCTAAGTCGGACTTAGCTGCGAAACGCTTCCGAAATGATTATTGGTTTGCCCGAATGATAAATATGGTAAAATAGAAATATATGGATAATAAAGAGATAGCGAAAATTTTATATGAAATTTCGGAATATTTGTCTATGGAAGATGTGCCGTTTAAGCCAAGGGCTTATGAAAGAGCAGCCATGGCTATTGAAGAATTGGAGAATAGAGTAGAAGATATTTATAAAAAAGAAGGACTGGAGGGATTAATAAATATACCGACTGTCGGCAAGGGCATTGCCGAGAGGATTAAAGAACTGATAAGGACCGGTAAAATCAGATATTACGAACAATTAAAGAAGAAAACCCCGGTTAAAGTTGATGAACTTACGGCTGTGGAAGGGGTCGGTCCAAAGATAATCAAGAGATTATACAAAGAAATTGGCGTAAAGAATTTAATCGATTTGGAAAAAGCGGCTATGGCCGGAAAAATCAGAAAACTGGAAGGCTTTGGTCAAAAAAGCGAGGAGAATATTTTAAGAGGAATAAATTTTCTCAAGAGTAGCGGTGGTCGTTTTGTTTTGGGGTTTATAATGCCGGAAGTAAGAGAGATTGAAAAAAGAATTGGTGATTTTCCTGGCGTTAAAAAAGCAATTATTGCCGGTTCAATCAGAAGAATGAAAGAAACAATCGGTGATGGCGATTTATTGGTTACCGTTTCTTCTCCGCGGGCAGGACAAAAGATAATGGAGATTTTCGTGAATATGCCTGAAGTAATGCACGTTTATAGTCAAGGACCGACAAAATCTTCGGTAAGACTGAAAAATGGTATGGATTTTGACCTTCGGGTTGTGCCGGAAGAAAGTTTTGGCGCAGCTTTGCAGTATTTTACCGGCAGCAAAGACCATAATATTGAATTAAGAAAAATTGCCATTAAAAAAGGATTAAAACTTAATGAATATGGAGTGTTTCGGGGTAAAAAAATGATTGTCGGCAAAAACGAAGAGGAGGTTTATAAAATTTTGGGCTTAAAATGGATGGAGCCGGAATTGAGAGAGAATGCAGGAGAAATCGAAGCTGCGCAAAATAATAGATTGCCGAAAATAATCGGCTATAACGACCTCCAAGGGGACTTGCAAATTCAGACAAATTGGACCGATGGCTCAAATTCCATTGAGGATTATGTTGAAGAAGCAATAAAATTGGGCTTGGAATATATTCTGATTACCGACCACACCAAAAGCCTGGCAATGACTCATGGATTGGATGAAAGAGGGTTGGCGAGACAGGGAAGGGAAATAGATAAAATAAATTCAAAGCTCAAAGCTCAAAACTCAAAACTTAGGGTGTTGAAGGGAGCCGAGGTTAATATTTTAAAGGATGGTCGACTGGATATCAAAGACGATACTTTACATAAATTAGACGTAGTGGCTATTGCTGTTCATTCGGGATTTAAAATGTCCAAACGCGATATTACCGAAAGAATTATTAAAGCGATGAAAAATCCTCATACTGATATTTTGTTTCATCCCACGGGCAGGTTAATCAATCAAAGACCACCATATGAAGTGGATGTGGAAAAAATAATCAGAGTAGCCAAAGAAACTAAAACAGTCTTGGAAGTTAACGCTTATCCGAATAGGTTGGATTTAAAAGACGAATACGCGCGCATGGCTAAGAATATGGGTGTGAAATTATCCATTGACTCGGACGCTCACCACGTTTCGCATCTTCATTTTTTGGAATTCGGCATTGCTCAGGCTCGTAGAGGATGGGTGGAGAAAAAGGATGTGATAAATGCCTGGCCAGTAGAAAAAATGTTAAAAATGCTGAAACATTAAAATCTCTAATCTCGAAATTCCAATCTCTAAACAATCTCAAATACCAAAAAACCAAAACACTTTTGAATTTTGAAATTTGAGATTTGAACTTATTTAGAAATTAGAGATTAGGATTTAGAAATTGAAAAATTTTTTGAATAAAAAATTTTATATATTTTGGCTGCCAGTTATATTATGGGCGGGAATTATATTCTGGCTTTCTTCAATTCCTGATTTGGAAAGCGGATTAAAGCAGGATTTTATTTTGCGAAAAATTGCCCATATTTTGGAATTTGCCATTCTGACATTTTTACTAATCCGAGCAATAAATCAAGAAAATTTATCTATCAAGAAAACAATAATTTTCTCTTTGATTATTGCTCTTTTTTATGCTCTGTCTGATGAATATCATCAGACTTTTATCGGAGGTCGCCAAGGGGCATTGAGAGACGCCGGGATTGATAGTATCGGTATTTTATTGACTGGTTTAGTGTGGTATATTAAAAAGAGGAACCCTGTACCGCAAGAGGTGCAGGGCGGGGGTCGACAAAATTAATAACTAAATTTAATTTAATTTGATTATGTTTTATAATTGTTGTCATTTTGGTTTTTTGGCAGTTGTTTTGATTGTTTTAGGCGCCTTGGCTCTTTTGACCAACATGGGTTGGATAAATTCGAGTATTTGGCAATGGTGGCCGATTTTAATTGTTGGCGCGGGAATTTATCTTTTGATTATTCAGAAAAGAAGGAAAAAAATGACCATTCCCCGCGTTTTGGAAAGAATAGCCAGCGACGAAAAAGTTCAGGAAAAGCTTTCGAAAATCATCAATACCGTTGATGAAGTTGTGGATAAAAAACTGGATGAATGGCATAAGGAGGTAAGCCACAAAAAACCAACGAAAGATGAAGATATTGGCGGAGAACAAGAGAGCTAAATTCGATTACGAATTACTGGAAACCTACGAAGCCGGTTTGGTTCTTCGGGGATTTGAGGTGAAAGCAATAAAAACCGGCCATGTTAATTTATTGGGCTCTTATGTCGTAGGTAGGGAGAGCGAATTTTATTTAATAAATGCTTTTATTCCGTCTTATCAGCCGTCAAATACTCCGGAAGATTACGACCCCTATAGAAGCAGAAAACTGTTATTAAAAAAAAACGAGATTAATTCTTTAATCGGGAAAGGCAAGACAAAAGGATTGACATTAATTCCAATAAAGATATATACTAAAAAATCCAGGATAAAACTGGAATTTGCCGTCGGAAAAGGCAAGAGAAAGATTGATAAGAGGGAGATAATAAAAAAGCGCGACATGGAACGAGAGGCTGGACGTCGTTTTAAAAATTAGAATTTTGAATTTAGAATTTGTTTAGAAATTAGAAATTAGAAATTAGAAATTTCATTGTGAAGCAATGGTAAGGGGGTGAAGGGTTTCGACAGAAAGTACTTTTAAAATAAGCAAGTCGAGGATGTCAGTTAGCTCGTAAAAATCTGGCAAAATATAAGTGCAGTAAATTTTGCACCCGCTGTAGCTTAATACCTATAGCAATCTTAATCACCAACTCTCAATAGGTGATTAAGGTTTCATAGTTCCTCATTTGAGGTATTGAGATAAGTGTTTTAGTCTGTCCAAGCTAAAAGACTGATAAAAATTGGACTAGATTATTTGGATTTTTGTCTGTTTTATATTCATATAATCGAATTCAATAAACAGAATATGCTTGTAGATTTATTTTAAAAAAACTTTTTGGATAGGAGTTCAACTCTCCTCACCTCCACATAAATTTTTCGCTTCGCTCAAAATTTGAGTATTTAGTATTTTGTAGTTTGTATTTTGGGCGAGTGAACTATTTTTAAAAAAGCGAAAAATTTATCCCTAATTACAAATTACACACACTAATTACAAAATGTTTGATTTCGAAAATCTTGACGTTTATCAAAAATCAAAAGAACTGAACAAAGAAATTCTTAAATTCCTTAAAGAAAATAAATATATCGATTCCTATTTGAAAGACCAGCTTCGTCGGGCATCAATAAGTATAGTTATTAATATTGCCGAAGGAAGTGGTAAATATTCTAAAGCGGACAAAAAGAATTTTTATACAACTGCGCGAGGGTCAGTATACGAATGTGTTTCATTATTTGAGATAATTTTAGAAGAGAATCAAATTACCAAAGAAAATTTTGATAGTTTTTACCAAAAATACGAAATTATTTCCAAAATGTTATTGGGATTGATAAATAGTCAAAGATAGTAAACACTTCTTCAAAAAAACGATTTCTAAATCAATGTTTATAAGAAAACCATTTTTCTTCAAAAAATTTCATAAAGGACCGAGAATCGTGGCCAATGAACAAATTAGAGCCCTCCAAGTTCAGGTGATTGATGAAACCGGAAAAAATTTGGGGATTTTTGATACAAATAAAGCTATCGAGCTTGCCAAAGAAAGAGAGCTGGATTTGGTAGAGATTTCATCAAAGATTCAGCCGCCTATTTGCAAAATAATCAATTACGGAAAATATCAATATATCCAAGAGAAAAAAATTAAAAAACAAAAAGCCCAGCAGAAAAAATTCGAAGTAAAGGAAATAAGAATAGGCTTCACGACCTCTCCACACGATTTAGAAATAAAAGCCAGGAAAGTGGAAGATTTCTTAAAAGATGGTCACAAGGTAAAAGTCGATATGAAGTTAAGAGGCAGAGAAAAAGCCCACGGAGATCTTGCCAGAGAGAAATTAAATACTTTTTTAACTATGATTACCATCGATTTTAAGATGGAGGAAGAGATAAAAAGAACCCCCATGGGATTTACTTTACTAATATGCCCGGGAAAACCAAAAAATCAATAAGTAAAAGGTTTAGAATAACTAAGAACAAAAAACTGATGCGTCGACCGCAGCACCAGGATCATTTGAGTGCCGGAGATTCAGGCAAAGAGAGAAGAAGGAAAAAAGGATTTAAAATGGTCAAAGACAACACGGCCAAACAGTTAATAAATACACAATGCTAATATGACAAGAGTTAAAAGAGGAGTTCAAAAAAGAAAAAGACGAAAGAAGGTTATAAAACAAGCCAAGGGATTCAAATGGGGGAGAAAAGCTAAATACAGGTTAGCCAAGGATGCTTTGCGTCACGCTTGGACTTACGCTTATCGTGACAGAAGAGCAAAAAAGCGGGAATTTCGTCAGCTTTGGAATATAAAAATCAATGCTATCTGCAGGGAAAATGGAATTTCCTATAGTCGATTTATAAATGCCATAAAAAAGGAAGGAATTATTATTGATAGAAAAATTTTGGCAGAACTTGCCGAATTCAACCCCGATATATTTAAAAAAATTATTGAGAATGTAAAAAAATAATAGCGAGACGACAGTGTTAAAGGGGCTGAAAAGCCCCTTTTAATAATCTAAAAATTGAGTTAAAATTAAATCAATGACAGTTAAAGACGAGATAAAAAGCTTAATCTCTAAAACAACAAGAGAGAAAGTTGAATTTATAGTTGAGACACCCGAAATTAGAAATTATGGCGATTATGCCACTAATATTGCTTTGGTTTTGGCCAAAAAACTCAAAAAAGACCCGATTCAGATTGCCGAAGAGATTAAATTTAAGCTCATTTCGTTTTTGAAAAAGGGAGATATAATCGAAAAAATAGAAATAGTTAAACCTGGATTTATAAACTTATTTTTGAAACCGGATTTTTTACAGAAAGAGTTGAAAAGTATTTTAAAGCAAGACAATAAATTTGGCAGCCAGGATATCGGGGGAAATAAAAATGTGATAATCGATTATTCTTCGCCTAATGTGGCCAAACCGATGCATGTTGGCCATTTACGCTCAACTATTATTGGTCAGGCAATTTATAATTTGTATAAATTTTTAGGTTATAAAACCATTGGCGACAATCATCTTGGCGACTGGGGCACTCAGTTCGGAATCATGATTGCCGGATGCAAGAAATATAAACCGAATATTTCGAATCTTGAAAAGATTACCACAGATGAGATGTTGAATATTTATGTTAAATTTAATCGAGAGATTGGAGAAAATCCCGATTTACAGGAAGTAGCCAAGCAGGAATTTAAAAAACTGGAAGACGGAGACAGGGAGAATCGAGAAATTTGGAGAATTCTAAGAAGAAAGTCGTTGGAAGATTTTAATAAAATCTACGAAATCCTAAAAATTAAATTTGATTTTATTCTCGGGGAAAGTTTTTATGAGGAACATCTGAAAGAAGAAGTTCAACATGCTCTGAAAAAGAAAGTAGCCGTTACAAATTCCGACGGTTCGATAATCATTCCCCTGGATGAATTTAACCTGATTCCATTTTTAATTCAGAAATCCGACGGAGCAACGCTTTATGGGACAAGAGACTTAGCCACCATAAGAGAGAGAGTTAAAAAATTCAAACCAGAAAAAATAGTTTATGTAATCGGCAATGAACAAGCCTTTTATTTGCAGCAGTTTTTTCGCGCAGCTGAACTTTTGGGGTATATTTCTTACAATAAATTATTTCATATAAAATTTGGTTTAGTTTTGGACGAAAACCACAAGAAATTAGCCACTCGCGAAGGACGGGTAGTTAGCGCTGAAGAATTGATAAATAAGGTTATCGAATTGGCAGAAAAAATAATCAAAGAAAAAAACCCCAAATTACCGGACAAAGAAAGAGAGAGAGCAGCCAAAATCATCGGTATTGGCGCATTAAAATATAATGATTTATCACAAAATCGCCAAACAGATATTGTTTTTGATTGGGCCAAAATGCTGAGTTTTGAAGGTAATTCCGGGCCCTATCTGCAATACACCTATGTTCGATTGGCGAGCATTATAAGAAAAACAAAATTAACTGATTTTAATCCCAAATTTCTGAAAGAAGAAAAAGAAATAGGAATTTTAAAAGAACTGATAAGATTCCCCGAAATTGTCCGAGAGACAGCCGAGAATTTTCAGATAAATAATTTAGCCAATTATTTATTTAAACTTGCAAATTCCATGAACAGTTTTTATGAGTCATTACCGGTTTTAAAAGCCGAGGAAAATATTAAATCAGCTCGATTAGCCCTAATTAAGGCAGCTTCAATTGTTTTGAGAAACGGCCTGAATTTATTGGGGATTGAAACATTAGACAAAATGTAAAATGAACTTGAGAAATACTTATTTCATAATGCGTCACGGTGGGTCAAAATGTAATGTAGAAGAATTTATGTGTTCTTGGCCGGAAAAGCAGGAGTCACCTCTTACTAAAGATGGTAGGGCGCAAATTAAAATGATAATTCCTAAGGCAAAAAAAGCAAGGATAGATTTGATATTCTCTTCTGATCTTTTAAGAGCAAGACAGACGGCTCAAATTGTAGCTGAGGCGCTTGGGCTGAAAGTAAAATTTGACAAAAGATTAAGAGAATATAATTTTGGAATATACAACGGTAGACCGGCAGAAGAATGGGTTAGGTTTTTAAATGGTCAAAGGGATATGTTTAAAAAAAGACCGCCGAAAGGAGAAACAAGAAGAGAAATAAGAAAAAGAATGCTTGATTTTATAAAAGATATTGATAAAAAATATAAAAATAAAAGAATTCTTATTGTCAGTCATCGCGAACCATTATTGGAATTACAAGCGGGCCTGATGGGTTTAAGTGATGAGGAAATATATAATAACAGCGTAAAATTAAGACTTGATACAGGAGAATTTAGAAAATTATGCTAAACATTTCTGAAGTAGAGAAAAAAATATTGGAATTTTGGCAAAAGAACAAAGTATTCAAAAAATCCTTAGAAAAAAAATCACCCAAGGGTGATTTTGTATTTTATGAAGGGCCACCAACTGCGAATGGTAAGCCAGGTATTCATCATGTCTTGGCTCGGATCTTTAAAGATTTAATTCCTCGATACAAAACAATGCAAGGTTTTTATGTTGAACGAAAGGCAGGCTGGGATACTCACGGATTGCCCGTGGAGCTAGAAGTCGAAAAAGAACTGGGCCTTAAAAGCAAAAAAGAAATTGAAGATTACGGCATTGATAAATTTAATAAAAAATGCAAAGAAAGTGTTTGGAAATATAAAGAAGAATGGGAAAAAATGACTGAAAGAATTGGTTTTTGGATTGATATGGAACACCCTTATATTACATATGAAAATAGTTATATAGAGTCTTTGTGGTGGATTATAAAACAAGCGCATGAAAGAGGATTATTGTATAAGGGACACAAGGTGGTTCCGCAGTGTCCTCGTTGCGGGACGGGATTATCTTCGCATGAAGTTGCTCAAGGATATAAAAATATCGAGGAAGATTCGGTTTATGTGAAGCTTAAATTGAAAACGAAGCAAAAGATAAAGAATTTAGATATTGATGATAATACATATATTTTAGCTTGGACCACGACCCCTTGGACTCTACCTGGAAATATAGCATTAGCCGTTGGTGAAAATATTGATTATGTGGTTTTATCATATACGGAGTCCGTTAAAGATCGAACTTATGATATCGATGAAGGGGTTACTCGGGAAGTAAAATACATTATTTCAGAGGATTATTTACGCAATAATGAAGACTTACTTAAGACCGTTGTTGATAATGAAGAATTGCAAAAAATTAAAACAATGTATTCCTTGAGATCCAACATATCCTCAGATAAGCTATATAGAATTAAAGGTAAAGATTTAATCGGCTTAAAGTATGAACCACTTTTCAAAGATATTATTAAAAAAAGCGACTTAAACTTTGACAACGCTTTTAAGATTTATGCTGCAGACTTTATTTCAACCGAAGACGGGACTGGAGTTGTGCATACTGCCGTAATGTACGGCGTAGAAGATTATGATCTGGGAGAAAAAATAGGACTACCAAAGGTTCATACCGTAGATTTATATGGCAATTTTAATGATTTGGTTCCGCAGTGGAAAGGTAGATTTGTAAAAGATGTTGAAAAAGAAATTATTGATTATTTAAATGCAGAGGGTTATTTATATAAAACAGAAAAATATGCGCATGATTACCCTTTTTGCTGGCGTTGTGATTCGCCATTATTATATTACGCCAAGGATTCATGGTATTTCAAAGTTAGCGAACTAAAAAATGATTTAATAAAAAATAATTCAAAAATTAATTGGATTCCCGAACATATAAAAGAAGGAAGATTTGGAGAATGGTTAAGAGAAATTAAAGATTGGGCAATTTCTCGAGAACGTTATTGGGGGACGCCAATTCCTGTTTGGGTATGCAATAAATGTAAAGGAATGAAAGTTATTGGTTCACGACAAGAATTGGGTGTTGATGAAAAATTTGATTTGCATCGTCCTTATATTGATGAAATTAAATTGAAATGCAAATGTGGCGGAGAAATGAAAAGAATTCCCGAGGTAATGGATTGTTGGTTTGATTCGGGGGCAATGCCATTTGCCCAATTTCATTACCCGTTTGAAAATAAAGAGTTAATTGATAAAGACAAACAATATCCGGCTGATTTTATTTCCGAAGCCATTGACCAAACACGAGGATGGTTTTATACATTATTGGCCGTTTCTACTTTATTAGACAAAGGAACATCTTATAAAAACGTGATTTGTCTTGGCCATATTTTAGATAAAAATGGTCAAAAAATGTCCAAACATATTGGAAATATTATTGACCCATGGGAAATGATCGAAAAATACGGCGCAGATGTTGTACGATGGCATCTATATACCATGAATCAGCCAGGAGAGACAAAAAGATTTGACGAGCAGGCATTAAAAGAATCGGGGAAGATGTTTATTACCCTATTGAATGTATTAACTTTTTACAAAATGTTCGCCAAAGAAAAGGTTGAAGACTTAAAAGAAAAAGACCTAGTTAATGTTTTAGATAAGTGGGTGAATTCGAAATTAAACTTATTAATTAAAAACACTACCGAAAAATTGGATAAATATGATATTACTGGTGCCGCAAGAGAATTAGAAGAATTTATTAATGATCTATCTGTGTGGTATGTGAGGAGGTCTAGAGAACGATTTAAAACTGGCGATGAAAAAGCTGTTAAAAGTTTAAGGCGAGTGATTTTTAATTTAATTAGACTACTTGCTCCTTTTATTCCATTTATTACAGAACACATTTATCAAGAACTTGGTGGTCGTTTAGAATCCATCCATCTGGAAGACTGGCCAGATGCAAAGGGTAAGTTTGTTGATAAAAAATTGGAAGAAAAAATGAAGCAAGTAAGAAATATTTGCAGTTTAGCTTTGCAGAAAAGAATGGAAGCCGGGATTCCGATAAGGCAACCGATATCGAGAACAGCCATGAGTTATGATTTAGAAGATGAATTTGAACAACTATACAAAGATGAATTAAATGTTAAAGAAGTAGTTAAAGGAGAAGGTTTAAGTCATGATACGATTATCACCGACGAGTTGAGAGAAGAAGGGATTGTTAGGAACTTTGTAAGAAATATTCAGGCGAATAGAAAAAAAATGGGATTAACACCAAAAGATAAAATTCGGGTTTATTATTCCGAAAACAAAGAAGTTATTGAAAAACATTCAGACCAAATCAAAAAACAAGTCATTGCCGAAGATATTTTGTTTGGCAATGAATTTAAGATTGAAAAAATTTAAAATTGTCAGTCCAAGACTGATCCGCCTCGGGCGGAAAAAATCATGATTAAAACCGAAGCGATTATTTTAAAATCAGCCGACTCCAACGAGGTGGACCGGCTTTTGACCATTTATAGCGAAAAAATGGGGAAAATTAATATTTTTGCCAAAGGGGTAAAGAAACCAGAAAGCAAGTTACGTTACTCAATTGAACCGATTTCTTGGGTGCAGATGATTTTGGTTGAGGGCAAGAATAGTCTAATTTTAAAAGACACAGTTATAAAGGATCAACTTTTAAACATTAAAAAAGATTTGGGGAAAATAAAAATTGCTAAAAAAATAACAGATTTGATTGATGAAGCAATCGCTGGGCAGGAAAAAGATGATGATGTTTGGCGCTTGATTTTAATGACACTTAAGGCTCTTAATGAAGATAAAATTTCTTTTAAATCAGCAGTAGTTGATTTTCAGAATAATTTAATAAAAATCCTTGGCTATGACCCTGAAGCAGTAAGGGAATTAAAAGATATCTATTAAAATGATATAATATAAATTATGGAAGGAGATTTTCAGATTAAACAAATAGAACCGCAACAAATTCCCGAGCAAGAGCCTGAACTTAAGAAAAAAAGAGGAGGGTTAGTTTCTTTATTTCATCGTAAAAATCTTCCCAGGACAGTATTTTCTATAATTTTTATTCTCCTTTTAATAGCTATAGGGGCAATTATTTGGGGTCAAATCAAGTTTAGTAAAAATAATATTCAAATTAATGTTAAAACTCCTCAAGACATCGCTTCAGGGAAAGAGTTTACCTTAACGGTTGAATATATAAACGATAATCGAGTCAATTTGAATGATGCTTTTTTAATTATCGATTATCCGTCGGGAGTTTTTTCTATCGAGGGAGAGGAATTACCCCGAGAGCAAAGGAATTTGCAGATAATTCGTAAAAAATCAAGTGGCCGAGAAGATTTTAAAGTAAGATTCGTGGGAGATAAAGGCGAATTTAAAAACGTAAATGTCAGATTGGAATACAGGCCACAAAATATTAGTTCTCGTTTTGAGAATTCTGTATCTGCTCGAATAGAAATCAACTCGGTTTTAATTGCTATAAAAATTGACGGTCCCGATAACGTGATGTCGGGACAAGAAGCCGGATATTTAATTGAATATGAGAATAAGACAAACCGGGAAATTTCTGATTTAAGAATAGAGATAGACTATAATGAAGATTTTAAGATTAAAGAAACTAATCCAGAACCGGTAAAGGGAAGTAAAAATATTTGGCAAGTCAGTACTTTGAAAGCCGGAGAGAAGAGGGCAATTAATTTGACTGGAATCTTAGAGGGCAACGAAGGTGAGGACAAGATTGTAAGAGCAACCATAGGCTGGGTTGAGAACGAACAGTTTCTTCTATATAGTCGTTCGGAGTACAATACAAAGATTGCGGCATCACCTCTGCTGCTTTTTGCAGAATTGGAGGGCATTGACGAAGAAGGATGCAATATTAATTCTGGTGATCATTTGACTTATAAAATTAGCTTTAAAAATAATACCGATGTAGCCTTTAAAGAATTAATTTTAAAAACATTTCTAGAAGATAGTGTTTTTGATTTCAGAAAAGTTAATTTAGGGGGAGTAGGATTTTTTGACAGTCGGCAAAGTACCATTACTTGGGCCGGTGGCGAGGTTCCTATGTTGGATTTATTGGAACCGGGAAATTCAGGTGAAGTAAAATTCACGGTAGACCTAAAAAAGCCGATTCCAATGAGTGGTTACAATGCCAAGAATTTCCAAGCTAAAATAATAAGCGAGATAGGAACATTAACTGTTCCGGCTAAATTTGCTATTTCGGAATTAAAAATCGCCAAAGAGTTAAGCTGCAAAATCAATACTGACCTTAATGTAAAATCCAAAGCTTTTTATTATGACCCGTTACCGAGTATTCTGAACAAAGGACCACTGCCGCCAAAAGTTGATGAAGAGACCACCTACGCTATTCATTGGGAAATTACCAACAGTACCAATGATGTTGAAAGCGTAAGGGTATCCTCGGTATTGCCCCAGGGTATAACCTGGCTTAATTATTACATTAACAAAGTTTCCAATAGTCAAATTTATTATAATGAAAGAACCAAAGAAGTAACTCTGGAGATTCCAAAAATTCCGGCAGGCGTTGGTTATACCTTGCCCGTTTACGAGTTTATTTTCCAGATAAGCCTTACTCCATCAATAAATCAGATTGGACAAGCACCGCTTTTAATTAATGATACTATTATTGAAGGAAGAGATACCTTTACTAATATTAATTTGAGAGAGGAAAGCTCAGATATTAGTACCACCATTCCAGACGATCCAAAAGCAGCCTATATTTATGGTCGGGTAGTCGCTAAATAAAAATTTTATTAAGAATACCATGGAAAATTTAATAGAAAAGATTGTATCGCTTTGCAAAAGACGGGGGTTCATTTATCCCGGTTCAGATATTTATGGCGGATTAGCCAATACTTTCGATTTTGGTCCATTGGGAGTGGAATTAGCTAACAATATCAAAAAAAGCTGGTGGAAGAAATTTGTTCAGGACAGAGACGATATGTATGGCTTAGATGGTGGTATTTTAATGAATCCCAAAATCTGGGAAGCATCCGGCCATACCGCAGGCTTTATCGATGTCTTGGTAGAATGTAAAAAATGCCATAAAAGATTCAGGGCCGATCAAATAGATTCTAAAAAATGTCCCGAATGCGGAGGAGAGCTTACCGAGCCGAAAAAGTTTGTCCCGATGTTTAAAACATTTATCGGGCCAGTGGAAGATTCTTCTTCGGTGGCGTATTTAAGACCGGAAACCGCTCAAGCAATTTTTGTAAATTTTAAAAACATAATCGACAGTTTTCATCCGGAAATTCCTTTCGGTATTGCCCAAATGGGAAAAGCCTTTAGAAACGAGATTACTTTAGGTAATTTTATATTTAGAAAATTGGAATTTGAACAAATGGAAATAGAGTATTTTATTCAAGGAAAAGATTGGGAAAAATATTTTGAACTATGGAAAAAAGAAATGGAGGGATGGTTTTTGGGTTTGGGCATAAAAAAGAAAAGTGTCCGTTGGCGCGAACATAAAAAAGACGAACTCTCTCATTATTCCAAGCATACCGAAGATTTGGAATATAATTTCCCATTCGGCGGTTTTAAGGAGCTTTATGGTTTGGCTTATCGGACCGATTATGACCTGAAAAATCATTCCGATAAAAGTGGTAAAGATTTAAGATATATTGATTTAAAAACCAATGAGAGATTCTTCCCTTATGTAATTGAGCCATCCTTTGGTTTAGAAAGAACAATGTTGGCGGTTTTATCTGAGGCTTATGATGAAGAAGAAATAAAGGGAATAAAAAGAGTAGTCTTGAAATTTAAGCCCAGTTTAGCACCGATTAAAGTGGCAGTATTCCCGCTTTTAGCCAACAAACCAGATTTAATTAAAAAGGCCAGACAGGTTTACGAAATTATAAGACCGTATTTCTTGGCGATATGGGACGACAGAGGGAATATCGGAAAAAGATATTATGCGCAAGACGAAGCCGGAACGCCATTTTGCGTAACAATTGATTTCGATACATTGGAAAAAGACGATGTTACGGTGAGATATAGAGATTCAATGAAACAGGAAAGAGTGAAAATCGATGAATTGACGGATTATTTGAAGGAAAAATTAAATGAATAAACCGTATCAAAAATTTATTTTTAAAAACGGACTAAGATTAGTCACTGTTCCGATGAAAAACACCAAGGCAGTGACTGTTTTAGTTTTGGTCGGCACCGGCTCAAAATACGAAACCAAGGAAATCAACGGCATTTCTCATTTCTTGGAGCATATGTTTTTTAAGGGAACCAAAAAGAGATCCAATACCTTGGCTATTGCCGAAGCCTTGGACGGAGTTGGAGGAGAGTATAATGCTTTTACCGATAAAGAAGTGACTGGTTATTGGGCAAAAGTAGACAGTAAACATTTGGATTTGGCCCTTGATTGGGTTTCAGACATATTTTTAAATTCAAAATTAGAAGAACAAGAAATAGAAAGAGAAAGAGGAGTAATTATTGAAGAGATAAATATGTATTTGGACGATCCCAGAAGATACATCTGGGATTTATGGGAAAAATTGCTCTATGGGAACCAGCCAGCTGGCTGGTTAATTTCCGGAGAAAAGAAGACAATAAGAAAATTAAAGAGACAACATTTTATAAATTATTTAAAAACTCATTATTCTTCTCGAAATACCATAATTGTAATTGCGGGTGGTATTAATAGAATTCAAAATTTGAAATTAAAAATTCAAAATTCTTTTCAATGGATAAACTTAGTTGAGCCCGGCTCAAAAAAGAGAGTTATTGAGAAACAAAATGAGCCCGGTCTTTTAATCCATTACAAAAAAACCGACCAGACCCATCTTCGTTTAGGGTCCAGGGGATACAATATTTTCAATCAAGATAGGTATGTATTAAGTATTTTGGGTGTTATTCTGGGGGGCAGCATGAGTTCGCGACTTTGGATTGAGATAAGAGAAAGACACGGCTTGGCTTATTATGTAAGAACCGGCATCGAAAGTCATACCGATAGTGGGTGGCTGTGCAGCGGAGCAGGAGTTAATAATGACAAAGTAGATAAAGTTATTGAAATTATTCTTAGAAATTATAGATTAACCAAAGAACAAAAAATTGGTAAAGAAGAACTAAGAAAAGCAAAAGATTTTATTAAGGGTCGAACCATTTTGGCTATGGAGGAATCGGATGAACAGGCAGCATTTTATGCTTCTCAAGAACTTTTAGAAAACAAGATTTTGACGTTGGAGGAAAAATTTGCTAAGATAGAAGCAGTGACAGCGAATGATATTCAAAGAGTGGCGAGAGATATATTTAAACCAGAAAAACTGAATTTAGCGCTTATCGGACCATTTAAGGATAAACAAAAGTTTCAGCGCTTGTTGAAACTATAGGACTTATGGACAAATCAAAATCAATTAATATTTCCTGGAAATCAATTTTAAAAGTTGTTGCTGTTATTTTGTTTCTGATTTTTCTTTATTTAATCAGGGACGTTATTATAATTTTCATTTTTGCCTTAATTGTTGCTTCGGCTATTGCTCCAGCCGTTGATTTGTTGGAGAAGATAAAAATACCCCGAGTTCTCGGAGCAGTGATTTCCTATATAATAATAATCGGGCTTCTGGCATTTTTAATTTCTTTAGTTGTGGCGCCGGTTATTAGGGATATAAAAAATTTATCCTCTAATTTGCCGGAATATATTGAGAGCCTGACATTGAAGTTTAAATCTTTTGAAAAAACTTTTTCGAAATACGAAGGCGCCATAGAACAAATTCAGAAATTTTTTATCCAACTTGGTGAGCGCTTACAATCTTCGGAAAAGGGAATATTTTCTGGGGTTGTAAATATTTTTGGCGGGATATTTTCTTTCTTTTTGGCCCTGGTCATCTCTTTTTATCTTTCTGTTCAGAAAAAAGGCGTTCAACGAATCCTGGGTTCAATTAGTCCATTTAATCATCGAGATTACATTCTGGACCTTTGGGAAAGAGCCCAAAAAAAACTTGGTCGTTGGCTTCAGGGACAACTATTTCTGGGAATAATCGTTGGCGCGTTGGTTTATATTGGATTATATTTTCTTGATATAAAATACGCCCTTTTGTTGGCTATTTTAGCGGGCGTATTAGAAATATTTCCCTATATCGGTCCGGTGCTTGCCGCAATTCCGGCTGTAATTATAGGATTTTTACAGGCGCCTATTTTAGGTTTTTGGGTTTTAATTTTATATGTAGTGGTTCAACAGATGGAGAATTATTTAATCGTTCCTCTGGTTATCGGCAGAGTAGTTGGCTTAAATCCTATAATTGTAATAATGGCATTGTTGATTGGTGCTAAATTGGGTGGGATTTTAGGAATGATTTTAGCCGTTCCTCTGACGGCTGTATTCGCGGAATTTGTAAAAGATCTTGTTAAGAAAAAAGTATAATTATACTTATTATAATTACTAAAATTTGTGTTATTAGGCCAAAGAAGGTAATTTTACCTTCTTTTTCTTTATTTTTGTAAGTATGGAAAAATTGATGATGTAAATTTATATATTTCTCCGAAAAGTTGCCTCCGATAATAACAAAAGAAAAAAGAAAAATATCTGGTAAAATAGCAAAAAAGATTCCCAATAATATAAAAATCAAATCCTTTAACATAAAAACATTAGATGAGAACCAGAGAGTTAAAAGAACAATTAAAAAACCAATTAAACCGTCGATTAAGATTTTAAATAAATCACAGAAAAGAGCTTTAAAATCTTTGGTTTTCGAAAAATTTCTTATTCCGTGATTAATATAATCCCAGTGAGGGAGTTTATCAAGAATAAGATGAGTAATTAGTCCCAAGATTATAATAAGGCCAAGATTGTGGGTCTTGGCTCCAATGACCGCACCAGCTAAAATGTGAGGGATGAGAACCATATTATATAAATATTATAATCAAAAATAACTTAACAATAAAGGTTTTTTTTGTTAAGCTGGAATTGAGATGCCCGGTAGTAGATTTTTGACTGCTACCGCGGTAGCAAATAAATTTTAATTAGTCAAAAATTCACTACTGGGATGGCTAAATTATATATTATCGCAACACCAATCGGTAATTTAAAGGATATTTCTATTCGGGCTTTGCACGTTCTGGAAGAAGTTGATTTAATTTTATGCGAAGATACGCGGGTAAGCAAAAAATTGCTCGATTATTATAACATTAAAACTTTAGTTGAAAGCTATCATCAGCATAGCAATATTAAAAAATTAGAATATATTAAAAATTTATTAAAACAAGGTAAAAACCTGGCCTTGGTTTCCGATTCTGGTACGCCCGGAATTTCCGACCCGGGGAATAAGTTAATAAGTATATTAGTAGGTGAGTCGGTGAGTAATTTAGAGATTATTCCGATTCCGGGTC
>Ga0154612_119_pt1 | contig 36885 bp, 43 predicted proteins | sample Rifle2008BG13ft_FD_116041 | JGI IMG/M metagenome (GOLD analysis project Ga0154612, IMG submission 116041) | Candidatus Portnoybacteria bacterium RBG_13_40_8
AGAAACTTAAAGAAATAAAATCCCTAATAATCGAATAAAAAAACCCACACCCGAAAAGTGTGGATTTTTTTATTCTTCTAAAGCTATATAAGTCCCATTTTTGTCTTAACTTCTTTTATTGTCTCTTGAGCGATTTTTTGAGCTTTCTTTTGTCCCTCGGCTAAGATTTTTTCTGTTAGCCGGGGATTTTTTTCCAGTTTTTTTCTTCTTTCCTGAAATGGTTTCAAGCCCCTGATAATTACTTCGGTCAAATCTTTTTTAAATTCCGCATAACCTTTGCCTTGATATTTTTTTTCAATATCGGCAATCGCTTTATCTGAAAATAAATGATAAATCGTCAAAAGATTGGAAATCGCGGGTTTATTTTTCTCGTCATATTTTACTTCTTTGCCGGAGTCGGTTACGGCTTTTTTTATTTTTTCGCGGATTTTTTCCGGAGAATCAATTAAAGCAATACTTTCATCTCCGGTTTTACTCATTTTTTGGTTTGGGTCGGTTAATGACATTATTCTGGCACCAAATTTTAGTAATTGAGCCTTGGGCTCGGGAAAAGTTTTACCGAATTTATTGTTGAATTTTCTGGCTAAAGTTCGGGTTAATTCCACGTGCTGAGCTTGGTCTTCGCCAACCGGTACTAAATCAGCTTTATATAAAAGGATGTCCGCGGCCATTAAAACAGGATAACAGAAGAGTCCGGCATTCACATTTTCTTTATTTTGTTTGGCCTTGTCTTTGAATTGGGTCATTCTTTCCAATTCGCCAAGGGGGGCTAAAGTGGATAAAATCCAAGCCAATTCCGTGTGTTCGGGGATATGGGACTGGACGATGATGATTGATTTTTTCGGATCTATCCCGGCTGCCAGATAATCTAAAACCAATGCCATTGAATCTTTTTTAATGGCCTTAGGATTAAAAGGCGTGGTAATGGCATGATAATCAACCACGCCAAAAACACATTGGTGTTTTTTTTGTAATTCCACCCAATTTTTCAAAGCTCCCAAATAATTTCCAATATGTAGTTGTCCGCTCGGCCTCATCCCGCTAAATACTATCATATGTTTATCTCACCTTGCTTCCATTCGGCACTTGTTTGTCCGGATGGATTAATGTTGCTTTACCGCCTATATCCACGGCTAAAATCATTCCGTTACTTTCAATGCCGCGGAGTTTTTTCGGTTCTAAATTGATTAAGATCGGAATTTGTTTGTCGACAATATCTTCGGGCGTATAGGTTTCGGCAATTCCCGCAACCAGAGTTCGTTTTTCATCGCCAATATCAACCAAAAGTTTTAGCAGCTTATCGGCGCCTTCAACTTTTTCCGCTTCCAAGATTATTCCGATGCGAATATCAAGTTTATTGAAATCGTCAAAAGATATCATTGATTTGATTATATAATATATTTGTAAACAAAAAAAGCCCCGCGCTTATGGCGGAGACAAAAAGAAAAGCCTCGAGAGGCCGAATTAAATAGAGAGAGTGGAAAGAAGGGGTGTTGGTAAGTAATTTGGTTACTCGAGGCTGGTATATTGGAAAGTTTTTTAAAGGTGCTGTAAGGAGCGATGTGTGTTGTGTTTGTTGTGTGTTGTGTTTGAGATTTATGTTTAATAGGTTTTAATCTATTATAGTAGGATATTCTTTTAAAAATATCGTGTCAATACCCCTGACCTGTGGATAACTTTTTGGGATTAACCCTGCACCTATTTTACCAAAGAAATGCTTCGCGAAGTGCGTTCCACGAATAGTGGAATACTTCATGGGCGAAGCGCTTCGCCAATATTGGGTTGTGGCTATCCGCCACTCGCGCTTCACTTGTCCAAATACCGGTAAAATAGGTGCAGGGTAAAAAGAGCCCTAAGTGCCTATTAAGGTCTTATCTTAGGGCTCACGCCTTGGATGAGAATGAATGAATCAAAAGAGCAGAAAGAACAAAGATGTAATAGGGAGCGGAGGCGCCAAAAGGAGGGGTTGATGGGGCAAATAAGGAAACGGGTCCTCGCGCTCCCATGACTAATTATATTAGAGATTAAAAAATACCCTGTCAACCCTGCACCAATTTTTTTCAAAAAAGATAGCCCGTGATTTAAACATAAAAGCACCAATTAAAGAGTAATTGGTGCAGGGTCAAGGGTAATTATTTTTGTGGGCGAGAGAGGATTTGAACCTCCATCCCGCGAAGCGGGACAGCGCCCTGAACGCTGCGCGTCTGCCAATTCCGCCACTCGCCCGATTATCGCCATTCGTATTTCTGGGGCTCAACGAGAAAATTTAATTTTTCAAGATTATTAACCAATTTATATATTGGTTCGTCTTTATTTAAATCAAAGTTATAAAAATTATTCGGTTCCTCAAATCTTAAATCGGGAATAGATTCGTAGTTTTCGTTTTTTACCCATCTTGTTCCGAGCTCTGTCGAGGGATCCTTTAGCGCATAATAACTGAATCCATGTCTTGCCCTGAATGGTTTATAGATATTGGAAGCAAAGGTACGGCATATCCAATCACAGGTTTTTAATTCTTTTTCGGTCGGGTTGATTATCAGGTGTTCATATTTTGGTAAGATTACCACTTTATCTCCTTTTTTGGCATGGACAGCAAAGATATCTTTTATTTCTTTGTCGTCGGAATCCTGTAAAAGAAAAATTGCTTCACCCTCCAGGACCTCATAAAGTTCTGGGTAGGTGATGGCCGTTCCCGGCACTATCGGATGGTCATGCCCCAGCGTTTTATTGAATTCTTTGCCAAGTATTACCGGCAGAAAAAACGTGATGTCGTATCTCAAATCATTGTCTTCTATTCTCATTTTATCCAGTTCGCTTTCCGCCAAATCCCGATACATATAATACAATTCTAAATTCGGAGCTGTTTTAAGCCATTCTCTATCATAAATTACATCTTCTATGTCTTCCAATTTTCTGACATCGTATTTTAAATTTTTTAAATCAATCATGGTTTTTTAACTCTCTGGGTTTTTATATACCCCGCCTGCAGTCGCCTTCGGCGACAGCCGATGGCGGGCAGGCACTTTTCTACTTTCTTACGCGTTGTGTTTTTATGTACCATTTTTCAATATCAGCGAATCTTTTTGATGGCAGGACCACATTTTCTACTTCAATTCCTTTTATTTTTTTAGCTGTGTAGTAGAGATGGTAGGAGCTGTAAAGAAAAACCACCGGGGCATCGTCGATCAATAATTGCTGGAATTCTTTATATTTTTTAAGCCTTTCCTCTTGATTAAGGGTTTGGCGAGCATCTTTTAACAGGGTGTCCACTTTTTGATTGTCATAAAGGGCCAAGTTTAATCCCGGGTCTCTTTTTTGAGAAGAATACCAGAAGCTATACGGATCGGGATCCAACCCCAGCACCTCTCCAAACAAGAGCGCTTGATATTCTCGTGGCCTAATATATTCTTGTTGAATTTCGCCAATATTTATAATCTTTTTAGTCACCTTAGCCCCGATTTTTGACCATTGTTCAATTAAAATATCTGCTGCTTGTTGCAATTCCCTTAATTCGGTAGTCATCAATTCAAATTCTAATTTATCCTCTTTTTTTTCTCTTATTCCGTCATTGTCCGTATCTTTCCAGCCAGCTTGTTCTAAGGTGTTTTTTGCCTGCTCTATGTCAAAATTATAAATTTTTATTTCCTCACTATGTCCCCAGACGCCGGTCGGTATGGGGGAATCAACCTGTCTTCCCTCGCCATCTAAAACTTGATTAACAATCTGATTCTTGTCCGTGGCGTAATTTAAAGCAATTCTTACATTTTTATCAGAAAGTGCCTTGCTTTTGGTTTGATTAAAGAAAACAGCAAAATAGCGAGGTATATTTAATTGATTAATAAATGACTTTGATTTCGTTCTCTTTAAGAGATTTTTATTTTGAAAAGAAACCAAGCTTAAATTATCTATACTATTTTTATTATAAGCTTTAATCATGTTTTCTTCGTCAGGATAAAAATAAAGCCCAATTTTTTCTATAAATGGCCGGCGAGAAGAGCCATAATCACCAAAGGCTTCTAATTCTATAAAATTAATAAACCCTTCTTTATCTTTTTTAATTTTTTTAAGCTTGTAAGGTCCGGTGCCGATAGGAGAAAAATTTTCCTGGGCAAGAATAAATTTTTCGGGGAGAATTTTTTCCCAAATATGCTTGGCGATTATTCCGGTTGTAGTATTGGTCAGAAAAGGGGCATAAGGCGTTTTTAATTTGAAACGCACAGTCCAGTCATCGATTTTTTCAACTTCTACGCCAGTCCAATTGATTCTTAACGGGCTTCGTGAATCCGGATTTTGAATCATTTTAATCGTGAAGACAATGTCATCGGCGTTTAACGGTTGGCCATCGTGCCATTTTATATCCTTTTTTAAAAAGAAATCGTAGATTTTACCGTTATCGCCAATAGCGTATTTTTCTGCCATATCGGGCACCAGTTCTCCTTGGCTGTCATATTTCATCAAGCCGGAAAATATTAATTCGGTTATATCTCTATCAGCATCAGTTGTCTGACTCAAAATTGGATTCAGATACTCGGGACTGTCGACAATTCCTTCTCTAAAACTACCTCCGTAATTTGGCGCAACAACTGTATTTTCAATATTGTAAGTAACTAACCAGATAAAAACAGAAACCACCCCCAAAATAAAAAAACCCAGTATAAAATAGCGTTCTTTTTTATTAAGAACACCGGGAATTTTTTGCCATTGATGCTTAGAAGGTATTTTTTCCAATAATCTTTTTATAAATTGTGATAATCTGCCCATTATTAAATTACCATTCTAATAACAGCACTTACTATGAAAATCACGCTTAAAACGATGGAAGCAATGAAAACAAATTTCTCTGCTCCGCGTTTTTTGAAATAGACTCCTCCCTCTCCGCCAAAAGTTCCGGAAAGACCAGCACCTCTTTGCTGAAAGAGGATGGTGATTACGAGCAATCCACCAATAACAATTTGAACAATATTTAGAATGTTTTCCATACCCAGTGCTACAACTTCGATTTTTATACTGAGTTCATCTAAGTTGTAGATTATACATCAAAAAATGTTTGTTTATCTATTTATTATGTCACAATACTACATATGTGCCGCTCTGCGGCATCAAAGTTGTAGCACTGGGCATATTTTATAATGCGGGTTTTTTCTTTTTGAATAATCCCAATATGACTCCATTTATAATTGAGATTATGATTGAACCAAGTAGATAACCAAACAAACTGGTAATCTGTAGTGCTTGGACGAACCAGTCAACACCAAAAAGTATTACCGCATTAATTACTATTATGAAAAGTCCCAATGTTATAAATATAAGGGGGGCGGTAATAATTTTCAGAACCGGTCTGATTATTAAATTAGCAACAGCTAAGATTGCGCCGACAATTAAATAGTCAATCCAATCGCCGGTAAATTTTATATCATTTATAAAATAGGCGGCGGCAAAAATACCTACGGCATTAGCTAATATTTGTAAAATGAGTTTAAGAAACCAGCGCATATTATTTTTACCCTGTTAAATGTCGCCTACGGCGACCCCCGCTTCGCGGGATTTAACGGGGTGAATTTTTTAATAATTTTTTAAGCTGAAAAACTCGTTTTCCCGATATTTTCATTTTTGGTTTTCTTTTTTTGTCCCGCTTTTCAATTTTAGTCTTGAAGTCTTCTGGTATTTCCGAGTGTTCCTCTTTGGTTTCAATCATATTATTCATAATAAACCCATTTTAATGATTTTACAAGCCCAGTACCACAACGAAATTGTGGTGCTGGGCAAGCCTCTTATGTTAAAATATAGATATGATGACACAGATGAATTTTCTTGAAAAATCAATTTTAGCCACAATTGTTTATTATGATATCTTGGACTATCCCTTGACTGGTTTTGAGGTTTATAAATATTTATTAAATCCTTTGTATGTTGTTGCCCAGACAGAAGTCGTTCAAGATTTTCAATTAGAACCATTCGGAGAGGTTTCTCTTTTGGATGTTTTAAAATACCTAAAAAGCAGTCAACTTCAGAAATTTATTGACGAGAAAAACGGATTTTATTTTTTGAAGAACAGAAGAAATTTATACGAACAAAGAATAGAACGCCAGAAAATTGCCAGTCCTCGCTGGAAGAAAGCTTATAAAGTAATAAAAGTCCTGCAAGTTTGTCCGTTCGTAAGAATGATAGGCGTTTGTAATAGTTTGGCCATTAATAATTCAAGAAAAGAAGCGGATATTGATTTTTTCATAATTATAAGAAAAGGCAGGATTTGGTCCACTCGTTTTTGGATTACTTTTTTGGTCTGGCTAATGGGGGAGTGGCGTCATAAAAAAATTGTCAATAAAATATGTTTAAGTTTTTATATCGGTGACGATGCTTTAAGTCTCGAGCCGATTGCCCTGAAGCCTTACGATATTTATTTATTTCACTGGATTGCCCAGATAAAACCGATTTATTACGAAAATCAAATATATAGAGATTTCATTCTGAAAAATCTGTGGGTAAAAAATTATTTAATAAATTTCGGGAAAATTTTCAACTATTACCATCCGGAGTTTAAAAAAAATAAATTCCCGGCTATTATCAAAAGAATTTTAGAGAAAATTTTAAATGGTTGGTTCGGAAAATTAATAGAGGGATTATTCAGATTTATACAGAAAAAAAGAATTGCCCATAAAATGATTTCTCACGATATTCCGACAGCGGTTGTAGTTTCTGATAAAATGCTGAAATTTCACGAAAACGATAAAAGAGAATTTTTTCAAAGGACATTTATTGAGAATTTTAAAAATATTTTATCCAGTTAACAGGCGAAGACTATTGACTTTAAATAAAAATTGTTTAGAATTAATAATTACCTAATTATTAATTTTTTAAACTTATGGATATCAAGCCATTAGATGACAGAGTTCTTATCGAGCCGATGTCTAAAGAAGAGAAAACAAAGTCAGGAATTGTTCTTCCCGATACCACCGAGGAAAAGCCCGAACAGGGCAGAGTTATTGCCATTGGTCCGGGAAGAATTAATAATAACGGCAATCGTATCCCGATGAATATTAAAATAGGGGATACGGTTTTATTTACCAAATACGGTCCCAGTGAGATAAAAATTGATAATAAAGTATATTTAATTGCCAAAGAGGAGGACATATTGGCAATTATAGAATAAACTTATGAGCAAACAATTTAAATTTAATGAAGATGCTCGACAAGAACTGAAAAAGGGAGTTGATAAACTGGCTAACGCTGTTCGAATTACCCTCGGTCCCAGGGGCAGGAATGTTGTTCTGGATAAGGGCTTTGGTACGCCCACCATTACCAACGATGGCGTGACCATCGCTAAGGAGATTGAACTTCCGGACAAGTTTGAGAATATGGGGTCCGAGCTGATAAAGGAAGTCGCCGAGAAAACCAATGATATAGTCGGAGACGGAACAACTACTGCCGTTATTCTTGCTCAGGCAATGATTGATGAGGGTCTAAAAAATGTGGCAGCCGGCACTGATCCCATGAGTATTAGAAAAGGCATTGAAGATAAAGTAAAAGCAATTATAAAAGTTTTAGAAGAAGGATCTAAAAAAATTAAAATCAAAGAGGAAATTGCCCAGGTGGCTACCATTGCCAGCGAAGACGAAGAAGCGGGTAATCTATTGGCAGAGATAATAGAAAAAGTGGGCAAGGACGGAGTAATTACAATAGAAGAATCTCAGACCTTTGGTTATTCTACAGAATTGGTAGAAGGACTTCAATTTGATAATGGTTATATTTCTCCCTATATGATAACCAATACCGAAAGAATGGAAGCCGAATATAAGGATGCATATATTTTAATTACCGACCAGAAAATTTCTTCGATTAACGATATTTTACCTCTTTTGGAAAGAATGAGTCAGGCAGGCAAGAAAACATTAGTTATAATCGGAGAAGAAATAGAGGGAGAGGCCCTGACTACTTTAGTGGTTAATAAACTGCGAGGCACCTTTAATTCTTTGGCCGTGAAAGCGCCCGGTTTCGGCGACAGAAGAAAAGAGATGATGCAGGATATTGCTATTGTCACCGGTGGTAAGGTTATTTCCGAAGAAACCGGTTTGAAATTAGAAAACGCCGATATTGATATGCTGGGTACGGCTGACAAGGTAATTGCTACTAAGGAAAAAACCACGATTGTTGGCGGGAAAGGAGACAAAGAAGAAATTCAAAAAAGAATAAAGCAGATTAGAATTCAATTAGAACAGACCGACTCTTCTTTTGATAAAGAAAAACTTCAAGAAAGATTAGCAAAATTAGCTGGTGGAGTGGCGGTGATTAAAGTGGGCGCAGCAACAGAAGCAGAAATGAAGTATAAAAAGTTTAAAATAGAGGATGCGGTAGCAGCTACCAAGGCAGCCATAGAAAAGGGCGTGGTTCCGGGCGGAGGCATAGCTTTATCGATAGCGTCAAAATTTACAGTGCCAATAACGGGGGAAGAGACAATTCGGGAATCAAGAAAACTATTAAGACCAGAAATTAGAGGATATTTAATAGGCGGCGAAATAGTTCTTAAAGCTTGCGAAGCACCATTCAGGCAAATTATAAAGAATGCCGGCGCCGACGAAGTAATCATTCATGAAATTACCCAAAAAATTAATGAAAAGAGGAAAGAAACAGGAGAAAAAACCGGGGTAATGGATTGGGCCATGGGTTTTGATGCCGCAGGAGAAAAAATAGTCAATATGTTTGAGGCAGGAATTATTGACCCCACCAAAGTAGTCACATCAGCTCTTCAAAATGCCGCTTCTATGGCTTCGGTATTTTTAACTACCGAAGTAGTAATTACTGATATTCCCGAGGAGAAGAAAGAAAGCGGAATGCCGCCAATGGAATACTAATTAAATAAATGGTATACTTAAAGAGTAATAATTAATTTTTAAAAACATGAATTTTTTATACGTTATAATCGGTTTAATAGTTCTAATAATTTTTTGGGCAATTGCTGTTTTTAATTCCTTAATCAGATTAAAAAATCGAACCGACGAAGCCGAATCGGATATCGATGTTCAATTAAAAAGGAGACACGATTTAATTCCTAATTTAGTTGAAACAGTAAAAGGCTATGCCAAGCACGAGAGAGAGGCATTTGAAAGCGTGACTCAAGCCCGGGCTAGAGCAATGGGCGCTCAGGGGATGAAAGAGAAGGCCCAAGCAGAAAATGCTTTAACCAATACCTTAAAAACTCTTTTTGCCGTAGCCGAAGCATATCCCGATTTGAAGGCAAACGCGAACTTTTTAGAGCTGCAAAGAGAACTTTCCGATACCGAAAATAAGGTTCAGGCATCCCGAAGATTCTATAATGGCAATGTCCGAGATTTGAATATCAGAATTGAAACATTTCCCTCAAGAGTTATTGCCGGAATGCTTGGTTTTAAGAAGCGAGAATTTTTCGAGGTGGAAGTGCCGGCCGAAAGAGAAGTTCCAGAAGTGAAGTTTTAATGATTTGATTGATATTTGGAAAGCCCCGACCTTGCGTCGGGGCTTTATTTTTATCGATAAATTTGATATAGTATTTTTATGACTATTTATACCCACATCGATTCAAATATTCGCCGAACCTGGATTCTTTTTTCCTTGTTTTTTATTATTCTTATCGGCTTGGGCTGGTTTTTGAGTTATTATTTTGATAACCAGGGTATTTTATTTTTTGCCGCGGGATTTAGTATTTTTATGAGCTTTATCAGTTATTGGTATTCGGATAAAATTGTCTTGGCAATATCCCGCGCTAAACCATTGGTTCACGACGAGAATCCCGAACTTTATCATATTGTAGAAAATCTTTGCATAACTGCCGGCTTGCCCATGCCCAGAATTTACATCATTAATGACCCAGCGCCGAACGCCTTTGCCACTGGCAGGAATCCGAAAAATGCGGTCATTGCCGTAACCGATGGACTTTTACAAATTACCGACCGTTCGGAACTGGAGGGCGTGATTGCTCACGAGTTAAGTCATATCGGCAATCATGATATTTTGCTGCAAACAGTGGTGGTTGTTTTGGTCGGAGCGATTACAATGATTGCCGATGTATTTATAAGGGGCAGATTTTTGGGAAGAAAAAGCAACAGAGAAGGCAACGGACAAGCAGGGGCAATTTTAATGATTATCGGCTTAGTTTTTCTGATTCTATCCCCATTGTTTGCCAAGCTGATTCAATTGGCCATTTCTCGAAAAAGAGAATATTTGGCCGATGTTTCGGGCGCGCTTTTGACCAGATATCCCGAGGGTTTGGCCAGTGCGTTGGAAAAAATTTCACGAAGTCCTTTATCTTTAAGATTTGCCAATCAGGCTACCGCTCATTTATATATTGCCAATCCCTTTAAGGGCAAAAAATTAACTAATTTATTTTCTACTCATCCGCCAATTGAGGAGAGAATAAAAAGATTAAGAGAAACACGCATATGAATATTTTAGAAATGTTATTCGGCGGTAATACCGGTAAGCGGATTTATCGCAAAGAGTTTGAGCAAGCCATAACGGTCCTGCCCAATATTTCTGACAAGGAAAGAGAATATCTGAGGGGAGTTTTTGGTAACGCCGTCAAGGATGGTATAACCGAGATAGAATTAAAAAAGGTGATTTTTGGACTTCAACACAACGCTGGCGACAATTTAGACGCTATTGAAGTGGAAAGCGTTAAAAGAAAATTATTTGGAGAATTGGAAGATAGTAGATAAAAAGAGGAGAGGTGCCAGAGTGGTCCAATGGAACGGCCTGGAGTGCCGTGCCCCGTAAGGGGCTCGCGGGTTCGAATCCCGCCCTCTCCGAAACGTAATAAATTTGTAAAGCAAATTTAAACGTTTCTGGGACGTTTAATTTCTAAAAGAAATTATTACGTCCCGCTAAAGCATGATTTATCTTTATAAAATTTTAAGAATTACCGCCTGGCTATTGGTGATAGCTACGGTTTTATCTTTATTCTCGGGATATTTGTCCATAAAATATTTTTCATCCAAAGGAATCGACTATAGAAATCTTCACGTTTCTATCGTTCCCTGGATTTTTATTCCTTTATTTTATATCCATTCGGCGATTGGGTTTTTGAATTTGCTGACAAGTCATAAATCAACGAATAAAAAATCAGTGAAAATATTCGTTGAGATTGTCTGGGCAACTGTTTTTATTCTTTTGATTCTGGTTATTGTCGCCAAGCCGTCGGCAGCGATAACGCCAAACAACAACAATTCTTCGGGCTCAGGCAACTTTTCTTTGACTATTGAAGAGATAGCAAAACATAATTCAACAAGCGATTGTTGGTTGATTATCAATAATAGGGTTTATGATTTAACAAGTTATTTGAGAGCTCATCCGAGCGGGGTTTACACAATAAGTCCTTATTGCGGTAAAGACGGCTCCCGGGGTTTTGCTACAAAAGATATCGGGACAAGTCATTCAGCAACAGCAAATAATCTTTTGAATTCTTTTTATATCGGCGATGTTGCGAAAGACTGAGTATCATCATTTTGGATTTTATGCAAAGCAAATATTTTCTTTATATCGCTATAGCGTTTGTGATGGTTTTAATGATTTCAAACACTGTGGCGACAAAAATTTTTCATCTTGGTCCCTTTGCTTTTGATGGGGGAATACTGATTTTCCCTGTAAGTTATATTTTTGGCGATATTTTGACCGAAGTTTACGGCTATCGGGCATCGCGAAAAATTATCTGGACCGGTTTTTTTGCCATAATCATAATGTCGGTTTTTTATTTTTTGGTCCAGCTTTTGCCACCGGCACCATTCTGGCAAAATCAGAGAGCTTATGAAGTTATACTCGGTTTAGTCCCAAGAATTGTTTTGGGTTCAATTGTCGGATATTTTGCCGGAGAATTTTCCAACTCTTTTGTCTTGTCGAAATTAAAAATTTTCACCAAAGGAAAATACCTTTGGACAAGAACAATTTCTTCAACTATTGTCGGCGAGGCCGTGGATACGATTTTATTTCTTTTATTCGCCTTTGGCGGGATAATTCCCTGGAAAGATTTGATGCTTATGTTTGTGGTTGGATATATCGGCAAAGTTTTAATTGAAGTTGCTTTTACGCCAATAACTTATTATGTTGTTCGAAAATTGAAGAAATTGGAAAACGTTGATATTTTTGATTACGGCGTAAATTACAATCCTTTTAAAATAAATTAAATACCTTTTAAAGGAGGTGAAAAATGTCTCTTAATCATGTTCCGAGAGACAAAAACGGGGTGCCGTTAGAGCACGACCAAATTGTATATTTTGACGACCGCGAAACTCAATCGGTTATTTGTGGGACAATTCTTCAACCCGGAACGGAGAGATCAACCATTCGATATGCCGAAGGAAAAATCAAGCAGATAAACAACAATTTGATTGAAGTCAAAGCGGAACCTCAAGAGCTTGTTTGAAAACCAAACAAGCTCTTATTTTTTGACAGAATTATTTTTAGAGATTATGATTATAATTTGCTCTTTAGAAAATAAGATTTTTAAAAAGGAGAGGAAGGTGAATGAAAACAAGACAAGCGTAGACTGTTTTTTTGAACAGTTGGGTTCGAGTTGCGGAGTTTGTGCCACAAATGTCCTGTTGAAGATGTGGGGCTTGCCGGGAGTTATTTTTTCGTTTCATCCCATCAAGGGTGTTTCTCCCAAAAAAATTCTTTGGATACTGCGTAGACAGGGTCTTGATGCAAAATCAAAAAGAATCAGTATCCGTAATCTCAAACCGCGGTCACTACTTTATTATCCGTTCCCAAACGATCACTATGTCGTTGTCAAGAAAATAGCAGACGGTAAGGCCCTTGTTTACGACAGCGAAAAGAAAGGACCTTATTGGCTTTACTTGTCCGTGCTTAAAAAGAAATGGTACGGACAGAAATCAGACGGATGGGTCATCGAGACCAGAAAAGGAAACTCAAAAAAGTAAATTACGCTCAAAACCCACTTGGCGAGGGCTTCCAGCCCTCGCCTTTTTATTTGACGCACATTTAATTATTTACTAAAATAGAATCTGCTCTTAAATTTAAAAAAGCCCGCCAGAAGGCGAGGCAAGGAGGGAAAAATGAAAGGATTAAGCTCCGAAAAAATCCCGGAATTAGCAGCCAAAGACGTAAGAATCGTTAAAAAAGAAGCCAGAATTATTTTTAGGATCTCGCCGGACGAAAGATTGATAGAAACCATAGAAAACAAAAATCCGCGCCTTGATTTGATTGCGATAGTTGGCCCTACCTGGGAATTTAACAGGGGATGGAAAGAAGTCCTTTTGGCAGAAATCGGAATCAGTAGAACCAGACCATATCATGAGGCACGTGGATTAAATAGAAAAAATGAGGAGTCAAATATTCCTAAGCGCAGAAAATGGTTTTTCCTTTCACCTCATCAATATCAGTTGATAGCTCCAATGATATTTAAAAAGATAGAGGGTCTGGCATATGAAAGAGTTTGCTTATGGGAAAAGGGACCGTTTTCTACTGACCCCTTTAAGCTTCCCTCTATTCGACACTACTGGCTACGTAGCGCAAAGACTTTATATGTAAACGATTATTGGATGTCAAGAATAAGCGGAGCAAGATTCACCGTTTCCTTAAGAGATGTGTTTATTATCAGAGACATTTGTTGGGCAGAAGCGAATCTTAATAGGTATCTAAGGAAAGTGCTTAGGGGGTTGGTGAATTTTATTGATCTTCGGCTTAACTGGTACAAATTTTCCTATAAGGGAAGGAGGCCGTTTAGAACCTTAGATGGGACAAAACAGGTAGAAGAAAGATTAAAAAGTCGTTTTTTCACAAAACATCCTCATCTTTTGTGGGAGGTAATTCGTCGCCTAAAAGAAGAGAAAGAAAACAAGTATTGGTTGCATCTTGCAGAAATGATCGCCTGGACAATAAGAGAACCGGAAGAGAGAAAAATGGCTTTTATGGCAGTCAGTCATCCTTATTTGTCCCATCCCAGAACCAGATTGGGTGATATCCAATTATTGGTGACCACCGAAATCAGCAAAAAGAAGGGTTACATTGTTTTTGAGGTTTTTCCGAGAAAAAAATAGGCGCCACTCAAGTTATGACTTGATGGCGCCTCTGTTTTTGTCTTTGCGTATCTTGTGCGTCGGGCCCAGTTCAATCCAATCAATGCCCAATAATCTCGGAGTGGGATAAGAAATTCTTTTTATCCTGATTAACCAACCGTCGGTATAGTATGGATTTGCCGGGATGCACCATTTACAGAATTTTTCAATTGGGCAGAATTCACAGGGATTTTTGCGGTTTCTCGTCCAGAGACCGGGATTGGCTTTCAGTTTTTCGGGCGTGAAAAATTCATGACCCGTTTTTAGCGAAGAAGTTTGTAAGTGTTCTGCGCAGAGTGTCCGGCTAAGTACCCAGAGAGCGGGATTAATGACCATGTGGGAAATTTGATTTTTCTCCAAGAATTTCTGCGACCAAATCGCGATTTGATTGGGAATCGTTTCCCAGATTCGCACGGCGGTTTTCCCCTTTAGTTCTTGGGAATGTTTTTCTTTTTTTGGCTCAAATTTTTGAGCCCAGCCGCGCATATCGATTATTTCGTTCTGCCAAAGTATGCGCATGGCATGAAAATCAACCGGAATCGGGGTGGGAAAAGCGGGAATTAATTCTTTTTCTTGAAGCCAGATTATCAGAAGAGAAAATATTTTTCGGCGCATTCCTTTAAATCCGATTTTCGTTCTTTTGTGGTCGATTCTGCGGAATGCTTCTTCGAATTCGGGAATTCCCCAAAAAACATTGCGAATATCAGCCCCCCACCAAGTGTTCAAAATGGTAGAGTTTTCGTGCCAATGTTTGGCATGCTGTTCCATCTTATAGCCGAGGGATCCGCCGCCCAATTTTCCGATGCCGCCGTTTTCAAGAATTTCGGACGTAACTGTTTTGAAGCATTCTTCAATGTATTTCGGCGAAAGGGTTTCGGCTACGGTTTTGGGGTTAAACAATCCGGGGAACTTGGTCCATAAGGCACATAGCCATTTGAACGGGTCTTCGCTTATTTGGCCGCCTCTCATCGGTAATGCGGCATAGAAAAGGAAATTGGCTTTTTCGCAATGATTAAGATGTTCCCATCCGCTCGGCACCCAGAGATCTTGAGGTAAAACAACGTCTCTGAATATTCCTGATTTGCTTCTCCACATAGAATCAAGGATTTTAAAAACCCGCAATGCGATTTCTTTGTTAAACGCAACTCGCTTTTCCATTTTTCACCTCCTTTCGTTTATTTTAATTTAGAGAGCAAGGATTATATCTTAGTCCTAATTAACAAAATTGTCAAAGTTTTTCCTTTACATTCTCCTTAAATTTTATTAGAATTATCTCATGACTCCGATTGATGAAATTAAAAACCGATTGGATATTGTTGAAGTTATTCAAGATTACGTGAAACTGAAAAAAGCCGGGAAGGATTATAAAGCCCTTTGCCCCTTTCATAAGGAAAAAAATCCTTCTTTTTTTGTGTCTCCGTCCAAACAAATCTGGCACTGTTTTTCCTGCAACATCGGAGGCGATATGTTTACTTTTGTCCAAAAAATCGAAGGGGTTGAATTTGCCGATGCTTTAAGAATTTTGGCTAAGAAAGCAGGCGTGGTTTTAAAAAGAGAAGATCCGCAATTGAAAAGTCAGAGAAATATCTTATATCAAATTTGCGAAGAAGCCACTGAATTTTTCCAAGAACAATTACAAAAGAATAAAGCGGTCCAAGATTATTTAAAAAATAGGGGGTTAGAAAACAAAACGATTGAAGAATTTAAAATCGGTTATGCCATGGATTCATGGGACGCACTTTATAAACACTTAACCGAATTGGGATACAAGGAAAGCGATATCGAAAAAGCCGGGTTTTTGGCGAAGAAAGAAACCTCAAATAAATATTACGACCGATTTCGCAATCGGATTATGTTTCCGATTTTTGATTTGAGCGGACAAGCAGCGGGCTTTTCTGGGAGAATATTCGGTAAAGAAGACGAGAAAAAGGCAAAATACGTAAATAGTCCCGATACCTTGATTTATAACAAAAGCAGAATTATTTATGGCCTGGATAAGGCGAAAATGGAAATTCGTCAGAAAAATCAATGTGTAATTGTTGAAGGCCAATTCGATTTGATAATGGCTCACCAGGCCGGAAGCAAAAACGCAATTGCTACTTCGGGGAGCGCCTTGACGATTGACCAGCTTCACATCCTTAAACGTTATGCCGAGAATCTTGTTTTTTCTTTTGATGCCGATACCGGCGGAGAGTCAGCCACCAAAAGAGCCGTTGCCCCGGCCCAGCAATTGGAATTTAATGTGAGGGTGGCAATATTACCAGTCGAGGATAAAGACCCGGCCGAAATTATTAAAAAAGATAAGAAAAAATGGGAAAATATTTTAGAAAATAGCAAGCCAATAATGGAATTTTATTTTGAAAATGCTTTTTCCAAATATCAGAATTTAACCGTCGATAATAAAAGAGAAATAGCTAAAGAGCTTTTATATCCGATTAAAAATATTACCAATGTGGTTGAGCAGGCTCATTGGCTTCAGGCTCTGGCTTCGAGATTAAAAATTGACGAAAGAAAATTGGTTGAGGCATTACAAAAAATTAAAGCCAGAGAAAGCGGAGAAGAAATTCCCTCAACTCCCGAAACGCGTCAAGTATCAAGAATTAAAAGCCTGGAAGAACATTTATTGGGCTTGGTTTTAAAATATTCTCAACATCTTGACTTTGCGAAAGAAGAACTGAATCCGAATATTTTAATCATTCCGGAGGTCAAGAATGTTTTTGTAAAATTAAAGTCATTTAAGGAAAGTTTTGATTTAAAAAGTTTTCAGAAGGAGCTTTCTCCCGAAGAGGTTTATTTAACCAATTATTTGATTTTTAAAGTCGAATACTGCGAATTAGAAGAAAAAGAAGTTTTAGATGAAATAAGATGTGCTATAAAAGAAATAAAGATATATAATTTAAGAGATAAAATGAGTCAAGTTAGCTTAGACATCAAAGAAGCCGAGGAGAACAAAGACAAAGAAAAAATAGAAGACTTAAAGCGCAGATTTTATAAATTAACCGAAGAATTAAACGAAATAAATATATGACCCCGTACTGAATTTTCGACTGTCCCGCAGCTGCGGGGCAAAAAAGCACGGGGCGAAATAAAGAATCAGATTATAATAATAAAGCATTAATCTAAGAATTTCGATATTTTAAATGTCGAAAATCTAGTACGGGGTATGAAAAAAAGAAAAATCCGCCCAAGGCGGAAAATTAAAAAAATGAAGTCTCGCAGAAAAATCAAAAAAATAAAAAGAGCCGTTAAGAAAACAGGACCTCGGAAGAAAATCAAAAGAATCGCGAAAAGAAAGAAAAAGATTATTAAGACACCAGTCAGACACCGAAGAAAAAAAGCAAAAATAACCCAGGAAGTTATCTATGAGCTTATAAATAAAAGTCGGGGCAGGGGATTTATCACTGAGCAGGAGATAATCAGGGCCATACCGCACCTGGAAGAAGACATCGCGGGCCTGGAAGAATTTTATGATAGATTAAAAGAAGCTCATGTTAAAGTCTTAGAAAGAAAAGATTATATTGATATAGAAGAGGAAGAAGAAGTTGATGGAAAGTCAAAGAAAAAATTAAAGAAATTATTGGCCGGCTTAGAAGATATTGATTCGGTTCAGATGTATTTAAAGGAAATCGGCAAAACAGAGCTTTTATCGGGAGAAGAGGAGGTGGAATTAGCCAAGAGAATTGAGAAAAGAGATGAAGAGGCAAGAGAAAAAATTATCAAGGCAAATTTAAGATTAGTAGTAAGCATTGCCAAAAGATATGTTGGTAGAAGTCCGAATTTAACTCTTTTAGATTTAATTCAAGAGGGGAATATCGGTTTGTTCAGGGCTGCAGACAAATTTGATTATCGTCGTGGATATAAATTCTCTACTTACGCTACTTGGTGGATAAGACAGGCCATTACCCGAGCCTTAGCCGATCAATCTAGAACTATTAGGATTCCCGTGCATATGGTGGAGACTATTTCCAAATACACTCAAGTCAAACGCAGGTTATTGCAGGACTTGGGTCGCGAACCGATGCCAGAAGAGATTGCCGCAGAGATGGGAGTAGAAGTAGAAAAGATAAGATATATTCAAAAAATTTCCCAAGATACACTTTCATTAGAAGCTCCGGTGGGCGAAGATGAAGAAGACAGCACATTAGCAGAATTTATTGAGGATGAAAAAACAGCCGCACCAAGCCAAACAGCTGCTCGAAGATTATTAAAAGATTGGTTAATCGAGATTTTAGACGATTTAAGCCCGCGCGAGAGAAAAATTTTGGATATGAGATTCGGCTTGAGCGATGGAGTTACCCATACCCTGGAAGAAGTAGGCAAAGAATTTACCGTTACCAGGGAAAGAATTCGTCAGATTGAAGCTAAGGCATTGCAAAAAATCCGCGAACACCAAAAAGTAAGCAAATTGAGGGAATATTAAAGTGGAAAATTTTTCTTTTCAAATAATAAAAAAAGACCGAAAAAGCTCGGCACGTTTAGGGGAAATCAATACCCCGCACGGCAGGATTCACACTCCTGCTTTTGTGTCTGTGGGTACACAGGCGACAGTAAAAAGTTTATCACCGGACGAATTAAAAGATTTGGGCGCAGAAATTATTTTAGCCAATACTTATCATTTATTATTAAGACCCGGTGATAAAATAATTAAATACCTTGGCGGGCTGCATAAATTTATGAATTGGAATGGGCCGATAATGACCGACAGCGGAGGTTTTCAGGTTTTTAGTTTGGGGCTCGCCTTGATTCACGGCGTGGGCAAGATCGCCAATATTTTTCCCGAAGAAGCAAATTTTAAGCCACCAACCAAGAATAAAGATAAATTTACCAAAATTGATAATGACGGCGTGACTTTCAAATCGCATTTGGATGGGAGAACCCATAGATTGACTCCGGAAAAATCGATTGAAATTCAGGAAAATTTAGGCGCAGATATCATTTTTGCTTTTGACGAATGCACCTCACCTTTATCAAGCAAGAATTATACCGGACTGGCAATGAAAAGAACCCATAACTGGGCAACGCGATGCTTAAAAGCCAAAAAGAGAAAAGACCAGGCGCTTTTCGGAATTGTTCAGGGCGGAGAATACGGGGATTTACGGGAAGAGAGCGCGAAATTCATAAATTCCTTGCCATTTTTCGGTTTTGGCATCGGCGGTTCTTTGGGGAAATCCAAAAAAGATATGCACCAAATTCTGGAATGGACAGTTCCCTTGCTTGATGAAAAAAAGCCGCGTCATCTTTTGGGAATTGGCGAGCCGGAAGATTTATTTAATGGAATCGAAAGAGGGATTGATTTATTTGATTGCGTGATACCGACAAGAATAGCCAGAAACCGGACAGTTTTTACTAAAAAAGGAAGATTTAGTTTGGTAAAATCAGAATTCATTAAAGACAAAAATCCGATTGAAAAAGGTTGTCAGTGTTATGCTTGCCGGAATTTCAGTAGAGCTTATTTGAATCATCTTTTTAAAGCCGAAGAGATTTTGGCTCACCGTTTGGCCACGATTCACAACTTATATTTCATTATGAATTTAATGAAACAAATCAGAGAGTCAATTAGAGGCAACAGATTTTTGAAATTTAAAAACGAGTTTTTAAGAAGATACAAAAAATCGGGAATCTAATCCCGATTTTTTTAATGCTCCCTGCTCGGGTTCAAAACCTATATTCAGGGTGTGATTTTGATGTCTCATTGGATAGAGATGGGTCGCTTAGGGGCAATCAAAATGAAGCTAAATGAGACATCTAAGACACTGCTTGGGGCTATTTTTGGGTGTCTCATTAGCTAATTAGCTCGTTTTTCGGCAAATTGCCAAATCATCTCAAAATATGAACGATGGGTTTTGGCAACCTCTTCGCTATCAATAACTACTAATAAGTTTTCGAAACTTGATGAAATAATTGCAACTTTATTTCCATATATAATTTCGATAGCTAGTAAAGGAAATTTACGATCAACAATTCTTGACTCTCTATTCTCATTTTTATCTTTCTTAACTATTTCCCGTGCGTAACGTGAATCAGTAATGATTTGTCTACTCACTATGCCTCGTCTCTTTTTCTCCCCAATAATCCGATTAACAACATAGCTTTCTGAAACAAATGATAAAAACTCTTTTCCTGAAGTTGAAATCAACCATTCTTTTTCTCCCGAATTTAGTAAATCTCTCCAGAAATTCTTGAATCCCTCAACGCCTCGATAAAAAATAAATTTAGGATTTGGAGCGGGTTCTTTTTTTATTTCTTTAAAATGTGGCAAATTTTTAATAAAACCTTCTCTTCTCTGGTTAATATTCTCTAAAAGAATTTCCGGTGCCTCGGCCTTAATATATGTTTTCTTCTTTTGTTTAACAATATTAATGATGCCTATTTTTTCAAGCTCTTCTAAAAGAGAATATACTGTGGTTCTCTTTATGCCTGATTTTTCAGCTAAATTTTGAATCGTAATTAATTCAAATTCTAAACAAGTTAAGTACAACTTGGCTTGTTTTTCATTTAATCCATAAGCTTTTAACGCCTGGATAAGTTTATTTTTTGTTTTTATATTCTCCATTTTGGTAAGTCCATTGTAGCATCTTAAAATTGCTTTGTCAAATGTTGTCGAAATTCTCGACAAAAACTATTGAATATCATCCTATATATTGTACAGTAGAGCTGGAAATAGATTTATAAAAATATGAAAAAGAATATATCAAAAATCAAAAAGATAGGTTGGGGCTTTGGCAGATGCAATATGAATTGCCAACATTGTTATAATGCCTCAAGAAAAACCCTAATTAAATATAAATTTTCTGATTTAAAAAGAATTGCAGACAAAATCTGTCAACAAGATATCACTGATATCAACTTTGGTACGGGTGAATTTTTGATGAACTCCAATGCCTTAAGAACAGCTCAATACATTAACAAAAAATATCCCTATATAAAGTTGGGTTTAACCACGAATGGATTTAGCGTTGTCTACATGAACGAAAAAATATTAAAAAAACTCTTCCATGATATTGATGTTTCAATAGATTTTCCCGAAAAAGAAAAACACAATTCTTTTAGACGACATCCTCAAGCATGGGAATGGGCCAACAAAGCACTCTCTATTTGTCAAGAATCAGATATAGAAAGATCAATTGTTGCCTGCGTAACCTCTAAAACCAGAGATCAAGATATTATTAATCTGTTAAAACTAGCCAAAAAATACAGCGCTTCCTTAAGAATTAACTGGTTTAGACCAACAGGACGAGGGAAAAAAGAGCTTTGTATTAATGCTTTAAGATTTTGGAAAATTATTTACCTGTTTTCAAAATATGCTGTTTTTGAAGGCCTTTCTGATCCCATATTGCAAGCATTTCTATCAAATAAGAAGAAGTTTAATCACTGCTCATGCGGATGGACATCTGCTCGTATTCAGCAAGATTTAACCGTGACTCCTTGCGTGTTTTTAAAAGGTAAAAGATGGGATTCGGGACATATTTTAAAAGACCATCTAAAAGAAATATATAAACATAAAAACTTCCAAGATGTCAGAAAAAGAAAGCCAAAAGTTTGTCTTGGATGTAATTATTATCAATTCTGCCAAGGCGGATGTGCCAGCAGAGCATTTCTGCAAACCGGTGGATTAGATAAACCAGATGCCTATTGTCCCTTTAGAGATAAACGAATAAAAGAATTAATAGAAAAGATTAAAAGAATAATAACTATTAAAGATTCTAACAAAGTCCATAACGGATATCTTTGTACGCTGATAACAAGACCAAAATAAACTATATGAAAAAACATGGAACTAATCAAGAGCCACTTCCTAAACTTGATTTTAATGTCACCAATCGCTGCAATTTTAGATGCATCCATTGTTGTTTTAGATCAGGAGAAACTCTTCTTGATGAATTTTCCATTGAAAAAATTAAAGAAGTATTAAGAAATTTTAAAGAATTAGGTGGTCAACGAATAGACGTGACTGGGGGCGAACCCTTAATGCGAAAAGACATAGCAGAGATTATTAAAATAGGAAAAAAAATCGGTTTGAAAATCGAATTGGTAACCAATGCCTCTCTCTTAACTGATAGAAAATTAAAGCTCTTCAAAAAATTAGGATTAGATGCCGTAGCCATTAGTCTCGATGGTTCTAGTTATAAAATTTATAGAAAAATCAGACCGGTGAGTAGAGAAACTTATAGCAAAATTGTAAGCAACATTAAAAAATGTGTTAAATTGGGATTCTATACCAAAGTCAACACTGTGGTCTTTAACTCTAATCTGGATGATTTGGTTAACATTAATGAATTGTGTATCAAGTGGGAAGTTAATGAACATGGTTTTTATTATTTCACGCCAGTGGGACGAGGAACGGCTAATTTGAGCGAAGTCGTTGATCCTTCTAAATGGTTAAAGATTATTCGAAGTGATTTGTATAAAAGGAAGGATAAAATAAAGCTCTCCATAGAGACTCCTGTACTAGAAAGCAATTTAACTAAAAATTTAAACATCTTCTGTTATTTGAAAAACCCATGGCATTTACAGATTTTACCAGATGGAAATGTCTATCCTTGTGCTATTATGGCCTTTTACAATAAACCTTGCGGAAATTTATATTCGCAGACACTTAAAGAAATTTGGTATGACAAAAAACTATGGGATAGCACATATTATAGAAAGAACATATTACCCTTATTAAAAAAATTTGGTAGTTGTGTGTATTTTAACAAAACATTCAAACAGCTAATCAGAAACCGAAAATTTAAATTTATTTGCCCAATGTGCAAATACAAAACAGAAGATTTATATGAAAAAACACAATAAAAATAAAAAGGGATTATTTGTTGTTTTTGAAGGCATTGACATGACCGGAAAAACCACCATAGCTAAAGGTGTTGTTGAAAAACTGAAAAATAAAACAAATATAATTTATCAAAAAGGGATTTGCTCTAAAACTTGGATTGGAAGAATTTCTTGCCATTATCCTTCTACCTTTCTTTTTCTTATGGAACTTATTTATCTTTCCATAAGGAATTATTTCAAGATAAAAAAAGGAATTAATATTATCCAAGATAGATATTTTGCTTCGATCGCTTGTTATCTACCCATCACTAAAAGATTTTATAACTCCTTAATTTTAAAAATCGGCAGAATTGTCCTGCCTAAGCCCGATATGCTTATCTATTGCACGGCTTCAAAGGAAACAATAATTCAACGACTTAAAAAAGATTGTGAAAAAAATAAATATCATAAATGGTTGATCGATAACCCTGAATACATTGATATTAGGAAAAAAGCATACGAAAAATACTTCCAACAATTCGAAGGAAAAAAGATTATTATGGATACATCCTTTTGTACCTTAAAAAACTCAATAGCAGAAATTTCAAATCTAATCCAAGCTGCTGTTGACAGAAAAGTTCTTTAGTGCTATAATTAATTTAAATAAAAGAAAAGGAGGATTTAATGGCAACACTATTTATCCGGGCTTTTCTGGGACACATGATTGGTGATTATCTCTTTCAGACAACCTTTATGGCTTTTAACAAAAAAGGGTCTGGCTGGAAGGGAACCTGGGCCTGTACGTTTCATTGTCTTACTTACACAGCACCCGTATGTCTTTTGCTTTGGACCTCGAACTGGCTCGTTTGGCTTCTGGTTTTCGCCTCTCATTGGCTGATAGACAGGACTAAATTCGTGGCCTGGTGGATGGACAAAGTAAAAGGACTAACCTTTAAAAAAGCAGAGTCCGCAGGAACCTTTTTAACAGCCACATATTCTTTTCTCTCTATTGCTGTAGATAACACCTTTCATTTTTTGTCCCTCTGGCTCATCATCGAGTTTTTGATGGTTAAAAAAATGTAGCCATCAAACAGGGCAAGTAACCTTACTTGCCCTGTTTTTGCATTATTGATCACACCATTTGTTTTATCAAAAAATCGCCATCTCGGCGATTTTTTTGACCTGTCTCGGTCGCCCTAACTTTGTTCGTAAAATTTGGACAGAGATAGGTCGGTTTCACCAAATTTATCTGCTCGGCTGGTTGGACATAGTTAGAACCTGGTATTTTAAGAATTTACCAATTTTAAATTCAAATCTTTTTTAATTCGAAAATATTTTTCCGAATCAAGACCCTTAGAATCGAAGCCGATTTTCGGATTAATCTCTGCTACTTTCCGCTCCAGGATACATATTTGTCTAATTGCATCGTCAATAGTTATTTCGGTAAATTTCTTAAAATATAATTCTGATAATAATAAAGGATTATAAAATTCATCGTCATGTTTCTTCGGAAGTTTTCCTTTTAATACCGAAAACGTTTTATCAAATGCCTTAGAGCCATTAATAACAACTAATGGCGAAACAGTGATCATATAAATATTATCTTTGTACTTTTTTACAATATTAATTAATTCATTCGAATCTGCTAATAAAGAATCCTGTGTTTCGCCCGGCAGACCAATTACAAATGTTAAAATCATCTGCAAATTGTGCTTGGCCAAAACTTTTAGTGCCCTATAATTGTCTTCTATGTTAGTTTGTCCCTTCTCGGAAGCTTGTATTCTTGTTAATGATTCTATGCCTATCGTTGGCCAACTTTCTAGCTTTTTAAAATCATCGGAAATTTTATCATTAACCTGAAACGCATTAACAAAACATTTCATATTAATATCTCGAATGTCATCGGGCTTAGCTAGAACGAATTGATGAAAATTATCTGCACTTGTGGCCACTGTATCAGCGGTATTATAATATTTTCTTTTTCCTAGATTATAGGCCTGTTTAATTTCCTCCCATACGATTTTAGGATTTCTACAACCATAACCTTTTCTTTGTCTACCGCAAAAGAAACAACGATTATTCGCAAATGGACAATCTCCGCTCCACAAAAAACTTACTCCTCCATGGTCCTCTATACGAAAAAGCAAACCATAATCAATAACTGCATTCTCAAAATCGCATGGCAAATATTTTATATCTGCTGAAAATTTCTTCGTTGACAGATTTATTATAGAAGACTGCAATCCTTCTGCAATAATTTGAGGCAGAATATTTTCTGCTGGCCCCACTACGGCTCCATCAATTATAGGTAAATTAGCATAATATTTTGTTGTTAATTCAGTAATTTCAGGTCCGCCAACAACTACATCGCAACCAATCGATTTTAACCATTCTGCCATTTTTAATGAATTATGAACATTTCCCGCTACCAATGTTAGTCCGGCCAAAGGCTTCTCGGCCGATTTGATAAAATTAACAATATCTTGTTTAACTAATTCAATATCAGTAACTTCAAGATTGTACGCTTTTGTCGGAAAATCATGAAATTTCTTACGCAACATAGAACATAAAAACAATTGACCCAGACAAGTGGCCATTTGAGCTGATAGAGCTAAAGTATGCATCTCGTTGTTGCACAAAATACCTATGTATGTATCGTGTTCCTTCTTCATGTCTTTGTTATATCAAAAAATTGCCAAAAAGGCAATCTTTTGAAGCTAAAAAACGAAACTCCGTGTCGTGGACGATGTTAGAACCTATCTTATCGCCCATTCTATGGATTTAGGTGTTATCAAGTAAATTTTCTACAAATTTTTTGTATTCTTCCCCGTTCCAGTTTTTTAAGGGGACTAATGTTTCTTTAACATCAGAATAGAAGCCGAGAAGAGATTTTGATAATTTTTTCTCAACATCAGCATCAGAAAGTAAAAACTCTTGAAGCAATTCTCTTTTCTTACCCGCCTCTATTGTTATTCTTTCCTGTTTCTTCGGAGTTAATTTTTCAAACCTTTCTTTGATTTTATTTAGGTTGCTATTAAAGTCGTGCAATTTATTAATCCTTTTTTCTTCTTCTTGCCATTCGTCCTTACTCCGAAATTCATTCAAATCTGGGTATAATTCTTTGCTTAGTTTGGAATAATCAGTTGAATCAAACAACTCCTTGTCCTTTCTATAGATTTCTTTGGCAATCGAATCATTTGAATCTTCTTTTTTGGCTTCTCCTTTTAATGCTTCTATGTTTCCCAAAATGGCTACGGTTGCATCTTTTTGCGAAAGAGACGGTATAATTTTATATTCAATACCTCTATCGTTAATTCTTCTAATTTTTAACCCGTTAAAACTTTCTTCTTCTGCCTCTATTTTTTTAACTATGTTATTTCTGGAATCCACATATAATAGTGAACCGTCGGCTAATTCTGCAAAATTCATAGCATGATGTGCTGGACTGCCGTATTCGGTTTTAATGCCAACTTTATTCAATATACTTCCGCACATCAAAGCCGCTCCAGAACAATTTAATTTTTTTTGTTCTTCAATCTCTTTTGGGGTAAACGCCCATGTGCCTGCGGGAATAGAATTTATTTGCCTAGCCAAAGATTTGATGATTTCTTCCTGCATCTCCGCCTTTTCTTTATCGCTTTCTGTCTGATTTAATTTCTCTGTAAAGACATCATCAACCTTAATGCCTAAAATATCCGCGGTTTTACCCAACCCATCCTCTACTGCCTTATAGAGCAAATCTTTGTATCGCTCATTGTCTAATTTTTCTGGTTCAACAGTTTGTTCGCTTACTTCTCCGACCATTAAACCTTGCCAAGATTCAAATGCTTTGACTCTTTCTGACTCTGGCTTAGATTCTGTTTCAACTTTTGTTTCAAATTTTGGTGATTCTAAACTCATACCTTTTTATCTTATCAAAAAATCATCTTAATTAAAAGATGATTTTTGAAAAAAATTTTCTCCGCATCGTGGACGACGTTAGAACCTATTTTATCGCCCAATCTATGGATTATACCCCAATTTGAACAACAACGAGCCCAGCCCTGACAATCATATCGGCGGGAATCGTTTCGTGTGATTCTTCTTTGGTCTCCACGGTTCGGCATTCTTTGTCTCCGCAAACATTGCAACAATGACTTTGCCCAGTTTCAGCACCTATTAAATCTTCTAATGGTTTACCGTTAAATAAAATTCTATTTGATTGAATTGGGTCTTTTTTGAATTCTTCAAGGGTTAACTCTTTTTTCTTAAGAACTACTTCGATGCCTTTTGGGTTAAGTTTTTCTTTTAATTGTAATACTGCTTTATCTAACTCATTTTCCGTAGAACCGCACCGCGGACAAGTATTGCCGTCAGAAATTAATCTTTGCCAAGTAATAACTAATTTATTTTTGGGTTTATTATTTTTCATTTGTCTAGCCTAAATATATCTTATAATCTGTGATTCTCTTTTAAATATTTTTCAATGCGTTCATCGCCAAAATCATAATTGAAAGCCAAACTAATTTCTTTAATCATATCTTTCAATATAGACAATCTATTTTCTTTAAACTCTTGCAGGGTAATTATTTTTATTATTTCAAGCGTGTCCTGATGAGAAATATGCACATTATCACTCCAAAACCATTCGCTTTGGGGTTTTTTGACTTGAAGTTTAAAAATATCATTAAGTATAAATTTTATTTTCAATAACCCCCAAATACCTATCTTATCATAAAATCTTTCTGCCACTTCTAAAAATAAATCGAGGTGAGCAATAATATTATAAAACCAAATAGTATGCTCAGCATTTTTTTCGGGCTTTAAGTCCGAATCATTTTTTTCCGATTCCCATCCAAAAATTTCTTGAAACAGAAATAATCCTAATGTATTAAATTCATAATAATAAGGTCTACATCCGCCATCTCTTACGCTTAATTTGTAGCTTACAACGCTTTGTTGTGTTGTTATTGGTTCTCGGTTAAAGCTTGGAAACGAACCAAGGGCACCAAAATAGTCGTGTATCCATAATTTTGAATCATTACAAAGATTTTTTAGCTCTCCGACACCAATTAGTGGTTCTTTTGGAAAAAGAGGAGAAATTGAAATAATGCCCTGACCCTTGGGAACTGGGATGTCTTTATATCCTTCTTCCAAAAAGCCGTTCTTATATAAACTTTGCAATCTTTTTATTGCGATTTCATATATTTGCTCTCTTAATTCTTCAGATTTTTTTCTTTTGTTCAGAAGCCACTCTATCTGCTCCAAGGTAGCAATTTCTTCTTGCTTGTTTCTATTGTCTGTTCTTATGTAGATAAGTTTTTTATTGTCTATGGCGTGCGGGGCTTCGTGGCTTTGTTGCACCCTAATGACAATGATGGCTTTTTCTTCATCATTGTCATTGAAAGCAATAATCCCAATTTCTGGGAAAATTGGGGGGCTAATGTTTTCTAAAATTATGTTGATAACTTTTAAATCAAGGCCCCTTTCAAATGATGCGCCTTTTATTGGCAGTTTTGGTTTGCCTTCGTCATCTTCTTCAATTCCGATAATTACAACCCCGCCGGACGTATTGGCAAATGCACTTATTATTTTTGCTAAATCCTTGGGGAAGGCTTCTTTATAATCCAAATTAAAGCCTTCTTTTATGCCTTTTTCACAAAAAGCTTGTATGTCTTCAAGCTTTAGTTCATTTATGGGTTTCGTAAATATCATAATATAGAATTCTCCAAATAATGTTTTATTTTTTTAATTATTGTTGTCGGATTTTCTTTCAATTTGTGTTCCCAAAACCGTAAAACTTTCCATCCTTTTGTTTTTAAAACGGCGTTTATCTTTTTATCTCTGGCTATATTGCGTTTAATTTTACCGAGCCAATAATCCTTGGGTAGCCGTTTTTTCAGTTTATTAAAGTTATATCCGTGCCAAAAATCGCCGTCTAAAAATATTGCAATCCTTTCCTTAACAAATGCCACATCTGGTTTTCCCAGTATCCGGCTATAATGTTTTCTATACCTATAACCCTTTGGGTATAGTTCCGAACTCAAAAGCTCCAAAAAACCAATCTCAAGTTTTGTGTTGCGAGACCTTATAAGCGACATTATTTCGCTTCTTTTTTCTTTTGAAAATTTATCCGCCATTCTACTTATATCGGCTATAAGCCATACCCCCTAATCAGTTCTTTTAATTTCGTTTTATGTATGGTTTTTAATTCCGTATCATTTTCAACTAACTCTATATACTCGTTGAAAAAACCCTTTAGGTCTGATATTAGACGAAAATAGTATTTTAACGAATTAATAAGACCATTAACTATTAACTGGCAACCGTGAGCTTTTTTAATTTTCAAAATCAATCCCTCAATTTCCTTTTCGTCTTTTTCCAATACGCCCATATAAGAAAGTATGTAATACCGTTCCGGATTAAACTTGATTATTTTTTCATAAGCAATCCTCGCAATGTTGATGTCAATCGGCTTATCCAGCTTAATTTCTACAGTTTCAAATAACTGCCCCTTTTTCATAATTTGAATGTCGCCAGCACTCTTTGATGTTTTATCAGATGCGGTGTGGCTTCCCAACGGAGCGAGCTTGCAGTTCTTATACCTATTCATTTCAGAAGTCAGTATTTTGTATATTGCGTAAAAGGCTAACACGGGGAGCTTTGAACCGCCGTGAGTGCCGTATTTTGCCGTAAAGTGTTTTTCCAGCAACGACACTAAATTAGAAATTATGACCTTGTCGCCCCTTTTGATTTTTTTAATTTCTACGTGATTCTTTTCCTTAAATAAGATGGCACTGTTAAGTATGAGTCTTAGTAAGTTCTCGGCGATTAAACTATTTTTTTGAAAAGCACCCACTACCCTTAAAAAGGCTTCTTTCATACCCTTACCCGAAATCTCTCCCTCGTAGCTCATAGTATACGGATAAGGTTGTTCCAAGCTTCTGGTAAGCCATCCGCTCTCTGCCATAGAAAGCAAGCCCAATTCTTTTAGCGTCGGAGTTATGTACTTGGCGTCTATCGTTCTGGCTGAAAACCCCCCCTTCATCTTGCTTTGAAAATATCTGATATCCTGTTTGGGTTCCAAAAGCTTATGTACTGTTAGGGTTATTAAAACGGTATATACGCCCTTATTTCTATCAATGTTATCGGTTATATTTTCAATATAAGACATTAAATCCTCAGGTATATTATCAATATCCGATATATCAAACGATTTCTTATAAGTTTCTAATAATTTTTCTTTGTGGTTCATATTTTTATTTCAAAAATTGATTTTTAATTTGATATGCCAACTCTGCGACCATTGGAACGACAACAGAGTTGCCAATTTGCTTATATAGGTTTCCGTTGCGACTATATTTTTTGAATTCTTTAGGAAATCCCATTAGCCTGAAGCATTCCTCAATCGTTAATTTTCTTACTTTATTATCGTGTAACACAAAAAATCTGCCAGCGGTTTCTTGAGACGGTAATGTTGGATGGACTCCTTCCGAAGAATAGATACGATTTGGCTGTTTGTGAACTCGGGAAAGATGTATTGTATTTGGTCTCGTTCCATTCTCGCGAATTTTTTTGTTTCTATAGCCAGCAAAAATCAATCCCGATGGTTGACGTTTAATGTTTTTCAAGAGAGTGTATTCATTGAGTTGTAAATACTCAAATTTGCCTTTTTTCTCTAATATCTTTTTTAATGATACGGGTCTTTTTTTGTTTATTTTAGAAAAGTCAAATTTCTTCTTTTTGTGTCCAATAATGATAATCCTTTCACGGTTTTGTGCAACGCCGAAATCTTTTGCATTTAGTATGTCCCAGCTTACTTTGTATCCTATTTTTTCCAGATTGTTAATTATTATGGACAAAGTCTTCTTATCGTCGTGATATTTTAGATGCTTTACGTTCTCAAGAAATATAACATCTGGTTTTTTTGCCTTCGCTATGCGTAATATTTCAAAAAATAATGTTCCTCTCGTATCGTTAAAACCCCTCTGCCTTCCACATATGCTAAAAGCTTGGCAGGGAAATCCGGCAGTTAGGATGCTGTGTGCGGGAATTTCTTCTGACTTTATCTTGGTTATATCTCCTCTTGGAAACTCGTTAAAATTTAAGCGATAAGTGAGCTGACACTCTCTATCAATTTCAGAACTGAAAACACACTTGTATCCAGCTTTTTCAAAGCCCAATCGTATTCCGCCAATTCCAGCAAACAAATCTATAAAAGCGAACTTCTTTGGGAATTTTTTAATCATAAATTAATAATTTTATATGAGTAGACAATTACAGAATAGCATAAATCACCGAACAATGGAATTAAGTTAAACCCCTTGAAAAAAATAGCGAATTCTGGTATGTTGTAAGCCTATGGATACAGAAGAAAAATTCAGTCAAAATGTTTGGAATGTTTTACAAAAAATCAGAGAATTCCAATTATACTTCGTCTCGAAAGGAAAAGAAAATTCCAAGATAATGTTTACTTATTCTATTGAGGAATGGGACGATAAGAAAATAACAGAACAATGTATTTTAGATAGATTACGAGAATGGGGCATAATAAAAAATCCAGAGTATAGCAAAGAACTAAATGCTAATTTTTTCAATTTAGTTCATACGAAATTCAATAAAATCTATTCTGATTACAAGAAAAAAAACGAAAAAGTAAATCAGAAGGAAATGCGGACACAAAAACACCCGTCCACAAACGTTAAAATTACAGCTATGCCGGAATTAAAAATTGCTGGGCAAGAAAAAATTCTCACCGGAAAAACAAAACAAAAAGCATTTCCGACTTTATATCTCGGCAATGATGGAAGTTTGTGGCGAGAACCCAAAGATAAATACTGTTATCCGATGGGAGAAAAAAGCGACAGGCATAAAATTCTTCGTTATCTTGTTGAAAAGAAAACATACGTGCAAACAAAAGACATTTCTAATTATTTAGAGGGAAAGAGCGAACAATCAATTCGCACCGAAATACGAAAAATAAGAAATAATACTAAAAAATTCATTAAGATAAAAGATAATATAATCGAGAGTAAAAGAGAAAGTGGTTATAAGGCCAATCCAAAATACAAAATTTACTTGAAATTCAGATAGTCCCCTAATAGGCTCTTGATAGTGTTAATAACTTTTTAGAAAACAGCCAACTTGAGGCTGTTTTTTTTATTTAACGATTCTATCAAACGATTATGTAGGACGTAGGAGTTTGATTGATACAATAAAAGCAGAGTTTATGTTATGCAATTATATGATTTCAAAAGAAGCACTACAAGAATTTAAAAAAATCTGGAAATCAGAACATAACGGCAAAGAATTACCGAACGATAAAGCGTTGGAAATGGCTCAAAGAATTTTACGAATAGTTGAGTTAATTTATCGCCCAATTCCTAAAAAAATTAAAAAATGAGAATAAATACGAACACAGAACCAATGGAATTTGAAACTCTTGATATTAAAATAGATGACCTTAAATTCTGCTTCAAAATCGTTGAAATGGATAAACTTAAGGCAATTGTTTCAATTGATTTTGGCGATTTCAAAATTAAGGGCTTTAGGGTCAATACTTCTGATTATGAAAACGAAAGAGGAGAAAAGATTTGGATTACGCCCCCAAGCTATAGAGATGGAGGTGGAAGATACCACCCCATATTCTTTACTTCCAACAAGGAACTTTGGAAGAAAATAGAGTCTAAATTATTAGATGAATACCACAAAGCATCCACTGAACACTATAAAAAAAGAATTGGTTTGGACGATGAACAACAATAAACACCAATATAGTTAATAATTATAGTTAACAATATAGAATTAACTTATTATATTTAATATCAAGTTAACCTAATAAGTTTCCTATAGGGTAAAAGGTTAAATATAGATTGTTAAATATAACTAAACTTATGACAACAGAAAAACAAATAGAGGCGAACCGAGAAAACGCTAAACTTGGTGGTGTTAAAACCGAGGAAGGCAAGGCGATAAGCAAATACAACGCCTTAAAACACGGCATATTAAGACACGCCTTAACTGAATATGAAGATGATTTATATCGGGATTTCTTTAGGGAATTAGTTGAACAATTAGCTCCCGTAGGGTTTTTAGAGACGATGCTTGTTGAGCGGATAGCATTGTGTTATTTGCGTCTATTCCGTATCGTAAAAGTGGAAAAAGAATATATATTGTCCAAATTATACTCTCCCGTTATAGTAGACCCTATGACCAGTATTTTACCACCAGAAATGGAATTAAAGGTTCTTGAAAAAGGATATGTTCCTACGGTAAGTATAAATGCATTAGGACAACTCAATGAGACAACTGCTCGCTATGATACAACCGTTGAACGAAGTTTGTATAGAACCCTTCACGAATTACAAAGACTACAATCGGCTCATTCAAACGATAAACCGCCCCTGCCTATGGCTATAGATGTTGATATAAACACCAATAAATAAAATGGGTTCGTTTCGCAAAATTAGTTTTTTAACCAAAAAATTATAGGAATAACAAATAAAGGTCGCCCATAGTTAAAACAAGATAAGATTTATAAATCTATGAATGAATCAGAAGCCCGTCTAAAATGTAAACTCTGGAAAGAGACTTATTATATAATGCAAATAATCCTTGATGATTATTTAGAGGCCATACAAGAACTTAAAGATTGCGATGGCATAAGTTACTTCTTAAGTGGGTTTTTAGATGACCCAGAAAACCATTATGGTGTTGATGTGACATATAAACAAAAAAGGTTAGACGAAATAATGGCAACATTGAAGTATCTGGGAGAAACAACGGAGCAAATAGATGACCAAAGTTGATTTGTCACTTAAAGTTATCTTTTCAAACTTGAATTAGAATGGTATGATTAAATTGGATACAGCAAACTATAATTTTCGGAAATAAAAAGGGTAGTCTGCTTCAGTTTCCGAAAGGATGCTGTATCCAGCGGGCTACCCTTTATATTGTGGAAATAACAAATCAAAAAATTAAATATTTCCTTTATGCCAGAAAGTCATCAGAGAGCGAAGACCGACAAATCCAATCTATTGATGACCAAGTTGACAGGCTGAAAAAATTAGCCGCAGATTTGAATTTGAGCATTAAAAAAATTTATACTGAAGCAAAATCGGCAAAAAAACCAAATAATCGTTCCATCTTTGACGAGATGATACAGCAGATTGAAAGCGGCGAAGCCGATGGCATTTTATGCTGGCACTTAAACAGATTAACACGCAATCCAATTGATAGTGGTAAATTGGGTTGGCTCTTGCAACAAGGAATAATCAAATCCATTCAAACCATAGAACGACAATATCTACCCGATGATAATGTGTTGTTATTTAGCGTTGAGACTGGTCAAGCCAATCAGTATATTCTTGATTTGAGTCGTGATACTAAACGAGGGCTTCTCAAAAAACTAAACGCTGGTTGGCAAAATGGCATAGCAAGGTTGGGTTATATCAATGACAAAGAAAATAAAATTATCATCAAAGACCCAGAGCGGTTCAATCTTGTTAGAAAGATGTGGGATTTAATGCTTACGGGAAATTACACTCCGCCAAAGATTTTAGACATTGCCAACAGAGAGTGGGGCTTCAAGACAAGAAAATTCAAGAGAATGGGCGGCAACCCATTATCAAGAAGCGGCATTTATAATATTTTTACAAGTTTGTTTTATGCGGGGGTTATTGAAAGTAAGGGAGTTCAATATGATGGCAAGCACGAAAGGATGATTACACTTGAAGAATATGACCGAGTGCAAATGCTTCTTGGCAGAAAAGGAAAGCCAAGGCCCAAAAGTAGAATTTTTGCTTTTACAGGCTTAATGAGATGCGGGGAGTGCGGATGCCTAATAACTGCCGAGGCCAAGAATCAAATCATTTGTTCTGAATGTAAGCTGAAGTTTTCTTATGAAAATAAAACAAAGTGTCCAAAATGCGGGACATTGATTGAAAAAATGAAAAACCCCACTATTCTGAATTATATATACTATCACTGCACCAAAAAAAGAAACAAAAATTGCACTCAGGGCGGGGTTGAAGTAAAAGAATTAGAAAAACAAATTGATGAGTATTTAGCAAGCATTCAAATCAACCAAAAGTATTTAGATTGGGCCATAAATCATTTACGAAGAACCCACAAATTAGAGGTCGTGACAAGGGATGAAATTATAAAATCGCAGCAAGGGACTTATAACGATATGGTTAATAAATTAGATAAACTCTTGGAATTAAGATTAAAAGAAGAAATAACAGAAGAAGAATTCAAAGAAAAGAAAACGTCGCTCATTAAAGAAAAAGAACGAATTCAGGAACTATTAAAAGATTCTGACCACAGACAGAATCAATGGCTTGAACTATCCGAAAAGACGTTTAATTTCGCCCGCTACGCACGTTTCTGGTTCGCTGAGGGCGACTTACAACGCAAAAGGGATATATTATCCACATTGGGTCAGAACCTAATTTTAGATGGCAAAAAACTACGAATTCAACTTCAAGAGCCATTTTCTATTATTCAGAAAGGATTGCAACCAGTTTTGCAAAAACAAGAAAGGTTAGAACCCGCAAAAGATGCGAAAAATGGCTTCAAAAATGAAAAATCCACCCAAAATTTGGATGGATTTCACGCCTTGCTCCGCAGGTAGGACTCGAACCTACAACCAACGCCTTACACAAAATCCCAGAATTACTCCTAGGGGTGGACTATATCTTTGCCCTGTTCCGAATGGAATTTAGGCATCCCGGTATCTAGTCTCTACGGTGCCTCCGATAATTATCGGAGTTCCCACGGTATTGCCCCACAGTTGCGGGGTTTCACCGTTATCCCAGGATTCTTCACTCCTAAATTTCTTTAGAAGGCTGCGTAATGCCGGCCTCAATTTCTCTATGGCAATTGGCGCAAACTAATATACATTTATCTAATTCTTTCTTCGTTCTTTCCCAAGAACGAGTATATCCTTTGTCGCCAATACCAAAATCTTTTTTGCCATTAATATGATGAAGGTCTAATGCGCCAGGACATTTATTGTATCCACAAATTTGGCACTTTCCACCTTTATATTCAATGGCCATCAATTTAATCTTCCGCCGTCTTTTAGCAACGGCTTTGATTAAATATTCTCTGCGGTCGGCATATTTTCTTTTTTCCTTCATCAATTTAATTATAACTTTTTAGATGAAGAAAATAAATGTTCTCTCACAGGGCGCTGCTCTACCATTGAGCTACTGCGGAATAATTTAAAGTATATCTTAAAATTTTAAAAAAATCAAGTAAATCTTCCCATCGTGCAAGATAGCTTAATTTTAAAAAAGCCCGAGATTTTTCTTGTCTGCCTTGGGCATGGTCTCGGGTTTTTGTTTTCTTTTATAAAGCTATTGACCCTTCACCTTTATCTGTGATGGGACTGTCGAATATTATATTCTGTGTTTGGGCACAATAATAAAAAAGCCAGAATTTTTACGGAAAAAGGTGTAAGGGTTGACAAGAGATTATTATGAATATATACTCATAATAGGGTATTGAATCACAAAATATAAAGGTCGTTAAATAATTATTAAGGTAAAACAAATATATGCCAAGATTAGATGGAACTGGCCCTATGGGTTATGGCGCTGGAACTGGCAGGGGCTTCGGTCCTTGTTGTTCGGGATTAGGACGAGGATTAGGCAGAGGATATGGTTTTAGACGCACATGGACAAAGCAGGACGAAAAAACCGCTTTAGAGGAAGAAGTAAAGATATTAAAAGAAGAACTGAAAGTAACCGAAGAAGGATTAAGATCTCTAAAGGGCCAGAAATAAGAGAAGCCCCGACGTAATGTCGGGGCTCTCCCCATAATTTTATAATATGTTAGAATAGAACATATGACAAGACCACGACTTTGCAGAAGAATTGGGTTTAATCCGAAAGTAAGTTATTATAAGCCGCAGGGTGTTCCGATGCGGTTTTTGGAGGTGGTAGAATTAACCAGAGAAGAAGCGGAAGCTTTAAGGTTGAAAAATATCAAAGATTTAGACCAGATTGATGCGGCTAAAAAAATGAATACTTCGCAAAGCACGTTTCAGAGAATTTTATCTTCGGCTTACAAGAAAATTAGTAAAGCGATAATAGGGGGCAAGGCAATA
>Ga0154612_130_pt1 | contig 36107 bp, 43 predicted proteins | sample Rifle2008BG13ft_FD_116041 | JGI IMG/M metagenome (GOLD analysis project Ga0154612, IMG submission 116041) | Candidatus Portnoybacteria bacterium RBG_13_40_8
GTGGGGCATAATGTAGTTAGAGAAATAGTTGAAGAAAGAAAGAAAAACGGCCCCTATAAAACAATGGCTGATTTTCTTTCTAGACTTGCTCCAACCAAAGAAAGAACTGCAGTTATCAATAAAAAATCATTGGAAAGTTTAATTAGAGCCGGGGCTTTTGATAAATTGGCCCCAAGAACAGATTTACTCGAACAATTAGAAAGCTTATTGGAATTTTCCCGACAAGCCCAAAAAACCAGAAATTTTGGTCAAACCAGTTTGTTTGGAGAAGAAACAACAATATGCAACAATCATCTTCTTTTTTCTAATAATCATAATGGCAGAAAATTACATTCTGATGAAATCCAATGGGAAAAAGAACTTTTAGGAATGTATATTTCCGACCATCCGCTGGCCCAGCACCAAGACTTCTTAAAAGGAAAAATCGTTAAAATAAAAGACCTCTCGAAACAAAGCAGAATTGCTAAAGTAAAAATCGCCGGAGTAATCACCAAAATTACCAAATTTATCACTAAATCCGGCAAGCCAATGCTTTTTGTGACCCTGGAAGATTTAACCGGCAGAATTGAAACCCTGGTCTTTGCCGGCTTATTGGAAAGAAACCCGATTATCTGGCAGGAGGGCAAAATTATTCTTTTAACCGGCAAATTAACCGACAGAGACGAGGAACAAATAAAAATCCTCTGTGACGAAGCGGAAGAGCTAAAGACACAATAAAATATATGAAAATTGATACAATACGACATTCAATATCGCATATTATGGCCCAGGCAGTGAAAGACATCTTCCGGGATGTTAAATTTGCTATTGGACCAACAATTGAAAATGGATTTTATTATGATTTCGGATTATCCCAAACTTTGACCCCAGAAGATCTGCCAAAAATTGAAAAACGGATGCGTGAACTGATTAAACAGAATATCAAATTTGAGAAAAAACTGGTTTCTAAAACTGAAGCTAGTAAGTTATTCAAAAATCAACCCTTTAAACTGGAATTGATAAAAGACCTAAAAACAAAAAGAGCCACGATTTATAAATCCGGAGGATTTACTGATTTATGCGCTGGGCCGCATGTCAAATCAAGCAAAGAAATAAATCACGAGGCATTTAAATTAATAAAAATCGCTGGTGCCTACTGGCAAGGCGATGAAAAAAATCTAATGTTGCAGAGAATTTACGGCGTGGCATTTGAAACCAGGAATGAACTTGATACTTATTTAAAACAAATCGAAGAAGCGGAAAAACGCGACCACCGCGTTTTGGGTCAGAGACTGGATTTATTCAGCATTGATGAAGAAGTTGGGCCGGGCCTGATTTTGTGGCATCCCAAAGGCGCGATGCTCCGTCAAACAATTGAAGATTTCTGGATAAAAGAACATTTAGCAAATGGCTACGAAATTATCAGAAGTCCCCATGTGGGAAGAATAAAACTCTGGCAAACTTCCGGTCATACAAATTTCTACAAAGAAAATATGTTCGGTCCAATGGAAGTTGAGGGCGATAAATATCTGATTAAACCAATGAATTGCCCATTCCATATGAAAATCTACAAAACCCAAACCAGAAGCTACAGGGACTTACCATTAAGATGGGCAGAGCTGGGAACCGTATACAGATATGAACGTTCCGGTGTTCTTCACGGCCTAGTCAGAGTTCGCGGCTTTACCCAAGATGATGCCCATATAATTTGTACTCCGGAACAACTATCCGACGAGGTAATGCGAGCAGTAAAATTCGGAATTAAACTGCTCAAAGATTTCGGGTTTAAAGAATATGGTATTTATCTGGCCACCCGACCAAAAGATTTTGTTGGAACAGCAAAAAACTGGGATAAGGCAATCGAGACTCTGAAATTCGTCCTTAATAAATTAAAGCTTAAATATCAAATTGACGAAGGTGGTGGGGTTTTCTACGGACCGAAAATTGATATTAAAATCAAAGATTCTTTGGGCAGAGAATGGCAATGTACTACTGTCCAGTTTGACTTCAATTTGCCGGAAAGATTTGACTTGGTTTATATTGATGACAAAGGCAAGAAACAAAGACCATATATGGTCCATCGTGCGTTACTGGGCTCGCTAGAACGCTTTGTGGGCGTTTTATTAGAGCATCATGCTGGTGCACTACCATTATGGCTTTCTCCTGTCCAGATTTATGTTATTCCGGTTGGCTCGCGCCATGAAAAATATGCCCACCAAATTGGTAATGATCTAATAGAAAAAGGATTTAGAATAAAAATAAAAGACGAGAATGAAACTGTTTCCAAAAAAATCCGCGAAGGAGAAATGCAAAAAATTCCCTATATGCTGGTAGTTGGTGATGCTGAGCAAAAAGCAAAATCCGTCCGCGTCAGAACCAGAGAAAAAGGAGATATTGGAATGAAAAAAATGGATAAATTTATTAAAGAATTGAAATGAAATACTTTATCAAAACCTTTGGCTGTCAGATGAACGAGAGCGATTCCGAAAGAATCGCTGCTTTTTTAGAAATGCAGGAATATAGGGGCACCTCGAAAATGGAAAATGCTGATTTAATCGTGGTTAACGCTTGTTCTGTGCGCCAAACTGCGATTGACAGAATATTTGGGTTAAAGCAAAAATTTGCTCGCCTAAAGTTTAAAAAACCAAATCTTAAGTTGGTTCTCACTGGCTGTTTTTTGAAATCTGATGAAAGAAAATTTAAAGAATTCTTTGACGAAATACTCACCATAAATCAACTTCTGGGGAAAAATTATTTGGCAATCCAACCAAAATATCTTTTTCCTCAATCGGCTTTTGTGCCGATTATGACTGGCTGCAATAATTTTTGTTCCTACTGTGTGGTTCCATACACCCGAGGGAGAGAAATTTCTCGCCCAGTGAAAGAAATTATTGAAGAAGTGAAAGATTTATTGAAAGATGGCTATAAAGAAATAACCTTATTGGGCCAGAATGTTAATTCGTATAAATATGGCTTCGCCAAACTTCTTCAAAAAATAAATAATATTCCTGGTGATTTTCAAATAAAATTTCTCACCTCTCACCCCAAAGATATGTCTGATGAACTAATTGATGCCATTGCTAAATATAAAAAAGTATTCAAAGAAATCCACTTACCAATACAAAGCGGGGACGACAAAATTTTAAGAAAAATGAATCGAGGATATACCGCTAAACAATATTTGGATTTAATTGAAAAAATTAAGCGCAAAATTCCCAATGCAAAAATTACTACCGATGTGATTGTTGGTTTTCCCGGAGAAACCAAAAAACAATTCGAAAATACGGTTAAACTTTTTAAAAAAGTCGGATTCAGTCTAGCTTACGTGAATAAATATTCTACCAGAAGAGAAGCTCCTGCCAGTCATTTCGAAAATGATGTTCCGCTTGAAGAAAAAAAGCGTCGCTGGAAAATTTTAAATGACTTGGTAAACTCGCCTCAAAAGCCGAAAATTATCGTTGTCTTGGGGCCAACAGCTTCTGGTAAATCCGATTTGGCAGTTAAGATTGCCAAAAACTTCAACGGCGAAATTTTATCTGCTGATTCGAGGCAAATTTATAAAGATATAAATATCGGCACAGGAAAAATCACTAAACAGGAAATGCAAGGAATCTCCCATTATTGTCTGGATATCGCAAGTCCCAAAAAACAAATCAGCGTTGCCGAATATCGCGAAAAAGCCCTTAAGGCAATTGAGAAAATTTATAAAAAAGGAAAAATCCCGATTATCTGCGGAGGAACAGGCTTTTATATTCAGACTGTTGTCGAAGGGTTAAATATTCCAAAGGTTAAACCGGACCGGGAATTAAGAAAAGAATTGGAGAAGAAAACAACCGAAGAATTATTTAAGGAATTAAAAAAACTCGACCCAAAACGAGCTAGAAATATTGATGCCAAAAATCCCAGAAGATTAATCAGGGCTTTAGAGATAATTAAAAAAACAGGGAAGCCAGTACCCCCTCTTCAATTCTCCGCCCAAGGCGGACCAGCCTCGGGCTGGGAAGTTCTTTATCTCGGCATCAAAAAATCCCCCATTAAACTCAAAAGATTAATCAATCAAAGAATTGATAAAATGATTAAAATGGGACTAGAAAAAGAGGTTAAAAAATTGGTCAAAAAATACGGCTGGACAATGGTATTAAAAAATGCAATTGGTTATCAGGAATGGGAAAAATCTAGAGATAAAAAAATGATCGCCAATGCGATCAAAAACAATACCTATCATTACGCCAAGCGACAATTAACTTGGTTTAAAAAATATCCCGGCGATAAAATTCTTTGGATATCCAATTTTAAACAAGCGGGAAAATTAGTTAAAACCTTTATTCAAACTTGACAGGTTCTATAGCTATGCTATAATATAGATATCTCGCAAAAAGGAGGTAAAATGCGATGAAAAACAAAAGTTTGAAGGTTTTCGTGGCTTGCGCTTTGGGCGCGGGCATCGGCTCTTTGACAGCTTTACAACTCGGCATTTTCTGGTGGCTCGGTCTCTTGGTCGGCGGATTCGTAGGGTATGTTTCTTACGAATTCAAAGCCGTGCTCAGGGCAATGGCTTCGGCCTGGAAAACCGCAGTGAAGTTACGCCCTCATTGGAAAAATTTCTGGATGTTATTTGCTAGTTTTCTTTCAGTGTCTTTGTGGATACTTCTGCCTTTTGCTATGGTTTCCTTGGTAGTCAGTGACAAAGTACTACATTGGGGGTTGTTAGGAATGACGACGGGGGCCATTGTCTTCGGCTTTGTGTTTGGATTGGCGTTCGCACTTGACCAATCATCATCTGCACAAACTAACGCAAAAGAAACATTTGATATGTTGGTCAAAAAGGGCAGTCCCATTTCAGTATTCTTTTACTGGCTTCCGAAAGGTATTATCTGGGTGATAATCAGAATCCCCAAAGCAGTTCTGGCAATGATTATCGGTCTGGTTAAACTCGCCAAGCTTATGACGAAATTCATCAAGACGATTTTCATCACCATCCATTCCGAGATTCGCCTGCTTTGCGGAGTAGATGCTGCTATCGGAACTGCCATCGGTTACTTTGCCGGAAACGCCATTATCGGCGCAATTGCTGGCGGGCTGTTCGGGCTGCTTAATTATGAAGTCGTTTCCAGACGGATACTTCGCCTCGTACCCGTAAAAGCAACGCCGAAATAACCTTCGGAACAAAAAGAGGGATTCTCCCGAGAGAGTTCCTCGTTTTTATTTTCGCCAAATGAAAAACAAGCAGAAAAATGGATTAAACAATTTCTGGATTAATCTTTTTTCGGTTCCCTGGATTTCTCCGGGTTCTTCAAAAATCCCTCTGCGCGGTCTTCGGGAATGCCAAGTTCTTCCAATGTTTTTTTCTTTTCCTTTTCAAATTCTTCATCCGGTAATTCAAATAGCCTCTCCATCTCTTCATTCGCCTTTTTTTGTATTTCCTCTTTTTCGATCGCCTTCTTTATTTCTTCCTGAGAAAATTCTTTTGACATAATTATTTGATTAATTTTTTAATTAATTTTGCGAGAATTTGGGGATTCGCCTTACTTTTGCTCTCCCGCATTGCCTGACCAACTAAGAATTGTAAGGCGGTTTCCTTGCCTTTTTTATAATCCTCTATTGCCTGAGGATTATTTTTTATTATTGTTTCTACCGCGATTTCCAGCTCTTCTTCGTTGCTCACTTGCTTTAAATTTTTACTCTCAATAATTTGAGAAGGGTCTTTCCCGCTTAAAAACATTTCCCTCAAGACCTCCTGGGCTCCGCTCGAAGAAATTTCACCAATAAAAGTTAAATAAATCAGTTCAGCGAAATTCTCAGGAGTTATCTTGGTCTCTCCCTCATAAATGTATTTAGGAAACTCTGTAAGAATGTAATTAGCGCTCAATTTTATTAGTTTATCTAGGTCGGTTTTGATTTTTCCACTTTTTAACCAAGCCTTCAATTCGCTAACGGTTCTCTCGAAAAAATCGCCTAAATTTTTAAATATAACCAAGTTTTCAATGGTCAAGTCAGGAATTTTATATTCTCTCTTAAACCTTTCCTTACGAGCATTTGGTAATTCAGAGATCGCGTTTCCCAATTTTTCGATTTCTTCAGCTGAAAAAGTTAATGGCGGCAAATCTGGTTCCGGAAAGTAGCGATAATCTTCGGCTTCTTCTTTTACCCTCTGAGAAAATGTTTGTTGTTTATTGTCGTTCCAGCCTCTTGTTTCGTGAGCAATTTGTCCCTTGCTTTCTAAAATTTCTTTTTGTCTATCTATTTCATAATCGATTGCTCGCTCAACTGAACGAAAAGAATTCAAATTCTTAATCTCGACCTTGGTTCCCATATCCAAAGATATATTTGCTTCAACCCGCATCTGTCCTTTCTCCATATCCGCATCAGAGATTCCTAAATATTTAAAAATAAGCTGTAATTCCTGAGAAAATTTTCTCGCCTCAACTGCCGAGGTTACATCTGGCTCTGTTACTAATTCCATTAAAGGCACGCCAGCTCGATTAAAGTCGACCAAAGAATATTTATCGTCCTGATCGTGTAATAATTTGCCCGTATCCTCTTCCAAATGAACTCTGCGAATTCTTATTTTCTTACCATCGATTTCAAGATAACCATCCCTGCATAATGGCGCCTCGTATTGGCTTATCTGATAACCTTTGGGCAAATCGGGGTAAAAATAATTTTTTCTTTCAAACCAGCTTTTTTCTGCGATTCGGCAATTAACGGCCAGTCCAACTTTTATTACGCTTTCAATTGCTTCCTTGTTTATAACCGGCAAAGAACCCGGTTGAGCCGTGCAAACCGGACAGATATTAATATTTGGCTCTTTTTTTAAGGGCTCGCTCAGACAATCACAAAACATTTTTGTTCTGGTTTTTAATTCCACGTGAATCTCTAATCCGATTGTCGATTGTCTTTTCATATTTTTATCCTATCATTTTTCTCTAAATAAAAAAAGTCCCGACTCTGGTCGGGACTGTTCTTCATCTCAAGTAGCCTCTGTCTTGCCTTTGCTTTTTTGCCTCCTTAAATCTTGCGCCATACTGATGAGTATCATCAATAATGTCTTTTTTCTGCCATTCTCTTATCCAATCGACAATCTTGAAAGCTTTTATCTTACCATATCTAGTAGAGCAAATAACCTGATCCAGACCAGCGTTGATAATCATCTTTTTACAAATAAAACAGGGAAAAGCATCAATAAGCTTACCCTCTCTCGGATCTTCTCCGTAAATATACATGTGACCATTCAATAAGCTTACTCCGGCCCGAGCTGCGTTTATAATCGCATTTTGTTCTGCGTGAACGCTCCGACACAACTCGTAACGCTGACCATGAGGAATATTCTGTTTGTCTCTTAAACAAAATCCGTGTTCAAAACTATCCTTTGTTTTCCTCGGTGCGCCAACATAACCGGTGGCAATAATCTGGTCATCTCGAATAATAATTGCTCCAATTCTTCTCCTGAAACAAGTGCTTCTTCGGGCTACCTCCTTAGCAATGTTCAAATAATATTCTTCTTTAGATGGTCTTTTTTTCAAAGTACACCTCCTTATTTTTATGTAATTTCAATTCCCATATTTTTTGCGGTTCCTTCAATCATTTTCATGGCTGCTTCTATGTCATCGGCATTTAAGTCTGCCATTTTTTTCTCGGCAATTTCTCTGATTTGCTGTTTTGTGACCTTACCAACCTTATCTTTCTGCGGAACGCCGGATCCTTTTTCAATCCCAGCTGCTTTTTTCAATAAATCGGCAGCAGGAGGAGTTTTGAGTACAAATTCAAAGCTTCGGTCTTCGAAAATAGTAATCACCGCTGGAACAATATTTCCGGTCATATCTTTTGTGGCATCGTTAAACTGCTGACAAAACTGCATCAGATTAATGCCATGAGGCCCCAGGGCCGTACCCACCGGAGGGGCTGGATTTGCCTTTCCGGCCTCAAGTTGTAGTTTTACAATTGCCTTTATTCTTTTGGGCATAAATTAAATTTTTTTTACTTGCAGAAAATCCAATTCGACAGGGGTTTCTCGACCAAACATATTCACCAGAACCTTTACTTTTCCCCTGGCTTGATCAACTTCGCTAATTTTACCATCGAAATCTTTGAATGGACCATCGGTAATTTTAACCGCGTCACCGGCCTCTACTTCAATTTTATAAGTCGGCTCTTCCTGGATTGATCTCTTTAATAATTTATTTATCTCTTCATCGGCAATCGGGATCGGCGTAATCCCCGCACCAATAAAACCGGTAACTCGCGGAGTATTTCTTACTGCGTACCAAGAATCATCATCAACAATCATTTCTACAAAAACATAATTAGGGTAAATCTTCTCTTCAACCACGTATCTTTTGCCGCTTTTTATTTTTATCTTTTTTTCTTTGGGCACCAAAACATTAAAAATTTTATTACCCATATCCAAGGATTCAATCCTTTGCTTAAGATTTTGAGCGACGGTGTCTTCCGATGCTGGATAAGTATGAATGGCATACCAATGTTTTTCTCCGCTTATTTGCTGTTTAGGCATGTTACAATAAAAATTTACTGATTAAAAATGTAAAAAGAAAATCTAAGCCACCTAAAAATATTGCCACAACAAAACTTAACCCAACAACAATCAGGGTATATTTTATAACTTCTTTTCTGGTCAACCAGTTAACTTTTTTCATCTCAACTCTTGCTTCTTTGAAATAGTCTATAATTCGGTTGAAGATTTTCATACTTTTTAAATAAAATATAAATTATTAAATGTCAAGGTTTTTCACGCTTTTGGCGTGAGTTTGAATGAATTTCTTACGTGGCAAAACCTCACTACCCATCAGAATATCGAATATTTTATCCGCTTCTTCGGCGCCTTGAATTGAAACTCTTTTCATTGTTCTTTTATTGGGGTCCATAGTTGTCTCCCATAACAATCCTGGATTCATTTCTCCCAAGCCCTTGTATCTTTGAATATTAACCTCTCCTTTTTCTTTCTTTAACTTTTCAACTGCTTTATTTTTTTCTTCTTCGCTATAGACATAAACCACCTCTTTCCCTTTTTGAATTTTATAAAGTGGTGGCTGGGCAATGTACAAAAATCCACTCTCAATTATCTTGGGGAAATAACGATAAAACAAAGTTAGAAGCAAGGTTCTGATATGAGCACCGTCAACATCGGCATCAGTCATAATGATAATATTGTGATATCGCAACTTGGTAATATCAAAGTCTTCAGCAATGGCACTGCCCAAGGCAATTACTAAGGCTCTAATTTCTTTAGATGCCAAGATTTTGTCCAGGCGCGCTCTTTCGACATTTAAAATTTTACCCCTTAAAGGAAGAATTGCCTGAAAATGCCTGTCTCTTCCTTGTTTCGCGCTGCCTCCAGCGCTATCGCCTTCAACAATATAAAGTTCCGACTCTTCCGGGTTGCGACTAGCGCAGTCGGCTAATTTCCCGGGTAAAGTCATGCCCTCTAAAATGCCTTTTCTAATTACCGTATCTCTGGCTGCCTTGGCTGCTCGACGAGCCTTCTGGGCCAAAATTGATTTTCCTAAAATTAAACGCGCATCATTGGGATTTTTTTCCAAAAATTCCTCAAAAGCATCCAAAACAACTGCTTCAACTGCTGTTCGGGCATCTGGATTGCCCAATTTTGCCTTTGTTTGTCCTTCAAATTGAGGATTTTTTAGTTTAACACTAATAACAGCAGTTAAACCTTCTCTGATATCGTCTCCGCTTAAATTTTGTTCAGCATCTTTTAATAAGCCGTTTTTTCGAGCATAGTCGTTTAAAACCCTGGTAAGGGCCGATCTGAACCCGGTTAAATGCATCCCTCCTTCTCCGGTATGAATATTATTGGCAAAACTAATTTCTAAATTTTCAATATCTTCGCTGTATTGCAGAGCAACCTCGACAAAAATATTTTCTTTTTCTCTTTCGGTATAGAAAATATTAGGATGAATAACTTTCTTGTTTTTGTTTAAGTGCCTGATATAAGAAATTACCCCGCCTTCGAAATAAAATGTATGAGTTCGTATGACTTTTTTGCTTTCTTCTTCTCTCTGATCGATTATGGTTATCTTTGCCTTTTTGGTAAGATATGCCTGTTGTCGGAGATGGTTTAAAATTTTCCCCCAACTGAATTCTATTTCAGGGAATATCTCGGGATCTGGTTCAAAAATAATATTTGTTCCTGAGCCACGACATTGACCCTCTTTTTTAACCTTAGTTGTTGCTTTGCCCCGAGAATATTCTTGAGTATAAACATAATTATTGCGACAAACTTCGGCTCTCATCCACTTAGACAGGGCGCAAACCACTGAAACGCCCACTCCGTGCAAACCACCGGCAATTTTATATGATTCTCCGCCAAACTTACCACCAGCATGAAGAGTAGTTAAAACCGTTTCTAGGGCTGACTTTTTAGTTTGAGGATGCTTATCAACCGGGATGCCCCTTCCGTTATCGGCTACCGCTATTCTATTATTCGAAAGCAGAGTCACGCCGATATGAGTACAATAACCCGCCATTGCTTCGTCCAAACTGTTATCAACAACTTCCCAAATTAAATGATGAAGGCCTTCGGGACCCGTTGAACCAATATACATTCCTGGTCTTTTCCTAACTGGATCCAATCCCTCTAGTACATAAATGTCTTTTGCTTCATAACTTGGTTCTTTTGTGGTCCTGATTTCTTTTTCTGGCGCCACTAAATTTATCGAGGGCTTTTTAACCTCCTTTTTTTTCTTTTCTTTAATGATTTTTTTCTTTAATTTAACTTTATTTGTTTTTTGCGATGATTTTTTAATTTTTTTCTTTTTTACCATAACTTATTTTCTCACTTCCCAATTTTTATTCTTCTCTAATTCCCGAATGATTCTTCTGTGAATCTTGTCTACTTCCTCGTCTTTTAATGTTTTTTCGTAAGATTGATAAATAATGTGAAAAGCTAAATTCTTTTTCCCGTCAGGAATTTCTTCTCCTTCATACATATCGAATAAATCGACATCAAAAACCAATTCTCCGCCAATTTGTTCAATTATATTCTGAATATCGGCTACTCTATCCTCTAAATTAACCAAAACCGCTAAATCGCGAACTGCTGCCGGATAAAGAGATGGTGGTTTATAAATTAATTCTTCTTCGGCTAATTTTAAAAGTTTTTCGAAGTTGAGATTAAAAGCCGCTACCTCTGCTTTTATATTCAGTTTATTTAAAATAGTCGTATTTATCTCTCCGATAAATCCAATTTCTTCATCCCCTACTTTAATCTCGGCAGTTTCGGTTCTTTGCCAAAAAATATTATCGGTCCACTCTGGTGTTGCCTGAAAATCATCATACCAAACATCGGAAATACCTAATTTATTAAGTAAACTATCAATCAATCCCTTTGTTTCATAAAAACTCTCTCCCTTCATCTTTCCTGAACGTCTGACAATAAGACCGGTCAACATTCTTTCTTCTTCAATCTTTTTATTCTCTTGTCTATATGTCTTGCCGAGTTCAAAAATTTTTATTGCTTTATCTTCTCTTAAAAATGTTTTCGAATTATCTTTTATATCCTTAATTAGGTTAATTAATAAATCTTTGCGGAGATATTTTAAATCAATGCTTAATGGATTTTCTAATTCTATATATCCTTCGCGATTTACGTCAAATTTTTTGATATCTGCTTCACCGACAAACGATATGTTATAAACTTCGTTAAAACCAGCGCTCTCAAAAATTGTCTTAACTTTATTGGTAACGATTAATTCATCATTTAATCTCGCCATTCCCAGCAGACCAAATGGATGACTTGTGACTATATTGTTATAGCCAATTAAACGGGCGATCTCCTCGATTAAATCTTCCTCGATTTCAATATCTCTTCTAATTGTTGGAACAGTGACTCTCAAAGAATCGTTTATAATAAAACCTAGAGACTTCAAATATTTTATTACCTGCTGTTTAGAAACCCTTATGCCTAGGATGTTTTCTATCTTGCTCAGGTTTAATCTCATTCTCACGGACAAAGTCTTCTTAGAATAGATATCGACTATTCCTTTAGTTATTTTACCCTTAATTAATTGAGTGACTCTGTTAATCGCTTCTTCGGTTAAATTCGGGTCTAAACCATATTCAAATCTAATCGAAGATTCGGTTTTAATGCCTGTTTCTCGACAAGTTGCACGAACTACTTTTATATCAAAGTTAGCTGATTCCAAAACAATTGTTTTTGTTTTAACGGTAATCTCGGCTTTTTTTCCGCCCTTAACTCCAGCTAAGGCTAACGGATTTTTGGCATCGGCAATAATTAATGTGCCTTCATTTAATTCGCATATTTCATTATCTAATGTGATAATTTTCTCTCCTTTTCTGGCTCCCCTTATAATAATTTTTTTACCTTCTAATTTCTCGTAATCAAAAGCATGTAATGGCTGTCCCGTTTCAAACATTACATAATTTGTGGCATCAACTACATTATTTATTGGCTTCTGACCAATGGCTGCTAATCTTTTTTGCATCCAGGTCGGAGAGGGCTCTATTTTTATATCGGTAATCACCCGAGCCGTATATCTGGGACAAGCATCTCTGTCTTGAACCTCAACCGTAATAAAGTCCCTTGTCTTTAAATTTTTACTCTCGGTGAATTTTGGATTTTGAATTTTGAATTTTGAATTTGCTACGGCTACACACTCCCTGGCTATCCCAATATGACTCAAGCAATCATGAGCCCGATTGGGTAAAATATCAATATCTAATATATAATCTTCATTTGATTTTTCAACGCTCTTCACCTCGAAAGAATGCACACTCAATAACTCGGCCAGTTTCTCTGGTTTTGGCAATTTTTCGACATATTCTTCTAACCAATTATAAGATACCTTCATGAATTATTAATTATCTTTTTCTCTTTCTTCTGCTGATTCTTCTCTGCCAAATTTAATCTGAGCCTTCTCGGCTATCCAGTCCCTAAAATTATCTCGAGAATTATTATCTTTTTCTCTAAGTTCCCTTGAAACTTTATCGGTATATTCCGTAAACTCGGCCAATAACCAGCTGTCGTCCTGGAATTTTCCAAAAATTTCTAAATCATCCCGAGTCAAATCCTTCGGATTAACAACAACCAATCGAGGGTCATAGGTTTCTTTTTTCTCTTTCAGCTCTTCTTCTTTTTCTATTAGTCCACCTACTTCCTTAAGAATTTTTTCTAACTTTTCCTTTGCCTCCTTCTTGGATAAAGCTTTTTCTATTGATTCTTTCATAAATTTTTATCCGCTTCCTAAGTAGCGATGATTAAAACTGATTAAGAAAATGTAAATCGCTCGAATAGAGCAATCTGATATCATTTATTTTGTACTTAAGCATAGCAATTCTGTCTATGCCGATACCAAAAGCAAACCCCTGCCAATTACCTGGTACATAACCGACCGATTTAAAAACATTTGGGTGAACCATGCCTGCACCCATAATTTCCAACCAATCACTTGAAAGATATTTCATCTCTATATCAAAGCCCGGTTCAACAAAAGGATAATAACTTGGCCTCATTCTTGTTTCTATTTCCTCGCCAAATAGTTTTTTAAGAAATTCCTCGACGACTGCTTTAAAATTGGCAATGCTAATGTGGGTATCAACCATTAGACCCTCTAATTGATAGAAGTTATAAAAATGAGAAGCGTCAGTAGACTCATAACGAAAAACTCTGCCTGGAACAATAATTCTAAAAGGCGGGTTATTTTTTTCCATAAATCTAACCTGCATCGGACTGGTATGGGTTCTTAATAATAATCTTTGTGGTTTAGTTTTCAGCCAAAAAGTATCCCAAGCATCACGAGCAGGATGATCTTGAGGAATATTTAGAGCATCAAAATTATAATATTCGGTCTCGATATCTGGTCCCTCGATAATTCTGAACCCCATTGATTGAAAAATGTCCTCTATTTTTCTCATTATATGAGTTAAAGGATGGAGATGGCCATGGACAATTCTTATTCCAGGAGCAGTGATATCTATTTTTTTTTCTCTTTCTTTCGTTTTTGTCTCTTGTTTAATAAGCTGACTTTTTAAGTTCTCTATTTTTGATTCTATTTCTTTTTTAAATTGATTAGCCTCTGTTCCCAGTTTTTTTCTTTTCGCTATGGATAAATCTTTCAATGATTTCAGGACAAAGGTTATCTCCCCCTTTCTGCCCAAATATTTAATTCTGAATTGCTCTAATTCGGCCAAATCTTTTACTTTGGTTAAATCGATAAATATTCTCTTTTTTAAATCTCCGATGTCCATGCCCCGTATTAGATTTTCGACATTTTTAATGTCGAAATTATTAAATTAACAGTTATCTTAATATTTTTATCCCTGATTATGCCCCGCGCTTTTTTGTCCCGCAGCTGCGGGACAGTCGAAAATTCAGTACGGGGCATAATTTATAATCCTTGTCGCCTTAAAATTAAAAGTATAACTATGGTCAAAGAAACTAAAATTCTTACCCAGGATTGCATTTTTCCTATCAAATTTAATATTGATAGAACTAGACCGAAAAGAACTAAATAAAAAATAATTTTTAGAAAACCATTAGCTTGAAAAGGATTAACTGAATATAAAATAATAACAAAAATTATCAAAAAAACAAGAGCTAAAAATAGATTTAATCTAATAAAAAATTTTGGCTTCATAAGCTTTATTCCTATCACGCCTATATTCTGATTTTACCTCAAAATTAATCCAAAAGCAAATGTAAAAAGGCGCCTGATAACGCCCTCTTTTTTATATCGATTTCTCAGATTTTAAAATTCAAACTCCTTTTTCATAACCTCCATTTGCTTCAGTCGCATTGACATTTTGTATTTATTTTTCAATTCTCTTCCCATGGCAAATGCTTCACTGAATAGTTCTTCGGATTTCCGAGAATCTTCTTTTTTAATTGCTAAAGCTAACCAAGAAATTACACCGGATTCTAAAATCAATCTGTGAAAATGGCGGAGATTTTTGTCTTTTCGAATGAGATTTAAAGATTTTAGGAGAACATTTTTTGCTTTTTTCTCTTTATTCGCTAAAACTAATCCTTTTCCATAATGGCCCAAATATTCACCATAGCCAGCATTTTTTGGAGTTCCCTTTAACGATCTCACTGCCCAAAGATACCATTTAACCGATTCTTTAAAATTTTTCTCCTCAGTCAAAACGTCACCCATTCTCAATTGAAAAACCGCCAAATAGCGAGGAGGTAGTTTTTTTAGCTTGGAAATCCCTAATCCCAATTCTACATCAGCTCGCATTAATTCTAAAAATCCTTTGTCTTTGGTCTCCCACCAAAAATGCTTGTCAATAACAATCTTGTGCCCCAATGCTTCTATAAAATTCGCCCAGAGATTATGTTTACCACTAACCAACATTGCTTCATCAAAACAGGCCAAAGCTGTCTTATAATCTTTCTTTTCTCTGGCAATTTCTCCTTTTGTTATTAAGTTTTTAAATTCGCTTTTTTGCATCTTCTCCTCTTTTTAGATATTTATTTAACATTTTTCTAATGGTTCTAATTCCCCAACCACTTTTTAAATATTCTTCTCTATGTTTTGCATCTATTCTATTTAAAAAGGCTTCATAAAAAATAAGCTTATAGGGTCTAAATGGTTTTGTTGCTAAACTTTCTCCGGAATTATGCTGTTTAAATCTTTTTCTTAAATCCGTGGTATAACCAATATACAAGTTATTGTCTTTTTGACTGCCAAGAATATAAACGTAATAAAACATACCATGAACTGCGAGACGTAATAATTTCTGAAGGAAATTAAACGTCTCAGCAGCGTTTAAATTGCTCTACAATTTATTACGCTGCGGACTCGACCGGATTTGAACCGGCGATCTTCTGCTTGACAAGCAGACGTGTTAAGCCAGGCTACACCACGAGTCCAAAATTTACACTGAATAAGACCGAAGTGTACCAGGGGTGGGGATTGAACCCACGACCTCGGGCTTATGAGTCCCACGCTCTACCAACTGAGCTACCCTGGCTTGCTGTAATTTGTGTGAGTAATTTGTAATTTGGAATAAATTTTTCCTTGCCCTAAATACAAACTACTAAATACTAATTACTGAAATTTTGAATGAAATGAAAAATTTATATTGCGGGGGACCGAATTGCACGGTCGATCTTCTGGTTATGAGCCAGACGAGATACTACTTCTCCACCCCGCGATAATTTTAAATAATAATACAAAATTTATAAATTTGCAAGCTAAACAACCCCCAAATCCTCCAAGCCCTTCCGGTATGCTCTCACCACGGATCTGGCATCATTCTCATTAATAGAAAATTGCGAATCTTCAATAATATTATTTTTCACTTTCCCAGCTTTTTTAATCTCACCCATATTGGTAATTCTTATTTGGGCTTCGTAACCAATGATTTTTAAAATATCATTAAATATTTTATCGGCTTCTAAAATCGCGAGTTTATAATTTGCCTCTACTCCACTGCCTAATTTATTTTCAATCTTCAACCACTTTCTTTCTATTCTTCTTTTGTTAAATGAAACTGTTTTTTTAACCTGAGAAATCGATTTTTTCATCCTGGCCTTTATATTTATCTTTATCAAAAGCAAAACTATCAAGGCCCCCAGAATTAAAGAAATTATAATAGAGGCGGTTTTTAAAGCGAAAATAAGTTCTTTCCATTGATAAGAGGTAAAAAAATCCGCGATTTTATTCCAAATATCGGTAAAAAATGTTCCCACTTGGGCTAATGCTACCGCTTCTCTTTCTGCTAATGGATTACTGATTGCTTTGTTCATAAATTTGGGCAATTTCTAAAACCAAATGATCATTAAATTGAGGACCGATTATTTGAAGACCTATTGGCAAGCCATTCACCCTGCCACAAGGTATCGATATTGCCGGCAGACCGGCTAAGTTGGCTGGAACCGTATAAATATCCGATAGATACATAGACAAGGGATCCTTTTTCTCGCCAATCTTAAAGGCAGGCGTTGGAGTGGTAGGAGCTAAAATAAAATCAACTCCATCAGCCGAAGGACTAAAAACTTTCTCAAAATCTTGCTTTATTAACGTTCTAACTTTTTGAGCTTTATTATAATAAGCATCACGATATCCAGCTGACAAGGCATAAGTTCCGAGCATTATCCTTCTTCTTGCTTCATCGCCAAATCCTTTGGTTCTACTTTCTAAATAATTATCAAGTAAATTTCTGTCTTTGGCAGAAAAACCGTATTTTATACCATCATATCTGGCTAAATTAGCGCTTACTTCGGCTGACATAATAATATAGTAAACAGCCAAAGCATATTCACTATGGGGTAAATTAATTTCTTTTAATTCGAATCCTAAATCTGTAAATTTATTAATCTCTCTTTCTGTCCTTTCCTTTAATGTTTTATCAATCCCTTCGCCAAAAAATTCTTTGGGAACTCCGATTTTAAGGTTGTGTTCATTTGTTTTTGTTTTTTTAGATTCTATGTTTGTTGAATCAAAAATATCCTTACCTTTTATAATATTAAAAATTAATTGAGCATCTTCGACATTATTGGCCAAAGGACCAATTTGGTCTAACGAAGAAGCCATGGCAATTAATCCATATCTTGAAATCATTCCATAGCTTGGCTTAAAGCCAACCACACCGCAAAATGCTGCTGGCTGACGAATTGAGCCGCCAGTATCAGACCCCAGAGCAACAAGACAATGGTCAGCGGCCACGGCCACTGCCGAGCCACCCGAAGAACCTCCGGGCACACGACTGGTATCTGCTGGATTTTTAACTACCCCGAAAGCTGAATTTTCAGTTGAAGAACCCATGGCAAATTCATCAAGATTGGTTTTGCCAATAATCACTGCCCCCGCCTTTTTAAGTTTTTCTATTACTGTCGCATCATAGGGGGCCACGTAATCTTCTAAAATTTTTGAGCCAGCGGTTGTTTTATATCCTTCAACCAAAATATTGTCTTTAATGGCCACGGAGACTCCTTCCAATGGTCCGATTTTTTCTCTTCGAGAAATCTTGCCGTCTATTTTTTCTGCTTGTTCCAAGGCTAAGTCCTCGGTCAAATTTAAAAAATCATTGAGATTTTTATTCTCTTTTTTGATTTTGGCCAAACAAGACTTCGTCAGTTCAATACAAGAAAAACTCCCCTTTATCAATCCGTTATGGACATCTGAAATTGTTTTGGGTAAATCCATTTTATTCCAAAATTTTCGGCACCTTAAAATAGTTATCTTTCTTGGCCGGGGCCGCCTTGATGAACTTATCGCGAATATTTGATCTCGTATCTTCTTTTCTCGGGGCATCTTCGCGAACAATATTTTCCAAACCGGTTATCTGACTAATCGGTTCGATAGCTTTTGTTTCGACCTGATTTAATTTATCAATATAATCCAAAATCGAAGAAAGCTCTGTTGAGAATTTTTCCTTTTCTTTCTCAGTCAATTCCATTCTCGCCAATTTGGCGATATGTTCAATTTGTTCTCTGGAAATCATTTTTTTATTTTATCATTTTTAAAAATTCGTTTTCGTTTAATATCTTTACGCCAAGTTTTTTGGCTTTATCGTATTTTGAACCCGGCTCAGAGCCAACAATTACAAAATCCGTTTCCTTGGAAATCGAACTCGATATATCTCCTCCTAATTCCCTCACTTTCTCTTTTGCCGCTTCCCTACTTATTGTATCCAATTCTCCAGTAAAAACGAAGGTTTTATCTTTTATTTTTGGATTAATTTTTCTTTCCCTTTCTTTAATTATCTTTATACCGGTTTTCTTTAATTTTTCCAAGAATCCCAGGTTTCTTTTTCCCCTTAACCACTTATAAATTGACTCCGCAACTTTCGTACCAATATCCCTGATTTTTTTCAGCTCCTCGGGCGAGGCGCTTTTTATTTTTTCCAAACTCCCCAAATGTTTAGCCAAGTCAAATGCGGTTTCTTCTCCGACCTGGGGAATACCCAGGGCATATAAAAACCTTTCTAATCCTATTTCCTTTTTGGATTGAATCGAGCTGACTATATTCGAGGCCGATTTTTCGGCAAATCTTTCCAAGTATCGGATGTCTTCTTCTTTCAGGGAAAATAAATCGGCCGCGTCTCCAATCAATCCTTCATCAAGAAATCTATCAATGATTTTCGGGCCGACTCCGACAACATCGAAAGCGCTCCTCGAAACAAAATGATAAATTTGTCTTCTTAAAATTGCTCCGCAATTTTTATCCGCACATCGATATGCCACTTCGCCTTCGGGCCTGATTACTTTTGAGCCGCAAACGGGGCATTTACTCGGAGGTTTTATTTCTTTTTCTTTGCCCGTTCTTAATTCTTTCAAGGGCTTAACGATATCGGGAATCACATCTCCTGCGCGTCTTACAATCACCGTATCGCCAATCTTTACTCCCAATCTTTCAATTTCATCGAAATTATGAAGAGTGGCATGCGAAATCTTTATTCCGCCGAGATTCACCGGTTTCAATACGGCAACCGGCGTTAAAACTCCGGTTCTCCCCACCTGCCAAACAACGTCTTCAATTATGGTTGTGGCTTCCTTGGGAGAAAACTTATAGGCAATTGCTCCTCTCGGCGCCTTACCTACCACGCCCAATTTTTTAAAAACATCATTGTCGTTGATAATTACCACAATGCCATCGATTTCGTAACCAAGTTTTTCTCTGTTTTTTTCCCAATAATTTTTGAATTCTTCTACCTCTTTTAAATTCTTACAAAATCTATTATTGGGATTGGTTTTAAAGTCGAATGCCTTAAGTGTTTTATGCTCGTCTTCGTGGACTCTCTGACCCAGATCGGTAATTAAAGAATAGGCAAAAGAATCCAAATGCCGATCAGCAGTAATTTTCGCGTCTAATTGTCTTACCGAGCCGGCAGCTAGATTCCTTGGATTGGCGTAGATTTTTTCCCTCTTTTTTTCTAATTTTTTATTGATTTTTTGAAATTCTTTTTTGTCGAGAAAAACTTCGCCCCGAACAATTAATTTCTTGGGAAATTCTCCGAACAATTTCAAAGGAATACTACCTACTGTTTTTAAATTTTGGGTAACATCTTCGCCTATCTCACCATCGCCCCGAGTTGCTCCAGTTTTTAAAATGCCATTATCGTATATCAACTCAATTGCCAAGCCGTCGATTTTTAATTCGCAATAATAACCGTCTTTATCGAAATTTTTAACTATTTTTTCATTTCTCTCAAACCATTCTTCCATTTCTTCCTTACTAAAGGCATCGTTAAAAGAAAGCATTGGCGCCGGATGTTTAAATTTTCTAAATTTGTCCAGGGCCTCTCCGCTAACTCTCTGAGTTGGTGAATCAAGGGTAACTAAATCGGGAAATTTCAATTCTAATTCTTCTAATTCGTTTTTTAAAGTATCAAAAGCTGAATCGGAAATCTCCGGCTGGTCTAATACATGATATAAATAACTGTGATGTCTAATCTCTTCTTTTAGTTTCTCGATTCTTTCTTTAACTTGCTTTTTATCCATATCATATCATTTTAGTTTATTTTCAATTATCTCTATAAACTTAATATATGGTTGAGTGCCGAGCAAGGGTTCGCCATTTATAAAAAAAACCGGCGTTCCTCTTTTATCTTGAGGAATTTCTGCCTTTGCCATATCACTCATACCCTGACTATACCAATCTTCTGTGTTTTTCTTGTATTTTTCGGAATTATAACACTCGCTGAATTTGCCTTCATCAAGTCCGGCTTCTCTGGCAAACGCCCCCAAATCTTCGGCTTTTTCTAAGTTCTCGATATTATCAAAAAGATAAGTATGGTACTCTAAAAATTTATCCTGTTCATTGGCACAAGAAACGGCCTGACCGAGTTCATATGGTGGAAAGGGACGAAAAACAAACCTTACCTTACCCTTGGTAACATAATCTTCTATAATTAACGGATAAACATCTTCGTGAAATGAACGGCAAAAATCGCAAGCATAACTATAATATTCTATAATAGTTACTTCGGCATCTTTATTCCCTATTTGAATATCCCCCTCCGTTACTTTATAATTTATCTTTGAAAACTTATCACCTGAACTACCTTTAAATTCTGGTAAAAATCTTTTTCCCCATTGATTATAGGCGAAGGCAAAAATAATCAATATCAGGATTACGACAACTACAACATAATGATTCGATTTTTTCTTTTGTCCTTCCATGTTTAAAGCAGGGCCGCGCCAATGGCTCCGGAAAATTTACCGAGCTTAGCACGAACTACCTTAGTATTCTTAGCTAAAGAAGAAAGTATATTTTTTTTCATCGCTTCTCGAGCCGGTTTCAGTAAAAGCTCGCCAGCCCAAGCAAGGCCACCACCAATTACAATAATTTCGGGATTTAAAGTATCGACTATATTGGCCAACCCGATTCCGAGATTATCGCCGATTACGTTCCAGGCTTTAAGCGCTTTTTTATTTCCTTTTTCAGCTAACCTTTGGAGAGTAATCGAGCTCATTTTCCTTCCCAAAATTTCTTCCGCTGTTTTCTCCTGTCCCTTTTCGCAAACATACGCCTCTAAACAGCCCCGACTACCACATCTGCACTTCCGACCATCTCCTCTTATTGTAATATGACCCATCTCGCCGGCTGTGCCGCCTCTTCCGTGCATTATTTTACCATCTATGACAATTCCTCCGCCCACTCCTGTGCCCAGGGCCAGGCCGACAACCGATTTCTTTCCTCTCGCCGCCCCCATAATTGCTTCGGCCAAAACCAAGCAATGGACATCGTTATCAATTACGGTTTTTATTTTGAATTTTTTCTCAATAATCTTGCCCAAGTAAATGTTCTTTAAACCGGGAAGATTTGGCGGATTTAATATTCTCTGATTTTTGAAATCAACCGGACCGGCAATTCCTATTCCAATCTTTTTTATTCCTTTTTTGCTTTGTCTTAAATACTCTATACATTCAAAAATCCGGGCAGTTAATAAATTTTTATTGCTTTTGGATTTTGTTTTAATCCTTATTTTTTTAATGATTTTATTATTTTTCAGCAGAACTCCTTTTATATTTGTCCCGCCAACATCAATTCCTATTGTCATATTTTTATTTAAATAATTCTTTGGCTCTTTCCCAAAATCTATCATCGCCCTTTTCTTTTCTCCAATACCACCATTCCACGCCCCATAAGTATCCTTTATCAAAACCGGCCTCGCGAGTAAAATCAATCGTTTCATTAAATCTTTCTAAGCTCATGGTAATATTTTGTTCCTCGTTCGTTAACTCTTGGGTTGATTTATACCCCCATGGCTCTGCTTGAACCTCGATAGCAATAATTTCGTCTATGTCGAAAAGTAATTTTATTAAATTACTTTTTCTTTGATAGAAAACTGCCGGAATTGGATATTCGACATAGCCCAATTTACCGTGAATTTTATGATAAATTGAAGTACCGATAATATCCGCTCTCCTGGCTCCACCAATCCAGGTGCTGAATTCTCCGCTTTCGGTTATCATTATTGGTCTGCTTGAATCGAGATGCCTTACAAGGGCGATTTCTTTATCCAGGAATTCAGCGTCTATCCAGCGACACTCACCAAAAGTTTTTAAAAACGGCTCATTCTCTATCTGCCAAATTTTTATACTCTCTCTGTTTTTGTAGCGATTTATTGTTTCGGCAATAAATCTTAAAATTTTTTCCTGTTTTTCCTTCTCGTTTAATGTCTTTGCCCATTCCGGCTCAAAACACTCTGGCCACCGAGGCATTCTTCTGCCTAGGGCTAAGATTATTTCCCCGTTTCGCTTTTCAATTTCATTAATTTGCCAATCCAAATCATCGAAATTGTATTTACCCTGCTCTGGTTCTGTTTCGTCCCAATAAACCGCGATTCTTATTCTTTTTACTTTCAAATCATCTAATATATCAAAAAATAAATTTTTCCAATCTAATTTCAAATCGTTTGCATGCCTTTTACTAAAAGTCACTCCCCATTCTGTTCTATCGGCTGGTTTTGATTTGCCAACAAAAAAATATACCAAAATTATCAAAACAACAACTATTAAAATTAACAAGGTTATTCTTAATATTTTTTTAATCATTTAATTTAGGATGAGCATAAATAGACACAATCTTTCTCTTTCCATTATAGTCCCAGCTATGAATAACTGGCATTTTCTTTTTACTGTCGTTGCTAATCGCTTTTTTATTGCCGATATAAAAACCGTTATGAAAATGTCTTTTGCCGTTAACAAATAATTTTTTCTCCCAAACAATCACATCTCCCGGTCTTATTTTTTCTTTTGGGATTTTTTCCCAGCCGCTCTTTTCCATATCCTTGGTGGTTGCCTCGACCGTGGCGTGACCCCCAGAAATCAAATCCCAAATCAATAGAATGTTAGAAACAAAAAAAGCACAAGAAAGATCTCCGTTTTTCGTCGCATCAATCTTTTTACCATTGTTCATCAAATAAAGATTACGGAATATTCTTGTCCCAACTGAGTTTTTAATCATTTGAAGATATGAACCATAAACAACAATTTTACTTGCCATAATTTAAGTATAACCGATTTCAAGATAAAAAAACACCCCACTGTCCGTACAGTGGGGGTTCAAAAGAGGTTATCGATGGACTTCACCGTCCCTGCTTCTGCTGACGCGGATTCCGTCGTCCCTTAGGGCAGCGCCCTTCCTGGGCACCTCCCTTACACCATGGGGCGTGACAATAGCGATTGTCTTCCGGTGTCTTTGGATCCGATCGCCCCTAAAAAGCTCAGAAGAACCATCCTTGTAGTGTTGCTCGACTATAAAGGTCATAATCCCTCCTTTTTTATTAAAATGTACGCTTAATGTACTGTTATAATAGTATCAGGTTTATTTAAAATTGTCAACCCTTGCACCAATTCCACCATTCTAAGGCGTAAATAACAATAAATCTAGAATAGATGAATAATTCGTTTGCACTCAATAAATTGATAGTAAAATTGGTGCAGGGTCAATAGTTGATCTCAATATTTGAATGTTGCATCTGATATTATTTCCTTATCAAATTCTTCGCAGCCAAGAGCAAAAAAACGAATATGGGTCTGAATATCGGCTCCATTTATAAAATCTAAAGGCTTATCTTCGTTATTGAAACATTCGTTATTCTTTATATTTCTACACTTCAACTCTAAGGTAATTTCGTATTCCAAAGCTGCGGCTTTGGTATATGGATATAAATCTCCGAGAGGATAATCAAGTTCAATCAACATGTATTCATCTCCGCCCAAATTAATCTCTTTCTCGTAACCATTAACCGTTAAAAACATTTTTGAAACATAAGAAGCTTCTAATGGATAAATTAAATCGTCTCTCCTTTCGCTTAATTTGTCGCTTAAAAAATAAAGCCATAATTTTTTTATATCAAAAACAAGACGCTCCGGGGCATCGATTCTATATTTTCCCAGGCTGATTTTGGTCGAACTACCGTCTTTTTTAATCTCCCAAACCGAATCAGCTGGTTTTAATTCCTTGCCCTCAAGATGCTGAGGCCCGGCACAGCCATAGCCCAGATTGACATCAAGCTCCTTTTCCCGGCTTGGATTTTCTGAAGGAAGAACCGGTTGGGGCTCGTATTCTGAAATCTGTTCTTCTTCACTTGGCCCTGGTTCTATTTTTGGTTTATTTTTATAATCTAAATAAATAAAAATACCGGCAACAATAATTGCCAGAAAAATCGGAATAAGAAGCTGCCATTTTGACTTATTTCTAATATGCTCTTCCATACCCCACACTAGATTTTCGACATTTAAATATCGAAATTATACAAATAAATAATTATTATAATGGTTTATTTCTCGATTGTACCCCGCGCTTTTTTGATCCGACCGCAGTCGGATCAGTCGAAAATTCAGTACGGGGCATATCTAAAAATTTTATCCTATTTTTATTGTTCTGTCTATAATCTAATTTTTCTGTTTATTTTATTTTGTTTTTATTTTGTCCTATAATTAAAAATATGTTTAAATTTATTTCCAAGAAAAACAAAAAAAGGAAAACAGGACAAAATAAAAAATATCTAATTATAATAGCTATCTTGGTTGCTATTTTGGTCATCGCTGGGGCTACGGCCGGCTATTTTGTTTTCAGGCGTGATCAAAAGCCAGAAGAAGTTCAAATAGAAAAAAATATTTACGAAGAATTTCTGTCAGAGATATATGACAAAATCCAAGAAAATTACTGGAATAAAATAAGCGACGAAGAATTGGCTACCCTCTTTAGATTGGGGCTTGAAAAACTAACCAACGCCCCCCAGTCCCTTAAATCAAATGATAAAAGCGGGATGATAGAAACAACCAACAAAATTATTGATAAATTGGAAGAAAATAAGAAAAAAGATTTTACGGCTCAACTTGCCCACCTTGTTCTTTGGAATCTTAAACCCTTTGGGCGAAGCGCTCTTTATGTTAAAAAAGATGAAGAAAATTTAAAAAACAGAGTTATGAATATTAATCCCCAAGAAAATTTATATTCGGTCTTGGGAGTCGAAGACAATGCTAATCAAGAAAAATTAAATGAAGCCTACAGAAACAAAGTTAATGAATTGGATAATCAGGAAACCGAGGAGGCCAAACAAGAATTGGAAAAAGTTAAATATGCCTATGAAGTATTATCGAATGCCGAAAACAAAAAAAGATATGACGAAACCAAGACCGAACCCACTGTATTCGGGAAATTAATCAGACCAACAATTCTCCATTTATATATATCAAAAATATCGCCCACCATTCTCGAAGACCTAAAAAGAGAGACCGAAAAATTCGACAACACAGGAGGACTTAATACTTTAATTTTAGATTTAAGGGCAAACGTTGGCGGTTCGCTGGATATCTTGCCCTACTTATTGGGACCGTTTATTGGACCAAATAACTATGCTTTTGAACTCTTCCAACAAGCAAACTACGAACCATTTAAAACAAAACTTGGCTGGTTGCCAAGCCTGGTTAGATATAAAAAAGTAGTAATTCTGGCTGACGAAAAAACCCAGTCCTCTGCCGAAGTAATGGTTGCCAGCCTCAAAAAATATAATGTGGGAGTATTTGTTGGCACAAAAACAAAGGGCTGGGGAACCATAGAAAAAGTATACGAGATTGATCATCAAATTGATGAAAGTGAAAAATATTCAATTTTTCTGGTTAATCACCTTACCCTAAGAGACGATAATCAACCCATAGAAGAAGCTGGGGTTGAACCGGTAATCGATATAAATGACCCAGAATGGGAAAATAAACTTTTTGAATACTTCAATTCTAATGAATTGGTTAAAGCCGTAAAAGAAGCCTGGAATAGTTCGCCCGGAAAAATTTAGTATCGTTTTCAAATAAAACAAAAAACGGCCTCCGGAGGCCGTTTTTTGTTTTTAATCAAGAAAGTTTTAGCTTTCTCTTCTGCTTCGATAACACTCTCGACAAAATATTTCCTGGCCTTCCTTCGGTTCGAATGGGAGCTCGGTTATATCGGCTCCGCAACCCGCGCATTTCCAGTTACCTTGATACATCTTTCTTTGAAAACCGCCCCTTCTCTGATTAACTCTTTCCCGATGACAGTTCAAACAATATAACGGTAAATCTCCGGAAGGCTCAAATGGTAATTCTGTTATCTCGGCTCCGCATTGACTGCATTTCCAGTCCCCTTTATACATTTTACGCGGAGAGCGTTCATCGTCTCGATTCTTAAAAACCACGATAATAAAATTTCAACAAACAATTTATAATAAAATAAACGACTAACGAATATTTTAACTAATAAATTTGATTGGAAATTCGAAAATTTTTATTAACGACCTTTTAATCCCCCACACCAAACTTTGATATGGGGGTAAATTTTACGGCTGAAGAATATCTTCAGTCCGACCATCAATTGAAACTATTACTTCTTGGACCGCAGGAAATTGTTTTAATGTTTCTCTGATTTGGGCGCTAATCGCCGCTACCCGACAAGAGCCCCCGACCTGAAATTCCAGTTGTTCGTCGAAATCAACCTTCGCTATATTGTTTTCGATTACCAGACTCTGGATTTTTACTCCGGGATTAATACTGGTAAAAAATCCTTCCCGTTTTTCACTATCGGCTGGCCCTTTTAATAATTCTTCTAAAGCGGCCCTGCCAACGGCTTCAGTTTTTAAAATCTGTCTTTCTACTGGAAAAACTTTATTACAGGAAAATTCTGGATCAAGATTACCATTATTAAAAAATACTTTTACGGTTATAAATTCCGGCTGTGCTTCTGGTTTGCCCCTAAAAAATATTAGGCCACTTATAATTAAGGCTATACACACGACCAATACAAGAATTAAAATAAGGCTGCTTTTCATAATTTTTCAAAATGTAATTTTCCCGCACCCTCTCTGAGAATTAAAATTTGTTTATTTTTAATCTGAATCAACGTAGAGGGCATCGCCTTTATTTTACCCTGATTAACGTAAAAGTCAATTCTCTTACCAAAATATTTCTTGGCATCTCTGATATTATCGACTGGCGGCAATCCTTCGGGATTGGCGCTCGGCGCAACCAGTGGTCCTGTTTTTTTTAATAGATTTATTAATCCTTTATTCTTCGGTAATCTGAAGGCCAGGCTGCTGGTTCCTCGATGTAGATATTCAAAATTTTTATAGGGACATGGTAAAATCACGCTAACCATTCCCGGCCAAACCCTGCTTAAAAGTTTTTTTGAATAAGAATCAATTTTAATCCTGAATAAATTCAAATCTTCAACTATGGCAATTAAAATAATAAATGGTTTCTCGGGATTTCTTCTTCTTACTTTATAGACTTTTTCTACGGTTTTTTTAGATAGAGCTGACCCGACTAATCCATAAATCGTATCCGTTGGCATAACTCCGATTCCGCCATCTTTTAATATTTTAATTATTCTATTGTTCGCTTGAGAATTTTTAACCACATCATTGATTTGCCTCAAGGCAAATGTTATAAGATTTAACTTGATTATTGTATTTATCGATTAGGCTTTTAATTTGTCCCACTGTCTCGTTGTATTCGGAAACCAGATTATTGTATTCCTGAATTTTTTGATTATACTCTGGATCTCGTTTTCTCATATCTTCAAGTTCATTTAAAAGATTGCCTAATTCATCTTCTGTATCTTTTAATTGGACTTTATTGGTTTCTATTTCTGTTTTTATGGCTTCATTGGGTTCAGGACAAATAGATAATGGCAAGCCGAAATGCTGAACCGCCATCCAGGTGGTTTTACCTTCAAATGTTCCTTTGGCTACGGCTACTCCGATTTCTTTGTATTTGGGATTTAAAATATTTTCTCTGTGTCCGGGACTTTCCATCCAAGCCTCAACCAAATCAATATCATCCTCAAAGTTACCCAGTGCTAAATTTTCTCCAATCGATATAAATTCATAACCAACACTGGCTACCAAATCACCGATTGTTATGCCCAACGGAGAATCATGACCGAAATACTGATTATTAAACATGTCCTCAACTTTTAATTTTGCGCTTGCGCCCAATTTTACATTCACCACAAGTGGCTGCAAGCCGGATTTCGTACGTTCGGCGTTTGTATATTTAACCACTTCGTCGGCAATTAAAAATGATTCCGGCGCTTCCTTATCTGATTTGAGGGGCGGTGGTATTGAAATCTTCTTTTCGATTTCCTGCATTAAAAAATCGCCAACCCCTTTCTCGAGTTTTGGCAATTCAAGATAAAGTTTTGTATATAAACTTACTATCTGGGTCCAAAAAAAGAAAAAACCGCCCCCAAAAATAATTAATACTAAAAAGATTAAGAGGATTAATTTTATCTTTTTCATATGGTCAAATTCCGGTTAACACCAAGTAAAAAGAGTGATTAAACCCAAAATAAAGAAAATTATCCCCAAAATTAAGCCAATAAGAGCTAATTTTTCTCCTTTTTCATTTATAACTTTTATCTGACGGAGAGCTTTAACGGAAAAAATTACAGCCAAGGGACCGGTAATTATGGCCAAAGAAAAATATACTGAAATCAAACCAAAAATAAATCCGATTATGGCATTTTTATTGAATTTTTGTATTGTTTTTTGAATTGTTTGTTCCATGACTTATGGATTTTTTCAGAATTATTGCGCTTAGAATAAAAGATATGGTGAAAAATATGGCGCCGAAAAAGCAGGGGGTTAAAAATGGATTCTTTATATTGCCAACACAGCCGAGAGTACAATTTTTCTTGTTTACCCAGTCAATCAATTCGTAAATAAAATTACCCCAAGCAAATAAGGTGCCACATAATAAAATTACGAATTGAGCCTTAATTATTTTCCTCATATTTTTATTTTATTTGTTCCATCTTTGCTCATCATATTCTCGCCAAATTTTAGCCACCAATGGAGCAACTTCGTCTAGCTTAACTAGAATAATCTCTCTAATTTCCGCAGAGGTTATTTTATTATTATTTTTTATCTGTTGAACAACCGACCCGGAAACAGAATCTACTAAATTATTTATTTTGCTTTCGGTTTCCCTGAGAACGGCATCAATGGCATTCACTCTGATTGATTGTTTGAGTTTTTCAATATCAAAGCTCTCTTTTCGACCATCTCTTTTTATAACGGTTTTAATCATATTTTAATTATATAAATTTTGTTATTGCCATTGGCATTTATTATTGATGCATTTACACCTAACACCGTAGGTGCTGGCATTATAACAATCTCTGTATTCACAAGTGGTTATGGCCGGTTCTTCATTTTCGGACTGACAAACCTGACCCGAGCATCCACCAGACATGCATTCTGCATCCGCATCACAGCTTCCCTGGGTTGATGTCCCGCAAAAATCCCCCTTAGACTTAGTTCCCGTTGAACTAACAAATTTAAAAGTGGAAATTATCTGATTAAATAATTCTTCCTGCCTGGCAGAAGAAAGATAATCGGATTGGTTTGGAAGTTCGGTTGACCAGGCCTCGGAAAGAAAAAATCTTTCTATAAAGAAAATATTTTTGTTCTGACTATTTTTCACGCAGTAAAAAACCACTCCCTCGCCCTCAGCGCCCATCTCATATTTTATTCCTTCTAAACCGCCAATTTGAAATGGGGTACCAATATCTTTTATAGTAGTCTCTGAATTATCGCACTCCGTAATGTCTTTGTGAAAAACAATTTTTATATCATCAGCCAGGCCCAAATCAGAACCGTCGGCTAAGCTGTATTTATGAAAATTCTTCAATGTATGCTTCAGGGTGGCATTGGCTGAATCTAATTGAAAGAATTCGGTTGGATATTTAACCTCGAAACCAAAATTTATATCTTTGTAGGTTTTTATCTTTGCTTGAGGACCCATCTCTTTGATTTGCTGAGTCATAGAAGCGACCTCGGCAGAGGTTTTCTGAATATCGTTTATAGCAAAAATAGCCGCATAAACAATCCCTCCGATAACAAAGGAAACTACTACCAAAGCAACAATCGATACCCACTTCGGTAATTTTTTTGGACCCATAGAGCTTAACAACCCTTCTAAAACATCTTTTTCGTTCCACCCTTTCTCTATAAGGGCATTCCTTATGTCTAAATCGGAAAATCCTTTTTTCCGGCATTCTTTTACATATTTAATTAAATCTTTTGAGATCATATATTTTAATATTAACTCATTTTTTTAATTCCCTCAAGGCATCGCCGGCAATCCATCTGGCAGACATGCTGTCTATCTTTAAAATTTCTTCGGCAGCTTTAATGGCATGTTTCTTCAAATTATTATTTCTCTTGCCGATTTGCCTTAATGCCCAATTAACTGCCTTTTTAACAAAGTTCCTTTTATCAAAGGAATATTTTTTAATCACGGGAAAAAATTTCAGAAAATCCTCGTCCTTTGCTTTTTTGTCGTGCCAAGCCAGGCAAGCCATCATACTGAATCCCGCTCTCCTGACGAATTCTTCTTTTCTCTTCGGCCATTGCATTGCTTTTTTCCAGGCGAATTTTGTTTTGTCAAACAAGTTCATGCAGACCTGGTCACACAAATCCCAGGAATTGAAACATTTTACCCATTGCTGCATTTGTTTTTCGCTCACTTTGTCAATTTCATCAATCATAGACGCCAAAATTCTCACTTCGTGAATTTTGGTTTTCCACAAATCCAGTGCCAATTGATGATTTTTGCCGAGTTTTTTCGCCAAGTTCCTTAAAACCGGGATCTTCACGCCCAAGGCATATTTCACGTCAATCCCGAATCGTGCCATCCCCTCTCTGTCTTTGGGGCTGGAATTCTTTTTCAGATAATTAATGATTTCGCTTACAGTCATTTATTGATTTCTATTATTTTTTCTCTTGATTTATGGCCGCGGATGATTTCTATGTCGGAATTGCCGACGTGAAAATATTCGGCCAGAGATTCGATAATCGCCTCGTTCGCTTTTCCCTTAATCGGTGCTGCTTTTACCGAGACAATAAAATTACTCTCGTCGATTTTTTCTATTTTATTCTCTCTCGCTTTCGGCTTCGCTTTCACAAAAATTTTCATATATTTAAAACAAAACCGCTATAAGTGAACGTTCGTGGCCATATTTTTCAGGATCCCTTAGGTTTGCTTCTTTAGAAAATTCTACAATATGTTTTTTGAGGTTCTCGTCCCACTCTTTAAATAGTTCTAAAAAATTTGAGTTTTCCATGTAATATTCAAAACCGTCCGTAAATACGAATACACGATCACCCTTTTCAAGATTAAAAACCCCGCTTTCCAGATGATTAACCATTCGTTCCTCGCCATTAATAACTGCATAAGGCCTGCATAATCCGGAAGTCATAAATTTCAAATTCATTTCTCTGTCAAAATGCGCAACAAATGAATCGCAAATAGAAGCCCAGTACGCCTTATTATTTTTAATAATCGCAAACGAGCCAGTAGCAGAATAATAACCAGTAAGGTTGCCGGAAATATCGCTTTTTCCAGTTCCCTCATTATATTTACGAACCTCGCCATTGGCATATTTAAAGACATCGGCCACATCTCTTTCACTAAATATTTCGTACTTTTCTTTAGCGTATTTAATAACCGCCTCACAGAATATTCTGGAAACATCGCCGGCAGGAGAGGGGTTCGGATATTTTGCATTATTCTCAATCAACTTCGCAATGTTCAAAGTAACGCCATCAGAAACAACAAAAACAGGGGGGTCATCCGAGACAATTAAAAAATCTTCTTGCGGATGACAGTAATCTTGCGCCAAATATTCGGCAATCTTCTCTTTTTTCGCAAATGCTTGAATTGCTTCTTTAGATGGTAGTTCGGAAATACTAAAATGTTTCATAAATTTGCTTTATCATTTTTATTCTACCCCCTCAATTTCTTCGGGGCAAGCAAAAAACCGGTCCGATGGCTATTAAGACCGATTTTAAAAATTGTTGACAATTTCTGTGATTTTATTATTATTAAATTAAGGAGGTAGCCATACAGCTAAAATTCGGCTAAACCGGCTATTCCAATGATGCCGCCGCATCAAACCAAACAGGGACCAAAAGGTCCCGAGGCGTAAAAACGCCAAACCAAAAAGGCCTGGGGGTGCCGGGGAGACCAAAACCCCCTTTTTTATTTCTTCGGTTCTTATCATCAAGCAAAAAAACCGCCCAAAAGGCGATTTTTTAAAATTTATATTCGAATGGCTTGGGGAATGGTGGAGGTGGTTTCCAACCCATCTCGGTCGGAGTTTTTATAAGATGCTAAGCATTATGCAGACGATCCATTTGCTCTTTTATTTTATGATAAAGGTGGTTTGGGTTATCGGAAGCCCAGCTTGTTTCTTTGGATTCGGCATGGCATTTTGGACAATGCCCTAACCCTGCCCAAGGCAAATGCCAATCGTAGGTGTCAACTGTTCGACACTTGTCACAATAAACAGCTCTACAACGATAAGGTTTACCACCTATTTCGTTATAAACGCTACCCCATGCTTCTTGCCAAAATCCGCAGAATTTACATGCCCTATACTTTCGCCCAGCAGAAGAACTTCCTCTGGGCCCGTAAAAGCCAATAGTTCCGCATCGAGGACAAGGTATTGTACAACTTCCAGCCGGCCAGTGATTACCACCACAAGAAGACGACAACGATATCTTCATTTCTTCTTCCCATTGTTTTTCGGTATATTTTTTCCAAAACCAGGGCCAATGTAAAATTTTCTTAATCTTTTCTTTCATGATTTATTTTAAAAATTTTACGAGGCTCAGCCTCGTAAGAACATTGTAATTTAGATTGTACTCGGATCAATTGATAAAAATTTTTCGTGTTCGCCCTTTTGTATAAAATCCGAGAATCCATTCTGATTTGTATTGAAGAATGAAATCTTGTCTATGCGACTAAGCTTTTTTTTGATTTCGTCAATGTCATTTTCCCCTTTTGAAACTATAGTAATCATAACCGGTTTTTTTATGGTATTTTCCATGATATTAATAAGGCGTTGATCTCCCGCCTTCCATCCGATTATCAAGATTTTATCTGTTTCACCAAGAGCGGTTTCTAATTCTTTTATGTGAGATTCAGGACAGATGAAATCTTTTTGTGGTAGCGGTATCGCTACGGCTGGGAAAAGATACAATCTTCTATCCTTTGTTTCATTTTCAATATAATAATTCTTACTCCTATATATAGGAATTTTTCCTCCCCTGCCTATGCTTAATGAAATTTTATGATTGGTCAAAAAATTCCAATCTTTCATTAAAATTTTGTACAATTCTTCTTTGTTAGCAGCTGGCTCTAACTCAAAGCTATTGGGAAGGGGATAGCCCCAATCACATGAACCATGCAATTTTATAAGTTTTATCGGATTCTTGACATAAGCAGGAAGCTCACTATTTGTGTCTGATCGTTTATCATTTAATTCTTCTTCGAGGCATTCGTCAAGCAAAAGATCATAATTAAAAGTAGCAAAACAAACTTTATTATTTCGATCGGTAAAATCGTGTACAGATTTTATTAATGTCGCATAATTATTTAAAGGTCGTTTGTAGTTTTCGGAAATCTTTATAAATAAATTCTGTAAATAAAACTCAAATGATAGAAGTTCTTTTTGAATTCTTTCTTTGCTCACGGCATTTTCCACTAATTCACTTAAACGATCCTCCAACTCTTTATTTGAAGAATAAATACTAGAGGCGAGAAGCCGAACTTGTGGGAAACCCCTGATTGTCTTTTCAAATCGAGTATCAAACAGATCATTTCCTAATGGTGGTTGCCAATTTAAATCGATCCTAATATCTTCAAGGTGTCTTTGCCTTGGGAGATATCTCTTGTCCAAATCAATGTAGTCGTTCGAAGCGCCAGCCCCTAAAATTATTACCGGATATGCCATAAATTTATTTTTTAGTTTTTACCCTTTCATCGTATATCTTTAGACTAATGAGGTCAATTTAAAAAGCCCCGCGCGTCGGGGCTTTTGGATTATTTTTAGTAGCTGGGGTGGAACTTTCTTACTATGATTTACAATTTTCTCTTTTCCAATCCAATTTAACGCAGGTACATTATATAAATTTTGCTATTCTTTTCAGCTTCAAGGTGATAGTTGAATTATAAATAGGCTCCAACTTGAAACTAATGGCATCCAATCGCACCTTCCAAACTGGCCCAATTCCCATAACAACGACATTAGACGGTTGACTAATTTGGGCAACAGGATAAGTTGAGCCATCTAGCGTAACTTGTGGTTGATTTTTGATTTGCACTTCGAGAAGTTTTTTATTCCTTTCTATTTCGTCATCTAGGGTAATCTTTGATATTTCTTTTATTAAACCATCTAAATATTCACCCGTTGAATATAAATCACTAATTTTATCCAGTTCATCATTGTCTAGATCTCCGACAAAAAGATGAATATTTTTGTTCCAACTATTCGTGGCGATTATCTTTTTAGCGAATTGATAACCACCACTTTGCTTATAATCGGAAATGATATCTTCCGCTCGTCTAATTTCTTGTAAAATTATCTTGGCCGCATCTCTTTTGGTGTCTATTTTCTGTCGAATATATAAATAAACAACCAAAACTCCCACCAAAAAAGTAATGAAAGCCATTAAAACGCTAGACTTGGTTTCTGCCGGAAAAAGAAAATAAGAAACCGCAATACCAAGAAGAAATATAAAAATTATAATAATTAAAGGATAATAATTTTTAATTGTTTTCATGGTATTGTTTTACTTCCACCCCTGGCTTATAATTCTAAATACCACCTGCTCTTGTGGCACTTGGATCGGACCCTGGGGGGTTTGTTGAACAATGTTAGTTTGTTGTTTCTTATAATCAATCGTCAATTCAAAGCGATTTGACATATCGCGGCTTTCGATAAAAGCGATTTTGTAGTCCTTTTTATTTTGAACAGCATTCTGTCCTAATTCATTCTCCGGGTTCCACAAAATGCCAAGTTCCATTTCTTTTACGTATTCCTCATATAAATCAGTCATTGCCTTGGCTAAATTTTCATCGGCGAAAATAACGGTTTTAACGCCCAGATCTTCTTTTGCTTCTTTTCTGCCAATAAAATATTGGTGAGAATAAAGTTTTTCTGTGAAATAATCAACTATTTTTTCGATTTCTTCATCCTTCATCGGCGATTTATGACTTTTTAAAAGTCGTTTGGCTAAAATCCTAATCAAATTATGAGTTCGATTAACGTTTCCAAGCGCTAAAGGATGAATTTGAGGATTTGCTTCCACAAATTTCATAAAAATCTTTGCCAGCTCTGCATCGTCTTTAATGCCAAACTTATCTTTCGCCAAATCGCGATAAGCCATTAAATCTTCGGTTGAAATAGGAATTCTATTTTGGGGATTTTTAGGGTCTTGTGGGTTAAAAATATTGGCAGTAGAGGGGTCAATCGGTGAAAGTTCCGATAAATCGCTCATTACGATTTCGTCTGCGCCTAAGGCAATCATTGTTGCCGCACTGTGCGACTTATACGGAATTAAAACCGAAAACTTGTCGCAATATTCGCGAATCATTGAAACCAAGCGCCACGGTACCATGGTGTCGCCACCGCTACTATATAAAAACAAATCGATATTCTCCGTTTTGCCGATGCTTCGCAATTGTTTACTTATAATAGGGATTATATCCATAGCAATTCGCGCATTTACCGGTCCTTGCCTGTCGCTGGTTAAATACGTAATAACCCGTGATTTTCTCAGGTCTTCTATTTGTTTTATAAGTTGTTTTGTATCCATATTTGTTATTATTGCTGAATTATTGAAAATAATCAAGCTTC
>Ga0154612_120_pt1 | contig 34894 bp, 35 predicted proteins | sample Rifle2008BG13ft_FD_116041 | JGI IMG/M metagenome (GOLD analysis project Ga0154612, IMG submission 116041) | Candidatus Portnoybacteria bacterium RBG_13_40_8
AAGATATCGGCAATAACGAATTACCGGTTTTGGGAAACGAACTCAGATATAATATCAGATATTTCAATCCCACTGAGTTTAATTTTTCAAATGTTGTTATTATAAGCGATTATGACCAAAATGCTATGGACATTGTAAGAATTGACGGAGGAGGGGCAGATGATGGTGATAAAATAACCTGGAATCTGGGTAATCTCTCGGCTGGTCAACCGCCGCAAAGTAGCCCGGCTTGTATAGGTTATAATTTTACTGTTATTGATTACGGCACATGGTATATGGGACAATTCACAAAAAATGTTTTCTATTTGATGGCAAATGGCGGAATTCTGGAGACTCGTAATGACGTTTACGCTAATCCCTAAACAATAATTTATTACAAAATTTAAAATAGCGGGTTTTGGACCCGCTATTTTAAATTTAAATCGCAAATAGGTTATCGATTTTTTAAAACCTTTAAGAATACATCCGAAGGGATGGTTATTTTACCAATCTCAGCAAGGCGTTTTTTGCCTCTTTTTTGTTTATCTAATAATTTTCTTTTCCTGGTAACATCTCCGCCGTAAAGATAACCAGTCACATCCTTTCTCATCGCTTTTTTGGTTTCCCGGGCAATTATTTTTCCCTCAACCGCTGCTTGAATGGGCAGAGCGAATTGATAATATGGTAAAACGTCTTTTAAAAGTTCGACAATTCTTTTTCCTTCTTTATATGCTTCGTTTCTTCTAACTGTTTTTGAAAATGCCTCTATTTTTTCTTTATTTATCAAAATATCTAAATTAACCAAATCCGCTTTTTTATACCCGATTAATTTATAGCTCATTGAAGCGTATCCAGAAGTCGTGTTTTTTAATTTATCGTAAAAACCCTGCAAGATAATATCTAATGGTCCTTCGTAAAAAACAAGAATCTTCTCTTCGGTAAGCCATTTTGTAGCTTTAAATTCTCCGGAAAAACCGCCCAACAAATTATTAATTTGACCAAGGTATTTAGCCGGACTAATAATTTCTATCTCTATCCACGGTTCTTCCATGACTTCTCTATTTTTTTTATAAACAACTGATGGTGAGGTGGTTATTAAATCAAGACCATAATCTCTTTTTAATCTTTCGTTAACAATCTCCAGGTGAAGCATTCCTAAAAAACCGCATCTAAACCCCCGCCCCAAAGCGCTCGATGATTCGGGAAAAAAATTTAGTGCCGCGTCATTTAGTTTTAATTTCTTTAAGCCATCGCACAATAAATCATAATCATTAGAGTTGACCGGATAAAAACTGGCAAAAACCACTGATTGCGGCTCCATATAGCCTTTTAAATTTTGAATTTTGAATTTTGAATTTTGAATTGTTATGGTGTCCCCAACTCGACATTCCTCTATTTCTTTTAGTCCTGTGGCAATATAGCCAATCTCTCCAGCTTTTAATTCATTGGCAGCAACTAAATCTGGTTTGAAATAACCCAATTCTAAAACCTCGCCGTGAGCTCGCGAACCCATTAGATAAATCTTTTCTGCTTTTTTAATCTGCCCGTCAAAAACTCTAACATAGGCAACCACGCCTTTATAGGAATCGTACTCGGAATCAAAAATTAAAGCCCTAAATGGTCTATCAACTACTTCACTCGGAGGAGAAATTTTCTCTATTGCTCTTTCTAGAACCTTCTCGATATTCTCTCCTGTTTTGGCTGAAATTAAAATAATCTCATCTTTCTTAACATTTAAAAGTTCTTCAACTTCTTTAATCGATTGTTCAATATTGGCAGTGGGTAAATCAATTTTGTTGATAACCGGAATAATTTTTAACTTCTCCCGCCTGGCAAATTCTAAATTGGAAAGAGTCTGGGCTTGAACTCCCTGAGTGGCGTCAACTAATAAAATTGCTCCCTCGACAGCGGCCAAGCTTCTGGAAACCTCGTAAGAAAAATCGACATGACCAGGAGTATCAATCAAGTTCAGAATATAGTCTTTCCAAATCATCCTGACTGGTTGCATCTTAATGGTTATACCCCTCTCTCTTTCTATTGCCATACGGTCAAGGTATTGGGGTTGCATTTTTCTGATATCGACCGTTTTGGTGATTTCTAAAAAACGGTCAGCCAAAGTTGACTTTCCGTGATCAATATGAGCCATGATAACAAAATTACGAATATTGGCGTGATTCATTTTTTAAAAAATTTATTAATTATGGCAATTGTTTCTGATGATTTTAAAAACAAGGAAACCAAAAAGTAAATGATTATACCTCCGACTGCGGCAACTCCTGCCTGAATAAAAATTCCTATAAACGTTCTGGTATTAACGAATAAATCAAGAAAATGTAAAAGAGCATATACCGCAATCGCCATAAACATGCAGGCCAAAATTATTTTGATAAAAGAATCGATAACAATTTTGGGCTGCCATAGTTTAATTTTTTTATCAAAATATTTAAGCAAGAAAATAAAATTAAAAACTCCGGAAATCACAAAAGCGATAACCAAGCCAAGAACCGAAAAATTGCTAATTCCTTCCAGCTTTAAAGATTGAGAGATAAATTTAGAAAACATATTCTCGCCTTTTAGAAGCCAAATAAGGAAAATACTGCCCAAAATATTTAAACCAATACTCCACAAGCTAATAAGTACCGGGGTCTTTGTATCGTGAAAAGAATAAAAGGCTCGAGAAAGCAGAGGAATTAAACTTTGGGCAAAAATCCCGAAAGAAAATATACCCAAAGCGGCGGCGGTTAAACGAGTATCCAACCAGCCAAACTGTCCGGTTCCTAAAACCATTCTCACAATCTGAGCCCTGAGAAGAAAAAGTAAAACCGTAAACGGCAAAACCACGTAAAGAATCCGATTAAAGGTAAATGAAAAATCATTAGAAAATTCTGCCTTATTCTTTTCGGCATATGCTTTGGCTAAACGAGGAAACACGGCCAAAGAAAAAGAAATACCAATAATACCAATTGGAATATATTGTAAATTATTCGCCAAATTAAAAACAGCGATACTGCCTGATGCCAGAGTTGAAGCAAGGGCAGTGGTTACAACCAAATTAAACTGAGAACCGGCCAAGCCAACTGTTCGAGGAATCATTAATTTTATAATCTTTCTGATTCCTTCATGATAAATGGTCAAAATATTTTGCCAACGAAATCCAGAATAAATTGTGCTGGGTAATTGAATTAAAAAATGCAAAAAAGCACCCAAAACAACACCCCAGGCTAAACCCACCAATCCAAATTTTGGAATAAAAACCAAAATACCAAAAATAATTCCAATATTATACATTACAGGCGCCAATGAAGAAACAAAAAAGCGGTGAAAATATTGTAAAACACCGCTTAAAATACTGCTCATTCCCAAAAATAAAGGACTTAAAAACATGATTCTGGTTAAAATAATGGTCATTTCTTTTTTTGCACCAGAAAAACCGGGAGTAATAACAGAAATCAATGCCGGGGCCAAAAAAATAAGAATTATGGATGAAAAAATTAAAATTAGAGAAGCAAAATTAAAGACTCCGCTCGTCAAATGCCAGGCCTCTCTTTCGTCTTTTTTAAAATATTGTGCAAAAATAGGAATAAAGGCAGAAGAAATTGCTCCAATAATCAAAATATTATAAATCAAATCCGGCAATCTGAAAGCGGCAAAATAAATATCAAGCTCATCACCGGCTCCAAATCTACCAGCTAATAACCTGTCTCTGACAAGACCCAAAAGCCGACTAGTTAAAGAGGTGACCGCTAAAATAAAAGCGGCCGAAAAAATTGTTTTTGATTTGTGGTTTAAGATTCTATTTACCATTTATTTTAATTCTATTATATCAGACCTTTATAAATAAATCTATTTGTTTTATTATAAAACCATGGGAATGATTAACCATATAGAAATAAAAAAACTAATCCGCTTGCGAAATATCTTAATCGGAGTTGTAATTTTTTTAGTTATTATAATCTTCTTTTTTATTCTTGATATTGCCAATAATTATAAAATAAATTGGGGAACAAAGGTAGCCGGCATATCAGTTGGCGGAGAAACTCCGGAAGACGCTCAAGAAAAATTAACAAAAACCAGTGAAGAATTTTTAAAAAAAGAAATATTATTAAGCTACGAAAATCAGAATTGGCGAACTAATCCCGAGGAATTGGGCGTAGAAATAAATATCGAAGATACTATTATTTCCATTTTTGAAAAAGGGCACAAAGGAAATAAATCTGTATATAATGCCTACTGGCAAATACTGTCGCTTTTAGGATATAATTTTGAACCAATTTGGCAAATAGATGAAGAAAAATTAGAAAACCTTTTTAAGGAAAATCTTTCTTCAATCCACCAACCGGCAAAAAACAGTAGTCTCACATACGAAAATCAAAAACAAGATTTTACCATTACTAAAAGTAGCAATGGGGTTGTAATTGACAAAATTAAATTCAAAAAAGATTTGGCTAAAAATATAAATAATTTTGAAAATAAAAATATCCAACTAAATTTGATTAAAGATTACCCCGAAGTAATGGAATCCGAAACTGATATTGCTTATCAAGAAGCGAAATCGATTTTGTCAGCTTTGCCATTTAAAATAGTTATACCCGAAGACAAGGAAATAAAAGAAATTGCAAAAATAGAAAAAGAGGACTTACTCTCTTTAATAGAATTTTATCCTGTTTTAGACCCCAAAAATCAAAATAACAAAATTTTAGGCATTCGAGTAAACCAATCAAAATCTAAAGATTATTTGATTATTCTGGCTCCTTCGATAAACCGTGAACCGATTGATGCCCAGCTAACCATAAAAAATGGCAAGGTCGCTGTTTTCGCCTTATCACAAGACGGACTTAGCTTAGAAATTGACGGAAATATTCCCGTTATCTCGGACGGAATTTTAAATTCATCAGCAGATGGAAAAATTCAATTAAAAATAGATAAAATCCAACCCAAAATAACCACGGAAAGTATCAATAATCTAGGAGTAACGGCCTTTCTGGCTACCGGGGTTTCTAATTTCTCCGGCTCGCCAAAAAGTCGCATGCACAATATAAAAATAGGGGCAGCTAAATTTAATGGCGTTTTAATAAGGCCGAATGAAGAATTTTCTTTCAATACTACATTGGGAGAAGTGGGTCCGGAACAAGGCTATGAACCAGAATTGGTAATTAAGAAAAATAAAACAATCCCCGAATACGGAGGCGGGCTTTGTCAAGTTTCAACTACCATGTTTAGAGCGGCAATTAATGCGGGATTTAAAATAATCGAACGCTATCCTCATGCTTTTCCGGTAAAATATTATAATCCCCAGGGTTTTGATGCTACAATTTATCCTCCCTCGCCGGATCTAAGATTTATCAATAATACACCGGCCCATATTCTTATCCAGACAAAAATTGTTGGTTATGAATTATTTTTTGAGCTTTTCGGAACCAATGACGGAAGAAGAGTCGCCATTGATGGTCCATACCAATATGAAATAAAAGAAGATGGCTCAATGAAAGCAAAAATAACTCAGAAAGTTTATGATAAAGACAATAACATAATTATTGATAAAACATTTTATTCAAATTACAAATCACCGGCTTTATATCCGGTGGAACGTAACCCGTTAGAGTAGCCAGCCCAAGGCTGATCCGCCTGCCTGCCGTAGGCATGGCCTCGGGCAGAAAAGAAGCCCATTGGAATAAAAAATGACCGAAAGGTCATTTTTTTTATTTGTGCCGAGGACAGGAGTTGAACCTGCAAGGCCTTACGGCCACTGGGTCCTAAACCCAGCGCGTCTGCCAAATTCCGCCACCTCGGCATATTTATAAATTAATCCAAATTTAACTAAAAATCAATCCCCCACCAAGTCTTGGTGGGAGAAAATTAAAAGCTGGTAATAAAATCTATCACCAGCCTTTAAAAGCTATTTGATGTTAAAAATCAAATTCTAGACTAATCTTGCTATTACGTGCATGGGTTGCCCATCATATCAATTCCGCTTCTAACCAATAATCCTTGAACTAAAGCCAGAAGAAAAGCAGCTGCCAAGATTATGATAATACCAATAATGGCATTAATAATCAGGTTTTTAGCACTTCCTGCTTTTTCAGCATCACCACCAGAGGTTAAATAACGGATACCACCAAGAATCAAAACAATTACCGCAATACCGAGACCAATCGCCAATAGAATCGTCTGGATTACTTCCAAAATATTACAAATAGCAACCACTGGATCTACCTGAGCGCTGGCAACTAACGGCAATGCCAAGGCAAACAACCCAATAACTAAATATTTTTTCATAGTCGTTTAAATAATTATTAATAATTATCTCTCGACCTTTAAGGTTTTTATAATTTTATTCTTCGATAATCAACCATTAACCAAGTAGTCTATTGATTACCGTTTCTTGAAGTAAATTAATTATAAAAGAAGCACAAAAAATTATAACCGCACCAATTAATCCATACATAATAATTTTTTTAGCATTTGTTACCTTGGATTCGTCCGATCCTGCGGTCATATACATAATACCGCCAACAATCACAACAAGAATTGATAAACCTACGCCTAACCAATAAAGAATAAGTGCGACATCCATTATTAAATCGCATAATTTAGTAGCTTGCGGCCTACCCTCTGATTCAAGCGAATTACATGGATCTGGGGTAATCCATATCTGTGCCCTTACAATTACAGGCAAAGTCAGTAAAAATATTATAAAAATAAAAAATAATTTTTTCATGATATTAAAAATGAATATTTAATTATTATGATTTATGTTTTTTACAAAACCTCCCTAATCAAATCCACTATAAAATCTACTGCCAAAACCACGGCTACTCCAATAATCGCGTAAAGCAAGGTGGCTTTTGCTCTTCTGATTTTATCTTCGTTGCCCAATGAAGTTAAATACTGAATTCCGCCAATAACGATCATCACTGTGGCAATGGGAATCACCAACACTTTCAATGCCTCGGTAATGCAGCTTATCAAACCGTCAATTGTCTCTACCGGTTGTCCGCCGCAGCGAAGAGGATTTGGCAAGCCCTGAGCTTTTATAACCAAAGGAACAGCTATTAAAATTGTACAACAAACAATTATAAAAAACAAGGCTTTTTTCATTTTTTTATTTTTTCATCAATAAATTAATCTGACTAGCGGCTGTTTCTAATGCCCTGGAGATACTGGAACTGCCCAAATTGACTGAAGTGATGGCATTGGCAAGGATTGTTTCAACTTTATTATTATCAATTTGATACCAGCTTTTAGCGGTAAGAGATTGTTTGGCAAAAACACCGAATTCTAAATCTTCTTTCTGCCAATCAACCAAATCCCTACGGGCAGTCGGTTTTTTGGTATTTTCCAAATATTTCTGGGAATTTTCTTTATTGGTTAAATAAATGAGGAATTTCCAGGCTTCTTCGGGCAGTTTTGTTCTTTCGGAGACCGCGAAAGCCCAATAATTAGCGTAATTAATATCAAAGTTCCTTTCTTTTAATTGGGGCATTGGACTAACGGCAAAATTCAAATAAGGAGCTTTTGACTTAATCGTGGCAATATGGTGAGAATAATTAATCATCATTGCTGCTTTTCCTTCGGTAAATGCGTCAATCGAATAAGGCATTTGTCTATTCCAGGTATAAGTTATCTTTGATGGATTGGCAAAATCAGTATAAAAACGCAAAGCATCCTGACCCGGATAATATAAGCTATCCTCTCTTCTGACGCTATTATCAAAATTAACCGAATCCCTGTTCTCGCTAACCATTTCTGTGCCATTTTGAAGCATTAAAAGAGACAAAATATCGGTTGGACGATTAATGTTCTCAACCGTTCCCAGGGTTATGCCCGCTCTTTCGATTTGGCCGGATTGATTTCTCTTGGTTAATTTTTCTGCGGCTAATATCAAATCATCCCAGGTTGCTGGTGGATAAGAAATGCCGGCTGTATTAAAATACTCCTTATTATAATAAAGAGCTAAAGTATCAACATAAAGCGGCAATCCGTAAATCATATTTTCATCAGTTATGTCTTGCTCAACCACATCCACAAAAGCAGTTCGAAAATCAACAAAAGGCAAAATGGTTTCGGAGGATTCCTTGATTTTATCCTTGTGTTTCGGCAACCAGGTATTATGAATCATAAAAATATCCGGCGCTTTATCGGAAGCAAAAGCATTTATAAGTTCTTCCTCATAATCATTAAAGTTTTTCTTTTTGTAATCAATTTTAATATTGACACATTCTTTATTCTGCTTTTCGTATGTCTCTATTAATTTATTGAAAACTTCTGGCTCATCGTAGACTCCCCAAATTTCTAAATCTACCATTACTTTCTTACAGGGTTTTTTACAAAGACCGGGAAATAAAGTCGGACAAAGAAAGAATATAAAAACAAGGATTAATACAATCCCTCCGGCTATCATTAAAAGTTGTTTTCTACTCATGATTTATTTTTGGAAAACCATCCCCCAATGGTATTTATCAACCAAAATTTCTTTCTTAAATGTTAACGCCTCGTCTCGACCCATTTTCTTTATTGAATCCGTAGAAACAATCAATTCTTTGGGCGGACCCATTGGTTGATTCTCTTGCCAATCAATAATCACCAATTCTCCTCCTTTCTTTAAAACTCTTTTTGCCTCTTTAATTATATCAATTTTTTTAGAAGACTGAAATAAAATATTGGCCAATAAGACCATATCAAGAGAATTATCTGGCAAACCCGAACTGCTCGGAATTTCCAAATTACATCGTTTTGTCTCAATATTAAAAAGCCCCTGAAGTTTGGCCCGACTTCGGACCGATTCAAGAGCTTGCTCTAAAACATCAAAAGCGTAAACAAGGCCCTCTCCCACCGCCTTGGCTAAGGGTAGAACAAAATAACCCGCTCCACAACCAAAATCCGCAACCTGCATTCCCTTTTTGATATTTAATTGTTTAATGATTTCTTCTGGTTGAAGAAATCCTCCGGTACCAGCCATAATAATTTTAAACACAGGCGATTGAAACTACTTTATCTCCCGGCTCTAAACGCATTATTCTGACTCCCTGGGTTACCCTTCCTACTTTACATATAGTCTTAATTGGGGTTCTGATTACATTTCCTTTCTGAGACGTTACAATCAGATCCTCTTTTTCTTGGGTAACTATTCTAATCGCTACCAGGGCGCCGGTTTTCTCGGTTACCTTCGCTGCTTTTACCCCAACTCCTCCCCGATGTTGAACTTTAAAATAATTCAAAGGCGTTTTCTTGCCATAGCCATTGCTGCTGATGATTAAAACTTCGGGATTGGTTTTTACTAAATCTGGATTAATTACCTCCATTCCAACCACGGCATCAGTAAATTCTTCTTTATCTTTTGTTTTGCCGAATGTTCTCAATTTTATACCCCTGACTCCTCTTGCGCTTCGGCCCATTGGTCTTAAGTCTTTTTCTGAAAATTTAATTGATTGACCAAGTTTCGTAGTCAGCATTATTTCATTTTGACCACTGGTTACTTTTACCCACTTTAAACTGTCGTCTTTATCCAGTTCAATAGCCACGATACCTCCTTTACGGATATTGGCAAATTTTTCTATATCTGTCTTCTTTATTATACCATCTTTAGTAACCATTGCCAAAAATCCAGGCACAGAACCATTTTGTTTTTGTTTTCTCAAGGGAACAACAGCACTTATTTTCTCCTCCGAGGCCAAGCCCAAAATATTTACTATTGCTTTTCCTCGCGAAGCTCTGGTTGCTTCGGGAATTTCGTAGGCCTTGGCCTGATAAACCTTACCTTTATTACTAAAAAACAACAAATCATCGTGAGTAGAAGCAACAAAGAAGTGTTCTACAAAGTCCTCTTCTTTGGTTTTGATACCTATCATCCCCTTACCGCCCCTTCTTTGAGCTCGATAGGATTTGGGATTAACTCTTTTAATATAACCTGTGTTAGTAACCGTGATAATCGTCTCTTCTTCGGGAATTAAATCTTCTTCGGCAAATTCGCCTATCCTGGAAGTAAATACTCTTGTTCTTCTCTCGTCGCCATATTTATTCTTAAGTTCAATTAATTCGTCTTTAATTGCTTTCAAAATCTTTTTGGGACTAGATAAAACACCCTCTATCTCTGCTATTAGTTTCTGTTTTTCTTTTAATTCATCTAAAATTTTCTGGCGCTCTAAAGCGGCTAGTGTTTGGAGTTTCATTTCCAAAATTGCGTTAGCTTGAATTTCGGTAAGTTTAAATGTCTTCATCAACCCCAGCTTAGCCGTATCTCGATCTTTTGATTTCTTTATAAGACTTATTACCCTATCAATATTTTTTAATGCCTTGGCCAGGCCCTCTAAAATATGAACTCTATCCTTGGCTCGGTCTAAATCATATTTGAGGCGACGAGTAATTACTTTTTCCCGATGATCAATAAACTGACTTAATAACTGCTTCAGAGACAGGGTCTGAGGCTGAATTCCTTCGGTTAGGGCAATACAATTTAAATGAAAAACTTTTTGAAGTTCGGTGTATTTATAAAGCTTATTTAGAACTTTTTGAGGAAAAGCGTCATTCCTCAATTCAATAACGATTCTTATCCCATCTTTGTCTGATTCGTCTCGAATATCCCTTATCCCATCAATCTTTTTATCTTTTGTCAGTTCGGCGATTCTTTCTAATAAAACTGATTTATTGGTTTGATAGGTCAATTCTGTAATTATTATTTTAAACTTGCCCTTTTCCTCAACGATCTCGGCCTTGGCCCGAGCCACGATCGGACCACGGCCAAACACATAGGCCTGAACAATCTCTTTTTTATTATAAATTTCCCCGCCGGTTGGAAAATCCGGTCCTTTAATAAACTTGAAAATGTCTTCAACTGTCGCTTTCGGTTGATCAATCAAATAACAGATTGCATCCACTAATTCATTTAAATTGTGAGGGGGAATACTGGTGGCCATACCAACAGCAATCCCCAGGGTTCCATTCAAAAGAAGATTTGGCACTGGCGAAGGAAGAACCGTAGGTTCTTTTCTTGTTCCGTCGTAATTATCCGTGAAATTAACAGTTTCTTTTTCAATATCCTTTAGCATTTCCTCGCCTAATTTTGATAAACGGCATTCGGTATATCTTTGAGCGGCTGGAGCGTCTCCATCAACGCTTCCCCAATTTCCCTGACCATCAACTAAGGGATAGCGGAGGGAAAAATTCTGAGCCATTCTGGCGAGAGCGTCATAAATTGCTTGGTCGCCGTGAGGATGATAATAAGCCATGGTAATACCGGTAACATTGGCTGACTTTCTGTGTCTGGTCCCGGCGGTTAAACCCATCTCATGCATAGCATATAAAATCCGGCGATGAACCGGCTTTAAACCATCGCGAGCATCAGGAATGGCCCGAGAAATGATTACGCTCATTGCGTAATCTAAATACGATTCTTTCATTTCTTGACTGATTTCTCTAAGCTGTATCCTTCTGCCCAAATCTGAATTTTCGCTATTTTTATTATTGTTGCTCTTCTCCTTCTTCATTTGCTTTTAATAACTCCTCCAAGTCTTGTTGATTAATTTCTTCACCTTCTATCTCTTCGTTAAATTGTTCTTTAAATGTAGAAAAATCTGTTTTTATGCTTTCAAATAAAGATGGTATTTTTAAATCTTCTTTTTCTGATTTTTTCCCAAGTCCGCGAGAAAAAGAAAAAAACCAAATGGCCACAATTATAATCATTACTACAAGCGTAGATATCCATAAAATTAAAATCCGCGCTGATTTCGGTTTTCGCTGAATTTTTTTTATAAAATTTTTTATTTTCATGGTTTTTAGCCCAGGGATTTCATTACTACCACTTTCATCTCTTCCTCGGTAAAATCTTTTTTCTGAATAGATAATTCTTCCATTACTTGCTTATCTGCGCCAATTTCCTCTAAAAATTTTTCTACGGGATTTAATTTAATATTCAATTTGGGAACCTTATAATGCATGGGGATTACCATGTTTGGCTCAATTTGATTTATAATTTTTACCGCCTCACTGCCATTAATTGTAAAATTACCTCCGACTGGAACCATTAAAATATCTATTTCTCCGATTTTTTCAAGTTGGTTATCGGATAATTCTTTTTGTCCTAAGTCACCCAGATGACATATTTTCATATCTTCTGCTTCAATTACCGAAATTGTGTTTATCCCCTTTTCTTCGCCCTTAACATCATCATGAAAAGAATAAACTCCTCTAATGAAAACTTTTTTAATATCATATTCTCCTGGTCCTTCAATAATAAACGGCTCGCCGCTTACTGATTTTATATTATTATGATCAAGATGATCATGAGAAGCGATAACAATATCGACATTGCCCCGAGGTGGGGTTAGACCGATATCTTTAGAGAACGGATCAATAATAATGGTGATTTTATCGCCGTTATTTGTTTTGACCAAGAGCTTAAAACAGCTTTGGCCATACCAAACAATCTTCATACAGTTTTATCTTATCATAAAAAAATCTCTTCAACAAATTCACCCCCACACCAATCTCGGCAACAGACCTGATTATATTTTGATTCGAAGGCGAGGCCGACATTCGTCTCCGAGCACGATATGACAAATTCCGTTATGAAGATTGGTGTGGGGACGAGTCTCTTGCCAAAAATTTTAATATCATTTATACTTTTAAATACTATGCCTACAAAGTTGATAAACGACAAAAAAATAGGCCTAATGGCAACCCTTATCTCCAGGGTCGATTTTGTTATTCCTAAGCCCGGAGATGTCATCGAGGCAACGGTTGTAGCCATAAAGCCGTTAATGATTTTTCTTGATTTAAAGAATTTTAAAACAGGGATTATCTTGGGCAGCGAGATAAAACAAAACCCTCAGCAATTTAAAAATATAAAGCTCAACGATACTTTAACTGTAAAAATTGTTGATTTGGAAAATGAAGACGGCTACACCGAGGTTTCTATGCTTGAGGCCGGAGAAGAAAAAAAATGGCAATTCCTAAAAGAAAAAATGGATAATAGTGAAATTATTGAAGCCAAAGTCTTAAAAGCAAATAAAGGTGGCTTGATGATGGAAATGGAAAACGCCGAAGCTTTTATGCCGGTTTCTCAACTTTCCTCTTCTCATTATCCTCGCGTAGAAGGGGCCAATAAACAAAAAATTCTTTCTGAATTAAATAAATTGGTTAATCAGATTTTAAAAATTAAGATAATTGACCTTGATGCGAGAGAGAAAAAAATCATTGTTTCTGAGAAATCGGCCGAAGAAAAAAAATTGAAAAAAGCCCTTGAAAAATACGTTGTCGGAGACATTGTTGAAGGAATCATTACCGGAGTGGTTGATTTTGGTGCTTTTGTAAAATTTGATGAATTAGAGGGCCTAATTCATATCTCGGAAATTGACTGGCAAATTATTGATAATCCGGCTGATTTTTTCAAGGTTGGCGAAAAAATCAAGGCCAAAATAGTAGAAATAGAGGGCGATAAAGTTTCTCTCTCAACCCGAGCCTTAAAAGAAAATCCCTGGGAAAAAGTCAGAGATGATTATAAAACTGGTCAAATCGTTCGAGGAAGCGTGAGTAAATTTAACCCTTTTGGCGCTTTTATAAAATTAGATGAACATGTTCAGGGGTTGGCCCACATCTCCGAATTCGGTACAGAAAAGAAAATGAAGGAAAAATTAGAACTTGACAAAACCTATAATTTCAAAATCATCTCAATAAAACCATCGGAATATCGAATGGCTTTAAAGCCGATTTTTGAAGAAGAAATAGAAGAAAAATAAAGGAATTTTAACCCCACACCGATTTTGCCGTATATTATCATTGCGAGGCGCGCAGCGCCTCGCTTTTAAATTACCTCGCAAAATTCGGTGTTGGGGTTGACAGATTTTTGTTTTGGGTGTATAATGATAATAGTACCCTGTATAGGGGAAATATCCTGTCCTTTTCTTTATGAGGAGGTTTTTATGGAAAAGTACCTGGCTCAATTCAGAGTTGGGGGAGCGTTGCTTACGCTCCACGGAATTGCCGTAATCGAAGATGGCTACGGTCGTCCAGTGTACAACCAGTGCGGGACGATCTGGAAACCGTGGGAAAACGACAATCCTACGATCAAGGCGATGGTCGGCGCAATCCTGGAAGGAGATCCCGGTCCTGGAGTCGAAATCATCATTGGCGAGGGATATCCAGGAGACCGCAAGCCAGAAAGAACAATCTCCCCCTTTTATCAAAACCAGAACAAAGGGGTCAAGATGTTCTCAACCGACCGCGCTCTCTACGTCGCCATCAAGGGAAAAGTCAGGGAAACTTGGATCATTTCTTGGTGGTGGGCGCCCAGCGGCATTATCCACTTCGACGAGGCAAAAAACAAGTTCCGGATCGAAGAGCCCAAGACCGACGACAAACCTCTGGTTCAAGACATGAGCCTGAATGTTCTGCCCCAGGTCACGGATGATGGCGAAAACGGTGACAAGCCCGGTGATGAACTGGACCAAGCTACCAAGGAAGCCATTGCCGATGCCCAACTCGACCACGGCGTTGCCAAAAACGGCAACTGCCGAAGACGCGAATAACACCCGCGCATCTAAGGCCGAACTTCTTGTGAAGTTCGGCCACTTTTTTTATTTGAATTTTTCCCTAATTATGTTATTATTAAAAACAATGAAAAATCTATTTAAAAATATCTTAATAGTAATTTTTGCTCTGATGGTTCTATCGGCTCTTTTTACTATTTATACCAGTCCGCTTAAAGAAAAAGAAGAAATTTCTCTTAATCAAGTAGTTTCTTATATTAATAATGATGAGGTTAAAAAAATTACGATCAGAGAAAATAATTTAGAAATAGAACATAAAGATGGAACGATAAAATCAAGTCGCAAAGAAGGTGAACTTGGCATAACTGAAACCTTAAAAAATTTGGGAGTTGATAATGAAAAATTAAAAACCATAAATTTAGAAATAAAAGGCGAATCAGGACTGGGTTTTTGGATGGCTAATCTTTTGCCATTTATTTTACCCTTTATTTTTGTGGCCGTGCTTCTGTGGTTTATGTTCCGCCAAGCTCAAAAGGGACAAACTCAAGCCTTGTCTTTCGGAAAATCAAGGGCCCGACTAAATCAACCCATGGACAAAAAACAAAAAATTACCTTCAGGGATGTGGCCGGAGTAAAAGAAGCCAAAGAAGAATTAAAAGAAATTGTTGATTTTCTCAAATTTCCCAAAAAATTTATTGATATCGGCGCCAGAATTCCTCGGGGAGTTTTATTAATGGGCCCGCCTGGAACGGGTAAAACTTTATTGGCTCGAGCCGTGGCCGGAGAAGCTAATGTCCCCTACTTCCATATTTCTGGCTCGGAATTCGTAGAAATGTTTGTCGGAGTCGGCGCTGCCAGGGTACGTGATTTATTTGATTTAGCCAAGAAAAATGCTCCGGCAATTGTTTTTATTGATGAAATCGACGCGGTGGGCAGGCATCGCGGCGCGGGATTGGGTGGCGGACATGATGAGAGAGAACAAACCCTGAATCAGATACTTGTGGAAATGGATGGTTTTGACGTCACCACCAATTTAATTGTTATAGCCGCTACTAATCGTCCGGATATTTTGGATCCCGCCCTGCTAAGACCGGGTAGATTTGACCGAAGAGTTGTTTTGGATATGCCCGATATTGACGATAGAGAGGCAATTTTAAAAATCCATGCCAGAAACAAAAAATTGGCCAATGATGTCAGTTTAAGGGAATTGGCCGAAAGAACGCCGGGATTTTCTGGGGCGGATTTGGCTAATTTGGTAAACGAAGGAGCAATCTCGGCTGCCAGAAAAAATCAAAAAATAATCAATCAACTGGATTTGTTGAATTCAATTGAAAAAGTTATGCTCGGACCGGAAAGAAAAAGTCATATTTTATCCAAAAAAGAAAAAGAAATCGCCGCTTATCATGAGGCCGGTCACGCTTTGATCGCTGCAAGTCTGAAAAATACCGATCCAATCCATAAAGTCTCCATTGTTGCTCGTGGCCAAGCAGCCGGATATACTTTAAAGATTCCATCCGAAGACAAGCATCTAAGAAGTCGCTCTGAGTTTCTTGATGAGCTGGCAGTGCTTTTGGGCGGTTATTGCACGGAAAAACTGATTTTCAACGAATTAACCACTGGTGCTTCTTCGGACTTAAAACAGGCCTCGGAATTGGCTCACGCTTTGGTCACCCGCTACGGAATGAGCGAAAAAATGGGCCCGGTTACTTTTGGCGAAAGGGAGGAATTGATTTTCCTCGGTAAAGAAATATCCGAAGGAAGAAATTATTCGGAAAAAGTGGCCGGGGAAATCGATGTTGAAGTGGAAAAATTTATCCGCGATGCCGAAAAAACCGCTGACAAAATTTTAAAGCGAAGAAAGTCCAAGCTCATTCTCATCGCCAAAAGATTAATTGAAAAAGAAACCATTGAGAGAAGGGAGTTTGAAGAATTAATGAAAAGAAAATAATTTACGCGCATGTAGCTCAGTTGGTTAGAGCACGGCTCTTATAAAGCCGGGGTCCTTGGTTCAAATCCAAGCATGCGCATTTTTAAAACCCCCGCGTCGCGGGGGTTTTAAATTTTTCTATTGAATTATTTCTTGCCTACTGATATTGGTCTCTGGATAAAATCAACCGAGACTGGTTTTAGACCCTCCTTGAAAATTTCATAAGTTTTCACTCCGTCGCCATCTCTTCTGCAACTATAAAGTCCGAAATAAAGAGAATTATATTCTGGATAAGTATGGATAGAGACATGGGATTCAGCCAACAAAACAACCAACGTATATCCTTTGGGACTAAATTCATAAGATGCCTTGTCCAAAATGTGAAAGCCGTCCTGTTTTAATGCATCCAATAATTTTTCTTCTAATCCTTTGCCATCATCCAAAAGAACGGGGTCTATGCCGTACATTACGCAAGAAATTTCATTCCCAATAGAGGAAGATTTGTATCCCATAGGCCATTGAGATGAAAAACTTGCTTTTAAAGCAGCCTTTTGTTAAGATTAATTATTATAATTTAAATTATAATATAAATAAAAAAGATTACAAATTTGGGCGGTTAGCTCAGTTGGTTTAGAGCGTCACATTGACATTGTGAAGGTCGCAGGTTCAAATCCTGCACCGCCCACCAAGTTATGAATATTCCGATTATTTATGAAGATGATGATATAGTTGTAATCGATAAACCCGCGGGAATCCTGGTTCATCCAGTAACAAACGAAAAAAACACTTTACTGGATTTTTTAAAAATCAAATATCCCAAAGTACAACTAGTCCATCGTTTAGATAAAGATACTTCCGGATTAATGGTTGCGGCGAAAAATGAAAAAGCATACGACCAGCTAAAGGGCCAATTTTTAAACCGGGAAATCAAAAAAAAATACATTGCATTGGTTTATGGAATCTTAAAGGATAAAAAAGGAATAATCGCTAAATCAATATCTAGGTCCAGAAAAAGAGGCGGAAGTCAGACAACTACGCCAATTGGTAAAAAACGGGAAGCGATTACCAGATATGAGGTGGTTGAAGAATTTAAAAATTATTCACTTCTAGAAGTATTCCCCGAAACCGGACGTACCCACCAAATCAGGGTTCATTTGGCTTCAATTGGCCATCCGATTGCTGGCGATAAAAAGTATAAATTCAAAAGACAACCAAAATTAGAGAGTTTGACAAGACAATTTCTTCATGCTAATTATTTAAAAATCACCCTGCCCAAGAATGGAACGAAAGAATTCGTTTCTAATCTACCGAATGACCTAAATAAAATCTTAGAAAAATTACGCCCAGTGCTACAACTTTGATGCCACAAAGCGGCACAGATGTAGTATCGTGGCACAATAGATAAACAAACATTTTTTGATGTATAATCTATAACTTTGATGATTTCAGTATAAAAATCGAAGTTGTAGCACCGGGTATGACAAATAAATTAGATGTTTTTAATCAAAATCAAATTAAGAAAGAAATCCCTGACATTCGTCCGGGAGATGTTGTTCGTGTTCAATTAAAATTGGCCGAAAAAACCAAAAGAGGAGCAGAAAGAACTCAAGTATTTGAAGGCCTGGTCATTGCCAAAAAGCATGGCAAGGGGATAAATAGTACATTTACAGTCAGAAAAATATCTGAGGGCATCGGAGTTGAAAGAATATTTCCTTTATTTTGTCCTTCCATTATTAAAATTGAATTAGTTAAGCGTTCAAAGGTAAGGCGAGCAAAACTTTATTACATGAGAGAAAGAGCTGGTAAAAAAGCTAGAATGAAAACCAAAGAATTGTTGGGCGCGGAATGGGAAGGACCGGCTGAAGAAATTAAAAAAGAACAATAATTATGATTATTAGAAAGGCCCGAAAATTAAAACCAGGCGATAAGGTTGGAGTGGTTTCTCCTTCTGAGCCAATAGTTTTTAGAAATAAATTCAAAAGCTCGATCAGAGAGTTAGAAGAAATGGGATTGGAAGTAGTACTGGGAGAAAATGTTTTTAAAGAATATCGAGGATATTCAGCCGGAACAGTTGAAGAAAGAATAAAAGACCTCAACACCATGATAAAAGACCGCCAAGTAAAAGCAATATTTACTTCTCTTGGCGGTTTTACTTCTAATCAACTTCTGCCATTAATTAATTATTCAGCAATTAGAAAGAATCCTAAAATTATTATTGGTTATTCTGATATCTCCGTGCTTTTGAATGCGATTTATGTTAAAACCAAGCTCATTACCTTTCATGGTCCAACTTTAGAATTTGGCATACCGCATTGGAAAAAATTTACCAGAGATCATTTTGAAAAAGCTCTTTTTGAGTCTGGGCCAATCGGAAAAATTAAGGCATTTAAAGTATTGAAATCCGGCAAGGCAACCGGCAGATTAATTGGTGGGAACTTATCGGTTCTAAGAACATTATGGGGCACAAAATTCAGTCCCAAATGGCGAGATACAATTTTCTTTTGGGAAGATGAAAATATAACATTTGAGGACTTGGAGCACTTTTTGGCCCATCTAAAATTGGTTGGGGCCTTAGAAAAAATGAGAGGGATGGTGATTGGAAAATTGAAAAATATCTACAAATTTAAAAGTAAAAGAAGAAAAGCGAATACAGTAGAACAAATTATATTGGAGGCCACTAAAAATTATAACTTTCCGATTATTATGAATGTTGATTTTGGTCATTTTCCAAAACAAATCACTATCCCCATTGGCGCAAAGGCTACCATTGATACTTCTAAAAATCTATTCTCTATTGATGAGGCGGGGGTAGTGGATTAAAATTATTATTTGAATGCGCGGGTGCTGTAATTGGTAGCCAGGCTAGCTTGAGGGGCTAGTGTCCGCAAGGACGTGGAGGTTCAAATCCTCTCCCGCGCATAAAATATCGGTTCGAGCTACATTTTCTAAAAGAAATTTTTTAAAAGACCAGTAATTGATCTATAAATCAGCGGGGGTGCTGATTTTTTATTTTTACCTCTCGCGCTTGACTTTTTTGTATAGATATGATAAGATATGAATGGCACCTAAGAAATGGGTGGCCGAAAGGAGAATTGCTATGGACCATAGCAACTTTGTGGGTCAGCGGCATCCTCACGGTCAGTGTGTTCACGGTAAATGCCTGAACCACGATCCGGAGTGGGAAAACGTCGGCGAAAAGCGACGCGAACCGAATCCAGGAATCTTCGGCAAGAAGACTTACTGGACGAAACGTCACTGCGGAAAGCCGATGGCGCGGTACAAGGAAGTACAGACACAGCGGTGCAAGAAGTGCGGACGTATCAAGGTCGTAGTAACAAACTACTACCTTGCACTTTGCCTCTGCTGCGGCTACCACTTCACCAACGTCTCGGACGATTACTAGACGAGACGCCACAATCGGGGCTGCGAGAGAAATCTCGTAGCCCCATTTTTTTATTTTTGAATCGAGAATTTTCATTGAAAAATTTTACGCCGAAGAATAAAACAAAAAATACGGCTTTGAAGCCGTATTTTTTGTTTGGAGCGGGAGACGGGCTTTGCACCCGCGACCTTCTCCTTGGCAAGGAGACGTTCTACTACTGAACTACCCCCGCAACGTAAGAAATTTTACGATGGCACGTAAATTTTGCTTCGCAAAATAACGTGCCTATCGCGTTAAAATTTACGAAGTAAATTTTTTGCGCGATGCCGAGGGAGAGGATCGAACTCTCGACACCGCGATTTTCAGTCGCGTGCTCTACCACTGAGCTACCTCGGCTTAAACTTAGGCCCGAGCCGGACTTGAACCGGCGCATAGCTGTTTTGCAGACAGCCGCGTTACCTCTTCGCCATCGGGCCATAGATAATTTTATTTTATCAGATAATATGACCTTGTAAATAGTGGGCACCGAGGGATTTGAACCCCGACCCTTCGGACTTGCCCCGTTAAATGGGCGATTAGGGAATTGAACCCCATCCTCTTCGATGTAAACGAAGCGTTCTACCGGTGAACTAATCGCCCAATGCCGGGGGCGGGACTCGAACCCGCACGACTTATGCAGTCACAAGATTTTAAGTCTTGCGTGGCTACCAGTTACACCACCCCGGCGCTAATTATTTTTTATCATTCTCAAAATCTTTTCAATCCTATCGGCATTTTCTTCGGTTACATCTATCTCAAATTTAACTTTGGGAACAAACTTTATTTTTATGGCAGAGTTTAATTCTTTTTGAATGTTTGGTAAGTTTCTTTCTAAAATTTTTAAAACCTTCCCAGATTTCTCGAATGGTATTACGCTAACTTTTATTTTGGTATATTTTAAATCTTTTGTGGTATCTGCGCTTTGAACAGTAATCAAGCCATTCTCAATAAATACTTCTTTTAATAATATTTCGGCGATTTTTTCCCTTATCAGTTTATTGATTCTTTCTATTCGATTTTTCATAATTCTCTTTTTTTCTTTTCCACTCTATAGTTTTCTAGAATGTCTCCTTCCTCGATTATCGGCTCGCCCTCAAATAAAATTCCCGCCTCTCTGCCCTTTTCAACTTCTGCCATATCCTTTTTATTGTGCTGGAGTTGAATAATTTTCCCGGAAGTGATTTTTTCGCCGTTCCTTATCACGTCAAGATTGGTCTTATTAACTATTTTGCCTTCCAAAACTTTTCCGCCGACTATCATTCTTGATTTTTCTTTCCTGAAAATAGCGATAATTTTTAATTTTCCCAACTCCTCTCTCTCTGTTTCTGGTTTCAATAATTTAGACGCGTCTTTTCTAACTCCTTCGAACAATTCATAGATTATTTCGTAATTTCTAATTTTTGCTCCGGTTCTTTTGGCTAAATTCAGAACAGCGGCTGAAGCCTTAACTCGAAAACCGATTATCGTGGCGTTAGCCGGATAAGCCAATTTTACATCGGTCTCAGAAATATCACCAACATCTGATTTTAAAATATTTAAACAAATATTTTCAAGGTCTAGCTTCATCAAGCTATCCTTAACTGCTTCCAGCGATCCCTGAACATCGGCCTTAAGAATTATATCAAATATTTTGGCCTCCTCGCCTAAGCCTTCGGATTGTAGCTCGCCTCGCTGCGAAGCGGACGGACCTGCCTGAATGTTTTTTGGGCTTTCGACAAGTTTCTCCACTATTTTACTTTTTGCCGCTTCTTCGCTTTCTACCACTTCGAATCTTTCTCCAACAATCGGTACCTGATTTAAACCAAGAACAATGGTCGGAGTACTCGGTCCGGCTTCCTCAATCTTCTCTTCCTTAAAATTTTCTAAACTTTTTATCTTCCCGTATGTATGTCCGCAAATTATCCATTGACCGACTTTTAAGATTCCTTCCAAGACCAAAAAGGTAGCAGTAACTCCCCGTTGGCTATCCATATAAGATTCAACTACCACGCCCTCGGCTGGTTTTTCAATATCGGCTTTTAATTCCTCCATCTCGGCTACTAAAGCCACCATTTCCAATAAATCTTTTATGCCCTCACCGTTAATAGCTGAGATCTTAACTGCTGGAATCTTGCCGCCTCTCGACTCAACAACCAAGCCCTCTTTTTCTAATTCCCCGACTGTTTTTTCATAATTTACCTGTGGTTTATCCATCTTATTTACTGCCACAATTACCGGGATCTCTTCTCTTTTTATGCAATCTATTACTTCTTTTGTCTGTGGCCTTACCCCTTCTTCGCCAGCTACAACCAAAATCGCAATATCGGCTGCTTTGGCGCCTCGCGACCTCATTTGGCAAAATGCCTCATGGCCAGGCGTATCAATAAAAGTGATAAATTTACCATTGTGCTCAACCTGATAAGCACCGATATGTTGAGTAATTCCTCCCGATTCTTTAGCCACTACATTTGTTTTTCTAATTGTGTCTAATAAAGTGGTTTTTCCGTGATCAACGTGCCCCAAAACGACCACTATTGGTGGTCTTGGTTGAAGTTTTTTATTTGTTTCATTCTTATCCATGAATTGCTTTTTTAATTACTTCTTGTTCCTCGTCGGTCAAGTTATAACTTGAAGTTCCTCCTTCTATTGGCTTTGAATATATCCTTGTCCCCTCTCGACTGTGTAGAGAAGATAAAACCAGACCATTGTTTTTGCTATCTAATAAAGCAATGACAAAACTTTGGTCTCCGCCCGTATCTTTGAAGGGATTAAAACGAACCACCCCAATTTTGGTAATAGAGATATCGCATATTTTCTGTAATTTCTCATTCCACTCCGAAAGATTTTTTATATCGCTTTCAATTCCTCTCATTCTTTTTATTTGCTCGGAAATCACCTCTTCCAGGTCTTTAACTTTTTTGCCTTTTAAAAATATCTTTACTTTTTTTCTTGTTCTTGAAACCCAGATTTGTAAAACAATAGTCCAGGCAATCAAAATTACCAGTAAAAATATAATAATTAAATTTTCGGTTGAAAGATTAATCATATTTTAATCGTGACGTAATAAATTTTTTTCAAAAATTTAAACGTCACAGCAACGTTTAAATTGCGAAGCAATTTATTACGTTGCGGAGAGTGCAGGGCTCGAACCTGCAAGGCCTTGCGGCCACTCGCTTTCGAGGCGAGCGCATTACCATTCTGCCAACTCTCCTCTGGTGGACCCGCGGGGATTTGCACCCCGGACTCATCCATGCCATGGACGTGTTTTACTCCTAGACTACGGGCCCCTAATCTTTGCCCTTGAGAGGAATTGAACCCCTATCTCACCCTTAGGACGCCTGCCTGCCGGTAGGCAGGGGTTTGCCCCGCCTGCTTTGCCAATGCCCTGACGAGGAGTCGAACCCCGATCTCTCCCTTAGGACGGGATTGCTCTATCCATTGAGCTATCAGGGCAAGCATTGGCGGGCAGGTCTGTCCGTTGAGCTACAAGGGCTCAATATAAAACATATCCTACCACATTTTTTAAAAAATTTAAACCCCCACACCAAAATTTGGTGTTGGGGGTAAAGACCTGTAATATATTATTTCTTACTCTACCATAATTACCTGCACCGGACAACTGGTTGCTGCTTCTTTGTTACAGCCCAAATCAACTATTTCCAGTTCAAATTTATTTCCTCCGGCATCTTTAGCATCCTTTAAAACCGACTTTCCATCATCGCCCATATGCCAAAAAGCTGGACAAACTGCCACGCAAGTTCCGCAACCAATGCATTTGTCTCTTTGTTGAATAACTTTCGCCATAATATTTATTACTTATTAATTGTTACTCATTACTTGATACTTATTATATTTTATTATAACCTATCTAATGTGAAAAGGGCAATTATTTTTTCTCTAATCGTCCTCGGCATCACATCGATTGTCTCACAGTTGATTGTTATCCGAGAACTAAATACCAGTTTTTTTGGCAATGAATTTTTTATTGGCTGGACTCTTTTTTCTTGGTTATTTTGGACGGGTATTGGCAGTTTACTTTTGAATAAATTGGTTAAAGAAGAAAATATCTTTAAACTTCTTGTTATATCCAATATTTTAATTCCCATATTTCTAAGTTTGGAAATATTCTTAATTCGTTTTTCCCGAATTTTAATCACCGCTCAAGCTGGCCAAATACCCAATTTAATTCCTGCGCTTTTGTATGGTTTTATTGTTTTAGCTCCCTTATGCTTGATTTTGGGCCTACAATTCACGATTATCGCCAGATTGTGGAAATATAATTACCAAGGCATAGAATTAAGTCGAGCCATTGGAAAATCCTATATCTTAGAAACAATTGGTTTTATTATCGGGGGATTGGCTTTCGGTTATTTTTTAATTTTCGTTAATGAATTTTATGGTGCTTCAATTATTGCTTTACTAAATTTATTAGCCGGGATTTTTATTTTGGCACATAGAAAAATTGCTGGATTAAAATTTTTATCAATTGCTTTTTTTGGTTTTTTTATTCTCATATTTATCTTTTCTCCTTTTATTGATTACCAAACCAATGTTTTCCGATTTCCAAACCAAACTTTAATTGAATCAAAAAATTCTCTTTACGGAAATATCGCTGTAACCCAATTAAAAGACCAGTATAATTTTTATGAAAGCGGACTATTCCTGGGGACCAATAAAGAAAATATTTTTAATGAGTGTGTTCATATTCCGCTTTTATATCATCAAAATCCCAAAAATATACTTTTAATCGGCAATGGTTTTAATGGGATTATAAAAGAAATCTTAAAACATAATCCGGATAAGATTTATTATTTGGAATTAGACTCTGAATTGATTAAAACTACCGAAAAATATTTTTCTAATAACTTATCGGTTAATTTGAATGACAAACGAGTTGAAATAATTAATCTGGATGCCAGATATTTTTTAAAAAATAGTGCGGAAAAATTTGATCTAATAATCGTAAACCTACCAAATCCCTCGACTGCCCTGATAAATAGATTTTACACCGATGAATTCTATAAAGAAGCAAAAATTCACTTATCCGAAAACGGGATTTTATCAACCTATTTAAAATTATCAGCCAATTATTTTGGGCCAGAAATAGAAAATTTAGATACTTCTTTATATTTGGCTCTTAAAAATAATTTTGATTCCGTTTTAATCTTGCCCGAAGACCAGCATTTATTTATTGCTTCCCAAAATCAGCTTGATAATAATCCGGATTCACTCATCCAAAGACTTGAAGAAAGGGAAATAAAAAGTAATTTTGTAAATGAAGAATATATTAAATACAGATTAAACAATGACAGGGTTCGAACTTTAAATGATTTATTGGATAAAAATCAAACAGCCAAAATAAATCAAGACCAACTGCCAATTAGTTGTTATTATAATTTTATTTATTGGATATCGTCTTTTTATCCCAATTTAGCCAAAATTTTTGCTTCATTAGGAGAATTAAAATTTGGATGGATAATTGTTATGGCTATTTTTGGATCTTTGATATTCTTTCACGGCCCGCGAAAAAAAATTCCTCTTGTTATGGCAATTGCGGGATTTTCTTTAATGGCAATTGAAATAATAATTATTTTCGGGTTTCAGATTTTTTACGGATATTTATATTACAAAATTTCTCTCATCATCACCGCCTTAATGACAGGAATGACTCTAGGTTCCTGGCTGGCAAATAGAAAATTAGAGCAAAAAACAATCAAATCTATAATCAAAATTCACGCTTTAATAATTGTCTTCTCGCTGATTCTTTTATTCGGATTTTATTCTTTATTTAGAATTTCGCTCAAATCATCAATTTTTATAGAAATAACTTTCTTGATTGCCGCTGGTCTAATTGGTGCAATTGTTGGTTTTGAATTTCCGATTATTAATAAATTATATTTGGAACAAAAAACCCTCCTTCGCTCTTCGAGCTACGGAGGGCAGGCAGGTATCATTTATGGCGCGGACTTAATCGGTTCTTGCCTTGGCGCTTTTCTGGTTAGTATTTTTCTTGTTCCAATCTTCGGTATTTATCAAGCTTTAATCTTTTTGGGAATTTTGAATTTTATAATTTTAATCTACTTAACACTCTCTTCGTCAAAAACTTGAGCAGTAAAAACGTAAAGGTCCGTATCCTCGTCTTTCCAACAGTCGGCTGATAAGCCGGCTTTTTGCGTACATAAAATACTCAAAAATGTATCTCTGTCCCAGTTATTTTCTGTAGCTACTTGAGGTAGAAATACCCCTGAACGTGAACCTCTGACAATTTTTACTCCGTGTTTGCCGATTTCTACGTCTTTGTATGAATCAACTTTTTTCAGCGGGCTTAAAACTGAAATTTTATATTCCAATAATGGTAATTCTTCCTTGGTCACCGGCATAAATCTTGGATCATTAATTGCCGAAGAAATAACTGTTTCGGCCACAACTTGATATAAAGGAATATCCGGCTCGAACACACCGATACAGCCCCTTAATTCGCCATGCTCTTTCAAGGTCACGAAAGCGCCCATTGGTTTGTTTAGAAGCGAGTCGTCTTCTTCAAATTTCAAAATCTTTCCCTCTTTGAGATATGATTCTAAGGATTGTTTGGCAATCTCCAATAATCTTTTCTGTTGTTCTTTGTTCAGCTCGTTCTCTGATTTTTCGGAAGTAAAAACAATTGCCGTATAACCGACAACCTGATTTTTTTCTCCGCTTACATCACCTGAATTAGCATATTTTAATAATTGTGATTTTTTGCCTTCCATTAGGCCCATTACTACCTCAATCGCATCATGACCGCAAGCACAGGTTTGTAGGTTTTCTATGCCTTCATTTTCTAATTTATTTATAGCTTCTCTAAGTTTCTCTCTTTCGCCAGCCAAAATTGATTCAATTACTTTACCATCACTATATTTGGCATCATCATATTTGGGATAATGAGACAAATCAGTGCTGGCAATAAGTAAAACATTTTCATTCATTAATGGTTTCAAGGCATTAATTAAAATATCACTCGCGCCTGGCTGATTGCCTAAAATAATCGGTACAATTTTCCAACCCGAGACTGATAAGACCATTTGTAAAAACGGCAATTGAACCTCTAGGGAATGTTCCTCTGAATGGGCGCTTTCTTTAAAATATATTTTGTCATTCGCCTCCATTAATTTTTGGGCAAATTCTGCGTCAATTTCAACTTTGCCAAGAGGTGTTTCAAAATATCCTTTGGGATAAATCGAAGCGCCATCAAAATATTCCCGATGACTATTACCGATCAATATAACTGTATCTATATTTTTTCCTACCAATGCTTTATATCCATATGCCGCCACTTGACCAGAATAAACATAACCAGCATGAGGAACAATCAAAGCACGGATATACGGATCTAACTTTGGCAATTCTGCTTTAGTCAAAAAATTATCAATCATTGAACTTAATTCTTCTTTTGAACCAGGATAAAATTGCCCAGCCACAACCGCTTCGCGCACCGGTCCCTCATCTTTTTGAATGTTATTTTTATTTCCTTCTTGTTTTTTCATAAATTCCAATTTTCCCTGGTCTATAACCAAAGCCGCTCCAATAACCAACAATATAAATATAACAAAAATTATTACTTTTTTCATTTATTTTCTTATTTCCAAATCCCGGGAATTACTTCACCATCCAAACATTTGCCATCAACTAAATTATTGGCTTGAATCATATAACCCCGTCTTTCAATGGCAATCTCTTTTGACCCCGGACAATAAGTTGATTCTCCTTCGGGATAAATAATGTTTCCGGTATAAACAAATTTTAATCCCTCTTCCATGGCAACCTGCCTGGCTTTAATTATTGTTTCCGACGGAGTTGACGGCAAATTCTGTAATTTATATTCCGGATGAAAGGCCGAAAAATGAAGCGGTACATCGTCGCCCACATTTTCTTTTATCCATTTTGCCATTTCTCTTATTTCTTCTTTGCTTTCATTTTCTCCGGGAATCAATAAATTCACAATTTCTAGCCAAACACCGCTATTTTTAATAGTCTTTATTGTTTCCAGAACCGGCGCCAAATGACCGCCGGTAAATTTTTGATAAAATTCTTCTTTAAACGCTTTTAAATCAACTTTATAAGCATCGATATAGGGTAATAATTCTCTTAATGGTTCAAGGTTAATATAACCGTTGCTCACTACTACGGTTCTTAATCCTTTTTCTTTGGCTAATCTTGCCACATCATAAACATATTCATAATAAACGATTGGTTCGTTGTAAGTAAAAGCAATTACTTCGCTCCCGCTTTGTAACGCATCGTTGACTACCTGCTCTGGTGTCATTTTGGTTGTTTCCACCTCCCAGGGAAAAACCTGAGAAATATCCCAATTCTGACAAAAGGAACAGCGCATATTGCAACCGGTTGTAGAAATTGAATAAGCCTTGGCTCCGGGCAAAAAATGAAAAAAGGGCTTTTTTTCAATTGGGTCGACATGCTGGGCAGCCACATTGCCGTAATTTAAAGAATAAAGCTCGCCATCAATATTTTTCCTGGCTTTACACAAACCAATCTGACCCCTAGATAAGATGCAGCGATTAGGACAAAGCCCACACTGAACCATATTGCCAGATAATTTCTCAAAAAATTTCGCCCGATAAAAATCTTCGGCATTATTCGCCTCTTTGGCTCCTTTTTCCCGTGTAAAAATCAAATACCCGGCCAGGCCGACTATCAAAATTAAAAACAAAATGGCAAAAAACTTTTTCATATTTAAATAGCATGAAATAAGGTCAGACCTCTAATAATATAATAAATCCCGTAAGTTAAAAAGGCAAAACCAACAATTAAACCAGCAATTCTGGCGATCAAGCGAAATTCCTTCATTTTTCCCAAAAATCCCAAAAAAGTAACCGGCAGAAAATAAAGTGTTGTCCCCAAAAAGAACATCAAAAAATAAATTATTCCTTTAAAAACGCTGTGTAAGGAAAAAACATAAGCCAAAGACATTAAAAACGGCGGACAGATATTTATGCCCATCAGAAATCCCATCAAAAGCGGTGATTTTTCCCTGAATTTAATATATTTTGATGAACAAAAAATGCCCTTGGGCTTTAAAAGACCCAAGGCATAAAAAATCAAAACAACTGCCAAAACCATCAGAGAAATAATCAAAATCAAATTTACTGCTTGATTGGAAATTTTTTCTCCCAAATAGCCAAAAATTGCGCCAAAAAGAATATAGCCACCTAAACGACCGAGAATAAATTCCAAAATCACTTTAAAATTCTTGGCTAGTTTCCTTTCTTCGGAGACTAAATATGGCGCTATAAAGGGCACGCAATAAGTAAAGCAAAAGATTCCAGTGGAAATCCCCAAAAGAAATGGTTGAATGAGAAAATCTTCCATATATCCTAAATTAGCACAATTTTTGCTATAATAATAGGGTAATAATTAAAATCGCCCCGTTAATCGGGGCAAATCTATGGACAATAATCTTTACAATTTAATGCTCCAATTGACCCAGGAACAAAAATCTATTTGGCGCGTAAAAAGATATTATATTAGTGATGCGGGAAATTGCGAAGAGTGTAAAAGATTCTGGACCGATTTTTTGGAACAAAAAGAAAACAATGTTGCCCAAATGAAAGAATTGATTAAAAAGCATATTGGGTAAATTATTCCCCTTTTTCGACTCTTTCTGTATATTCTCCGGTTTGGGTGTTTATTTTGATAATGTCTCCTTGTTCAATAAATAAGGGGACATTTATTAATGTGCCGGTTTCAATCTTAACTGCTTTTACCCCGCCCTGGGCAGTATTACCTTTAATCGATGGCGGCGCTTCAATAACCTTAAATTCCATTTTAATCGGTAAAAACACATTCACGATTTTGTCCTCAAATTCCATTACATCAACGTTGCTATTCGGTTTTAAAAACTTGCTTAAATCGCCAATTTGTTCTTCATCAATTTCGAACCTCTTTGACGGGTCGCTTATTTCGCAAAATACAAATTTGCCGCGATGAACATATAAAAATTTCACTTCGCGGTATTTAATTTCCGCCTCCGCAAAGCTTTCCGTATGCTGAAAACTACGGCTGATGACTTTGCCGTTAATCAAGTTCTTGATTTTTGTCTGGGCAACGGGTTTTCTTTGCTGCATTCTTACAAAATTAAACTCAACCACCTGATATGGTTGGCCGTCTAAAATAAAAACCGTTCCCGGTTTTAAATTATTATAGTTAATCATACCCAGTGCTACAACTTCGATTTTTATACTGAGTTCATCAAAGTTGTAGATTATACATCAAAAAACGTTTGTTTATCTATTATGCCACGATACTACATCTGTGTCGCAAAGTGGCATCAAAGTTGTAGCACCGGGCATAAATCTCACTCTATCAAAAATCCTTGACTCGGTCAAGGATTTTTGAAAATCTAAATATTTCAATTATTCGGTAGTTTTGCCGTCAAATTCCGCTTCTTTGGCCATAGCTTCTTCTTTGGTCACGCGCACAATACCTTCCTTGTGGTGAGCCGGAGAATAAATAGTGTAAAGCTTAAGTTCTTCTGTATCAGAGACATTAATGATATTGTGCTGGGCGCCGGCCGGCACAACCACTGCTGTACCGTCTTTGAGTTCGTATTCATTATCGTCAATAATGCATTTGCCTTGCCCTTTTTCAAAACGGAAAAATTGGTCATTGTCAGAATGAACTTCCATTCCGATTTCTTCTCCTGGCCGGAGACTCATCAATACCAACTGGCTGTGTTTCCCGGTATAAAGCACCTTGCGAAAATTAGTATTTTCCAAGGTTTCTTTTTCAATATTATCCACAAATCCTTTCATATTTTTTTTACCTCGTTAAATATCCCGCGGTGCGGGATGCCGCTTTGCGGCATTTAACGGGGTGAACCCCTTAATTATTAATCAAATTTTGACCCTTGAACTCCTATTATATCATTTCAATAAATTTAATGTAAACAAAAACCGCTAAAACCCAAAAAGCCCGCAAAACCTTTGAATTTATTTATTTATGCTCTATAATATAATTATATAGGCAAATGCCTTAATAATAATTAAATAAATAAATTTATGGCAAAAAGAAAACCCAATGCTGCGTTTATGAGACCGTTAAAAGTCAGCGAAGAACTGGCTATGGTTATTGGCAAGGGCCCGATGCCCAGACCAGAAGTAGTCTCAAAGCTCTGGGTATATATCCACGAGCACAACCTTCAGGATAAGGTCAATAAGCGCAACGTCAATGCCGATGCGAATTTGAAAGCAGTTTTCGGCGGGAAAGGAACAGTAGATATGTTTGAGATGCAGAAGCTCATTTCAAAACATCTTTCCAAATAGACTTTTTAAATTTTTCAAAAATTTAAAACAAAAAATCCGACCTCTTGTAGGCGGATTTTTTGAAAAAAGCACATAACGTGTATGTGCCTTTTGTAAAATTTTAATTTTGAATCCACGCTATACTTCAATTATTACCGGCAAAATCATCGGCCTCCTCCGGGTTTTACTGTATAAAAATTGACCCATTTTATCTCGTAAATTATCTTTAACATATGCCCAGTCAATCGGCGCGCCAGCAATAGTTGTATGTCTAACAATTTCTTTTACTTTTTTACGTGCTTCCGTTAAAAGTTCCTTTGATTCTTTCATGTAAATAAATCCGCGAGAAATAATATCCGGATTATTTTTAACTTTTCCGGTTTGCCGGTCTATTGTAGTTATAATTACAAACATTCCGTCCTCGGCCATTGTCTGACGGTCGCGCAAAACAATGTGACCGACATCGCCAATACCCAGCCCGTCGACAAAAACATAACCGGTATCAATTTTTTTGTTTAGAACCCTGGCTGTTCTGTTTTGAAATTCAATAATTGAACCGTTATCGAGAACAAATATTTTATCTTTGGAAATTCCGGACTGCATGGCCAATTTCGCCGCTTCTTTCAAAAAATAATGATTGGCATAAACCGGCAGAAAAAAATCTGGCCGGACTTGCTTTATTATTTCCTTAATATTGGCGGCATTGGAATGACCGCTAATATGCACATCCATGATATCACTATGAATTACATTATCGCACTTGCGATAAAGACTGTCTTTCAATCGCTGAATTGTTCTTTCGTTTCCCGGGATAACGGACGATGAGAAAATAACGGTATCGTTTTTTTTGATGCGGATGAATCTGTGATTGCCGGTAATTATCCGCGATAAAACCGCATTGCCTTCGCCCTGCGCTCCGGTACAAATAATTATAATTTTATTCTCCGGATATTTATGGATATCTTCGATGGAAATAAGCACTTCCTTACCGGCTTTTATATATCTCAGTTTTTGGGCTATTTCAATATTCATTTTCATGCCGTAACCGTCCGGGGCAACTTTTTTGCCGATTTTTTTGGCGTATTCGATAATATGGCTAATCCTTTTTATTTGAGAAGAAAAAGTGCCGATGATTACCTTGCCTCTTGCCTCTCTGATAAGTTTTTCCAGGTTGGCATACATATCTTTTTCTGAGACCAATTCGTGGGTGGTATCGAGTGAACCCAGGCTTTCAAGCATTAAAATTTTTGGCGCCGGCAAAGAAGATAAATGATTATAGGTAATCGCCTGTTGATTAATTGGATTTTTCTCCATTGTCCAGTCGCCTGGATGAATAATCGTTCCGTTCGGCGTATTGATAATAACGCCAACCGCATCCATAATTGAATGCTCCACATTGAAAAAGCCGATTCTGAATTTACCTAAATTAAACCGATCATTAATTGATTTAACCTTAATAATCTTTAGGCGCTTAACCGATTCTTTGGCGTATTCTTCCATTCTTTTCTCGATTAGGGCAATGGTCAAGTCTCTGCCAATAATTGTCGGATAACCGAGTTTTTTCAAAAGTAGCGGAGCAGCGCCAATATGATCAAGATGTCCGTGGGTAAAAATTACTCCGCGAATATTTTTTTCCTTGCCGCGCAAATAACTGACGTTGGGGACAATAAAATCAATGCCGGGCATATCTTCTTCCGGGAACTGAATACCCATATCTAAAATAACAATATCGTCGCCGTATTCAAAAACAGTCATATTCCGGCCAACTTCTTCCATCCCTCCCAGAGGAATAATTCTTAAAGCGGATTGTTGTCTTGTATTTCTTTGCCTTATTGGCCTATGTTTTAATTTTTCCATATCTTTATTCTACCAAAAAATCGTCTTAATTAGAAGACGATTTTACCAGGGTGGACGAGTGGACTGGACTATCAGCCCAAGGCCCGCCCACGGCGGGCAGGCTGATCGGCCTCGGGCCGAGAGCCTGTTTGAGTATATAAAAAAGCACATAACGTGTATGTGCCTTTTAAAAAATGTAAGTAAATTATTTTTCTTCTTCTTTTTCTTCTTCGCGCTCACAATTAACGCAATACCCATCAATGTGTGAATGCACTCCACCGCCGTGAATAGTCAAAAGAGGTGAAATGGCAGTTATTCTAAGCTCGTTATTGAGTTCTTTGAATTGCGCAAGCGTTCTCAGAAAATCCTCAGATTCACTTGTCTCAAAGTAGAATATCAAGTGCCCAGAATATTCTACATTCTCCGGAAGATTTAATTTTTCTTCTATTATCTCCTTTTCTAATGTCTCCTTTCTTAGTCTCTCTTTTTCAAGAGCTGAGTCACGTTCAGCCTTTTCTTTTTCAATTTTTGCTAGTTTTTCAATTTTTGATTCTTTTCCCATATTTTTATTTTCCTCTTAATTAATTATTATACTTTTATCATAAGCTCTTACTCAGCAAAAGTCAACACAAAAACCCGAGAAAAAATCTCGGGCTTTTTTAAAATATCTTTGGGTCTTAACTCAAAGATTATTATAAATCCTTTAATAAAGCTATTGCAGAATCCTGACTATGTTGAAGAGTTAAGAATGAAGTTAGAGATAATAAAAGAGTTAAAATCAGCAACTGAACTAGTTTAGAGCCTATTTGATAAGTATTTAAACCTGGGCTTGCGGATTTTTGGGTAAAACGGGCTGTTTTTTGGCAAAGATAACTACTACTATTGTTATTAATGCGATAACGCCAACCATAACCAAATCAACACCCTGAGAAACAAACAATATAACGCCTCCCATAATTATATAAAAAATAGATAAACCTATTACCGCCCTTCCAGTAATTTCTTTTTTTGAAGAAATCTTAATTTTTTTCTTCACTAAGCCAGTTATCCCAATAACCAATAAAATAACTAATAATATTAAATCCATAAAAGTTTTAAATATATAATAATAACGACCTTTATTAAATTACCTCTTTTTATTATACCAAAAAATCGTCTTTTAAGCGACTTTTTTGATAACTATAATAAACATATCGCTGGGTCAGCGAGTGGACTGGATTAGAACCTGTTTGGATTCAAGTTTGGGTTAGATTTATATAAAAAAAGAGCGTCAGAGCAGGATTTTAACCTGATAACGCCCCGAGATACTAATGTAGAATCTGCCCAGATTCACCACGATAATCGTTAGGCCACGAATAACTAACTGATCTCTTCTTGTCCGTCGCATATACAGTCTCTACAACTTTAATCCTGTCTCCCTTTCTCAATAATGAACATTTGGTGCAATTGTTATCGGTCAGACTCTCTTCAATAGTGAAATCAAGACGAGTACCATTGTCAAGTTTCACTACAAATTTGCACCCAAGTAATTCTTCAGATACAACGATTTTTCCTTGTCTGTTCTCAACTGCGGCTCCTACTATTGCTCCTGTAGTGCCAGCAGCTAACGCTCCAAATATTGCACCCCCAACAGGATCTCCTTTTCCTTCGGTTTTTTGCGTAACTGCAGAGGTTGTTCTTACATCTTCAACAGTGCCCCAAAGCTCTTGTGTTTCTGTCTTGCATCCAAAGTTCATAACCAATACCATCAAGACCATACCGGCAATTAAAAATCTAGACATTTTTCATACACCTCCTTTTTATTTTTTTAAAAACAAGAACTGATAACAGTTTTTGTACTATTATCAGTATAGCATATCCATTCTTAAAAGTCAAGGGTCGTAGAGTGGACTGGATTAGAACCTGTTTGGCTTTAATATAAAAGAAAAACCCGCTTATGAGGCGGGTTCAGAGAAAAAGTCCTTCAACGGAT
>Ga0154612_104_pt1 | contig 33263 bp, 32 predicted proteins | sample Rifle2008BG13ft_FD_116041 | JGI IMG/M metagenome (GOLD analysis project Ga0154612, IMG submission 116041) | Candidatus Portnoybacteria bacterium RBG_13_40_8
TATTGCGTGGCTTGCGAAAAGTTTTTAACCGAAAAAGATTTGGTTGATGGATTATGTCCGGACCACAAAACAGAGCCGAAAAAGATTACGGAAAAAAATTACTTTTTTAAACTCAAAGATTACCTGAAGACAGTAGCAGAATTGATTAATACAAATCAATTGAAAATCGAACCCCAGAATGCCAAGAATGAAGTTTTGGGATTACTGAAACAGGAATTGGATGATTTTTCCATTTCTCGTCAAAAAGAAAAAGTTAAATGGGGCATTGATTTGCCGTTTGATAAAAATCAGACGGTTTACGTCTGGGTTGATGCGCTTTTGAATTATTATACCGGAGACGGCACAAAAGAATTTAAAAAATACTGGGAAAAAGGAAAAGTTATTCATTTATTGGCAAAAGATATTTTGAAATTTCACGCTGTTTTTTGGCCAGCAATGCTGTTGGCAACGAAAAAAAAATTGCCGGACAGAGAATTTATTCACGGATTTTTTACAATCAATGGCCAAAAAATAAGTAAAACGCTTGGCAATGTAATTGACCCTATCGAAATAGTCAATAAATTCGGCACGGATGCTGCGAGATATATTTTATTATCGCAGTTTCCCTTTGGTCAGGATGGGGACGTTCAAGAAAGCAGGTTTGTTGAAAAATATAATGCCGATTTAGCGAATGGATTGGGAAATCTAACCGCTCGCATTTTAAAGCTCGCGGAAATTTCAAATTTCAAATTTCAAATTTCAAATAAAAAAGAAAAAGAGATTGAAAAGAAAGTTAAGGAAATTAAAGAAATCTATAAGAAAGATATGGAAGAATTTAAGCTATACGAAGCATTAGAGGGAGTATGGAGATTGATTAAATGGTGTGACGAATATATCGAGAAAAATAAACCTTGGCAGATAACCGATAAAGAAAAATTGGAGCAAGTTTTATCCAATTTGCTTTATTGCCTTTTTGAAATCGCCGATTTAATTTTACCGTTTTTACCCGAGACAAGCGAGAAAATAAAAGAGCAGATAAAAACAGGGAAATCAGAAATTTTATTTCCCAGAATTTAAATGTTAGTAGACACTCACGCACATCTTAATTTTAAAGATTTTGAAAACGACCGAGAGGAAATCATCGGTCGTTGTTTGGCTAACGATATTTGGATAATCAATATTGGCGCTGATTACGAGACGTCAAAAAAAGCAATAGAAATTGCGGAAAAATATGAAAAAGGCATTTATGCCGCAGTTGCCTTGCATCCGCATGATGTTTTGACCGAAAAATTTGATTATAAAAAATACAAGGAATTAGCCGAAAATAAAAAAACCGTGGCGATTGGAGAGTGCGGTTTGGATTACGCTTTTTGCGAAGATGATAAGAAAGTACAAAAATTACAACAAAAAGTTTTTATAGAGCATTTGAAGCTGGCAAAAGAAGTTAATAAACCGGTTATTATCCACTCCCGCCGTCTATTTCCGGAAATTTTAAACATCATTCAAAATTCAAAATTCAAAATTCAAAATTCTGGACCTGGAGTCTTACATTGTTACATGGGTCGTTGGTCTTATGCTGAAGAATATTTGAAATTGGGATTTTATATCAGTTTTACCGGTTTGATTACTTATGCGCGGGATTACGATAAAGTAATTAAAAATACTCCCTTAGAGCGAATTTTAATCGAAACCGACGCGCCATATTTACCCCCACACCAAATTTTTGGTGGTGGGGGTTTGACCCTCGAAGATCGTAAAAAAATTAGAAATACCCCTGAAAATGTCAAATACGTGGCAGAAAAAATTGCCGGGATAAAAGAAATTTCACTTGACAAAGTCGCTTCTCAAACCACTCAAAACGCCAAAGAGTTGTTTAATTTGCTATAATTACTAGTGAGGGAGAAATAAGGGTTTGTACTTATTTCGACCGAACGAAGTAATTCGAAGCTTTGCTTATAATAAGGTTATGGACTATAATCCGCAAAAAATAGAGAGCAAATGGCAGAAATACTGGGAGAAACTTGGCTTGGATAGGGCCAAGAACTTTGACAAAAGAAAGAAGCAATACATCTTGGTTGAATTTCCGTACCCCTCTGGAGACGGTTTACATATTGGTCAAGTTCGTTCTTATGCCGCCCTAGACGCAGTTTGCAGAAAAAAAAGAATGGAAGGTTATAATGTTTTGTATCCGATGGGATGGGATGCCTTTGGATTACCAACCGAGAATTATGCCATCAAAACGGGAATACATCCGATAGAGGCAACCAAAAAGAATACTGATAATTTCAGAAGGCAATTAAAAATGATGGGACTTTCTTTTGACTGGTCTCGGGAAATAAATACCACTGATCCTGAATATTACAAATGGACCCAGTGGATATTTTTGAAAATGTTTGAAAAAGGACTGGCATATCAGTCCGAAATGCCGATAAACTGGTGTTCGGGCTGTAAAATTGGCTTAGCAAATGAAGAAGTAATTGGCGGAAAATGCGAGCGTTGCGGAGCAGAAACCGAAAAAAAACGACAGAAGCAATGGATGCTGAAAATTACCGCTTACGCCGATAGATTAATTGATGATTTGAAAAAAGTTGATTATTCGGAAAGAATCAAGACTCAACAGATAAATTGGATTGGCAAAAGCGAAGGAACAACAATAAAATTTAAAATTGTGGATGAATTTATCGAAGTATTTACCACCAGAATTGATACGATATTTGGAGTTACGGCGCTTGTGCTTGCGCCCGAACATTCGTTAATTGAAAATTTAAAATTAAAAATTGAAAATTGGAATGAAGTCCAGAATTATATCAAAAATGCCAAGAAAAAAAGCGAGCTGGAAAGAACTGATTTGGAAAAGGAAAAAACCGGAATTGAATTAAAAGGAGTTTATGCGATTAATTTTTTAAATAACGAAAAAATTCCGGTTTGGGTCGGCGATTATGTGATTGCCGCTTATGGCGGGGGAGCAGTAATGGTTGTGCCGGCTCACGATAAAAGAGATTATGAATTCGCCCAAAAGTATGGTTTAGAAATTCGCGAAGTCGTATCTGGAGGCGATATTTCCAAGGAAGCGTTTGTTGATTACGGAACATTGGTTAATTCGGGGCAGTTTAACGGATTAGAATCAGAAGAGGCAATTAAAAAAATCACTGAATGGATTGATAAAAATAAATTAGGCAGAAAGCAAATTAATTATCATCTTCACGATTGGATATTTTCCCGTCAGCATTATTGGGGTGAACCAATTCCGATTATTCATTGCGAAAAATGCGGAATAGTTCCAGTGCCGGAAAAAGATTTGCCAGTAAAGTTGCCTTATGTTAAGAAATACAAGCCAACAAATACCGGCGAATCTCCGTTGGCAGCAATTAAAGAATGGGTTAATGTTAAATGTCCGAAATGCGGCGGTCCAGCAAAGAGAGAAACCGATACTATGCCCAATTGGGCCGGCTCTAACTGGTACTATATCCGCTATTGCGATCCGAAAAACGATAAGAAAATTGCCGACCCAAAAAAACTGAAATACTGGATGCCGGTTGATTGGTATAATGGGGGAATGGAACATACCACTCTTCATCTTTTGTATTCAAGATTTATTTATAAGTTTTTATACGACATTAAGGCTGTTCCAGCTTTCGAACCTTATGCCAAGCGTCGTTCTCACGGCATAGTTTTGGGCGTCGATGGTAGGAAAATGAGTAAATCATTCGGCAATGTAGTAAATCCTGATGAGGTGGTGAAAAAATACGGTGCGGACAGCTTACGGCTTTATGAAATGTTTATGGGTCCCTATGAAGAAGCAATAAATTGGAGCACCGAAGGATTGGAAGGTTGCTGGCGTTTTTTGAAAAGAATCTGGGTTTTATTTAATCAAGAGAATAAAATCAGTAAAATAACCACCAAAAATCTGGTTCAGAAATTACATTACACAATTAAAAAGATTGGTGATGATTTGGAAAATATGAAATTCAATACTGCCGTGGCCAGCATGATGGAATTGGTAAATTTATGGTCAGAAAAAAGCAATGTTCTGTCCAAAAAAGACGCGGAAAATTTTCTGAAAATTTTGGCCCCGTTTTGTCCGTATATTTGCGAAGAATTATTTCAAAAACTCAAAACTCAAAACTCAAAACTCAAAACTATTTTTCTCGAAAAATGGCCGGAATATAATGAGAAATTAATTAAGAAAGAGACAATTGAACTGGTAATTCAGGTTAATGGCAAAGTGCGCGATAAAATCGAAGTTAGTGCGGAAATTTCCAAAGAAGAAGCGGAAAAACTTGCTTTATCAACCGATAAAATTAAAAAATGGCTCGGAGATAACAAGCCAAAAGTGGTAATTTTTGTAAAAGGAAAATTAATTAACATTGTTATATGAAAAACATCGCGGTTCTGATTTCTGGGCATGGTACGAATTTGCAGTCGATTATTGACCACATTAAAGCCGGGAAATTGAAATGTAATTTGGCAGTGGTGATTTCCAATAAGGAAGATGCTTATGGTTTGGTTCGGGCGAAAAAAGCCAAAATCCCGGCCTATTTTATTGACCATAAAGATATTTCGCGCGAGGAACACGAAAAAAAGATTATTGAGATTTTGAAAAAATATAAAGTTGATTTGGTGGTTTTGGCCGGCTATATGCGTATTTTGACCCCGCATTTTATCAGAGAATATAAAAACCGGATTATCAATATTCATCCGGCTTTGCTGCCGTCATTTCCCGGAACCGACGGCTACGGCGATACTTGGAAATACGGGTGTAAGGTTGGGGGGTGCACGATTCATTTTGTTGATGAGGGAATTGATACTGGTCCGATTATTTTACAAAAAATAAATCCGCTTAGAGAAAATGATACCCTGGAATCTTTCAAAAAACGCGGACTAAAACTTGAACATCAGGCCTTTCCCGAAGCAATCAAGCTTTTCTGCGAAGGCAGGTTGAAAATTGAGGGGAGGAAAGTGAGGGTTAGTAAATAGTATTTAGTAGTTAGTATTTGGGAATAAAAAAATCGGCGGGAGACCTTGCGGTTCCCGCCGTTTTGAAAAGATCGAATTAGTGCCAAGCGCCACAAGAGCAGGGGCCTTCGGTCACATCACAGGGCTGACCGCCGTTAGTGCCTAGGTTGGCATATTTTTGATGCGCTTCCATCAGAAGCGTATCAAGAGCGCCATTGATTACACAGCAAGCGTGTAGTCCATCGAAATCATGGTGATGATTCTCTGGATGTTCCTTAATGTCTTTTAGGACACCTTCTCTTGTTCTTTCCATTTTTTCCTCCTTTTTAAATTTAAGAGTAGATTATAAGATTAGCAATTAACTTAAATCTTGTCAAGAAATAAAAACAGGGAGCGCATGGGCGCTCCCGTTTTTTTTAAATCATCTAAAAAGTATTTCTTCTCTTTTTTCAACCAACGGACCGGAGTTGGTCAGCGTCGGAAGTTCCGGTCTGCTGGACATAACCGAGACATGAGCCGCGATTTTGTCCATCGACCTAAAAAAGGATTCAAGGGACTTCGAAATAGTTTTAACGATCCTTTTCACGATAAACCTCCTTTATTCGGAATACTTTAATTATACCATATTCATATTATTTGTCAATAGAGTAAGAATTATAAATTATGAATAAAAATTGGGAGCGGTTGAGCCGCTCCTTTTTAATATGCCCGGGGAGGGAGTCGAACCCTCATGGACTTACGTCCACACGATTTTGAGTCGTGCGCGTCTGCCAATTCCGCCACCTGGGCCTGATTATTCTTTTGTAAAATTACATTCCTTATTACTACACTTTACCTTATCTTGTCTGGTTTTGACAAGCAGAGAATCGCATTTTGGGCATTTTTCGCCAGTAGGCATATTCCACAAAGCAAATTTACAATTCGGGTAATTGTTGCATCCATAAAATATTTTTCCCTTTTTGGTTTTTATTTCAATTATTTTTCCCTCTATACACTTAGGACACTTAACTCCTGTTGAATTTTCGATTGTTTTTGTATTTCTACATTTGGGAAAATTTGAACAAGCCAAAAATTTTCCAAATCTGCCCATTCTGATTACCATTGCCGCTCCGCATTTTTCGCAAATTTCATCCGATTTTTCTATAAGAGCCTTCTTTTTGACAATTTCATCATATTTTTTCTTCAAATTTTCTTCAAATGGCCAATAAAATTTTTCGATTATTGGCACCCATTTTCTTTTTCCCTGGGCAATTTCATCCAAGTCATTTTCCATTTTAGCCGTGAATTTTATATCCACAATTTGAGGAAAATGCTCGGATAACAAATTGTTAACTAAAACACCCATTTCTGTTGGACAAAGATATCTGATTTTTTTAATAATGTATCCTCTTTTTTGAATGGTTTCCAAAATCGGGGCATATGTTGATGGTCGGCCAATGCCGTTTTCTTCCAGGGCCTTTACTAAAGTTGCTTCAGTGTAGGGGGCGGGTGGTTGAGTAAAATGTTGATTGGAAATAAGCTTTATTAAATCTAATGGCTCATTTTTCTTTAATTCTGGCAGAATTAAATTCTCACTTTTTATTGGCCAAACCTTCAAGAATCCGTCAAATTTTAGAATATGCCCTGTGGTTCTAAATCCGTAAATGTGGTTATTTTTACTTTTTGTGGTTTCAATGTCAATAATGGTATCGTCAAAAATAGCTGGTTCCATTTGGCAAGCAATGGCTCTCTGCCAGATCAGATTATAAAGGACAAATTGATTTTTATTCAGATATTCTTTTATCTCTTCCGGTTTTTTTTCGAGAAAAGTTGGCCTAATTGCCTCGTGAGCCTCCTGAGCAGTTTTACTTTTAGTTTTGTAGAAATTCGGTTTAATCGGAAGATACTTTTTGCCGAAATCCTTGTAAATCAATTCCCTAATTTTGTAAATTGCCTGACCGGCTAAATTCAAGGAATCGGTTCTCATATAGGTTATAAGACCAACGGATTTTTTATTTTTCAAAGTAACTCCTTCATATAATTGTTGGGCAATGAACATTGTTTGTTTGGCCGAGAATCTTAGTTTTCTGGATGCTTCTTGTTGCAGGGTGCTGGTGGTAAAAGGCGGCAGCGGGTATCTTCTTATTTCTTTTTTTTCAATATTGCCTATCCCATATTCAACACTTTTTAAATCTTTAACAATTTCCTCGGCTTGGGTTTTTGTTTTGATGCTGAGTTTGGGGATTGTTTTATTATCTTTTTTGGTTAATATGGAAACAAAATTTGGATTATTTTTAAATTCTGCTTCAATGCCCCAATATTCAGTAGGCTTAAATCCATCAATTTCTTTTTGTCTTTCAACAACCAGCCTGACAGCCACTGATTGAACTCGACCAGCCGAAAGTCCACGCGCCACTTTTTTCCAGAGCAGGGGAGACAATTTATATCCAACCAATCTATCAAGAATTCTCCTGGCTTGTTGGGCATCAACCAGATTTATATCGATATCGCGAGGATTTTTAAGAGCCTCCTCGATGGCGGGTTTAGTTATTTCATGAAAAACAATCCTTTTGGGATTTTTTAAATTTAACGCCTCCTTTAAATGAAAAGCAATCGCTTCGCCTTCGCGATCTTCATCGGTAGCCAAGATGATGTTTGAGAATTTCGGTACCTGATCCTTTAAATATTCAATATTTTTTCTGGCTTTGGCAATAATTATATATTTGGGCTTAAAATCATTTTTAATATTTACTCCAAGCTCTCTTTCCGGCAAATCTCTAATGTGTCCATAAGAAGCATAGACCCGATATTTGGAGCCTAAAAATCCCTGAAGAGTTTTTGATTTGGTTGGACTTTCCACTAAAACTAGCTGCATATAATATAATTGCCTTTACCCAAATTACGCACCGCTTTTTTTAATTCTAAAATCATTAATGTTGAATTGACAATCCCGGTTGGCAATTTGGAAATTTTAATTATTTCATCGATATGCGTTGGTTGAAGCGACAAAATCGAAAGGATAATTTCTTCTTCTTTATTATCAGGTTTAATCTTTTTCTTGGGAGTTGTCAATAAATGAGATAAATTTAATTCTTCCAAAATATCCTCAACATCAATAACTAATTTTGCACCCATTTTAATTAATCGGTTTGTGCCAATGGAATTTTTTTCATAAATTGGACCGGGCACAGCAAAAACTTCTCGATTTTGGTCTAGAGCCAAAGCAGCGGTAATCAAAGCGCCGCTTTTTTCGGGCGCCTCTATAACTATCACGCCCAAGCTTAGTCCGCTGATAATTCTATTTCTTTCGGGAAAAGTAAATTTTGTTCCGTGAACACCCGGAGGATATTCGGAAATTACCGCCCCTTGTTGACTTATTTTCTCGCCTAAGTAATAATTGGGGGGCGGGAAAAAGCTTGCCTTATCTAAGCCGCTTCCCAATACGGCAATTGTTCTGCCGCTAACCTCCAGAGCCGCCTGATGGGCAAAACTATCGATTCCTCTGGCCAGGCCGCTAACAATGGTAATTCCCAATCTGGCCAATTTCCCGCCAATATCAAAAGCAACCTGCTTTCCGTAATTGCTATATTTTCTTGTTCCGACTATAGCTACTGCGACTCTGTCTTGGGGAAGGATTTCTCCTTTAATGTAGAGCTCTTTCGGAGGACTGGATATTTCTTTTAATAGAGTGGGGTATTCTTTATCTTTTGGAATAATTTTTCTTATATTTTTAGAATCAGCTATTGACATATTTTGGTCATTATGCTATACTTATGGTGTGATTGAAAATTGAATAAATTCTTGTTTCTAATCCTGCCTGTTGAGTGACGAAAGCCAATCTACCCTCCTTGATTGCGCTAGTAGTCAAAATGTTTTCAGGTTTTTTCGCCTCTGCGGGACAATCTGAAGCGCTCACGGGTAGGGTTAGGAACAAGAATCAAAAACAGCAGTCTGAATTGTTTCGGCTGCTTTTTTGATTATTTCTTTTAGCTGTTTTTCTTCTTCTTTTGAGAATTTATTTAATACAAATTCAGTGGTATCAACTTCATACGAAGGCTTGATGCCGATTCGGATTCTGGTAAAATCTTTGGTTTTTAATTCATCAATAATCGATTGCACTCCCTTGTGTCCGGCCGAAGAAGAATCTTTGCTGACTCGAATTGTACCAAAAGGCAAGTCAATGTCATCATGAATAACAATTAAGTCTTGAGTATTGAGTTTTGAGTATTTGAGCTCTTTTTTAACTGCTTTGCCCGAATTGTTCATAAAAATATCGGGCTTTAATAATATAACATTCTTATCAGATATTTCGTCTTTTAACGCGTCAATTACTCTAAACCCGATATTATGTCGGGTTTTTGCGTATTTTCTTCCCGGATTTCCCAATCCAACAATTAAAATCATATTTCACTGATTAGTTGTTTAATGTAATTTTTTATCTCTTCGTAATTTTCCAAACCTGCTTTTGGCTTTAAAATATAAGCTTTTTGTCCTTCTAAGATAATCTCATCAGACATTAAGAACTGGCCTTCTTCTAGATTACTGATAATATGGAATTTAATTTCATCCAAATTTGTCTTTTTAACCAGATTCCAGGCATATTTTATGTCAGTTAAATCTATATTGGTTTGGGTGTGACTTTTTAGGGTTTTCCAGATGCTTAAAATAGTGGGAAAGTCCCAAATAAAGTTAAGAGAAAGAATTCTGTTTTTTAAAATATTTATTATTTCTTGCTGTCTTTGAATACGAGCAAAATCCCCGCCTAATTGATTTCTGCTTCTGATATATTTTAAAGTCGTTTCTCCGTCTAAGTGGTGAACGCCCCTTTTAATAGAGAAGGTTTCGTAAGAATCATAAGGAGCAGGGAAAAGAGGGTCATAAATATCCTCCCTTACTACTACGTCAATGCCATCCAGCTGGTCGATTAGATTTTTCACACCCTCCAAATCAAAAACAACAAAATAGTCAAAAGTCAGACCGGTTATTTCTTCTAATTTTCTACTTATTAGCTCGATACTTTCTTTTTCGTTTTTTCCAGAGTCAAAGAGAGAATTTATTTTCGTATAATAATCCTTTTCCGGAAATTTTACCAATAAATCTCGAGGGATAGATATTCCAATCGGCTTTTCTCCTTTGGGGCCTGTATTAATTATTATAATTGTGTCAGTTAATTTTTCGCCATGGTAACCTTTGCCCGGAATGCCCAAAAATAACAGATTAACCCTTTCTTTTTCTTTTAAATCCGACAGAGAGGCTAAACTTGTCTGCCCCAAGTTTATAATTGGATTTTGACCAACGATGATTATTTCCCTTTTCGAATATTTATTTAGAGGAGAGATGGCTATGGCTAAAGAAACGAAAATAATGATGATGAAAATTATCACCCATTTTGATTTATTTTTTGGTTCTTGAATTTGTTTTTGCATCGATTATAATTTAATTATATCATTTGCCTTATAATAGATAAACTTGTATAATGGATTTATGCTTGATAAACCAAAAATATCACAGACAAAATATTGGTTAAATTTTGTATGGGAAATTTTAAAGATTGTTATTATTTCTTTGGCGATTATTATTCCCATTCGTTATTTTTTAATTCAGCCCTTTTTTGTTAATGGCGCATCAATGGAGCCAAATTTTTTTGATGGTGAATATTTAATTATTGATGAAATAACTTATCGTCTCGAGAAGCCCGAGAGAGGAGATGTAATTATTTTTAGATATCCCCTGGATCCTTCTCAGTTTTTTATAAAAAGAATTATTGGCTTGCCTGGAGAGACTATTAAAATAAATGATGGCAAGATTTTTGTTTATAATAAAGATGTAGTTCCTCAAGAAATAGAATTAGATGAATCTGGGTATTTGAATAATATTTATACGCCTGGCAATATCGAAACTACATTAAAAGATAATGAATACTTTGTTTTAGGCGACAATCGTCGGGCTAGTTCTGATTCAAGAAAATGGGGGACAGTGCCTAAAAGATACATTATTGGCGAAGCATGGCTAAGGGCATGGCCCGTTAGTAGAGCCGGCGTAGTTAAAGACTAAAATTATGCCAAAGAAAAGAAAAAAACATGGTAGGCGAGGCAGGCCGAGTAAACCGAGAAAGCCCCGCTTATCAAAAATAAAAGTTCAGGCGCCCAAGGGAACTCACGATATTTTACCGGAGGAGCAAAAATATTGGGATAAACTTAGAGCGGTAGTTGCTCAAGCGGCAACCAATTATGGATTTGGCAGAATAGATACGCCGGTTTTTGAAGATGTTAGGCTTTATATCAAGGGAACCGGTCAGAATACCGATATCGTCCAGAAAGAAATTTATACCTTTAAAACAAAGGGCGGCGAACAACTCGCTCTTCGTCCTGAATTTACTCCCGGAATAGTTAGGGCCTATATTGAACACGGAATGAAAAACTTACCTCAACCAGTTAAGCTTTGCAGCATTGGTCCGGTTTTTCGTCATGATAAACCCCAGGCTGGCAGATATCGGCAATTTCATCAAATTAATTTTGAAATTATAGGCGATCCGACTGAAGTTAGCGATGTGCAAATTATTCAGACTTTTGTTTCTATTTTGAAAAGATTAAACCTGAAAAAATTTACTATTTTTATCAATAGCATTGGTTGTCTTATGTGCGCGCCAAAATATAAGAAAAATCTTTTAAGTTATTATAAAAAAAGATTAAACAGAGTATGCCCCGAATGCAGGAGAAGATTTGATAAGAATCCATTAAGATTATTAGATTGCAAAAACGAAAAGTGTAAAAAAGTGACCAATGAAGCGCCTCAAATATTGGATTATTTGTGTGATGAATGTAGGCTCCACTTTAAAAAGGTATTGGAAATTCTGGATGATTTAGAAATTCCCTATATTCTTAATCCTTATTTGGTTAGGGGATTAGATTATTATACTAAAACTGTTTTTGAGGTTTGGGAAGACAAAGATGATTCTGGGCAGGGCGCTCTTCTCGGCGGTGGTCGTTATGATAATTTAGTAGAAATGTTTAAAGGCAAGTCTACGCCAGCAGTTGGTGCCGCAGCCGGGATGGAAAGAATTATTTCTTTTTTAAAAAAACAGGATATAAAAATTTCTGAAATCGAAAAGCCGAAAGTTTTTATGATTCAGCTGGGAGAGTTGGGTAAGAGAAAAAGCTTAAAATTATTCGACGAATTCCAAAGAAACGGAATAAAGGTCGGCGAAGCATTCAGTAAGCCAAGCATTAAATCTCAGCTTAAAATAGCCGATAAAGAAGGAGCAAAAATAGCTTTAATTCTGGGTCAAAAAGAAGCACTCGAAGATAGTATCATTATCAGAGATATGGTCTCTGGTGTTCAAGAAACAGTGCTAATTGAAAAGGTCATTAATGAAGTTAAAAAAAGATTAAAACAATAATATGTCTGATTGCATTTTTTGTAATATCATAAACAAAAATTCGCCAGCCGATATTCTTCATGAAGATGATGATTTTATTGTTGTAAAGGACATTAAACCCACGGCTCCTGTCCACCTTTTGATTATTCCCAAAGAACACATAGATTCGATTAATCACATAGAGAAAAAACACAGAGAATTGATAGGTGATATGTTTTTATTGGCCAAGAAAACAGCACACGATTATGAAATAAGCGAGGGATATAAGTTAGCTTTTAATACAGGTCGAAAAGGAGGACAGCTGATTGACCATTTGCATTTACATTTAATGGGCGGCTGGAACGAGGAACAAAAGTAATAAAATTTAAAATATGGAAGTAAAAAGGAAGCCAAAAGAGCCTACTTCTTTTTTATTGAGACGCTTTACCCAGAGAGTAAGGGAAAGCGGGATTTTGGTTGAAGCAAAAAAATCACAGTTTTATAGGAAAAAGTTAAGTCGTGGCCGAAGAAGAGTAAATGCCCTGGAAAGAGAAATAAAAAGAAGAGAGAAAATTAGATTAAAAAAATTAGGAAGAATTTAATATGTTACGAGAACAAATTAACCAGGATATAAAAAAGGCAATGCAGGAGAAGAACGAATTACTGCTTTTGGTGTTAAGAGGATTAAATGCCGCTTTTCACAATAAAGAGATTGAAAAAAGGACCAAGTTAAGTAAGACCGAGAAAGATATCAAAAAACTGGAAGAGTTAAGCAAATTGACCGAAGAAGAAGTTTTGGAGGTAATTTCCAGCGAAGCCAAAAAGAGGAAAGAATCAATTATTGAGTTCGAAAAGGGCGGAAGGCAAGACCTGGTAGAAAAAGAGAAAAAAGAATTGGAAATTCTTATGAAATATCTGCCCGAACAGATGAGTGAAGAGCAGATAAAAGAAGAGGTAAAGAAAGTTATTGCGGAAATTGGCGCAGTCGGACCCAAAGATACGGGCAAAGTAATGGCTGCGGCAATGCCCAAATTGAAAGGCAAGGCCGAAGGGGGTATGGTAAGTAAGGTTGTTGGGGAGCTATTAAAGGAATAGAAATGAACAAGGTAAACCCTGTTAAATATTATTTAAATAAAAACAGGCATAGCATGAATACTGGTAAATTTAACAGGGTAAATTTTGAAATAAATAAATTAACCCCGGATAAAACGAGCGTAGTTTTTTTAAAGAAAATCGCCGAAAATACTGTCAAGATTATAAAATTAAAAGGATTTAACGAAATCAGCATTGCGATTGTTTGCAATACAAGAATGAAAAATCTTAACAGAAAATATCGGGGAAAAAATGAGACAACCGATGTTTTGGCTTTTGACTACGGAGAAATTTTTATTTGTTTGCCTCAAGCAAAAAGACAGGCAAAAAAAATAAAACATTCGTTAAAAAAAGAATTGGCCATTTTGTTAATCCACGGCATTTTGCATTTAGCCGGTTACAACGACAGAACAAAGAGCGGATACAATAAAATGGTTAAATTACAGGAGGATTTATGCCAAAGAACAATATAATAGTTGGATTAGACGTCGGCACCAGTAAAGTTAGAGTGGTTATCGCTTCGATTAAGAGCAAAGAAGACACAAAGCCCAGAATAATTGGCGTTGGCGAAAGCAATTCTTCCGGAATGAGAAAGGGGGTCGTTGTTGATATTGAAGAAATGACCAAAAGTATCAAAAGAGCGATTGACCAAGCCGAAAGAAGTTGTGGCATAAACATAGAAAGAGCTTATGTAACTATTGGCGGTAACCATATTAAGGCAAAAACCAGTAAAGGAATTGCTGCGGTATCTAGGGCCGATGAGGAGGTTTCCGAAGAAGATGTCATGCGGGCTATTAATAGCGCTTCTGCGGTTTCTTTGGACCCAAATCAGGAAGTAATTCATGTTATCCCTCGAGAATTTAACATCGATGGTCAGGCAGGCATTCAAGATCCTCGTAGCATGACTGGGGTAAGACTAGAAGTAGATACCTTAATTATTGAGGGGCTATCTCCCTATATTAAAAATTTAAGGAAATGTCTCAGTAGTAATGGATTGGAAATAGAGGGATTGGTTTTGGATGCTTTGGCTGCTTCAGAGTCGGTCTTGACCAACAAACAGAAAGAATTGGGAGTTTTGGTTTTAGATTTCGGCGGCGGGACAGTGGGGATGACTGTTTACGAAGAAAGAAAACTGATTCACGTTCACATTTTACCGATTGGTGCATCTCATATTACTAACGATTTAGCCATTGGTCTGAGAACAAGTGTTGAGACGGCCGAGAAAGTAAAATTGACTTATGGTTCTTGTTTGGCCGAAGAGATTGGGAAAAGGGATGTTATTGATCTTTCTAAAATCGACGAGAAAGAAGAAGGAGTGGCAAACCGAAAAGAGATTAGTAGAATTATTGAGGCCAGAATAGACGAGGTTTTTAGCTTGGTTAATAAAGAGCTGAAAAAAATCGACAGGGAGCGATTTTTGCCGGCTGGCGCGATTTTAGTTGGCGGTGGCTCAAAAATTCCCGGCATTATTGATTTAGCGAAAGAAAAACTAAAATTACCAGTTCAGTTAGGATATCCCCAGGGATTCGAAGGATTGATTGATAAGATAGATGACCCTGCCTTTGCTACGGTAACAGGATTGATATTCTGGGCTCTGCAAATGCAGAGCGGAAAAGAAGATGGTAAAATGTTTCCGGCGATTAAGTCTTCCGTTAATCATGGCATGGCAGATAAAATTAAAAGATTATTTAGAAGTTTACTACCTTAAAATACTTGACGTTTTTTAAATATTGAGCTAACATAAAAGCTCAATATTAATTTCTAAAAATTATGCCCGGTGCTACAACTTTGATGGTCGCCACAGGCGACCACAAATAAGGTACTGGACACAATAGATAAATAAACATTTTTGATTTATAATCTACAACTTTGATGAACTCAGTATAAAAATCGAAGTTGTAGCACTGGGTATGCCTCAAATAAAACCAGACATTGAAACATTTGCCCGAATAAAAGTTATCGGCGTTGGCGGTAGCGGAGGTAACGCAATTTCTCGGATGATGTCCTGTGGAATAAAGGGCGTTAGTTTTGTTGCTATTAATACCGATGTCCAGGCCCTTCACAATAGTCGAGCCGGAGAAAAAATTCATATCGGCAAGGTCTTAACCAAGGGACTGGGGGCAGGAATGAATCCTGAAATCGGGCGTCGGGCAGCCGAAGAAAATAAACAAGAACTTCAAGAATCACTTAAAAGTGCGGATATGGTTTTTATAACTTGCGGCTTGGGCGGAGGTACGGGAACCGGCGCTTCTCCGATTGTGGCTGAATTAGCCAGAGAAGCCGGTGCTTTGACCGTAGCTATTGTTACTAAGCCTTTTTCTTTTGAGGGCTCGCAAAGAGCTAAGCTTGCCGAAGAAGGCTTGGCAGAACTTAAGGATAAAGTAGATACTATAATCGTTATTCCCAATGACCGACTTTTAAGTATTATTGATAGAAAGGTTTCACTTTTAAATGCTTTTGAAATTGTTGACGATGTTTTAAGGCAAGCAGTTCAGGGAATTTCCGATTTGATTGTGTTTCCCGGAATAATTAATCTTGATTTCGCCGATATCAAGGCAATTATGGAGAACGCCGGACCGGCGATTATGGGTATTGGTCGGGCAACCGGCGAGAACAGAGCAACCGAAGCCGCCAGGGCGGCAATTAGTTCACCATTATTGGAATTTTCAATCGAAGGAGCAAAGGGAATACTTTTTAATGTTAGCGGCGGAACAGATATGGGAATGTTGGAAATTTCTGAAGCAGCCAAAACAATTACCGAAACCGCTGACCCGGATGCCAAAATAATTTTTGGCGCGGTTATTGATGAAAAAGCCAAGAAAGGAGAAATGAAAATCACCGTGATTGCTACTGGTTTTGGCGAGAATTATAATCAGAATTCAAATCATCAGTTAGCAATTGAAGATAAAAAAGCTCCTCCGTCTATCGAAGTAGAGAAGAGGAAAAAAAAAGAAAAAGATAGAGAAGAGGGAAAAGAAGAGACGAGAGAAGAGAACAATATTGCTGTTTACAAAAGTCCCTTGCCCGAAGACGAAAACGAATGGGATATCCCGGCTTTTATCAGAAAAAAGAAATAAGCGATTTTTAGATTGTGGATTAGCACTCTTGACATAAGAGTGCTAATTTTTTATACTGGAAATATATGGTAGAATTAAATATATGCGATTAGACAAGTTTACAACTAAAGCTCAAGAGGCATTACAGGACGCTCACGGCATTGCCAGTGAGCGTGGTCAGCAGCAAGTTGATGTCCTCCATTTATTAAAAGCTCTTGTTTTACAGGAGGATTCTTTGGTTTTGGCTATTTTTGAAAAAATGGGAATTGATGTAAAAAATATTGATAGAAATATAGATACAGCCATAAGTCGACTTCCGAGACTAACCATTATGAGCGGGAACATTATGCAGGCATATTTAACCCAGGATATGGGTCGGGTTTTGGAGCAATCGTTTAAAGAAGCCGATAAAATGAAAGATGAGTTTGTTTCTACCGAACATTTTCTTTTGGCCATATTGAATACTCCTACCAAGGCCAGGGAAGTTCTGGAAAGCAATGGCTTGGATTATGATAAAGTTTTAAAAATCTTGGCTAGCATCAGGGGAGGCGAGCAAGTTACCGATGCCGAGCCGGAAGCCAGATACCAGGTTTTGGAAAAATACACAAAAAATCTTACCGAATTGGCAAGAAAAGAAAAACTGGACCCGGTCATCGGACGCGATAATGAAATCAGAAGAGTAATGCAAGTTTTGAGTCGTCGAACAAAGAATAATCCGGTTTTAATCGGTGAAGCCGGAACCGGTAAAACTGCGATTGTTGAAGGTCTTGCCCAAAGAATTGTTAGTGTTGACGTGCCGGAAAATTTGAAGAATAAAGAGTTGATTAGTCTGGATTTGGGCGGATTGGTGGCCGGTACGAAATTCAGAGGAGAATTTGAGAATCGTCTGAAAGCAGTTTTAAGAGAAATTGAAAGAGGTCAAGGTAAATTCATTCTTTTTATTGATGAACTTCATACCTTGGTTGGAGCTGGCGCAGCCGAAGGGGCAATTGATGCTTCAAATATGTTGAAGCCAGCTTTATCCAGAGGCGAGCTTCATGCCATTGGTGCCACCACCTTGAAAGAATATCAAAAATATATTGAGAAAGATCCGGCCCTGGAAAGAAGATTTCAGCCGATTTATGTCAGCGAGCCGTCAATTGATGACGCGATTGCCATGTTAAGAGGGATTAAAGAAAAATACGAAGTTCATCATGGAGTGAGAATTATTGACCCGGCAATTGTCGCCGCAGTTAATTTATCATCGCGATATATAAGCGATAGGTTTCTGCCCGACAAAGCCGTTGATTTGATGGATGAAGCAGCCTCGGCTCTAAGAATGGAAATTGACAGCATGCCCATAGAATTGGACCAGATGAAAAGACAGCAGATGAAATTGGAAATCGAAGTCAGGGCTCTTAAAAAAGAAACTGACCCGGATTCGAAAGAGAGATTAAAAGCTATTAAAAGGGAAATTGCCAACTTAAAGGAAGAAAGCAAAGAATTGGAGCTTCAGTGGAAAACCGAAAAAGATATTATTTCGAAAATCAGGCAATTCCAGAAAGATATTGATTCGTTGAAGGCCGAGGCCGAGATTGCCGAGAGGAAATCAGATTTACAAAAAGCAGCTGAAATTAGATATGGAAAAATTCCCGATTTGGAAAAGAAAATAAGAGAGCAGCAAAAGAAATTAGTCGATGCCCAAAAGAAAAAAAGAATTTTGAAAGAAGAGGTAACCATTGAAGATGTGGCAGGGGTTGTTTCCCGCTGGACAGGTATCCCGGTTTATAAAATGCTGGAAGAAGAAAGCATCAAACTATCCAAAATGGAGGAAGAGATAAAAAAGAGGATTATTGGTCAGGAATCGGCAATTTCAGTTGTATCCAACGCCATTAGACGCAGCCGGGCAGGGATATCCGAGGAAAATAGACCAATCGGCTCATTTATGTTTTTGGGTCCGACCGGGGTTGGTAAAACAGAATTGGCTTTAATTTTAGCCGAACTAATGTTCAATAGCAAAGATGCGATTGTCCGTTTGGATATGTCCGAATACATGGAAAGACACACCGTTTCCAAAATTATCGGTTCCCCGCCGGGTTATGTTGGCTATGATGAAGGCGGGCAATTGACCGAAATTATCAGGCGCCGACCCTATAGCGTGGTTTTATTTGATGAAATTGAAAAAGCTCATCCCGAAGTATTTAATATTTTACTCCAGATTTTAGACCGCGGCAGATTGACCGATGCCAAGGGCAGATTGGTTAATTTTAAAAATACGATTATTGTTTTGACTTCAAATGTTGGCAGCGAACATTTACAGAAAATGGCGGAATTTGGCTTTAGCCACAGCGGCGAAGCCAAGAGAAAAAAAGAAGAGGAAACCAAAGAAAGAATTTCCTCAGCCTTAAAAGAACAATTCAGGCCGGAATTTCTTAATCGATTGGATGAAATTATAATCTTTAATAGTCTGGGTCCGGAAGAAGTCAGGCAGATTGTTGATTTACAGATAAACTTGGTTGAAGAGAGATTGAAAGATAAAAAGATTAAAATTAATGTTTCAATTGGAGCAAGGAATTTATTAGCGGAAAAAGGCTTTGACCCGGACTTCGGAGTCAGGCCCCTGAAACGGACAATCCAGCAATTGGTCTTGGACCCGTTAGCAAAAATGATGGTTGAAGGAAAAGTAAAAGAAGGGGATAAAGTAAAAGTAGATGTAAAAGGAAAAGAAATAACGATTGAATCGAGTATCAAGAAAATTAAGCAAATTGTGAAAGTATAATTTAAGCCCCGCCTTTGGCGGGGCTTTTGAAATATAAAAACAGGCATCACCAGTTAAACGGTGATGCCTTTTTGTTCGGATTCTCCGATTGTAAAGTACGTAAAGATTATGATTTTGTCCTGAAAGAACCAGACAGGAAAGCAAAGGTTGTGATGAATATTGTCTTCATCGGCAGATGCTACCAGATGGTCACAGTTTTCGTGTAATTGTTTTTCTACCTCTTTGGGATCTTTTCCTTCTACCTTGATAAGTTTGCCATCTTTCTTGATGTAGATTTGCCTAATTCCGAAATCACATACCACACCAGCTTTAAAGTTATTCATTTTTCCCTCCTCAATTATATTATACCACCTATTGACCGAAAGGGGAATATTTTCTATCCTGAAAGTGTATGGAACAATTGAATACGCCAAAACAAGTCAGACGGAGAAAAGTGGTAAATTGAATTTGCTACTGAATTGATTCAGTAGCAAATTTATTTTTAGATTAAAGACGACCCCAGCACCAAATTTTGCGAGATTTTTCTTGACTCGACGCTCACGCCTCGTGAGATTATACACGGCAAAATTGATGCGGGGCAAGTGCGGAAGTGGAGATTAAAAATACGGTGGACTTTACCCCGTAGACGCGCCCCTCAAGAGTGCGAGGCTGTAAGCCTCCAGATTGAGGTAAGTGCTCTTCGGGGTTGACAGGATAACAATTATATGCTATCCTGTTTTTACAGAAAGGAGGACAATGTGTTAAGAATGAAACTATCCGATTTAACTTACGAGATTTTAGTAGAAATCGTTACAATTTACGATGAGACAGTCGGCGGTCACGGCATTCGTTATCTGTATCCCGGTGAACTGAATAATATTTTGCAGGATGTCCAAAAATATGGTGCCGCAGAACGAAGATATGGTTCAAGTTTAACGATTCATTCTAAGCTTTGGATACAGTGCGATTTTTCTTACTGTGCTAAGCCAGTTATATTTTTCCGATTTGACGCTAATGTTGATCTTCATTCGAAGAGAGGTGAAAAAATAGCGCTAAATTTGGAGAGGAAATTTGAAGAAGCAGTTGATGAATTTCTGACAAAAAGGGGGTTGGCAATATGAAAACACGCGGGTCGAGACAGTGAGTTTCGATCCGCTTTTTTATTTTTTAATTATCAACTTTTGTCATGCCCCTTGATTTTTTCGGGATGATTTGGTAGAGTGGAGATACGAATTTGAACTTTAAATTTAAAGGAGGTAAGGTGAGTTATAAATTAAAGGTTGAAATTCCGCAAGAAGTCGAAATAAAAGTTATTTTACGGGGGACTGATTCATCTGTTTTTGATCAGGGGAGAAAATTGGAAGAATTTTTGAAAAGAATATTTCCCGATTTAGAAATCAGATGTGCGAATTTCGAAACAAGAGGAGAGAACACTTTTTACGATATCAGATTAAGATGTCCGTCGCGGGACATTGAAAAAATCGGGAGCCGAATAGATGAATTGACTTCCGGGTTTCAAGAAGAAAAAAATAACGGGTAGAGGCAAGACCAATACCCGTTTTTTATATCAAAATCAACCAAGTTCTGAATCGTTCCGCTAAACGGGCTTACCATATTGACAGGATAGTGATTATATGCTATCTTGTTATTAGTTTAAGAATTTAAGAAAAAGGAGGTTTAGGATGATTAAACAAGAATTGATAAGGGAGATCAGGGAAAAAATCGAAGGGGATTGCGCGATTTTTATGTTTTTGGCGATAGTATCTTTCGTGCTCTGGTGGATTTACTTGCTCCTGTTTTTCTTCACGGGCAAAGCAAAAGCCCTTGCCTTGTCCATCTGGGTACCGTTGATTAATTTCCCCTTGAATGTTCTTTACTGTTTTGCGGTGATCTTGGTTGCGACGATTATCTTGGTTGTTGTTTTTGCTCCTCTGGTCTGGATTATGCAAAAAAGAGAGAAAAGATTTCTCGGGGAACTGGAAGAAATCGAACAATTTTATTAAGAGAAAAATCGCAGCACAATTTTCATCGCCATCCCTCCGGAGGTTCTACCAAAAAGGTTCAACCTCCTTTTTTTATTGACACAATATCATTCTTTATGCTATTCTTTCTTTAGTTTTTAAATTTGAATAAAGAAGGAGGTTTAAATGCCGATAACTAAAATAGAAGAAAAGGAAAGTCCAAACGAGACAAAATGCTGGCTCAAAGTGATAGTCATAGGAAAAGAGGGAGAAGACGAGAAAAAAGTTTTTGCAGAAGGAAAAAGAATTCGCTGGGTTTTGCGAAGATTAGAAAAAGCATTAGGATTTAAGGCAAACAACGGTTTACCCGTAAAAGCCAATCCGCCCTTTTATTTTTTTATCGTAGAATGTCTGTCGAAAAACAAAGACAGAACCAAGGAGACGATAAGAGAAATCGTCGAAGCCAGCGGAGAAACGCATTACGCACATTAGTTCATTTGAGGGGTCGCCAAAACGATCCCTCTTTTTGTTTTGCCCAAATTATTTGACAAAAACTATATTATCTGCTAAATTTTATTTTCACCTTAAAAAGTGAATAAATCAATCTAAAAGGAGGAAAAAGTGAAAAAAGGTTTTACCTTGATTGAGTTGTTGATTGTTATCGCGATTATCGGCATTCTTGCGTCGATTATTATTCCCAATGCCACTAATGCCATTCAAAAAGCCAAACAGAAGGCTACAATGAGCGATATGGTGACCATTACCACGGCTTGTGCATCATACGCTATGGGAAGCGGAAGAATGCCCAAACAAGAAGGCGAAGTCGAGCCGGACAGTGAATTCATGCAAGCCATTGCTCCTTATATTTCAGCATTTCAACCAAACGATAAGTGGGGCCACAAATATTTGATCTACACGGGCTCGGCAATAGCTGGTCAGTATGGCATTGAAGAAGATGATTTAACCGGAGAGGATTTTTTGATTATTTCTTTGGGTCGAGATGGACAAATGGAAAATTTTCTTTATGATCCCAAAAATCCCGATTCCGGATTTTTCTCGGGAGAGAACATAGAAAGTCTGAAGAACGATCTCATCAGATTAAATAACAGCTGGATTCGCGCGCCGATATCGGCAACAAAGTAGATTTTTTTCAAGAATTTATGGGCGAATTATCAAAAAGATAATTCGCCCTCTTTATTTTGACAAATTTTCAATGCGGGTGTATATTCTTTAAAGAGGAGGAAAAATGAAGAAAAAGTATTGTTCTTTAATTGTTTTTGGAGTAATTTTTATAATCTTAATCGGTGTTATCGGCGGCAGTTGTCTGATTGAGGGCGAGATTTGGTTTTTTGACGTGAACATAGTTGACGGAAAGATTAAAGTCGAGATTAAGAAAGTCGGAATCGGAGAGATTATAGAAAAAATTGGGCACTACCTCGAACTTATTGGTAGAGCCCATTTTTATTGACAAAACAATATTTTTCTGCTAAAATAGAATTAATCCTGAAAAGTCAGGAAATTACGCCTTGGAGGTTATCAGTGAGGAGAGTTTTTAAGGATTACGGTAGGTTCAATGGAAAGTGCGAGGAGATGACTTCGCTACGGGGTGTTTCCGGGACCGTGTTCCTGGAACCATTTGAAGAGATGTTCTACTTCAAAGATCAACCCGAAGCCAAAAAGCTCACCGTGTCGGCTGCCGTGGGGAAAAGCGGTGGCGGAATTACTGACGAGGAACTCGTCATCGCAAAGGCCAAGCTTTTCAACTTTCTCAGGGTAGTTGCCCTGAACAAACAAGGTCCTGATGATGCCCAGGCTCATGTCCGGTGTCAAGTCAAACCCATTCTCTTTGCGGGAACTTCTCCAGCACTTTTCGTGGATCCAAAAACTCTTGTTCTCCGGCAATTTTAAAAAGGAGGGAAAAACAAATGGGCGATGCTCAAAGAGCATCGCCCTCTTTTTATTTGTGTTTTATTAATTTTTTGTGGTATGCTAAACTGTAATATGGGAGTAACATTATGGCAAATTTAGAAATAATCGACAAAGAAAAAGAATTGCTTTCAAGGGTGGCCGCGGGCGACAGAGATGCCTTTGGCCAGCTTTATGATTTTTATGCTCCAAAGATTTTTCGTTTTATCCGCTTGAAAGTTGGCTCGCAAGCTCTGGCCGAAGATCTTTCTTCGGAATCGTTTTTAAGAATTTGGGAATATCTCAAAGAGCAGGAAAGAGAAATAGAAGAAAGCTTTCGAGGACTTTTATATAGAGTTGCCCGTAATTTAATCGTAGATTATTACAAGAGAAAAAGTTCTCAAGAGATATTAATCGACGACGATTTTAAAGAATTTTTGGAGGGACACTTGATTGGCGATGATTTAAGGGTCAGTGAAGATGTCGAGGAAGTCCACCGGGCGTTAGTTAAAATAAAAGAAGAGTACCAAGACGTGATTATTTGGTATTATGTTGACGAGTTATCCGTACCGGAAATAGCCAAAATTATGGATAAATCACAGGGCGCAGTCCGCGTGTTAATTCATCGAGCTCTTAAGACATTAAAAGACCATTTAGAAGAGGTTGAATGAGGGCTTGCCATGAGCGTAGTTGAAGGGTGTAATAAAAGTGTAACAAATGAGGCTAGTTATTCGTCTTCTATAGTAGACGGACAAAAGACGGAAATCGTCTCATGGATGTAATTTTCAGAAAAATTAAGAATCTACAGCGAATTCAACCTGACGCTTCTTGGCTCATAAGGCAAAGAAGCTTTTTGTTATCTGAGATATATGGAGACCAAAAACCAATAAAAGAACGGAAGGCTGTTTTAGCTTTTCCGTTTTTTGATTTTTCTAAAATTTTCCGTCCAGCTTTTGCCGTTGCTTTTACAATAATAATTTTAGTCAGTTCCTTTGCTACTGTGGGAGCAATTAGTGCTTCGCAGAACAGTTTACCGGGTGATTTTCTTTATCAGGTTAAGACCGTTCTTGAAAAAACCCAACTTACTTTTACTCATGATTCCGCAAGCAGAACAAGGCTTTCGGTAAAATTTGCCAATCAAAGAATGGATGAGTTTACCCAAATGATTCAAAAGCCGGAAAAGAAAGAAGATATTCAAAAAACAGTCAAGGGATTTACCCAGCAGATGGTCGCGGTTCAGCAAGAGATGAATATTTTAAAAGAAAAGAATTCCGAGAAAGCAGCCGAGGTGGCAAAATTGGTTCAAGCCCAGACGCCTGTCTATGAAGAAGCTTTAATTAAAGGCGATGAAAAACTTGGCTATGTTCTTCCCGGAGAAAAACAGGGATTGAAAGATGATATTAATCAAGCACTGGAAGAGCTGAATAAAACCAAAGAATTGACAAATGAGTTAACAAAAGAAGAAACAAGTCCAATTCAAGAAACAGAAAATGAAACCGGGAACACAGAAGAGATTATTGTTCCGGGAGAAAAAACCGAGCAAACCGAATCAGTTTCTATCCAATTTGAAAATCTTCAACCAACAACCGAAGAGGTTAATAAAGTTGAATAGTAATAAATTGTTAGCCGTTATAAACTAATTATTAATAAGGTCGGTAACGGCTACAAAAATCGGGTCTATAAGACCCATATAAAGGTCGAAAACAAAATTCCTGATTTTATAGATTCTAATCAGCTTAATGCTGACTAGAACCATAAAATCAAGGTAAAAAAATCGAAAATGAAAAAGTTTATATCTATTAGCTTGGCGGTAACCACAATTCTGTGGTTAGTTGGAACAGTCTATGTTCCGGTCGCCAAAGCAGCCGTAGTTGAGGGCGATATTGTAAGTCCTGACGCCACATTCACTGATGCCGATGGAAACACATACTATCCGTATGATGTTTTTATTGTCAAGTTTGCTGGCACAAAGACTTTCAAGCGCCTTATCTTAAACCCACAGGTTTTTGACAGCTACGGACACTTAAAATGGAGTAATATTAAGACAATCTCAGCCGCCACTGTTGCTGGTTATACCACAGCTTCCTTGGTAAGAGAGATTAATGATACGAAAGTATACAAACTCTCTCCAAATGGAGACATGGGTACCAAGCAGTGGGTTGAAGACCTGGCTTGTTTTACAAGCAAGGGATATGACTGGGATTCTGTCTATATAATTAACTCTACTGATCGAGACAATTACACCACTGGCGCGAGTATTTGCGGTGGGGGAGCTGCCGAGGGTCCGATTACGCTTTCATTAGCGTCTGACAACCCAGCAGCTGCTACTATTCCGCCAAATGCCCAGGGTGTTAGTTTCTTAAAGGTAAAAGTTGATGGTTCAGGAACCGTTAACCAGCTTACAGTTACCAGAAAAGGCGCTGGTGCAGTTGCTGACTTCGGAGATACATACATCTATAAAAATGGAGTTCGTCTGACTTCAGGCAGAGCGCTTTCTACGGCAACCAGTAAAGTAAGTTTTATCAACTTGGGTATTGCAGCTCCAGCTGTGTTTGAATTTGTTGCTGACATGACTTATACAAGCGCGAGCGGAGCAGATGCAACCACTGGAGATATTAATTACTTTGCCGTTGAAGCCTCTTCTGACGTAACCGGAACCGGAACCGTTGGTGGAGTATTCCCGATTACTGGTAATCCAATGGGGATCAGTGGTACAGCTGCTGGCACAATAACCGTTGTAAGAAGTGGTTCTAGTGCCAATAATGTAACCATTGGTTCAAAAGAATCAGAAATTTCACAGTTTAAAATTACTACTGCAACTGAGGGCGGCTATGTTAAAAGAGTTAAACTCTTTAACAATGGCACAGCTGATAATAATTTGATTACCAATCTTAAATTGAAGGATAACTCTGCAGTAACTCTTGCAACCGCTACTTCAATTGATAGCAGCGGTTATGCGGATTTTGTGCTTGCTTCTCCTTATTATATTGTTAAGGGAGACAGCGCTATTTTCCGCGTTTACGCTGACATTGGAGCCGTAAATCCAGACTATACCATTCTTCTTTATCCCGAATTAGCCACTGATATCTTGGTCACCGGAAATATTTACGGTTATGGTATGCCTGCCATTACTACAGGTTACGATAGTGGCGATTATGTTACTATAACCTGCAAAGGTGGTGACTTAACCTTAAACAAAGTTGGTCCAAATGCCGGTAAGATTGGCACTGCGACTTCTGATACTGTTTTCTTGGAGTATACGGTAGCTGCGGCTGCTGATATTACCATTAAGAGAACAGAATTGATATTCTGTCTTGACCACGATGGAGATGGTTACAATACCATTACCAGCGCTGGCGCTGATGTTGAAGACATAAAGATTAAAGACAAGGATTCGGGTGTTATTATAGCCGGTCCAAAGGATGGTACCGCATTTAACGACGGGTCAAGAACTGCTTGTTCCGCAAGTAGTGTGTATGAAGCCTTTACTGATACCATTGACTTAACTGCCGGTACGACAAGAACTTTCCAGGTTACAGCTGACATTAAGACCACTACTAGCACTACCATAAATGCAACAGACAGGATGAAATTTATCCTTTACAGCTACGCTACAATGGTGGGTTCTGGCACTGTTAATTACATGAAGTATACCAATACCAGTGATGCAGTACCTAATACAGCCATTGTTCCGTCCGGCGATATTGCTGGAGAAGAAATGACTGTTGAGGCAGCCAGTTTGGTTATAACCTTAGCAGCCAGCCCATCCGGCACAACCAGGACCTATATTAAGGGTCAGAATGGCGTAGAAGCTGTGGGACTTATCTTTACAGCTGGCACAGCATCTGATATTAATGTTAACAGCATTACCTTAGTTTCTTATTATGACTATGATGGTGCGGGAGCGTTTACAGCTGGAAAGAAGGGCGATAACTATGTCAAGGACAGTATGGGTGGTATCTCTATTTACGACAAAGATACTGGCCTCTTAGTTCCTGGTTCAACAGCCAAAGGATTCACCAGCGGAGACAATTACGAACACGTAGTTTACACTGGTCTTAACTGGACAATTCCAGCCGGAGGACAAAAAACCTTGTTAGTCAAGGGAGATATTTCCTCAGCTGCTCCAGCCAGTGCGTCTACTGCTGATAGTTACGTTTCCTTTGATATTGAGAACGCAACCGATATCTCGGCAGTTGACATTGACGGCAATACGGTTACTGCAACCGGAAATGGCTCAAATGGTGCTACAACTCCCAATACCTACTTTGGCATTGCTCAAAGTGGTTCATTGACCATTGACAATGCCACCGACACACCAGATAAGTCAATCGTTGTAATGGGTACAGCTGACAACGAAGTTAGCAAATTTAAGCTCACCGGAGCCAATGAAGGTTGGAACATTGAAAAATTCTCTATAGTTCTTGACGATGGTCAAGGAATAGACGAGGAAGACAGAGATAACTTTTCAGCGGTTAAGATTAAGTACCAGACTCAAGCTCAGTGGGGAACATCCAACTGGACCATTTCCTCTGGCAAGACATTTGGTTCTACTGCCTCTTTAGCTTTCAGCTTTAGCGGCACTGACAGAATCTATGTGCCAAAGGATGACAATGCCTATGTCACTGTTTTAGCCAGTATTGCTGGCTATAATGGTGGTTATGGCGGTAAGTCAAAGGTTCCGTTCAAGATGTATGACATGGATGGTGGCTCAAACTCATTTGTTGCTTATGGTGCTCAGTCAGGTTATTACTTGACTAGCTACACCACTGATAGCGCAGCTGATACTGATTTTAACTTGCACTTTGTTGCAAGGTCAAAACCGGTATTTGCCAAGAGTGCTTGGTCAGGTGCTGAATTGGAATTAGCCAGATTTACTATTACTGCGGTTGGTTATGATGTAGTCTTTGATGGAATAGCTGGTACTGAAACTGGTACCGGAGATATTGCTAGTGCATGTTTAAAGTTTGATGTCGTTGCCTCATCTACAGATACAGCAAACATTGATCTTTACATGTATGACTGGAACGAAACCGTTGTTGCTAGCATTTATCAACATTTCTCTCCGGATGCCGCAGATGCTGATGGGTTTGATGGTAGCGTAAGCAGTGTTAGCTTTGTCTTTGAAGAGGTTGATACTGTTACTATTCCAACTGGCACAACCAAAGAATTACACATTGACTTGGCTGCAGGTGATGTCATTGACTTTAACAAAACCGATGAATATATTTACCTTCAGTTAAGAAATGATGATGGTGGTGATTATGCCACTGGAACTATGAACTTTGGCGGACGAGATGTTGTCTATCATGACGGTTCTAATGAAGAGGGTATTACCTCTACGGGAGCCACTGATGCTAATGTTGATGCAAGATACGGTATGCCTAGCTTGATTAAAAACATCGGTCCATTGCCGGTTACCTTCAGAACCTTAAGGGGTACTGGAACTCCATAAACTTGATTCGGACCCTTCACTTTCTTCCTTGTAGAAGTTGCGAAGGGATGAAACGAAAAACCCCCGCTTCGGCGGGGGTTTTTCATTGATTTTAATTTTTGTGATATAATTAAATTGTGGCGAGAAAACTTTTAATTTTAATATTATTTAGCTTATTATTTATCCCAATAAAAACTTGGGCTGTTGATATTATTGATGGAGACCTCATTCGCATTCAAGGAGACCTTGATGTTTATATTGTCAAAATCCTTCCTTCGACTAGCTCAGGACAAGTGGCAGAAAAATATAAACGCCTGATTCTTAACTCGGAGATATTCAATCAATACGGCCATTTGAAATGGGAAAATATCAAAACCGTAAGCCAAACCGAACTGAACGAATATGCTGTTTCTGACCTGGTTCGGGCAGTAAGTGATGATAAGGTTTATAAATTGTATCCTAACGGAGATATCGGCGAAAAAAGATGGGTAAAAACCGCTGATGATTTTTTGAATTTAGGCTTTAAATGGAATGCCATTTACGCTATCAATAACTTTGAAAGAGATTTTTATATTCTCGGCGAAAATTTAGTCGCAGTCAGCCCGCCAGAAACACCATCACAAGAGCCAGAAATTCCTTCCCGTGATCCAATCACAATCAATGTCCCAAATGATTATTCTACAATTCAAACAGCTATTAATGCAGCTATTGACGGTGATACGATTTCTGTAAAATCCGGTACCTATGATGAAAACATTGTTCTTGATAAAAAGATAAAATTAATCGGGGAATTGAGCGGAAGCACAATTATTGACGGCAAAGGAAATGAAAATGCCTTAACCATAAATAATGGTAAAGATATTTCCATTGAAAGATTTACCATTCAAAGCAAGGATAAATACGCGATTTACTGTCCCGGGAAAAATCAAACTTCGGCCGTATTTAAAAACCTGATTATCAAAGATTCCGGCTGGGGAATAGTAGCCGAGGAAAATTGCCAGCTTACGGTATTGAATGCTTTGATTTATAATAACAAAAATTCTGTCAATACGGATGGCGCAGGCATATTGATTAAAAACAACTTTTCTCAGAATATTGTTTCAGAAATAAGAAACAATACCATTGATGATAATTATCACGGTATTTGGAGCGAAAACTCTAACTTAAAGGTGATGAATAATATCATCACCAACAATATCGGTGGAAAAGGAGCAAAGGGGAGCACCGGATTATATCACAGCGGAGACGGAAATTCGGACAATACCTACAATGATGTTTACGGAAATGGCTGGGATTTTGGCGGAGACGCTAAGGCCGGAGATGGTACTTTAATTGTTTATCCAAAATTTATTTGGCCATCACAGCGGGATTATCGTTTAAAAACCGGTAGTGATTATTCTTTTTGTATTGATGCTGGACACCCGGATTATACTTATAATGATGCAACTTATTCGAGCAATACCGTTCGAAACGATATGGGCGCTTACGGCGGACCAGACAACTTGGGGTGGACTCCGTAAGGGTTGATTTTTCTCTGAAATTCTGCTATTTTTAGGGTAGATGAATATCAAGAAGAAAATACTTTTTCTTGTGACACAGTCTGAGTTTGGTGGAGCTCAGCGTTTTATTTATACCCTCATAGAGGGTATGCGTAGATACACGCAGATTGAACCCCGAGCTAAGCTCGGGGATACGCAGATAAATGCAGATAAAGGCGATTTTTTATATTCAGATGTTACTTATAAAATTAGAGGTGCTTGTTTTAAAATTTGGAAAGAATTCAGAGGGGCTTTTAAAGAGAAGGTAATTGAAAGGGCTCTGGCAAAAGAATTACAGAATCAAGGATTAACAGTTGATACCCAGAAACAGATTTCAGTGCTTTACGATAATGAGAAGATAGGGAAATATGTTCCCGATATGGTGGTTGATGATAGGGTTTTGGTTGAATTAAAAAGCAAAACTTTTTTAACAAAGGAAGACGAGAAACAATTTTGGTTATATTTAAAGGGATCGAATTATCGATTGGGTCTATTGATCAACTTTGGTAAAAAACTAGAAATTAAACGTAAAATTTACGATACGGCTCGTGAACAATCTGCGTCAATCAGCGTATTGCCGAAGGCACAAAATCAGCGTGTATCAGCGAACTATGAAGTAGTTGTTGCTGCGGGACCGGAAGGCGATAATGAAAACGGGCTTTTGTCTGCTTTGGAAAAAACAGGGATTAATGTTATTCGTCTTAAATATATGAGACGTACTATTAATCCTTTTTTTGATACTCTGGGCTTTTTTGAGATTAAAAGAATATTAAAAAAACAAAAACCTGATATTGTTTTTTTATGTAGCACCAAGGCCGGAGCCATAGGTTCGCTCGCCGCTTACCTATATCGCAGATTCACGCATCAGCGTAAATCCGCGTATTCGAGCGAAGCGAGACAAAATCAGCGTGTATCAGCGCGACCGAAGGTCATATATAGAATCGGCGGCTGGACATTTAATGATCCCTGGCCGAATTGGAAAAAGAAGTTATATATTTTGATAGAGAAATATACCGCTAAATTTAAAGATTATATTGTTAATAATGCCAGTTCAGACAAAAAGCAAGCAATAGAATTAGGCATAAAACCGAAAAAGGAATTAACATTAATCCATAATGGAATAGATGTCTCTCGACTCGAAAAAGAATTTTTAATAAGAGAAAAGGCAAGAAAAGAATTAAATCTTAATCAATCTGATTTTGTTGTTGGGGCAATCGCTAACTTTTATCCACCAAAGGGATTAAAGTATTTGATAGAAGCTGCCAGCCTGTTATCGGGTAAAGATATTAAATTTATAATTATTGGTGATGGCGAAGAAAGAACCCTATTAGAAAAAGTAATCGAGGAGAAAAATTTAAAAAATAATTTTATTTTGAAAGGCGTTATTCCCGAAGCATATAGGTATTTAAAGGCATTTGATATATTTGTTTTGCCGTCAGTTAAAGAAGGATTTCCTTGGACTATTTTGGAAGCGATGTCTGCAGAAGTCCCGGTTATAGCTACAAAAGTCGGCGCCGTCCCAGAAGTGATAAGGAATAACAAAAATGGAATTTTAATAGAACCAGAAAATCCGCAACAGATATCAGGAGCGATTGAAATGTTAATAGATGACAAAGGTTTGAAAGAAATTTTAGCGAAAGAAGGCAAAAAAATAGTAACAGAAGAATTCAATTTAAAAACAATGGTAAAAAAATATGAAGACTTGTTTTTTATCAATTGATGTAGAAAAAAGAGAAAATCAGGAAAACCAGCCGTTCGAGGGGGTGGAAAAATTGGATAATATTTTGAATATTTTCAAAAAGCATCATCTCAAATCCACCCTTTTTGTCACTGGCGAAGTTCTGGAAAAGTATCCGGAATTGGTTAAGAAATGGACAAATGAACACGAAATCGGCTGTCATGGCTATTATCATATTCCATTAGATAAATTAGGTTTAATCGAGAGAGAAAAACAGGTAGTAGATTTTATTGGTTTATATAAAAACAATTTTAACAGGTCACCAAAAGGGTTCAGGGCTCCTCGGAATATTATCGATAATGAGCAATTTCCTATTTTAGAAAAATACGGATTTCTATACGATGCCAGCGTTTTCCCTCGTTATCCCTGGCGACTTCATAGATATGAAGGATATCGGGGCCGAGCGCCAATTAACCCCTATTTTCTTGACAGAAAAAATTACAAGAAAAAAGGAGAAGCAAATATTCTAGAAATACCAGAAAGCCCGGTTTTTCTTAATATTCCCTTGGTAGGAACATGGTTAAGAAAATTAGGCGTAGGAATATTTAAAAAGCTGTTTTTATTTAAAAAGCCAAGATTTATTAGCTTTTCAATGCATTCTTGGGATGGAGTAAAATTCAAAGGGAAAAGTTCTAAAAATAGCGGAGAAAAATATTTAAAACAATTGGATAAAATACTTGGCCATTTAAATAAAATTGGCTATGAATTCAAAACCGGCGAGAAAATTTATGAAGAATTTTCAGAAAATAAATAGACAGGAATATAAAGATTGGCTGGACAAAGTCCAGTTTAAAACATTTTTTCATGAAACCGATTGGCACGAATTTCTGGAAAAAGAATTTAAATGGCTGAAATTCGAATATTATTTATATAAAAATAAGAATAATGAGGTATTACTGCCGATGGCTATTATTGGCAAGAAACTGATTTCGCTTCCGTTTTGCGAATATGGTGGACCATTGCGCCTAAAAGAATTTGATTTAAATGAATTTAACAGAGATGTTTTAACTGAATTTGGCGATGGTATCAAAATAAAAATTTGGCCACAAGTTTCCGAACTCGCAGGGGATTCGTCTGGCATTGTAAGCACTGTATCGAGTCATTGGTTGGCAGATTTAAAATTTGAAAACGAAGTTTGGGGTTCTTTTAGAAAAACCCTAAAACATGAAATCAAACACGCGCAAGAACGGGGGTTAGAAATTAAGGCATCTAAAAACCCGAAGGAAGTGAGGAAATTCTATGATCTATATACAGCGAATTTAAAACGAAAAAGAACCATTCCTTATCCTTGGTCTCTGGTCCAATTTCTATGTCAAAGTGCATCTAGCGAGCTGTTATTGGCCTTGTATAAGGGGAAGATTGTGGCAGGAAGCCTATTCTTGAATTATAGTTATTTTGTCCATTATTTCCTGAGCGCTTCTGATTATAAGCACAGGAATTTGGGAGCTAGTTATTTAATTATTTGGGACAAGATAAAGAGGTTAATCGGACAAGGCAAAACTTTGGATTTGGGCGCATCGCCCATGGGCTC